>Ga0073934_10010518_pt1 | contig 11468 bp, 7 predicted proteins | sample LarsenN4metaG_FD_76834 | JGI IMG/M metagenome (GOLD analysis project Ga0073934, IMG submission 76834) | Hot spring sediment bacterial and archeal communities from British Columbia, Canada, to study Microbial Dark Matter (Phase II) - Larsen... ...
GCCAGGTGCCGCAAACCCAGTTGCATCGCCAGCACGGCGACGCGTTCCAAGGTCGTCCCGCCCTTGCCTGTCAGTTTCATCACCCCCCAGACGCACTCGTTGGAAAAAGGTTTCTACAAAGCAGGTGTGAAGCTAGTCCCCACGGCTTGCGCCGTGGGCTGCTGGCTGCCGCTGCTCCGCAGTTAATCCAATACGCTAACCACGGAGCAACCCCGGAGCGCACCGGACAAATCCGAGGGTGCTGTTTGACCGGAAATGACAGGCGCGGAGCGCCGGCAGAGAGTAGCCCACGGCGTCAGCCGTGGGTTTGAGTCGAACGAAATCAAGCCCCGTAGGGGCGAAAGAAAACCGAAAGCGCGAAACATGGCCCACACCTACACCAGTCTGTTGAGCCATATCATTTTCAGCACGAAAGACCGCTTGCCAATGTTGGATGCGGAGCTGAAGGCGCGTTTGTTTCCCTACATGGGCGGCATCATACGTGAACTCGGTGGCGCGGCGCTATCCATCAATGGTCCAACGGACCATGTTCACATTCTGGCCTCATTGCCCGCCACGATTGCGCTGTCTGATTTTGTAGGGAAGGTGAAGGCGAATTCCTCCGGTTGGGTTCACAAAACATTCCCCGCCCGACGCGAATTCAAATGGCAGGTGGGTTACGGAGCATTCAGTGTCAGCGTCTCGCAACGTCCCCGGGTGCTGGCCTATATTGCCGGACAAGAGGAGCATCACCGGAAGGTTTCATTCAAGGAAGAGTTCATCGGCTTTTTGAAAAAGCACGGCATCACTTACGACGAACGCTACGTTTTTGATTGATGAATGGTTGTTTGAACATTTGCGGAAATGGTCTTTCGCCCCTCCGGGGCTTGTTCCGTCGCCGCACGAAACCCACGGCTGACGCCGTGGGCTACTCTCTAACGGCGCTCCGCGCCTATGAAGCTGGCAATGTCGCTGCGAAAACTTCGGTTGATTTGCCGGCACGCTCACGAGAACAAAATGGCCACCAGGCCAAAGCTGCGGAGCAACGCCAGAGAGTAGCCCACGGCGTGAGCCGTGGGTATGACGCGACCGCATGCCACAAGCCCCGGAGGGGCGAAAGAACACCCCGGCGCGCGTGTCCAAATTTTCATTTGTCATTTGTCTGACCCATGCCCGACGCCCCCGAACCAAAACCCGCTCCGCAGCCCGATGGCGCTTCCACTCCCGCGCCTGCGCCCGCCGCGCCATCCACCGCGCAGACGCTCGGCAGCGCGACGTATGAGATCATCCGCCAACGCCTCAACACCCAGGGCGCGGCGTTGCGCGAGTGTTTGGCCAAAGTGGACGCCCGCCGCGCCGAGGTCTTCGGCACGATTGAATACAAACTGCTCCAGGCCGATCGCATCGTCACGTCGCACAATTGCGTGCCGCGCGACATGGTGCAACTCGGCCACGGCCGCTTTTTGTTCGGGTTCAATGTCCAGTTCGGCCTCAAGAAGGAGATGGAGCTCGGCGACGTGTTCGCCGTGTATCGCCGCGACGAGACTGCGGGCACTTTCAAGGAGGACACCCTCGACGTCCTCAACGACAAACAATTCCTCCTCGACTTCAAACGCCTCTACAACGTCTATGAGAAGACCGCGTTCCGGAAGTTCGCGGTGATTGACGGCAAGCTCTACATGAAGTTCGGCACGGGCGCGGGGCTGAATGACTTCGCCGTGTTCAAGTGGGCGTTCAACGACGGCAATTTGAAATTCGTTGACGGTCGCGCTGAAGCCGAATACCGCCGCATCGCCTATCCGTCTGCGCATCAATTCCGCTGGCAGACGCCGGATCGTGAATCCTATCGCTATGGCGATCATCCGCACGTTTCCATCGAGGACCGAGTGTTCGTCGAATGCGTCGGCGGCGATCTCACGATCAAGGTCGAGGACAACACCGCGACCGGCGAAGGCATTTACGCCGAGCCGGTGGACGACAAATATCAAAAGGTTGACGACGCCGAAATCGCCTACGGCCTCGTCGGCCATTTGATCCTGCTGAAAATCCGGCCCTACAAGGAACAGACCGCGCGCTATTTCATTTTCAACGAGAAGCAGCAAACGGCCGTGCGCGTGGATTCCATCGGCTCGTCCTGCGTGCTGTTGCCCGAGGAACACGGTCTGATTTTCCCCGATGGCTATTACCTCGCGACGGGCGAACTCAAGCAGTTTGATTGCGATGCGGCGAACATGGTCATTGAGCGCGTCGTCCACGCTCCGAACGGCGAGGACGTCCTCTACGTGTTCTACAACCGGCTCACGGGCGATTACGCGCTGATGCCGTATCGGCTCATCGCGCAGAAGGTCGAGGAGCGCATCAGTTGCAACGGCTTCTCGCTCTTTCCGAACGGGCATCTGGTGTTGTTCCGCGCCGAAGCCGAGCCGCAGAAGCATCACATGATTCAACTGCGCCAGACGCCGTTTCATCAGCCCGGCTACGAACCCGCCGGCCAGAAGGACGCGTTCCTGTATCAGGTCGGCAACAAGGAAGTCGTGCGCGGTCTCGCTGAATGCAATGAGGTGCTGACGCTCGTGCGGAAGGAAAATCCGTACGCGGAAATCTACACCGACCTGGTGAAGCGCTGCGGCGCGATACTTGATTCGTATCCGTGGCTGTCGAGTGCGGATGGCTTCGGCGTGGACGGCGCATTGCGTGCCGTGCGCGAAGCAGCGGACAAGGCGGTGGATGAATTCGACAAAGTGCGCCGCTTGCAACGCGAAGCGGTCGAACGCGTGAAGGACGTGCGCAAGCGTTGCACCGAGCAATTCCAGAACATCCGTCGCGCCAGCTTCCGCGTGCTGAATGATTTTGTGGTGAACCTCGCCACGTTGCGCAAGTTGCGCGGCGAACTGATCACCATTAAGGAAGTCCGCTACGTGGACCTCGCGCAAGTTGAGGAACTGGAGAAGCAAGTCGTGACGCAGACCGACGAGCTTTCCAGTTCCTGCGTGAAGTTCCTGCTAAAGCCCGAGGCTCTTGAACCCTACCGCAAACAAGCAGCCGAGCAGCTTGCGGCCGCAGATCGCGTCACGAAGGTTGCGGAGGGCAAGGAAATCGAGAAGGCGGTCACGGCGGCGGGCGGCGAACTCGAAATGCTCATCGAGATCGTCAACAGCCTGAAGATTGAGGACGCCACCGAGACGACGCGCATCATTGACGCGATCACGGCGGTTTATTCCACGCTCAACCAGGTCAAGGCCGCGCTCAAGAAACGCCTGCAAAGCCTCGTCGCCAGCGAAGGCGCGGCGCAGTTCGCCGCACAGATGAAGCTGTTGAGCCAGGCCGCATCGAGCTATCTCGACCTCTGTGACACGCCCGCCAAGTGCGAGGAGTATTTGAATCGCCTCTCCGTTCAACTGGAAGAATTGGAAGGCGCGTTCGCCGATTTCGAGGAATACACCGTGCAACTCGCGGAGCGACGCACGGAGCTTTACGAGGCGTTCGAGCAACGCAAGGTGGCGCTCGTCGAGCAGCGGAATCGCAAGGCCTCGGCGTTGATGACGGCTGCCGAGCGCATCCTCAAGGTGATTCAGAATCGCCTCGCCGGGTTCAAGTCCATCGAGGACATCAACAGCTACATGGCATCGGACCTGATGATCGCCAAGGTCCGCGAGACGATTGAGCAATTGCTGGCGCTGGGCGATTCGGTGAAGGCCGACGATTTGCAGGGCCGGCTCAAGAGCACGCAACAGGACGCGGTGCGGCAGTTGAAGGACCGGCAGGAGTTGTTCGTTGGCGGCGAGAACGTCATCAAGCTCGGCAAGCATCATTTCAACATCAACACGCAGCCGCTCGATCTTACGGTGGTGAATCGTGATGGCGTGCAGCACATCCACCTGACGAGCACGAAGTATTTCGAGGCAATCACGGATGAAGCCTTCCTCGCCACGCGCGACGTGTGGGATCAGGAAGTCGTGTCGGAGAATCGCGAGGTTTATCGCGGCGAATATCTGGCGTGGCAGATGTTGAAGGCCCTTGAACCGGGTAGCAGCGGACGTGAGTCCGCTCAAACTTCCAACGGAGGAATTCAGAGCCGACTCACGTCGGCTGCTACAACCGAAGAGGAACGCCTCGCGTTCGTTCAGGAATTCATGGGCGCGCGGTATCAGGAGGGTTACGCCAAGGGCATCCATGACCTGGACGCCGCGAAGATTTTCCACGCGCTGCTCACCACACATCACGCGCTGCAACTCGCACGCTTCAGCCCGATGGCGCGGGCCTGCGCGGTGGTTTACTGGAATCGCTTTTGTCCGGCGGAAACGAAGATGCTCTGGACCGCCAAGCTGAACGGCTTTGCCGAGCGCAACAAACTGTTCCCCGGCGATCCGACACAGCAAAACTACATAGCGGCGTTGCAAGAATTGGTGCGCGCGTTCCTGGAGCAGACGAAACTTTATCCCACCAAGATCGCCAACGAAGCCGGTGAATACCTCTTCAACGAACTCATCACCGGCGAAGCGGTTTCCGTCAGTCAGGAAGCGGATCATTTGGTGACGTCGTTCAATCGCCATCTCGCAAGCAAAGGGAGCGAGAAAACCTTTGAGCAACGCCGCCAGGCACTAGTCGAGCATCCCGGCAGCGAACTGGATCAGGTGCGCGACTGGGTGCGGGGGTTTCTGCGGGTAGGTCCGGTCGCGCTGCGACCGGACGTCGAGTCGCAGCGCGACTCGACCCACCAGTTCCGCTATCTCGAAGAAGTCGCTGCCATCCTGTTCTGCGGCGATGCTCTCAAGCGTTCCGTCGTCAAAGCCACCACGTCCTGCGTGATCGAAGGGATGAAGGGCAGCCACGCGCTGATTCAGGGCAGCAAATATCACTTCGATTACCTGAACTTCCGGGAACGCCTGCAACAGTTCGAGCGCGAGGTCGTGCCGCGCTTTGAGAAATTTCATGCGCTCAAGCAGGAGTTGATCGAACGCGAGCGTGGCAAACTACGCTTGAACGAGTTCAAACCAAAGGTGCTAACCTCGTTCGTGCGCAACCAGCTTATTGACCAGGTTTATCTCCCGCTCGTCGGCGACAATCTCGCCAAACAGATCGGCGCGGCGGGCGCAGCCAAGCGCACGGACTTGATGGGGCTGCTGCTCGTGATTTCGCCGCCGGGTTACGGCAAGACGACGTTGATGGAATATGTCGCGAGCCGACTGGGCATTGTTTTCATCAAAATCAACGGCCCGGCGCTGGGGCACAATGTCGTGTCGCTCGATCCCGAGGAAGCGCCGAACGCCGCCGCGCGCGAGGAAATCATCAAACTGAACCTCGCGTTGGAGATGGGCGACAACGCGATGATCTGCGTGGACGATATCCAGCACTGCAACCCGGAGTTTTTGCAGAAGTTCATTTCGCTGTGCGACGGGCAGCGCCGCATCGAAGGCGTGTGGCGCGGGAAACCGCGCACGTATGATTTGCGCGGGCGCAAGGTCGTGGTGGTGATGGCGGGCAATCCCTACACCGAGAGCGGGCAGAAGTTCAAAATCCCCGACATGCTGGCGAACCGCGCCGACACCTACAATCTCGGCGACATCATCGGCGGCAGCGCGGATTATTTCAAAGCGAGCTATCTCGAAAATGCCGTCACGTCGAACGCCGTGCTCGCACCACTGGCGAACAAGAGCCAGAAAGACATCCGCTCATTCATCCGCATGGCGGAATCCGGCGAGCGCGAGGCGGAGGGTTTTGAGGGCAGTTATTCATCCCAGGAAGTGGAGGAGATTCTCTCGGTGATGAAAAAGCTGGTGATGATTCGCGAGGTCGTGCTGCGCGTGAACCAGGAATACATCTACTCGGCGGCGCAGGCGGATGAATTCCGGGTCGAGCCGCCGTTCCGCTTGCAGGGTTCGTATCGCAACATGAACCGGCTGGCGGAGAAGGTTGTCGCCATCATGAACGACGACGAGGTGCGCGGGCTGATTGTGGATCATTATCGCGGCGAGTCGCAGACGCTCACGACCGGCGCGGAGGCAAACCTGCTCAAGTTCAAGGAACTCATCGGCGCGCTGACGCCGGAGGAGAAGGCGCGTTGGGAGGACATCAAGAAAACATTTCGCCGTAACCAGCTCACGCGCGGGGCGGGTGGCGACCACGATCCCGCGGGCCGCATTGTCGCGCAGTTGAGCGGGTTTCAGGCCGGGCTGGAGGGCATCCAGGAAACGCTCGCCACACAACTGGCTAGGGCGCAGTCGCCGCAGTTGCACGTGGACTTGTCGCCGTTGAGCCGGGGATTGGAAGTGTTGCGCGAGACTTTGAAGAGCCAGGCGGAAAGTCCAGTGCCCGCGCCGCCGGTGAGCGTGGACCTCGCGCCAGTGGGACGTGAACTCAAAGCCATCCAGGCCACGTTGGAAAAGCAGACTGCGATTGTGTCCGCGCCTCCGCCCGCTGTGACCGTGGACCTTTCACCGTTGGCAAAGAGCCTAGAAGCCATGCGGGCTGCGGTCGAGGCGCGGCTCGACAAGCTGGTTTCTCCGCCCAAGGCCGAACCGCCGGGCACGAGCGAGGCGGCGCAACTGGCGCAGCAGCTCAATGCCGGCCTGCACGAACTCCGCGAGAGCCTGGCGGCCTCTTTGGCGGAAGTTCATGCCGGCGCGTTGAGCCGGCGGTTGGAGGCGCTGAATGAGGACATCACCGCCGTCTATAACACACTGGAGACGCTGAAGGACCATGCCCGCGAACAAGCCATCAACCTGCGCGCTGCCCAGGATCTGCTTACCGCGCGCGCGAAGCAGGGCACTGTCGAAATCGAACTGACGCAGGACATGCTCACCAACGAGCGACTTTATCAGGAGCGGATGCACCAAGCGTTGGACGATTTCAAACGGAGACATGCCACATCTCCGCCCAAGACAGGAGGCGTGGCGCCGCCGCCATTGCCACCGCCGCCCGAGTGAGCCGAAGAAACAATCCCGCCATGAAAAAAATCCGCCAGCGCTACCAGAACCTGAGCCAATTGGCCGCCGATCTCAAGCAGACCTTGCAGACCGCCCCCTCGGCCGCTGGCGAGCTGCGCCAGGTCATCACACAAACCGTGGATGAGTTGAAGCAGATGAAAGACGACTTCCGCATCGGGGAATCCGCTTTTCCGGAGGTGCTGGCGCAGATCACCGGCGGCGAGCAAGTGCTGGCGGAGACGGGCTATGCGCTGGACCGAGTGGAAATGGAGATGGGGGTGAACACACGGCTCATCATCCACCTGAGCCGTCACGGGGAAACCAGCGAGCGGACGCTGCGCGCCTTGCAACAGAAGCACGCGGACAACATCGCCCTGCGAAGTCTGCTGGTCGCGCTGATCAAGGCCGAGGAACTGGCCGCCCGCGTCGGCATACCGGACATGACCTATCGGGAACTGGCCGTCGAGATCGGCATGATTCCATGTGTGCGCCTTTCTTGGTGGGCCAGCACGGCTGAAGCAGTCGAAAAAACAATGGAGACTCAACCGCCCCCCTTGCCGGCCGCTCCTGCCGTGCCGCCGGTGGCCCCCGCGCCATCGGCCGCCAAGCCCGCCGAACAATCAGCTTCCTATTTCAAGCAAAGCTCGTTCTTCGAGCGGCGCAGCGAATCGGTCTCAACCTCCGTGGCCTCACCGCCCATGCCTGGCACGTCGGCGGTCTCCGAGACCAGTCACTCTCAAGGGTCTTCCCGGCTGGCAAAACCGGCGACGCCAGGCCCGACGGGGACTGCCTCAACGAAAGACGTACTCGCCCGTTTCAAGAAGATGCCGGATCTGACGCAGCGTCATTGAAAGCGCGCGACTCAGAGGGTCCACAGCGTTTCCAGTGGCTGCGCGCGGGTGTATTTCCAAAGCACCCAGCCCAGCGCCGCCAGCAACATCAAGGTCAGCAGCCGCTCGCGACCAAGCTGGCGCTCGCGCCCTTGGAGTTGATGGCGCAACTCGTCGGCCTCGGCCTTCGCCCAGTCGTTGTCGGAACCGCGTTGGTATTCATCCGGCATGGTCCGGTTCAATCGAGTTTGCGCCACTTCGCCATCATCGCGCGGAGTTCCTTCGCTTCCTCCGGCTTTACGTCGGGCAGTGGCGGGCGGCACGGACCACCGGCGAGTCCGAGGATGTCCGCACAGGCTTTCATTGCGGAAACCTCGTAACCCTTGCGACGGCCACGGATGGCGTAGAGCGGGGTGACGTAGTCGCGCATCAGGCGCGCGAGCGTGTTGCGGTCTCCGGCGGAGGCGGCGTGGTGGAGTTGAAGTGAAAGGCCGGGGCGTAGGACGGCCACGCTGGAGGTGAAGGTGCGGATGCCGATGGAGTAGTAGGCGGGCACCGCGTCGTCGCCCGCGCCGCCGATCCAGTGCAGGCGATCGCCAACCTTGTCCATGATGATCTGGTAACGGCGAGTATCGGCTTGGCCGTCCTTCCACGCGACGAGGTTGGGCACAGCATCGGCGAGCTTCTGCACGAAGTTCGCGCTCGGATTCACCCAGTCGCGGCTGTAAACGAGCAGCCCCAGCTTGGTCGCGGCGCCGATGGCCTTGTAGTAATCGAAGAGGCCCTGTTCATCCGCTTGTGGGAAATACGGCGGCAACGCGAGGATGCCGTCCACACCGGCCTTGGCCGACTGCTTCGCGAGCTGGAGGGCGATGGGATAATTGAAACCCACACCCGTGAGCACGGGCACTTTGCCATCCACTTCGTCGAGCGTGGCTTTCACGACGGCGAGATGCTCTTCGGGCGAGAGTGAATACATCTCGCCCGTGCCCGCGGGCGCGACAATCGCGGTGACGGGGAACTTGAGGATGTAACGCAGATTGCGCCGGTGACCTTCGAGATCAAGCGAGAGGTCCTTCTTGAACGGCGTGAGCGGGAACGAAATGACACCGCTGCTGAGTTTCTGACGGAGTTGGTCTGGCTTCATAGGTTCACAATGTATTCACCACCTCGGCAGGATGCGCTTCCAATTTGGGTCAACATGCTTGCGCATCTCGGCGGTGTCGTCGCGTTTGCGGTAGGGGCATTTCTCATAGCGCTCCACGCCACGCGCGAGCTGGTCGTAATCGAGTTCCACGCCGAGGCCGGGCTTGTTGGGAATCTTCACGCAGCCGTTTTCGATCTTCACGCGGCCACCGACGACGACCTCGTCCTTCGCCTGCGACCACGGGTAATGCGTGTCGCACGCGTAGCTCAGATGTGGTGTGGCGGCGGCCACGTGCGCCATCGCCATCAGTGATATGCCGAGGTGCGAATTCGAGTGCATGGACATGCCGAGGCCGAACGTCTTGCACAGCTTGCCGAGGTGCTGCACCTGCCGCATGCCACCCCAGTAATGATGATCGCAGAGGACGATCTGCACGGCGTCCTGTTTCACCGCCTCGGGAATGTCGCCGAAGCCGGTGACCGCGACATTGCTCGCGAGCGGCGTGTCCACGCCCGCCTTCAGCAGACCGCGACGCACCTCCGCCATGCTTTCTATGCCTGCGGTCGGGTCTTCGAGATAACCGCCGCGGCCAAGCTCCTCCTTCAACGCGATGCCCACGCGGATGCTGGTCTCGACGGTCCACGCGCTGTTGGGATCGATGCGCAGCGGCACGTTGGGGCCGAGCTCGCGATAGAGCGCTTTGATGGTCGCGATCTCGATGTCGGGTTCGAGCACGCCGGCTTTGAACTTGATCGAGCCGAAGCCGTATTGCTTCCGCATCTGCACGACCTGGCGGACGATGGTCTCGGGCGAAAGGCATTCGCCGTATTCGTCCTCGCGCTTGTCGTCGCCTTCGCCGCCGCCACCGGCGTGCTTGTAAAACGGATACGCGGAGAATGGCACCTCATCGCGCGCGCGGCCGAGCAAATCACACACGGGCTTGCCCACGGCTTTGCCGATGATGTCGAGGCAGGCGGTTTCAATCGCGGCGAACACGCGCGCGCCGGAGTCGAAAGGGTTTTCGCCGGGCACGAGAAACGTCTGCGAACGATCCGCGCTGGTGCCCTTGGGATCGGCCTCGACGAGCGTGCTGAGGCGGTTGATGACCTGAAACGGGTCCGCGCCGACGACCTGACCGCGCACCGATTCGAGCGCGGCGCCCTGCGCATCGCCCCCGTGCGCTTCGGCGATGCCGGTGAAGCCGTCGTCCGTCTTGAGTTCGAGGATACAGCGCAGCGCGTAGGGCGCGTGGAGTCCGTAGCTGCTGCGGAGCGGCGGGTCGGCAATGGCGACCTTGTAAACGTTCAGGGCGACGATCTTCATTCCAGAAAGTCCGGCAGAATAGGGGCTGGCGAAGGTGCGTCAACTTTCATCCCACAAACAGAAATGGCCTGCGCGAGGCAGGCACGGTGACAGCAGGAGGAAAGAATCCCTTAACGAGTGTACTTGATCTCCACCAACTGCGGTTCGTCGGCGGCGCTACGCCGGGGCAGCAGGAAGCAGAACAACCCGCCTATGAAGAGGATCAGAAGCGGCAGCACGACAAGCCAGTTTGTGGCTTGGATGAAAACGACCGTGGTCAAATTGGCGTTTTCCGCGTCGAGCACCGTGTCCGGGCGGTAGAGGCAGGCAAAGGCTGCCTGCAAACCCAAGGTTGCGAGAATGGAGAACGCCACAAGTGTCAGGCCGACTTTCTGGCGGGTGCTCATGGCTGGAAAGTAGCACAGAAAATGCCGCTCGCCGCAATCACATTTTTTGCCGGTCCAGCGACTTAACAAGGGCATTCTTTGCCCGCAACCGGGTGTTCAGCAACAGGTTGGGAACCGGCTGGCCGGCGACCGCCAAAACCCTGTGGCACGGCTCAACGCCGCCCGCCTTTCCCTTTCAGGTGCCAATCCGCAAAGGCCAGGTACTGCTCCCAGTCATAAACTGTCACGTCGTGTTCGCCGGTGCGGATGTGGTAGCCGATGAAGTTGCCGACGGGTTGATTAATCTCCGGCATGTCGGAGACGCCCAGGCCGCTTTTCCCGAACAGTTTGTATACCGGCTCGGCATGCTTCGCGGCCAGGAACTCGCCGCGCGGGTCTGCCCACAAATCCTTCTCCGCGCTCGCCACGTACACGGGACGCGGCGCGGCCAGTGCGACCAACTCATGCTGATCCACGGGCAAGTCGGCCTCCTTGCCATTGTACTTCTTGAAATTGCCGCAAAACCAGTGCGGGAAGGACGTGTTAATGCGTTCGACAGTTTCGCCAAACACGCGCTTGCTCAACGCCGCCCCGCCGCAGCCGGAGTTGTTGGAAATGACGATGGCGAAACGCTCGTCCGTTGCGCCGGCCCAAAGGGAAGTTTTGCCCAGCCGAGAATGACCGATCACCGCGACGCGCCTTGCGTCAATGTCCGGGTCCGTCTCCAAATAATCCAGCACGCGGCTCAAGCCCCAGGCCCACGCGCCGATGGCTCCCCAAGCGTCAGGCTCGGCTTCATCGGGCGCGCCTTTCCCCGAGGTGAACGTGCCTGGCGCGGGCGCGGCCAGGGGGGCGAGCGTGACCGGATGAAAGAGGCTGCGCACGCCGTTGGTCCAGC
>Ga0073934_10010519_pt1 | contig 11467 bp, 16 predicted proteins | sample LarsenN4metaG_FD_76834 | JGI IMG/M metagenome (GOLD analysis project Ga0073934, IMG submission 76834) | Hot spring sediment bacterial and archeal communities from British Columbia, Canada, to study Microbial Dark Matter (Phase II) - Larsen... ...
CAACTCACGCACGCGCCCCTCCAATTCTTGCTGCTGGAGCTGGAGCTCGGTCGCGCGCTTCGCTTCGCCGTCCGTGCGGGCGCGCGCCTCGGCGAGATCATGCAGGAGCTGATCCCGCTGCGCACTCAGGCGCCTCGTCTCATCGGCGAGCCGCGAAAGCTCCGCTTCGGCATCGCGGCGTTCCGCTAGGAGCCGCGCCATGACGGTGGCGGCCTCACTCTCCGTCCGCTGCTGCTGGCGTAGTGCTCCCTCAGCGCGCGCAAGACTGTCTTGCTCTTGGACCGCCAACTGGGCGATGCGAGCCGCCAGCGTATCTGCATTCGCCTGTTGCGCGCGGAGATCGGTCAGGCTGTTCTTGACCCAGCGGACGAGGTCTTCGAGATGCTTGAGCGCTCGCTGCTGGTTGACGATGGATTCGATGTAGGAGAGGGCCTGCTCGTCCGTCAGCTCGCTCATGCTTGCTACCTCTTCACGCTCTGCGCGACGATGGCAACCGTGAGATCAGTCGTCGCGCTCTTCGCGGTCAGCCGAGGCCGGACGTACTTCGTATTTTCGAGAATCTGTTCGATCTTCCCCGTCGCGAAACTGAGCGCGTTGCCCTGGGGATCGTTCAGCGTGAACCACGTGCCGCCGGTGGAGGTGATGCTCGTGGCCGTGTTGGAGCCCTGGATGACGAGCGTCGTGGTGCCCGTGCCCCAGGTGCCTTGGACGTGGACGCTCTTGTCGGGCAACATCGCCCCATCCATCGCCTGCCCGGCGCCCAGGGCATTGAAGCTCGTCCACTCCTGACGGAACACCCCCCGCGCCAGCCACTCGCCCTTTGTCGTGCCGACCAGTGCCATCAGATCAGACCCTCCCTGCGTCCTCGACTCGGCGCGCCGCGGCGCGCTCATGCGCGAGTCGGTGAAAGTTCCGCTGGCGCGGCAGGAGCTGCCGGCCGCAGATCTCGCACGGCAGGCGCCCGTCCCCTGCGGTGGACGGCGCGGGCGCGGGCGTCGTCGGCTGAGGCGGCTCGCCTGGCAGGACGAGACCGACTTCCTGGCGGACGGCGAGGGACATCTTCGCCGCTTCGTCCCAGAACCACTCGGGCAACTGATCGGTCATGCGGTCGCCCGACTCCGAATACACCTGGCCGCCCTGGACGAAGAGCGGCGGTCCGTCATCCCGGCAGAGACGCACGTAGGGCGTCACGCGCGTGAGGCGCAGTTGCGTCGTCCCGGGAATGCGCTGGTAATGCTGCACCTTGAGGCTGAGACTCATGACGGCATCTCCGTATCTGCCGGGACATCCGGCCCGGCCGCGTGGCCGACTTCGAGCGCCGCCTGAAGCGCGATCTCGCCCGGCGATGCGGCCCAGGGCTGGTCGCCGTCGGCCGACAGCAGCGGATGTTGGATGTAGCCGTAGAGCGGTCGCACCAGTTGCCCCTTGATGGGTTTGGCCTGGTAGGCCGCCAGCAGCGTGGACATGTTCGGCAGCTTGAACGTCATGCCGAAGTGGCGCGCGAGACCGAGGAGATAGGCCGCGCACTGCCCGCCTTCCTCCTTGCGGTCCTGGTTCGGGTAATGGAAATCGCAGCCGTAGAGCCAGAGCTCTTTGACGCCCGAGACCATGGCCCAGGCGATCGCGTAGGCCACCGTCGAGTTGAGGAAGTCGTCGCCGATCTTCTGGACGACCTCTTCGATCGGAAACCGCACAGACATCGGAAACTCGGGATACGGGGTCGACGTGATGATGGGCCGGTCATGGGTGGCGAGGAAATAGCCGTAGGCCGGCATGGCCTGGGCCTGGCGACGGAGATCGTCGAAGACCCAGAGCTTGTCGTGGCGATAGACGCGCCCGCCGAAGTTGACGGTCCAGACCTCGTCCCACGTGCTGGCGCAGCTCGTGGCGCAGATATGCTCGCCGTAGGCCATGCGGGAGGCCCCGAGCCCGAGGAGCGCGACCCGTTCGGGCCGAGTCTTGAGGCAGTCGGCGGGATCACCACCCATAGGCCGTCACCAAGAAGGTCTTCTCGGCCAGGGTGCCCGTGGCCGCTTGGAGGGTCTGTCCCAAGCCGCTCGCCAGGATGCTCTTCTGGGGACCGAGCTTGAGCCCCGTGGAGAGCACCCAGACCCGGGCGGACGTGGTCGCGGCGGGCACGTGCATCAGGATGTAGCCGTCGACGTTCCGCACGAGCCCGATGGCCCCGGCGGCCGGCATCTTGACGCCGCCCGAGGGCCACTGGCCAGAGGCCATCGTGAGCTTGAGGTTGACGATCTTCTTCCGCTGGTAGACGACGATGTTCTCGTGAATCTTGCCGGTTTTGCCGGTGGCCGTGAGGCCGGCGATGGACCAGTTACCGCTGGAGAGTGCCATGGTTCTGTCTCCTTGACCCCGCGCGTTCGCCCTCCCCGGCGTCTCACCGCCGGATCCCAGGGGCTCCTAGCGTCCGCAGGGTTGGAAATGCGGGCGACCCGTCACGGCGGGCCGCCCATCTCTGAGACTGTGCTGACGTTAGGCCGTGACCGTCCTCACAACGCCTGTCCCGAGCGCAGCGGGCTCATTCCACGACGGCTCGACGAACAGGACCGCGCGCACTGGATAGGCGACGGTGGCGGCCGTGCTGACGTTGATGACGACTTCCTCGTCCGGCTTGACCTTGAACGGGGTCACCTTGTTGTAGTAGGAGACGCCCTTGGTCGAGCTCGACGCGAGCGTGATGATCCCCTTCTGGTTGCCGCTGACCGAGGCTGTCCCGGCCGTCGCGAGTCTGAGCGAGAACTTCGGCTTCGTGACCTTGGCCTTGGTGCTGGTCGACACGATGGCGAAGCCGCGGACAATGTGAGGATGGCGACCCGGGCCCCATTTGCGCTTGTCGCCGGTGCCGCTGGCCAAGACGGCCGTCGCCAGTTGGATTTCGATCTGATCGTGGGAATACACCATGGCTTTCTTCCTCCCGCCTCGGCGTCATCCGGTTCCGGCACGGCGCGTCCCCGCTAGCTGCCGGAATTGTCAGCCGAGGGCTTGCTCAGTCGGTTAGGTGCTTGTCACGTGCACGATCCGGGCCTCGCCCTGGTTGCCCGTGTCCCAGATGATCCCGAACTCCAGGATCCCGTACCAGGCGACGGCCTTCGCCCGGCCGAAGTCACCGGGGATGGCCGCACGCAACTCGGGCGTGAGGACCTCGGCCATCGCGACGGCGTCTTGGCCGAAGACGACGCCTTCGCCGAGGACCGAGCCGGTGCCCTTCTTGGCGAGCGCGTCCGCGTGGTTGGTTTCGATGAAGCGCACGCCTTCCAAACGGCCGACCTCGGCGTTGTACTTGGCCGCGGGGTCGGTGTACTTGTGCCATTCCTCCCAGGCCGGGTCACGCTTGAGTCCGCGAATCCCGAGTGTGCGGAAGATGGCGATGTAATCGTCACCATCCACGGGTGGGCAGTTCAGCGTGTCAAAGAGATAGTCGCGGATCTCCTCCACGTGCCAGACGTTGAGGTTCTGGCTGGCGACGGCCCCGGGCGTGCCGTTCGTCGTGATGTTGTTCGCCGTGAGGCCGGTCGGCACATACTTCACCTTCGCCGCCTTCCAGGCCGCCGCGGCCGCGGTGTCGAGCGACAGCCGCATCTGGTCGCGCAGCGTCCGCTGGATCTGGTTCTCGAGGTCGAAGAACGACAGGTCGTCCGCGAGCGATGTGTAGGGGACGGCCCGGCCATACTCCGACACCGTGATCGATGTCGTGGTCAGCGAGAAGTCGTCCTCGGGAATCCGCACGCCTTCGGAGAGCTTCGCGCTGGCCGGTTCGGTGAGGTTGGCGACGCGCGTCAGCGTCACGTTCTCGCCCTGTTTCCGGCCGAAGCCGGGGATCGGGCGCACGTGGTCCATGAAGACCGCCTTTTCGAGCGCGGCCTCATAGAGCCGTCGACTCAGGGCGTGCTGCTTGAAGGTGCCCGTCGGGGCATCGAACGTCCATTCCCATTGCGCCATGGTTTCTGATCCTCGCTACGACGCGGTGCCCGTCTTCGCAGGTCGAGCGCGCGTCGCCCGCCGCTGCCGGATCAGGTCGCCCAAGCTCGTCGGGCCTTCCTTCTCCTGCGACGGCTTCGGGGTGCGGGCCCCGCCGGCCGATTCGGCGACCGTGCGCAGGGGCGCAGTCGCGCTCTCGTCCGCGGGGCGATGTCGTTTCAACGCATTGACGAGGTAGGTGCGCGCCAGGTCGCCCAGCTTCTTCCGCGCCTCGCTCGGGTCAAGCGGGGCAAGATCCCGGAAGTGGCGCTGAACGAGCGCCTCGACGAGCACGTGGTCATCCTCACGGGAGAGATCCGGGTTGCTGGCATAGAAGCCCTGCCAGAACTCTTCCTGCTGGCGCTGGAGCATCTGCGCCGCCTGGACTTCCCCGAGGATTTGCGTCTTGAACCGGGCCAGCGCGGCGTCCGGGTCGACGAAGAGCTGGGTCCCGAGGTTTGGCCCGTCGGATGCCGACTGGGGCGTGATCGCCTGCCGGAGCCGCGCCTGCGTGTCTTCCCACTGGCGGACGACGCGGCGCAGCTCGCCGAGCTCCTGGCCCTGCTTCTGGATGCCCTGTTCGTACACCCGTTCGCGTTCGGCGATCGCCTCGGCGATCTCGACCGGCAAGTCAAACTCTTTCGCGCCGATTCTGACGGGTCGTGTCTCGGTCTTCGGGCCAGAGCCGGCGTCGGTCGTCTCTGGGGTCGGCTGGCCTGGACCGCCGAGCATGACAGCCGCCTCCGTCGGGCGGGCGGTCTCTGCCTCGGTCTCAGGTGCTGTGGAAGGTCGCTGTGAAGGCATAGGTCTTCATGCTCCTGATCGCTGTCCCGTCGAGCGGGCTGGGCGAATGAGGTCGGTGGCGTGCGTCGTGCTCGCGCGCGCGGCGCGGGCGAGATCATCAAGGAGGGCACGAAGCTCGGCGATCGCCGCGATGGCGCTGCGCATGGCGGGCTCGGTCAGCGTCCCGTTGCGATGCTCCATCACGAGGCGCGTGATGAGTGCGGCTTCCCGGTGCTGTGTCATGCGCGCGATCTCGGTCGCGACGTACTGGAGACGCTGCGCGCGGGCCAGGTCGAGCTCGTCCGGCACCCGAGCCATCAGCCGAACCGCCGGAGATCGCCGCGCACGCGGATCGACCCCGGCGTCCAGAGTCGTCGACCGACGTATTCGCGCGGCCGGCCTTCCAGATCGCGGAGGTCCTCGGCCACGCGGCTGAGGAGGTCAAAGATCCCGTCGAGCGCTTTCAGGATGAACTCCTGTTTCTTGAGCGGATCGCCGAGCGTCCCGTCGCGCTTGTGCTCGGTGTACCAGACCGCCCACTCTTGGAGGCGTCGCGCGGTGTCTTCGCTCATCAGCAGTATTTCCCCATGTGGTCGCGCGTCATGAGCGTCCGATAGCCGCGATGCATCTCCTCCATCGAAAAGGTGCCCGAGCCTTGCGGGCGGCGACGGATCTTGGCGCCCGCCTTCCGCGCCTTGTTGAGCGCGATGGCCCGAAGCATCGCTTCGCGGCGGCGACCGGAGACGTTCGCCCGGCGTACCGTCGACGGCGTGTTGCTATGCACCTCATGCATCATCCGGGTGACGATGCGCTGGCTCTTGCTCGGATGCTGATCATGCTCCATCCGTGCCTTCCCCTTCGCTGAAGACACGAAACCCCGCTTCGGTCGTCCCGAAGCGGGGTTTCGGCTGCCGAATGACCCCGGTGCCGGCCAAGGGTCAGTTACAGCATCGCTTCGATCTTGCCCCCCATCACCACGCGATCTTTCACGTGCAGTACCACGTTGCCCCGCCCGTTGTCAAGAATGAACCGGACGATGGCATCCAGGATGTGCTCGGGAATGAGATCGGCGAGCACCTGCGCTTGCTCGACCGGGCGCGACGTCCACACCCGGCCGCAGGCCGTGACGGTGACCGTCATGGTCCGGCAAGGCCCGTCATCGGGTTGGCCATCTGCGCGATTTCCGCCGGGATCGCCGGTTCCGGCTGGGCCATCGCCCCCTCCGTCGCGCCGGCCCGAGGGCCGGCCGCGCCGACCAAGCCTTGGAACGCGGGCAGTTGCGCGAGACGCTGCGGTTGGGCCGCCAACTCCTCGGGCGTCTGCTCCAGATGCTCGGGGTTGACGTTCAGGGTCTTCATGAGATGCGTGAGCACCTTGTCCGCCGAGAACCGCTGGGCGAAAGCCTGGAGGAGCAGTGGGCTCATCGACACCAGTTGCATCATCGCGGCGAGTTTCTGGAAGTCGCGCACCTTCCCGAGGGTCGCCGAGAGACCGTGAACACGGAAGTGGCAGCCTTGGGCCATCTGAGCATAGCGCTCAGCCGGGGAGAGCCGAGCGAGCGCGAGCGCCGCCCGCGGACCGAGCGCGTGCAAGACCATCGCCCCGTCGACGAGGTCGAGATGCTGGAGGAGCGCTTTCCAGGCCTTCTCCAACAAGGGCTGAATCAGCTCGCGCTCAATGTCGGCAACCATCCCGTCGAGCGTGACCGCCGAACTCTGTTCGGCCATCACGGCTTCCGTGGCCTTGATCTGCCGCGGCGGGAGGAAGCCGAGCTTCAGATCGTTCGTCAATGAACCGGCCTGGAACTCCCGCTCAGCGATGCGGTACATCTCGACCGCCTCGGGCGGCACGCGGCCCTCCGTCAGGTTCTCCAGGACCTTACTCCCCTGCGGGATTTCCGCTTTGACCGCGAGCGTGGCGCCCTGGGGAATCCCGCCGGAGACCTGGCGCGGGTCCTCCAACCAATCCATGCGGATCTGTCGCGTGCCCCAGACCGAGGCGATGCCGCCGTCAAGCATGAGGTTGAAGAGCTCGTTCAGGGCGAGATTCAACGGCACAACATCGTCGTACAGCGCCTTGTGCCACACCGAGCCTGGCACACGGATCAGCGGCGCGACGACAAACGGGCTCTCCCCGTGCCACCAGGGATTCGGCTCAGGCGGTCGGAGGAGATATCGCTCGTTCGCCCGCGCGCAGACGATGTTTCGCGCGACGATGCGCCCTTCGGCGTTGAGCAGGTTGCCCCAGAACTCGTCGATCACGACCCGCTTGCGAAAGTCAGGCGCGCCGCTCGGGTCCTGATTCTGGGCATGCGCCCGCTGCCACGTCTCGGTTTGCTTCGTGAAATCGCCGACGAGCTGCTCGACGACGGCGGGATCGTAGATGCCTTGGTCGGCGAACGCCTGGACCTCGTGGAGATCGCGCTCGACCGTGTGAATCTCATAGAGATGCCGACCGGTCGGATCCGGGAAATAATCCTCGGGCCGCACGACATCGATCGCGAGCCGCCACGGCTGGGTCTCCGTCGCCCGGAGACGCATCGGTGCCGGCTCCATCGGCATGAGTGGCGTCCCGCGCTCGGCGACGAACGTGCGTTCCGGCACGCGGAAGCCGTGGACTTTGAGGATCATGAGGCTAGAGAGCGCCCCGAGTTTCACGGCGTCGGACAGGCGCAATTCGACGTTCGTGTGGTGTCCGGGGCCGTTCGGCAGCCAGTCGAGCGCGCAGCGCAGGAGGTCATGGACATCCTGTGCCGCGAGCGGCGACATCGGCGGTACCTCGACGCTGAACCAGGCACCGAACTGGGTCAGTGCCCGCTTGATGAACTGGCTCAACTGCTCTAGCGCGATCGCGGTCTTCGGCAAGAACTCGGTGGATTGGCCGGCCTGCTTGTAAGTCCAGTCCTGCTCGCCGAGGAAGGCACGCAGGTTCATCAAGGTCTTCGCCATGCGGCTCCGCTTGGCCTCTTCGGCCTCCCGCTTGCAGGCGTCCAGGGCACGGAGGACCGTCAGGCGGTCGCCGACCTCCACGGGACGGTCGGCACCCTCCGGCGGCGTGCCGTTAGTCGGGTTGGGGGGGCGTCGTCGCGGCATCCGAGACCTCGGACGGGTCAGCCTGTCGATAGCGCGGGCGCACGTCCAGCGTCAGATACGTGAGCGAGGTCGTGCGCGCGAGACATTCGACGCAGATGCCGATCCGTCGATGGGCGAGGGGGAGGGCCATGCCACACTGCCGGCAGAGCGGATCGATCATGGCGGTCGCGCGGCCCAGGCATAGCCTGGCGGCATCGCAAGCCGCATGCGCACCGACGGCCATGGCGTCGCGGTCGCTCGCACGGGATCTTCCCAGTGAATCCAGTAGCCCAAGGCATCGGAGGCGTGCGTGCGCCGGTAGTACGGGTCGCGGCGATGGAAGGTCTTCTTGATGCCGCCACGGCCATCGACGAGCACCTGCTCCAGATCGGTGATCAGCTCGCGGCACGAGGGATCGATCTCCAGGCCGATCTCGCCCGTTTCGCTGCGCATCGCGCGGTTGACCGCATTGACGCGGTCCCGCACGAGCGGATTGTCGTCTGGGATCTTGAGACGGAGTGGCACGCCGTAGGCGCGCATGGCGTTCGAGATCAGATGATAGTCACTCTGACCGGTTTGCGAGGTGCGGCGCTTACCGGTCGCATCGCCATAGACCCAGAGCTCCCCGATGTGCGTCGGCACTTCGTTGCGGAACCAGTCGACCATGTCGGCAATCGAGCCTTCATCCAACACGAGCTCCCGGAGCACGCGGAAGAGCTTACCCTCCCGTTGCCCGATCAGCGAGACGAGCGGCTCCACGTTGAAGTCCCAGACCCAGCACAACGGGCGGCGAGGGGCTGGAGGCCAGGGTTGCGGGCGCACATGCAGGGTCCGGTGGAAGGCCCCGTAGGCCCGGGCCCCGGACAGCCCGGGCAGCCACTCGCCGCCCAGCCGAATACGTCGCTGCGTGGACCCTTCGGGATAGATGGATTCCAGCCGCCGAATTTCTTCGGCATGAAGATGGGAATTGTCGTAGATCGATGCCCCGAAGAGACCCACGTCCGCCTTCTGGCCCTGCTGCACGGGTTGGATGATGTCGGGATACAGCCAACTCACGCCGCCCACTTGGCCCTCGGGCGGTAGGAGCGTCACGGCTCCGAAAACGCGCAACCGCCGCGTGGCGCCGACGCGGATCACGGATTCCTCATAGATGTCCCGCGGGGGCTCCTCGTCGAACGCGATGAAGTCCTTTTCGACGCCCGCGAACTTGAGGCGGCCCGAGTCAGCTGACTTGAACCCGAGAATCGACCCGTTCTTGAGTTTGAGGATCTGGTCGGAGGTACGCCACTCGGCGATCTCGCGCGGCGGGATGAACGGCGTGATGCCCGAGGGCACGAATCCGTTGTCGAAGAGCTTCGGCTGGATGATGTCGCGCGAGGATGGGAAATCTTGGGAGACGACCCAGCCGGACATCGCCGTGTGGCGGCCGCTCGGGTCGCCAAACCGCGCGAGTTGCGCGACGCAGTAGGCCAAGGCCTCCGATTTCCCCGCGCGGTTCGCGGCCACGAACCAGTTCTCCCACGTCGGTCCCTTGAGCACCGCATCGATGAATGGCGCTTGCTTCGCGAGCGGCGTCCATTGCAGCACCGGATCTGTCTTCAGACGGTTTCGGTAGACGTCGCTTGCGAGGAGCGATCCTTCGACGGCATCGCGGAGCGCTGATCCAGTCGCCATTGCGCATATGCTAGATCATCAGGCGTGTTGATGTCGAGCACTTCATCGGCCGGCGGAAAGAACGGCAACCACTCGGGCCCGTCGAGCTGGCGGATGATTTGGTGGCCGCCGTCGTGCCGTAGGAGTTGAGGGAGTTGCGACCGCGTCTGGTTGAACTGATGAGGCATCCAGACGCCCAACCTCTCCTCCCCGTCGGCATCGACGACGTGGAGGGCCCACTGCGGCGGATGGGCATAAGCCGTGACGCTCAGCAAGCGATGATAGCGAGGATGGCTCTGGAACAGCTGCCAGGCGGCCCGCATGGTCTCTGCCGTCCGAAACGGGCTCGTGGGGAGCAGCACGTAGACCGTCGCCTCGTGCGGCCATGCCCGATGGAGACGATGCCAGAGCAACACCATCTCGACGGTCGAGTCTTGGAGGCGGATCGGCCGCATGAGAATGCGCACGGCGGGGAACGCGGCGGCGGCCTCGGCCACGCGGTCCGAATCCGTCGAGACATACATCTGCTCGAACAGCTCCGACTCGCAGGCCGCCGCAAGCGTCCAGTGCAGGAGCGGACGACCACCGAGGAACGCCACGTTCTTGCCGGGCAGCCGCTCCGAATGGCCTTTCGCGGGGATGAACGCCACGGGACCCATGGTTACGAGCCGACGCGGTAGAGATAGGCGTGAAGCAGCGGATCGCCGAGGAAGGCATAGGCGATCAGGATGGCGTCGGGATCGACCTGCCGATAGCAGGCATGGAAATCGCTGCTCCACCAGACGTCCCGTAAGCCGTGCATGTCGGTGACCGTGTCAATCGGCGAATAGGTCTCGACGAGCGCCACGAACCGGCGGGCCACGCGGCGCACTTCGCGAAGGACGCTCGCGCGGTCGCGCGGAGGGACGTGAATCAACAGACCCATGGTGAAGACGAGATCGACGCTGGCGGTCTGGAACGGCAGCGCCCGCGCGAAGGCTTGCGCGACGGGATGACCGTGCGCCTGCGCCCGCCCGAGCGCGCGCGCATTGCAGTCGACGCCGAAGACCCGGACACCAGACTGCCGGAGAAGCGTCAGATTGGCGCCGGGCCCGCAGCCGACCTCGAGCACGGTCGCGAACTGATATCGGCTCGCGACGGCGCCCCACCACCGAGCTTGGGCCTCGGTCGCGCGGTCGTTATGCTCGGCGCAGAGATCGCCCAGATCGTACTTCCAGAAGCCCTCTTCCCGCGTGAGGCCCTCGAGGTTCACATCCGTCATGCCGCGAAGCCCTGGTAGCGCTCCTGCATCAGGGCGTGGCGCTTCACGACCTGCCTTGCGATCAACTCTTCGACCTCGTCCACAGGGAACTCATCGACACGCCGCGACCGCCAGCGCTCGCGTGCGAGCTCGACATATGGCGCGATGAGCGCCCACTCCGAGTCCGGGAAGTTTTTCCGCGTGTTGTCCGACCGAAAACAAAGGCCCGCAATCCAGTAGGCCGCGCTCCGCATAAGCCGCAGCGCGCCCCACCCTTCCATCGTCGTCGGCGGGACAAACGGAGGAAACCCGTCGACCCCGGCGACGGCATCATCATACATCGGGCTGCCAGGATAGGGCGCGAACTGGTAGATGGAGACCCGCGCCAGGGGATCGGTCTCGACAATCCAGTCGATCAGATCGAACGTGCGGGCCCGCATGGCCGGCGTCTCGCGCGGCATGCCGGTGATGAAACTGTAGATGACTGAGATGCCGGAGCCGCGCATGGCCAGTGCCGCGTGTCGGATGGCATCGACGCCGTGGCCCTTGCGGATCACGTGCTTGAGGAAGGCGTCGTCGCCGCTCTCACAGCCGATCTCCAGCGAGTAGCACTGTGACTCGACGAGCGCCTCGACCATCGCGGGCGTCAGGTAGGGTGATCGCATGTTGCCGTCCCATCGCACTCCGAGATCCCGGAGGATCGCGCCGATGCCGCGGATGCGCTCGACCCGGTCCATGCGGC
>Ga0073934_10010520_pt1 | contig 11466 bp, 8 predicted proteins | sample LarsenN4metaG_FD_76834 | JGI IMG/M metagenome (GOLD analysis project Ga0073934, IMG submission 76834) | Hot spring sediment bacterial and archeal communities from British Columbia, Canada, to study Microbial Dark Matter (Phase II) - Larsen... ...
CGGCCCCACTACGAGCGCCGCGCCGGGATGCGAGACGCCGAAGATGACCCACTGGAACACGGCATCCATGAGGATGCCCATCAGCAGCAGGTTTATCACCGTTCTGAAGCCGCTTCTCATAAGCTCGCCCCGAAGCTCTCGATGAAAGATCACTCCATACAGGTACGGCGGCTTCCCCTCATGCGCGTCAGCAAGCCCGCTGCGGATGCCGAGCACGACCGCGATCAAGGGTTGCAGGATGAAGCGGAATCGACCGGGACCAGTCAGCCTCCTGGGAATGTCCTCAAAGAAGGCCTGCGAAAACAGATAGATTCCACCTCTCTCGTAAGCGTCTCGCAGCGACCCGGGCGCGGACAGCACGAGCACGAGCAGCGTAAGACACGCAAGGATAATGGTGACGCGCCGGCCCCCTGACCAGCGCGACCTCAATAGCGATGCGGCTCTCCATCCCATAAAGAAGGCTCGCTACTCGCCGCCGACGGCAACGACCGCCGGCTGGCCTCTCTCAATATCCGCGGTTGTCTTGAAAACCGCCTTCTTGCCCAGTTCCAGGACTTGCTCCGCCGTTGTGGTCGCGAAGAAATGCATCAGCCTGGCTACGCACCCGGTCCAGCCGGTCTGGTGGCTTGCGCCGAGGCCCGCCCCGTTATCGCCGTGGAAGTACTCGTAGAAGAGCACAAGGTCGCGCCAGTGCGGGTCCTCCTGAAACTTCTTCGAGCCTCCATAGACCGGGCGCTGGCCATCCTTGTCGCGCAGAAAGATGTTCGCCAGCCGCTGCGAGATCTCCCCGGCTACCTGATACAGGTTCATCTGCCGTCCCGAGCCTGTGGGACACTCCACGGTAAACTCGTTGCCGTAGTAGGTATAGTATTGCAGCAGGGCCCGGACGATCAGGATATTGACCGGAATCCAGATGGGACCGCGCCAGTTCGAGTTGCCGCCGAACATGCCGGTATCTGATTCAGCCGGCAAGTATGAAACACTGAACTGCTGGCCCCCCACTGAAATGACGTAAGGGTGATCGGCGTGATAGCGCGAGAGGGAACGCAGACCGTAAGGGCTCAGAAACTCGTTCTCGTCGAGCATCTTCGCCAGCACTCTGCGGAGCCTTGTTTCGTTCAGGATCGAGGCCAGCCGACGACCCGCGACACCGCGCTTTGACGGCTCGTGGATTTCTGCGGTGAGTTCGGGTCGAGAGTAGAGGAACCACTGCAGCCGCTCCGCGAGTTCGGGGTACTTCTTCATCAGATCCCCCTCAAAAATCGTTGCCGCGCACAGGGGAAGCAGGCCAACCATGGACCGGACCTTGAGCCGCTTAGCCTGCCCGTCAGGTAAGCGGAGCACGTCGTAGAAGAAACCATCTTCCTCATCCCACATCCCCTCGTCCCCGCCCATATGCACCATCGCCGAGGCGATCCACAGGAAGTGCTCGACAAACTTGAGCGCCATATCTGCATAGTCCGGATCGGTCATCGCCAGTTCAGCAGCTATCTCGAGCATGTTCTGGGAGAAGAGTGCCATCCAGGCCGTGCCGTCGGCCTGTTCCAGATAGCCGCCCGTAGGCAGCGGCGAGCTGCGATCGAACACCCCTATGTTGTCGAGCCCGAGGAAGCCGCCCTCGAATGCGTTTCGCCCCGCACGATCCTTGCGGTTCACCCACCAGGTGAAGTTCAGCAAAAGCTTCTGGAAACTGCTCTTGAGCCAATCCTTGTCTCCCACCCCTTTTTGCGCCTTTTCCAACCGGTAAGTGAATATGGTGGACCAGGCGTGCACCGGCGGGTTGACGTCTCCGAAGTTCCACTCGTAGGCCGGGAGCTGACCGTTGGGGTGCATGTAACGCTCTCTCAGCATAAGCTTCAGTTGCTGCTTGCCAAATTCAGGATCGACCAGCGTAAGGGCGAGCACGTGGAAGGCCAGGTCCCAGGCCGCGTACCAGGGATACTCCCACTTGTCCGGCATGGAGATCACGTCGCCGTTATACATGTGGTGCCAGTGGTCGTTGCGCGGTGCGGCCTTTCGCGTCGGCTTGAACGGGTCGGAGCCGCGCTCCTCGAGCCACTTGTCGACGTCGTAGTGGTAGAACTGTTTTGTCCACAGCATTCCGGCCAGGGCCTGCCGCATGACGAGGGCGGCATCGGCGTCGAGAGAAGAGGGGATGATGGCTGCGTAGAACTCGTCGGCTTCATCCCTGCGAGCTTGCAGAGTGTTATTGAACCGCCTGCCGAAGCCCGCGGCAGCTTTGCCGTTCGGCTGGGTAAGGGCCGCAGGCTCGACCTTGGAAAGCCGCAGCCGGACCACCTGGCACTGACCCGCCCCGACCGTCAGCAGATAATGCGCAGCCGCCTTCGTCCCCTTTTTCTCAGGGTTCACCGCCACTTTCCGGCCGTGGACGAGGTAGTCGTTGATGCTGTCCTTGACGTAGGGGGTGCGGTTGGGGATTCCGAAGATGCGGTGAGTGTTGGTTTCGTTCTCCGTAAACAGCAGCGTCACGTCCCCTTCGCAGTAGAGCCAGTATTCTCCCAGCCTGGAGTCGGTTACTTTAATGACGCCTGCCCCCGCGCCGCTCGCGACCTGCTCGAGCACGGGGCGGTCACCACCCTGCCAGGCCCACTGGTTCTGGAACCATAGCGTCGGCAAGACGTGCAACTGGGCCGGCTCCGGGCCGCGGTTGTGAATGCTGATCTGGATCAGGATGTCCTCGGGGGACGCTTTGGCATACTCGACGAACACGTCGAAGTAACGATTCTCGTCGAACACGCCCGTATCGATCAGCTCATACTCGAATTCATCACGGCTCCTGCGCTTACTTGTCTCGACCAGGTCAGCGTAAGGGAAGGCGGCCTGCGGGTACTTATAAAGGGACTTCATGTAAGAATGGGTCGGCGTCGAGTCGAGATAGAAGTAATATTCCTTGACATCCTCCCCATGATTGCTTTCGCTGTTGGTCAGCCCGAACAGGCGTTCCTTGATGATCGGGTCCCTTCCGTTCCACAGCGCCAGCGCGAAGCAGAGCCGCTGCTCGTCATCGGAGATGCCGGCCAGACCGTCCTCTCCCCAGCGATAGGCGCGAGAGCGGGCCTGATCGTGGGTGAAGTAATCCCAGGCGTCGCCACTTTCGCTGTAGTCCTCGCGCACGGTTCCCCACTGCCGCTCGCTGAGATACGGCCCCCACTTCTTCCATGGGGCCTTCCGCTTACTCTCTTCCTCAAGTCGCATTTGTTCGATGTTCATAGAATCTCCTTCTTTGGCCAAAACGGAAGGCCAAGCAAATACGTATAATGCCCGGGGACTGGCTCAAGGTCAGTCTCTTCGGTCGGCTCAAACGGCGTGCGATGCTCCCAGGAGTCTTCGATGAAAGGAACGATCCAGAACTTGCCTTCGGGATCGCGCACAATCCACTGCTGACTCGACCGGTCCACAAAGAGTGCCAATGCTTGCTTCTTCGACATAGCCATGGTTTTCTCCTACTGCTCGCGTATGAACGGGACACCGATCTCTGTAGGGAGCCTCCTTTTATCTTCGGCCCATCGCATCCTGCTCCCAGACTTCGAGTCGCCGGGCCTTTGCAGATTATGGTCCAATCCTCCGCCAGGGGCGCGAAGGGTTAATAGCTGTAAAACAGCTTCTGGATTTCGGCCGGGGTGCACGGCTTCAGCAGCGCAAGCGAAAGCAATATGCGCGACTTCTGGGGGTTGAGCTCGTTAGAAGCGACAAAGCCCAGCTCATCGTCGTTCACTTCCACATTGCGCCCGACTGTTCCCGTAGCCACGCGGCTGCTTCTGACGACAACCACCCCTTTCTTGACCGCCCTCGCCGCCGCTTCCAGCGAGGCTTTATTCATGTTGCCGTTGCCGACGCCGGCTATCACGATGCCCCTGGCGCCATTAGCTACCGAGGCATCGATCAGGTCCGCAGGCATATCGGCGCAGGCAAAAATGATATCCACACGCGGGAGTCTGGTGGCGTTTGCAATATTGAATTCGCTCGCCGTGGTGTGCTTCCAGACGGGGTTATTGTAGAAATCGTTCTTGCCATAACTGGCGATGCCCACGAGCCCGCGCAAGGGAGACATGAAGGTCTGAATGGCCGTTGTGCTCGTCTTGGTCAAAGAGTGCGCCGCGTGTATCCAGTCGTTCATCACCACCAGCACGCCTCTGCCTCTGGCGGCGGGATCGCTGGCCACGCCGACGGCGTTATACAGATTCAACGGCCCGTCCGCGCTCACCGCGGTCGAAGGCCGCATCGAGCCCACCATCACCACGGGCTTATCGCTTTTCACCGCCAGATTGAGAAAGAATGCAGTCTCTTCCATGGTGTCCGTGCCGTGCGTGATGACTATGCCGTCCACCTCATTCTTTGCCGCGAGCTCATTGATGCGCCTGGCCAGGGTGAGCATGATGTCAAACGACATGTCCTGTGACCCGACGTTCGAGATCTGCTCACCCTTTATGCTGGCCAGGTCTTTGATCCCCGGAACGGCGGCGATCATCGCATCGATGGTCACGGCGCCGGAAGTGTAACCGGCTTGCGTCCCCGTTGCGGCCGCCCCGGCGATGGTCCCGCCGGTGGCCAGAATCACGATCGTAGGCTTCTTCGCCTGGGCAGCCGCATACTGAACGCTCACGATGGGCAGAAGGATAAGAAGCAGGAATCTAACTCTGTTTGCTTTCATGATAAACCTCTCTTTTCATTCGAGTGAAGGGATCTCATTGCGTTTCCGTCTGCGCAACGCCCTGAATCGCCGAGATGCGCATGCGCACCGCGCGCGCGAAACAACTCTGCTCGCTTGGCGACGCGCCGCTCGCTTGTAATGCGGCTTTGATCTGTCTGTCCGATATCCTGCCGAGATAGCCGAGGAGCCAGCGGACGTGTTCTATCGGGATATTGTCACGAATCTCATCCGTGTGCTGGCCCGAATAGCCCCACTCGACCTGCCCGCGCTTGGTCCCCTTGACCAGGTCGTCGCTCTGGTCCAGATATCCGTCACAATCCCATTTCTCGCGACGGAAATAGCTGCCCCATTTGCCCATCGAGCCGCCCCAGTCCGATACCACGTAACGGTGCTCGGTGGCCGCCCGCGTCCTGACGACGAAGATCTTCGTGTTCGATCCCTTGCCCGCGTGCTTCCGGTCCTTGCTGTCCCAGTTCGATAGGAGCATCACCATAACTTTCAACCCGTTGAGCTCCTTCGTGCCTACAAAAGGGTTCTCTTCGTAGCTCCAGCTCTGCTCGTCGCTCAGCTTAATTATGTCCTTATCCTTTTTCTCGAACCGCGCGGCGTAAAAGCTCCCGTCCGGCTCGACGTACTTCTTCGCCCTATCCAGCCTGGCGACGCCTATAATCCTCCCGCTGGGGACGAAATAGCTCGGCTCGACGTAATAGCCGACGGCCCATACAAGCCGCGCGGCGAAGACTTCGGAGTGGACCTCTTGGCCCCACTTGACCCCCCACACCACGCCGCGAGCATCGCGCACCTCGATCTTGGGATTCGTCCCGCCTCTGTCCTCCGCGATGAAGGTAAAGGGAGGTTTGGGCGCGGCGGCCTGTCCTCCGTCAGCCCAGGCCAGGTTCAGCCGCGAGACATCGCCCGGGTTTCGCCAGATGAGGTTCCTCAGCCTTTGCGGACCGGGCGTGCCCTGCGCAGAGGGCGCAGGGAGCATTGGTGCGACGAAACTGAAGACGACCAGTGAGATTGTGATGATTACTTTCCGGCTCATTGTAGTACCTCCGAGATCGAGTTACTCCTCGATCAATATGTTTTTAGCCCTTCGGCGCGAAACACCTCGCAAGCGCGTTCAACCGCTTCGGCTGTCGGAGGCTCAACATCTGCGAGCGCATAGTTGAGCCCCAGTTCTTTCCATTTGAATCGGCCCATTTGATGGAAGGGCAGCACGTCGACTCGCTCGACGTTACCCAGGCTGGCGGTGAAGCTCGCGGTCCGGGCTATGTCTTTAGCATCGTCGGTCAACCCGGGCACCAGCACGTAGCGCAGCGAGACCGGTCTTCTATGAGCGGCCAGGCGGCGCGCGAAATCGAGGGTCGGGCCGTTGTCCATCCCGGTAAGATGGCGGTGACGCTCGCCGTCCCAGGTCTTGATATCGAGCAGCACCAGGTCGATCTTCTCAAGCTCCGCGTCGCTGAGACGGCCGCCGAGGCTGCCGTTCGTGTCTAACGCTGTATGGATCCCCATAGCTTGCGCGGCTGTAAACAGCTTGACGGCGAAGCGGTCCTGCATCAGGGGCTCGCCGCCGCTCAACGTAAACCCGCCCGACATGATCTTCAGCCCGGAACGATACTTGCGCAGCTCCTCGGTTGCGCGAGCCAGCGTGACGGGAATGCCGTTGCCTATATTCCAGGTGTCCGGGTTATGGCAGTACAGGCATCGCCAGTGGCAACCCGTCGTCCAGGCAACGACGCGCACGCCAGGCCCATCGACGGTCGAGCCGGTTGTGAACGAATGAAGGAAGCCCATCTCTCCGGTCGCCAGCGCCTCCCGCACGGTAGATTCCGGCACGTCCCGGCCCAGGTTCACGCGGAGCTCGAAAGGACTCTTCGCTTCAAGCCGAACAGGTTGTAATGGTTGTGTTTCGCTCATATCGTCACCTACATTCCGTGGAAAGTTCGGTTGATCACATCCATCTGCTGCTCGCGAGTCAGCCGCACGAAGTTCACGGCATATCCCGAGACGCGGATAGTCAGGTGAGGGTACTTCTCAGGGTGGTCCATCGCATCCAGAAGCGTGTCGCGATTGAGCACGTTCACATTCATGTGATAGCCCGTGGAGCTGAAGAACGCGTCGAGCATGCTTCGCAGGTTAATGATCCTGTCTTCCGCAACTCTTCCCAGACCTTCCGGCAGCAGCGTGGACGTGAGGGAGATGCCGTCAGCGGCGTCGCGGTAGGGAATCTTGGCGACCGATGCGGCCGAGGCATGGATTCCGTGCTTGTCCCGCCCATGCATCGGGTTGGCGCCGGGCGCGAACGGCTCTCCGCGCCGCCTGCCGTCAGGCGTGTTGCCGGTGCTCTTGCCGTAGACCACGTTCGAGGTGATCGTCAGAATCGATTGCGTGTGAACTGCATCCCTATACGTGGGATACTTCCTCAGCTTGCTCATGAAAGTGCTGACGACCCACGATGCGAGCTGGTCGACCCGGTTGTCGTTGTTTCCGAATTGAGGGAAATCGCCTTCGGTCTGAAAGTCGGTCACGAGCCCCGTCTCATCGCGGATCACTCGGACCTTCGCGTAACGGATTGCCGAGAGGCTGTCGGCGACTACGGACATGCCGGCCATGCCGAAAGCCATGGTGCGCAGCGGGCCGTAGTCGTGCAGCGCCATCTCGACGCGCTCGTAAGCATACTTGTCGTGCATATAGTGGATGATGTTCATTGCATTGACATAGACCGAGGCGAGCCAGTCCATCATCTTTTCGAACCTGGAGAGACAATCGTCGAAGTCGAGGTAGTCGCCCTGGACGGCGCCGTATGCCGGGCCCATCTGCTCGCCCGTGATCTCATCCCTGCCGCCGTTGATGGCATACAGAAGACACTTGGCGAGGTTGGCCCGCGCGCCGAAGAACTGCATCTGTTTGCCCAACAGCATCGGCGACACACAGCAGGCGATGGCCCCGTCGTCTCCCCAGTTGTGACGCATGATTTCGTCGCTTTCGAACTGGATGGAGCTCGTGTCTATCGCCACCTTCGCAGCGAAACTGCGAAACCCATCGGGCAGACGCGGCGAGTACCATATCGTCAGATTCGGCTCCGGGGCGGGGCCGAGGTTGTAGAGGGTCTGAAGAAAGCGAAAACTCGTCTTCGTCACAAGCGACCGGCCGTCGTCTCCCATTCCGGCAATCGATTCGGTGACCCAGGTCGGGTCGCCCGCGAAAAGCTCATCGTACTCCGGCGTGCGCAGGAAACGAACGATGCGCAGCTTGATGACGAAGTCGTCGATGATCTCCTGCGCCTGCTCCTCGGTGATCGCGCCCGAGGCCAGGTCCCGCTCGAAATAGATGTCGAGGAAGGTCGAGGTCCGGCCCAGAGACATAGCGGCGCCGTTCTGCTCCTTGACCGCCGCCAGGTAGCCGAAGTAGAGCCACTGCACCGCCTCGCGCGCGGTGCTGGCCGGACCCGAAATGTCGAACCCGTAGCTTGAGGCCATCTGCTTCAGTTCCTTGAGCGCGCGAATCTGTTCGGCGAGCTCCTCTCGGTCGCGAATGATCTCGTCGGTCGACATTTCCGAATCGAGGGCCAGTTTCTCTCGCTGTTTTTCTTCGATGAGCCGCGAGACCCCGTATAGGGCCACGCGCCGGTAGTCGCCGATTATTCGGCCGCGCCCGTATGCGTCGGGTAGTCCGGTGAGGATGTGTGAGCTTCGGCACCGTCTCACGTCAGCGGTGTACGCATCGAAGACCCCCTCGTTGTGGGTCTTGCGGTACTTTGTGAACGTTTCGACCACATGCGGGTCGGGCTTGTAGCCGTACGCCTTGAGAGCGTTCACGACCATCCGCAACCCTCCGGTCGGCATAATCGCCCGCTTCAGCGGCGCGTCGGTTTGAAGCCCGACGATGACTTCATTCTCTCGGTCTATGTAGCCGGGCCCGTGTGCGGTGATGGAACTCGGAACCTGCGAGACGTCGAGCACACCGTTCCTGCGCTCTTCCGCAAAGAGCGCGTTCAGCCGGGCCCAAATCTGCTTTGTCCGCTCCGTTGCGCGCGCGAGGAAAGACTCGTCTCCCTCGTACGGCTCGTAGTTCTGCTGGATGAAGTCACGAACATTGATCTCCTTTTGCCAGAGACCTGGCTTGAATCCTTCCCAACCGGGAAGCACTTTCTCGCGGGCAATTTCAGTAGCCATCGTGTTTCTCCTTACTCTTGTCGGTTCCAATCGGGCTTATCGCAACCCGAGCAGCGACCCTGTGTGGCGGGCGATCATCAATTCCTCGTTTGTCGGGATCACCCATGCTGAGACCTTGCTTTGCGGCCTGGATATCCGCGGGCCTTTACCCGCATTTGCCTCCGCGTCGAGCTCTACGCCGAGCCAGGCGGAAGCCTCGCAGATTCGTCGTCGGATCTCGGGCGAGTTCTCTCCGATGCCTGCGGTGAAGACCAGCCCATCGATGCCGCCCAGGACCGCGGCCAGCGCGCCTATCTCCTTTGCAGCGCGGTAGACGAAGTAATCGACCGCCAGGCGGGCCTGCGGCTCGCTCCTGCCAAGCAGGACGCGCATGTCATTACTGATGCCGGAGATTCCGATCAGCCCCGATTTCTTGTAAAGGATCGTCTCCACATCTTTGGCGGAGAGGCCCAGGCTCTGAAAAAGATAGAGAACCACGCCGGGATCGATCGCGCCCGGCCTTGTGCCCATGCAGAGTCCATCGAGCGCGGTGAAGGCCATTGTGCTGTCAACGCCTCTCCCTTCTTTCAATGCGCACAGACTCGCGCCGCTTCCAAGATGGGCGACGATGACTCTTCCGGCGGCGATCTCCGGTGCCACCTCCGGCAAAACGGAAGCGATATATTCGTAAGAGAGTCCATGGAAGCCATATCGCTGCAGGTCCGACTTACAGATATCACGCGGAAGCGGGATCATATCCGCGACTGCAGAATGGCCGCGGTGAAAGCTCGTGTCGAAGCAGGCAACCTGCGGCACATCAGGCAGACGGTCGAATACGGCTTCAATGGCCGCCAGGTTGTGCGGCTCGTGTAACGGGGCCAGAGGGACCAGCTTATACAACTTTTCCAGAACCTGCCGGCTGACTATGGTGGGACCGGTAAACTGCGCTCCGCCATGAACGACACGATGGCCGACACCCAACACTCGCGAGCCGCCATACTTTGACCGGAGCCAGGCAGCCAGGGCATCTATGGCGGCGCGACCATCGCGCACAGATTGGTCCAGCTTCTCGTCGGCAAGTTTTCCGCCGCCCTCATCTTTGACGGAGAGCCGGGGAGATGTCCCGATGCCCTCGATCTGGCCGCGCGCCTCCAGCCGCCAGCTCTCTCCGCTTGGCCGCTGGAAGACGCAAAACTTCAAACTCGACGACCCCGCATTGAGCACAAGAGCATAATCATCCATTGCAAATCCCTCCCAACCCGGACGAGCCGGAATTTCAAACCTCAATTTGCCAGAACATGATCGGGTCCGCCGTAGCCGATGTCATAGGCCCAACCGTCTCCGCCCACCAGCCGGACGCTCCTCTTCACCAGGTAATCGGCAAGCGCCTCAAGGCGTCGCGCAGATCGCGATGACTTCGCTGACCCGAAAAGCGACCGATGCAGCAGCCTCGTTGCCGTCAACAGTGATGCGATTCTCGCTAGCCAGGTATCATCTCCCCTTTCCAGCCGCTTGTCGTCGCGCATGAGCGGCAAGCATTGCCACTGCGCAACTGGCGATTCGTGATCGCACGCTATCGGCCCGGCTGGTGAGAATCACCGGCACCCTCGCCCCCAAAACCAGCCCTGCGCTGTCGGCGTTTGCAAGGAAGCTGAGCTGCTTGGCGAGGATGTTTCCGGCTTCGAGGTCCGGTGCAAGAAGGATGTCCGGATCACCTGCGACATCCGAGCGGATGCCCTTCGTCTCAGCCGCCTGCTTGCTGATCGCGTTGTCAAACGCCAGGGGTCCGTCGAGGATGCCTCCCTTGATTTGCCCCCGCTCGGCCATCTTACAAAGCGCGGCGGCATCGAGTGTGGCCGGCATCTTCGAGTTCACAGTTTCGACCGCTGCGAGGATGGCGACTTTAGGTTTTTCGAGGCCGAGTGAGCGAGCGAGATCGATGGCGTTCTGGCAGATGTCCACCTTGTCTTCAAGGGTGGGAGCAATATTGATCGCGCCGTCGGTGACAATTAAAACCTTATGATAGGTGGGAACGTCCATTACGAAAACGTGGCTGATGCGGCGGCCCGTGCGCAGCCCCACGTCGCGGGCCACAACCCCCGCCATCAACTCGTCGGTATGCAGGCTTCCCTTCATCAGAAGCTCGGCCTCGCCTTTCCTTATCAATTCAACCGCCTTTGCCGCTGCCGCGTGGGTGTGCGGAACGTCGACGATCTCGAAGCCGCTGATATCGGTCCCCGCAGACAAGGCGGTTGCTTCTATCTCCGAGGCGGGACCAACCAGAATTGGCAGGATGAGCCCGTTCTGCGCGGCCTCGACCGCCCCCGATAACGCCGTCGCCTCGCAGGGGTACGCCACCGCGGTCGGGATGGGCTCTAAACTCTTGCATCTCTCAAGTAACTGTTCGTACTTCCCGGTTCCCGGTTTTGGATTCATTTCACACCTCCTCAGAGATATTGCGTCCGAAGTGGCCGGCTCCGGGAGGCGGCCCACTTACAGCCACAAGCAAGCGGTGCATCTAAAGCCTACTTCCCAGCAAGCTGTCTTGTGTAAGCCACGAGCGCTTTGCAGGTGGCGGCGCCCAGACTTTTTTCATAGCCGGGCATCTTGCCCTTGCCCTTTGCAATGACCGCA
>Ga0073934_10010521_pt1 | contig 11465 bp, 12 predicted proteins | sample LarsenN4metaG_FD_76834 | JGI IMG/M metagenome (GOLD analysis project Ga0073934, IMG submission 76834) | Hot spring sediment bacterial and archeal communities from British Columbia, Canada, to study Microbial Dark Matter (Phase II) - Larsen... ...
GAATCCCAGCCCGCCGCCCAGCCCGCCCTCGTCGTCGTCCTCGGGGGTCAGGTCGACGCGCCAGATGCGCTTGCCGTCGGCCACGCGCAGCGCGCTGACCACGCTGGAGGCGTCCATCGCGTAGATCACGCCCTGGGCCACGACGGGCGGGGAGGTGAGGCGCTCCTCGTCCGAGCCGCCGTCGCCGATGTCGGCCTTCCACGCGACGGCGAGCGGGCCCGGCGCATCGACGTGGTGCATGGCGTGGTCGGCCAGCCCGCCCGACAGCGGCCAGTTGGGCGTCGCCATCGGCGCCGGCAGGACGACGGGGTTGCCCTCGAGGTCGGCGGCGACCTCGAGCTGGCGGTCCAGCACCATGACGGGGATGCGCGTGCCGGGCAGCGGCGGGTCGTCCGGCGCCCCCATCCAGGGCAGCGAGTCGCAGGCGGCCAGCGCCAGGGCCGCCGCCGCCGGCAGCAGGAACGCCGACCTCATCCGCCGCTGGCCTCGCCGGCGGCCGGTGCGTCGGCACCCAGCGCGTCGGCCAGCTCGGCCGCGCGCACGCGCAGGCCCGGACCGGCGTGCGCGTCGGCGGCGAGCTCCCTGTAGATGGCGCCGGCCGCCGTCCTGTCGCCCTGGCGCAGCGCCAGCAGGGCCTGTAGCTCGCGCGCCAGGGGGCGCAGCGGCTGGCCCTCGGCCAGCAGGGGCTCCAGGCGGGCCCGGACCGCCGCGGGATCGCCCGCGTCCACGAGCAGCGCGGCGGCCTCGAGCCGGGCCAGGTCGCGGAGGAAGGCGTCGACCTCGGCGTCGGCGGCGATGGCGTCGAAGGCGCGCACGGCCCCGTCGCGGTCGCCGGCCGCCACCTGGGCGCGGGCGGCGCGCACGCGGGCGAGCTGGCCGTAGCCGCCGCCGTAGGTGTCGGCCAGGGTCTGGAAGGCCCCGGCGGCCTCGACCGGCTTGCCGGCGCGGGCCAGGCCCTCGGCCACCTGGAAGGCGTCGCCGGCGGCCAGGCGCTGGCGCTCGTTGTACTGCTTGAGGAAGGTGAATCCCGCCACCGACAGGACGAACACGACCGCCACCGCGACGGCGTACTTGCCGTAGCGGCGCCAGTAGCCGAGGAGCTCGTCGCGGCGAACGTCCTCGTCGACTTCGCGGAAGATGTCGGCCATCGGGCGGGTTCCAGGCGGTCCAGACGGTTGCGGGCGGCGCACACCATAGCCGCGCGGCCGCCCAGCGTCCACGCGCCCGGCCAGGACCCCGGACGGCCCGGAACCGCGGCCGGCGGCGGGTTGCCGGGCGGGGTTGCGGCGCCGGCGGGGGTGCGCTCCAATCGGGCATGGCCGAGCGCCTGCGCACCTATGCCGCCTTCTGGCCCTATTACGTGGGCGAGCACGTGCGGCCGGCGACGCGGCGCCTGCACTTCCTGGGCACCGCCCTGGTGCTGGCGTGCCTGGTGCTGGGCGTCACGGCGGACGCGTGGTGGCTGGCGGCGATGCCGGTGGCGGGGTACGGGCCGGCGTGGCTGGCCCACCTGCTGACCGAGAGGAACCGCCCGGCGACGTTCAGGTACCCGTTCTACAGCCTGGTGGCGGACTTCCACATGTTCGGGCTGATGTGCCTGGGGCGGATGGACGCCGAGGTGGCGCGGGTGAAGGCGGCCGGGCGGCCCTAGAGCCCCCTCGCCTGCCGCGGCGGCGCCCGGGCCCGCGCACGCCGCCTTCATACTTAGGAATTGACCTAAGTGTTTGGGCGGCCCAGGATGGCGCCCGCGTTGCCCGATCGCCCACGGCTCCCGATGCAGCAGGCCGCCCAGCCCATCGACAGCGTGTTCCGCGCGCTGGCCGACCCGACGCGGCGGCGGGTGCTGGAACGACTGAGCCGCGGGCCCCGTTCGGCGAGCGAGCTGGCCAGGCCCTTCGCGATGGCCCTGCCCTCGTTCGTGGAGCACCTGAAGGTGCTGGAGGACTCGGGGCTGGTGCGCTCGCGCAAGCAGGGGCGCGTGCGGACGTATCGCCTGGTGGCGCGGCGGCTGGAGCTGGCCGAGACGTGGCTGGCGAGCCAGCGCCGCCTTTGGGAGCGGCGGCTGGACCGGCTCGACGCCTGCCTCTTGGAGATGAAGGAGAGCGAAGGATGACCGGAGCGACCTGGGCGACCGACCCGAAGCTGGACCTAGTGCTGGAGCGCGAGGTGGACGTGCCGCCCCGCCTGGTGTGGATGGCGTGGACGCGGCCCGAGCACGTGGTGAAGTGGTTCACGCCAGCGCCGTGGCGCACGACCCACTGCGAGATCGACCTGCGCCCCGGCGGCAGGTTCCGCACCGTCATGGAGGGACCGAACGGCGAGCGGCACGACAACACGGGATGCTTCCTGGAGGTGGTGCCGGAGAGGCGCCTGGTCTTCACCGACGCCCTGCAGCCCGGCTTCCGCCCGGCCGAGAACCCGTTCTTCACCGGCGTGGTCCTGCTGGAGCCCAAGGGCCAGGGCACCCGCTACACCGCCATCGCCATCCACCGCGACGACAAGACGAAGCGGCAGCACGAAGAGATGGGATTCCACGACGGGTGGGGGAAGGCGCTGGAGCAGTTGGTGGCGTATGTGAAGGGGGTGAAGTGGTGAGGCGAAATGCCCTTCGCCATCACTGGCATTGTCGCGTCGAGTGCGCTATATGACTATCTATCTGGTCAGGAGCGTAACATGGACAGGATCAACCTGGCGGACGCCAAGGCACATCTGAGCGAGCTGTTGGACCGGGTCGAGGCGGGCGATTCGATAGACATTACGCGGCGCGGCAAGCCGGTGGCACGGCTCAGCGCCGCGGTCGGACCGCGCAAGCGGATCGATGTCGCCTTGCTGCGCGCGCTCACGGCGACCATGCCGCCGCAGGCCGAGGGGGCCGCCGACCTGGTACGGTCGATGCGGGACGGCGATCGCGCCTGATGCTCTATCTCGACACGTCGCTGCTCGTCGCGGCGCTGTCTAACGGGGTGGCCACGCCACGCGTGCAGGGCTGGCTGGCGAAGCAGGACCCGACGCGGCTCGTGATCAGCGGCTGGACCATAACCGAGATGTCCTCGGCCCTGGCGATCAAACTTAGGGCCGGGCAGATCGACCTGGAGCAGCGCGCGGCAGCGCTAGCACTCTTCAACAAACTTGTCGCCGAGAGCCTGACCGTGCTGCCTGTGACCGGGGGGCACTTCCGGGCGGCAGCGAGCTTTGTCGACCAGCACAAGCTCGCGCTCAGGGCCGGCGATGCGCTGCACCTCGCCACCGCGTCGGAGCACGGCGCTACGGTGCATACGCTCGACCGGCGGCTGGCCGAAGCCGGACCCGTGGTGGGCGTGGCGACCAAGCTGCTGGCCTGATCCGGAGGGGGCAGCGCGCTGCCCTACTCCCACTCGATCGTGCCCGGCGGCTTCGCCGTGATGTCGTAGACGACGCGGTTGATGCCCTTCACCTCGTTGACGATGCGCGTGGCGACGCGGCCCAGGAACGCGGGGGGGAAGGGGTACCAGTCGGCCGTCATCCCGTCGGTGGAGGTGACGGCGCGCAGCGCGCAGACGTGATCGTAGGTCCGGGCGTCGCCCATCACGCCCACGGTCCTCACCGGCAGCAGCACGGCGAAGGCCTGCCACACCACGTCGTACAGATGGTTGGCGTGCAGCTCCTCGATGAAGATGGCGTCGGCCCGGCGCAGGATGGCGAGCTTCTCGCGCGTGATCGTGCCCGGCACGCGGATGGCGAGGCCGGGGCCCGGGAAGGGGTGGCGCTTGACGATGCGCTCGGAGAGACCCAGCTCGCGGCCCAGCTCGCGCACCTCGTCCTTGAAGAGCTCGCGCACGGGCTCGACCAGCTTCATGCGCATGCGTTCGGGCAGGCCGCCCACGTTGTGGTGCGACTTGATCGTGACGCTGGGCCCGCCCAGCGCCGAGACCGATTCGATGACGTCGGGGTAGAGCGTGCCCTGGGCCAGGAAATCGGCGCCGCCCACGCGGTGGGCCGCGCGCTCGAACACGTCGATGAAGGTGGCGCCGATGATCTTGCGCTTGCGCTCGGGATCCTCGACGCCCTCGAGCCTGGCCAGGAACTCGTCGGCCGCCTCGGCGTGGACCAGCGGGATGTTGTGGTGGGTGCGGAAGACCTCGACCACCTCGGCCGCCTCGCCCTCGCGCAGGAGCCCGGTGTCGACGAAGACGCAGACGAGCTGCTCGCCGATCGCCTCGTGCAGCAGGAGCGCCACCACCGAGGAATCCACGCCGCCCGAGAGGCCGCAGACGACGCGGCCCCGGCCCACCTGGGCGCGCACGCGCTCCACCGCCTGGGCGCGGAACGCCTTCATGGTCCAGTCGTTGCGGCAGCCGGCCACGCCGTGGACGAAGTTGGCCAGGAGCTGGGCCCCGTGCGGCGTGTGCACGACCTCGGGATGGAACATCGTGCCGTAGTAGCGGCGCCGGTCGTCGGCGATGACGGCGAAGGGCGCGCCCTCGCTGACAGCCACGGCGCGGAAGCCGGGCGGCAGCTCGACCACCCGGTCGCCGTGCGACATCCACACCTGCTCGCGCCCGCCCTTGGCCCACACGCCCCGGAAGAGCGCACAGTCGTCCACGATGTCGACGTAGGCGCGGCCGAACTCGCGGTGGTCGGAGGGCTCGACCCGGCCGCCGAGCGCCGCGCACATCGCCTGCTGGCCGTAGCAGATGCCGAGCACCGGCAGGCCCGAGCGGAACACGATCTCGGGCACGCGCGGCGTCTCGGCCTCGGTCACGCTGGCGGGGCCGCCCGACAGGATGATGGCGCGCGGGCCGAACGCCTCGATGGCCCGCGCGCCGGCGTTGTAGGGCAGGATCTCGCAGTAGACGCCGCTCTCGCGGACGCGCCGCGCGATGAGCTGCGTGAGCTGCGAGCCGAAGTCGAGGACGAGGACGCGGTCGGTCACGACGGTCGCGCGGCCGCCGGACGCCCCCTACGAGCCGCTGCCATGCTCCGCCTTGTACTCCTCGACGGCCTCGGCGAGCTCCTCGAGCTGCTCGCAGCCCGAGGGGCAGATCTGCTGCAGGGCGGCCAGGTGCTCCTCGGCCTTGGGCAGGTCGCCGGTCTCGAGGTAGGCCTCGCCGATGTATTCGTGGGCGTCGGCGTGGTCGGGATCCAGCGCCAGGGCGGCCCGGTAGTACTTGAAGGCGTTGTCGTAGTCCTTGGTCTTGCGGTAGCTGTAGCCCAGCAGGTTGTTGGCGTCGGCGTTGTTCGGGTCCTCGGCGATGGATTCGTGCAGCTTCTTGATCGCCGCCTTCCAGTTGTTCACCTTCACCAGCTTCTTGGCCTCGTTGTAGGCCTCCACGCCGGGCGCGGCGGTGGTGGCGGTCTCGCTGCCGCTGCTCATGGCGAGCGCCTGGCCCGCCGTCAGGGCCAGGGCGACGGCGAAGGCGAGGATCGTTGACGTGCGCTTCATGGTGGACCTCGTCGGATCGTGGGACATGCCTCGGTTAGCGAACAACCCCCGCCCCCGCCGTGCCGTGCGGCCGTCCGCCACGCCGATCCTGGCACGGACCGCCCTCCCCGGATGTGACGCGCGCCACGCCCGCCCGGGCCATCAGCGGCTCGAGGGGTAGTTGGGCGCCTCGCGCGTGATGGCCACGTCGTGGACGTGGCTTTCGCGCAGCGCCGCGTCGGACACGCGGCGGAAGGTCGCGTTGCGCTGCATGGCGGCCAGCGTGGCGTTGCCGGTGTAGCCCATCGCCGCGCGCAGGCCGCCCACGAGCTGATGGACGACGGCGGCGACGCTGCCCTTGTAGGGCACGCGGCCCTCGACGCCCTCGGGCACCAGCTTGAGCGAATCCTTGATGTCCTGCTGGAAGTAGCGGTCGGCCGAGCCGCGCGCCATCGCGCCCACCGAACCCATGCCGCGGTACGACTTGAACGAGCGGCCCTGGTAGAAGAACACCTCGCCCGGGCTCTCGTCGGTGCCGGCGAACAGGTTACCGATCATGGCGCAGTCGGCCCCCGCGGCGACCGCCTTGGCGAGGTCGCCCGAGAACTTGATGCCGCCGTCGGCGATCAGCGGCACGCCGCCCGCGCGGCACGCCTCGGCGGTCTCGAGGATGGCCGAGAGCTGGGGCACGCCCACGCCCGCCACGATGCGCGTGGTGCAGATCGAGCCCGGGCCGATGCCCACCTTGACCGCGTCCGCGCCGGCGTCGATGAGGGCCCTGGCCGCATCGGGCGTGGCGACGTTGCCGGCGATCACCTGGGTGTAGTTGCTGGCGCGCTTGATGGCGCCGACCGCCTCGGTGACGCCCCGGCTGTGGCCGTGGGCGGTGTCGACCACGACCACGTCGGCGCCGGCCTCGATGAGCGCCAGCGCGCGCTCCATGCCCGCGGGGCCAACGCCGGTGGCGGCGCCCACGCGCAGGCGGCCCTTCTCGTCCTTGCAGGCGGCGGGGAAGGCCTGGGCCTTGGCGATGTCCTTGACCGTGACCAGCCCGACGCAGCGGTAGGCGTCGTCGACCACGATCAGCTTCTCGATGCGGTGCGCGTGCAGCAGGCGCCGGGCCTCCTCGGGCACCACGTTCTCCTTCACCGTGACCAGGTTCTCGCGCGTCATCAGCTCGCGCACCGGCTGGGCGGTGTTGGTGGCGAAGCGCACGTCGCGGTTGGTCAGGATGCCGGCCAGGCGGCCCGTGCCCTGCTCGACGATGGGGATGCCCGAGATGTTGTGCTCGGCCATCACCGCGAGCGCGCGCGACAGGGGCTCGTCGGGGCCCATCGTGACCGGGTTCACGACCATGCCCGATTCGAACTTCTTGACGCGGCGCACCTCGTCGGCCTGCTGCGCCACGTCGAGGTTCTTGTGGATGATGCCGAGCCCGCCGTGCTGGGCCATGGCGATGGCCATGGCGCTCTCGGTCACGGTGTCCATCGCCGCAGAGACCAGCGGGATGCCGAGCTCGATGGTGCGCGTGAGGCGGGCGTGGACGTCGGTCTGGGCGGGGAGGACTTCCGAGAAGGCGGGGACGAGCGTGACGTCGTCGAAGGTGAGCGCTTCCTCGAAGGTACGCGGTGCCATCCGTGCTGGGTCCGCCGGGCAGGTTGGCGGGGCATCATACACATCGAACGCCCCCTGCCAAGGAGGATCAGGATCCCTCGGCGCCCCGCTCGGCCCGGCCGCGGAAGCCCTGGGCCACCACGTACATCTCGCGCGAATCGGCCCGGCTCGCCTCGGGCTTGGCGTGGCGCACCTGGGCGAAGTCGCGCTTGAGCGCGGCCAGCAGCTCGCGCTCGGTGCCGCCGCGCAGCACCTTCGCCACGAACGCCCCGCCCGGCGCGAGCAGCGTCCGGGCCAGGCCGAAGGCCGCCTCGCACAGCGCCATCACGCGCAGGTGATCGATGTCCGGGTGCCCGGTGGCGGCGGCGGCCATGTCGCTCAGCACCAGGTCGGCCGCGCCGCCCAGCGCCTCGCGCAGCAGGGGCTCCACCGCGGGATCCGCCGCGTCCTTCTGCAGCACCACGGCGCCGGGGACGGGATCCATCGCCTGCAGGTCCACGGCCACGACGCGGCCCGCCGCGCCGACCCGCCCGACCGCCACCTGCGTCCAGCCGCCGGGGGCGGCCCCCAGGTCGAGGACGCGGCGGCCCCGGCCCAGGAAGCGGAAGCGGTCGTCGAGCTGCTCGAGCTTGAAGGCGGCGCGCGAGCGGTAGCCCTGGCGCCTCGCCTCGCGCACGTAGGGATCGCTGAGCTGGCGTTCCAGCCAGCGGCGCGAGGAGTCCGTCTTGCGCCTTGCCACCCGCACCCTGCCGCCGCGCGGGGGCGGCCTGCCCTTCGTCACGCCGTCCCCCCGCCCTCCACCAGGCGGGCGCAGCCGCAGGGCGCGCCGTCCGCCGCCATGAGGCGCAGCAGGATGCCCTCGCGCAGGCCGCGGTCGGCCACGTGCAGGCGCTCCACCGGCCAGGTGCGGCGGATGGCCTCCAGGATCGCGCAGCCGGCCACCACCATGTCGGCGCGCTCGGGCCCGACGCAGGGCAGCGCCGCGCGCGCGGCGTAGTCCATCGCCAGCAGCCGCTCGGAGACGGCCGAGAGCGCCGCGAAGTCGAGACGCAGCCCGTCCACCCGCCGCCGGTCGTAGGCCGGCAGGGCGAGGTGCAGGCCCGCGAGCGTCGTGACCGTGCCCGAGGTGCCGACCATCTGCAGTCCCGCGCCGTTGCCGTGCCGTTCGCGCAGGGGCGCCAGGTGCGCGACCACGCGCGCCACCATGCGCTCGAAGTCGCCGCGCACGATGCGGTCGCCGCCGAACTCCTCGGCCAGGCCGACCACGCCGCAGGGCAGCGAGGCCCAGCCTTCGAGGACCAGCCGCCCGTCGCCGGGCACGCCCACCACGCCGAGCTCGGTGCTGCCGCCGCCGATGTCGAAGACCAGCAGGCGGTCCGCGCCGCCCTCGATCAGGCTGACGCAGCCCAGCAGGGCGAGGTCCACCTCCTCGCGCGGCGTGATGATGTCGAAGGCGATGCCGGTCTCGGCCGAGACGCGATCCAGGAAGGCGCGGCCGTTCTCGGCGCGGCGGCAGGCCTCGGTGGCGACCCCGCGCAGGCGCTCGACGCGGCGGCGGCGCAGCTTGTCGGCGCAGACGCGGAGCGCCGTGAGCGTGCGCTCCATCGCCGCCTCGGACAGCCGGCCGGTGACGCCCAGCCCCTCGCCCAGACGGACGATGCGCGAGAAGGCGTCGACGACCTGGAAGCCGCCGTTCGCGGGGCGCGCCACCAGCAGGCGGCAGTTGTTGGTGCCGAGATCGAGGGCGGCATAGGTGCGGGCGGCGGATTGCGGCGCGCCGCGCTGGCGTCCCCACGGTCCGCGCCGCGCCCGGTGCGATGGCGCCAAGCCGGCCTCCTCCCCGCGTCTCGAGCCCGGCCCCGTCATCGGCGCGTCATCCCGCCGTAGCGCCGGGGCCCGGGGCCCCTGTAGCCCAGGAACGCGGGCGGCGGCAAGCGGAGGAACCGCGCGGCCCGTCTTGACATTCTTCGCGGGGGGCCCTTAGGGTCGCCCGATTCCGGCCGCCCCGGGGCACGCCCCGCCGGCCCGCTTGGGGGATAGTTTAACGGTAGAACTCTCGGCTCTGACCCGAGCAGTCTTGGTTCGAATCCAGGTCCCCCAGCCAGTCTTACCCGGCTCCGACGGCCAGCGCGGCGCTCTCAGGGCTTGGCGTCCGGCATCCCCGCGCCCAGCCCCACGTTGTTCACGAGCTTGGCCTCGCCGACCACCCTGAGGCGGCGCATGCGGCGGTGGGCCTCGGAGATCTCGGGGCGGGAGCGCAGCTTGGGCCGTTCCTCGCCGCCGTCCTGCAGCAGGCGGATGGGATCGTCGCCGTGGACGATGCCCAGGTACGGCCCGCCGAAGTCGTAGCCGATCAGGCGCTGCAGGCGCTCGGGCAGGCCCCTGGCCACCTCGGGCGGCATGGTCAGGTACTGGTTCTCCTCCTGACGCAGCCAGCCCAGGTTGTAGTGGATGGCGCAACCGGTGCGCACGCCGCCGGAGACGTTGGCCCCCGCCCCGTGGATCGTGCCCGAGGTGTAGAGCAGCACCGATCCCGCGGGCATGACGGCCGGGAAGACCTCGTGGGGCTGGGCCTGGCGCTCCTCGGGCCAGCGGTGGCTGCCCGGCACGACCAGCGTGGCGCCGTTCTCGGCGGTGTAGTCGGTGATGGCCCAGATGGTGCCGAGGATGGTGGGCGGCGCCGGATCGACGAAGGGGTACAGGTGGCCGTCGCGGTGCAGCCCCTGCACCTTCTCGCCCGGCTCCAGATGCTGGATGCCGGTGAAGTTCACGCGATAGGCGGCGCAGTAGGGGCCGAGCACGCCGTCGGCCACTGCCAGCACCAGGGGATCGATCGCCATGCCGCGCGTCGCCGGGAAGCGCACGAAGACGTTGCCGATGCGCTTGGACCGGAGCCCCAGGAACGGATCGGCATTGCAGGGCGTGGCGGCCAGCACGGGGTTCACCTCGCCCCGCAGCGCCGCCAGGCGTTCGGGCGGCAAGGCGCCGCGGACGATGGCGTAGCCCTCCTCGAGGACGGCCTCGACCACGCGCGACGGATCGACCCCGGCCTCGAACACGCTCGCCAGCCCCATCGCGGCCCTCCCCACGTCAGGCCGTCATTGTATCCAAGGCAGGCAGCGGCACCACAACGGGCTGGTTCTCTGACGCCTTCATAATACAATCCCCGCCATGCGTGGGGGGACCCGCGTGGCGACGCCGGCGATGGGCTGCTCATGGTCCGGCCAAGCCCCGGGGCATGGGCATGAATGTCGCCGCCTGGCTGACCGGTCTGGGCCTCGGTGAGTTTGCCGGCACCTTCGCCGGCAACCAGATCGACGCCAGCGTCCTGCGCGACCTAACCGACGAGCACCTGAAGGAGCTGGGCCTGCCCCTGGGCGCCCGGCTGAAACTGCTGAAGGCGATCCGCGCGCTGGACGCGGCGCCCGAGGCTCCGCCGCCTTCCCCGCCCGGCACGGCGGCCCAGGTCGAGGCCCAGCGGCGGCAGCTGACCGTGATGTTCGTCGATCTGGTCGGCTCGACGGAGCTGTCGCTGCGGCTGGACCCCGAAGAGATGCGCGAGCTTTCGCGCGCCTACCAGGACGCGACGGCGCGCGAGGTCGGCTCCTTCGGCGGCCACGTGGCCAAGTACATGGGCGACGGGGTGCTGGTGTACTTCGGCTATCCGCAGGCGCACGAGGACGATGCCGTGCGGGCGATCTATGCCGGGCTGGCGGTGGTGCGGGCGGTGAAGCGCCTGGGCAAGCGGATGCTGGCCAGCCAGGGAGGCCGGCTGCGCGCGCGCGTCGGGGTGGCCACGGGCGTGGTCGTGGTCGGCGACCTGGTTGGCGCGGAGGGCCAGGAGACCGGCGCCGTGACGGGCGAGGCCCCGAACCTGGCGTTCAGGCTTCAGGCCATCGCGGCCTCGGGCGAGGTCGTGGTGGCCGACCGGACGCGCGCCCTGGCAGGCGACGCCTTCACCTATGCGCCGCACGAGGAGCGGGTCCTGAAGGGATTCCCCGATCCTGTCCGCCTGTGGCGGGTCCTGGGGCCGAGCGGGGCCGAGAGCCGGTTCGAGGCGCTGCACGGCCGGTGGCTGACGCCCCTCGTCGGGCGCGAGCACGAGCTTGCCCTGCTGCTGGACCGCTGGCGCCGGGCGCGGGACGGCGAGGGGCAGGCCGTGCTGATCGCGGGCGAGGCGGGGATCGGCAAGTCGCGCATCACCGAGGCGCTGCGGGAGCGCCTGATGGCCGACGACCACGTGCGCATCCGCCTGCAGTGCTCGCCCTACCACGCCAACAGCGCGCTCTACCCGGTGATCGCCCACCTGGAGCGCGCCGCCGGCATCGACCGGGAAGACGAGCCGGCGGCGCGTCTGGACAAGCTGGGCGCCATGCTGGGGAAGGCGGGCGGCGACCCCGCGGATACCGTGCCCCTGATGGCGGCCCTGCTGGGGATCCCCGCCGGCGAC
>Ga0073934_10010522_pt1 | contig 11464 bp, 11 predicted proteins | sample LarsenN4metaG_FD_76834 | JGI IMG/M metagenome (GOLD analysis project Ga0073934, IMG submission 76834) | Hot spring sediment bacterial and archeal communities from British Columbia, Canada, to study Microbial Dark Matter (Phase II) - Larsen... ...
CAGCGTGACGTCGACCTCGGGGACGATTCCCAACCCCTTGGCAGCGTTCAACCCGGCGAATCCGCCGCCGACGATGACAACATGCGGCATGGTCACCCCGAACGAGCCCTGGACGCCGCGCGGGCGATCTTCTCGCCGATGAGCGCGATCTTGTGGTCCTTCAGCCGTTTCTCATTCAGCCAGTACGGACTGGTGATTTCCTTGAAGGCGTGGATGGCGGCCTGGATCCCCTCGGCCCAGGCGACGGCGATGAGCTTGATGTCGCCGTGCACGTCCCCCACGGCGAAGATCCCCTGGCGGCTGGTCTCGAAGTACGGGTCGATGGCGATGCTGCCGTCATCGTTGAGCGTGAGCGCCAGCCGCTCGAACGTCTCCTTCGCGGACAGGAACCCGATCTGGACGATGACCAGGGCGCATCGCAACCGCTCGCCGGTCGTCAGATCCAGCTCGATTTCGTTTCCGGCAAACCGGGCGGCGGCGACTTCGGCGGAGGCGTGCAGACGGCCGCCGGCCTCAAGAATGCGGGCCAGGCTGTCCGGCTTGCCGATGGGAGTGGCCTCGCGGGCGACCAATTCCACCAGTCCGCCGCGGGCCTGGACCATGAGCGCGGCATCGAGGGCCGAATCGCCGCCGCCGATGACGGCCACGCGGCTGCCCTCGTAATCGCCGATCTTCGGGATCTTGTAATGGACGTTCTTCGATCCCAATTGGTCCAGCACCGGCAGCCGCCGTGGGTAATGCAGCAGCCCGCAGGCGATGATCACCTTGCGACAGAGGTAACTTCCCCTGGTGGTGACCACCCGCTTCAGGCGGTCGTCGGTCTCCACCTGGTCGGTGTCCTCGATGGTCACCAGTTCCTCGTTGAACCGGAACTGCACGAGGGCGTCCACCGCCTGGCGGTAGGTCCGCTGCGACAGCTCCTCGCCGGTGATGCCGTCGGGAAAGCCGGGAATGTCCACGATCCGCTTGTCGGCATACAGGAATTGCGGCTGGCCGCCGGGACGCTCCTTGGCCTCGATGACCAGCGTGGTCAGCGCGCGATGGGCGGTCGTCAGGCTGGCGGACAATCCCGCCGGTCCCGCGCCGATGATGACCACGTCCCAGTAGGGCAATTGGTCAAACTCCAAATCGGCCGCGAGTTCCGTGACTTTGAAATCGGCCATCGTCAGTTCCCGAGAACGTCTCCGCAGAGTCCGTCTGGCAGATGTATAGCCATCCTGTTGCCGGCTTCCGACTCCATTGCCGACCGAAGCCGCAAGATTCCGGGGTGATTCCGCCGACTATTCACCAATCTCGACCAGCAAATGACCGATGGCCGGATAGTCGGCCCCCACGCGTTCGACACGCACGAGGTACTGCCCCGGCCGCGAGTACTGGTGCGTCGTGACGGCATAGCCGTCCGGCGCATGCACTTTCGCGTTGCCGTCGGAGCGGACCCGCACACTCGGAGTGCCGTCGCCAAAGTCCCAGACTTCCTCCCCCTGCTGCGTTCCGAACGAACGGACCTTGAAGGTGATGGGTTGGCCCGGACGGAGGTTCTGCGTGGGGAAGTACGCCGGATGAATCGTCGGCGGGGTCACGTCCGGATGTTCGGGATCGTGCACCTGGACGATCGTGAAGTCGTAGCTCCGGCGGCCGGCGGCGTCGCGGACTTCGAGGATCTCGCTGAACATGCCGGGGCGATCGTAACGCCGCTGGACAGACGCTCCCACGCCTGTTGATCCGTCGCTGAACGTCCAGCGAAAGTCCCGAATCGGGCCGGCCGCGGACCACGAGCGGCTGCCGTCCAGATCGAGCTCTTCACCGGCGCGCAACAGATGGTGCGGCCGCGCCACCGCCAGAATCTCTGGTTCATACTGCTGCCGATAAGCCTGCCACAGGAAGGCATAGCCTTCCTGCGTACCCCACTGGCCGGAGGGCTGGCGCGACTTGATCTCGAAATGCAGATGCGACCAGCCCCCGCTGCCGCCCTCCTTGCCCAGCAGCCCGATGCGGTCTCCCATCGTGACCACGCGGCCAGGCGCGATGGCGGTGTCGATCGTGTGCAGATGGCTGTAACGATAAAACCAGCCCCGTGCGTCCCGGATGTAGACGACGTCGTAGCGTGCGGCGACCGGCGTGTCGCGGCGGAACTCATCGAGCACGGTGTCCCCCACTGAGACCACCAGCCCGTCGGTGGCGGCGACAACCTCGGTCTGGCCCTCGCTGCCGCCGATGTCCAGGCCGCTGTGGTAGTAGATCGAACGGCGGGATGCGGGTTCGCCGCCGTCGACGTAAGTCGGCTCGTTGCTCATCTGGGTCGCCGACGCGAACCACCGCTGCTGGATGGGATAGACGAATGTGCCGGGCTGAATCCAGGGGGCGTCGCCGGGCCACAGGCGAATCCGCGCGTCCTTGTCGAGTCCCCACGAGGCCTTCGTGCCGTTGCGGTTGTATCCGCCGGTGATGGGGCAGTCGATCTGCACCTGGCCCACCCGCACCGGCAGCCGGTAATTGCCCGAGACGAGCGTTTGCGACTCGCCGTTGACCTCGACCGTCACCACCGCCTTGCGGACGGCGTCGCGGATGTTGTCGCGCTGCTCCTCGACCGACACCAGACGCACGCGGGCGTCGCTGCCGTCGGGCAACCGCACCGTCGCGGTCTCGCCGATTGACAGATCGACAGCCGCCAGCGGCGACTCCAGGGCTGCCGCAGTGCGCGCGGCGGTGAACATCAGTCCGATGAAAAGCAGGGGCCTCCAGGGCATCGCAATCGGCTGCATGAAGTCTCGCTCCAAACGAACATGAGACGGCGCGGCGGTCTGTCACTTCTGCAGCGCGCGAACGGCGACTTCCTGCACGACGCGGCGAAGGTCGTGGCCGTCGCCGCCAGGCATGCCGGCCCGCTGAATCAGCACGATGATGAACAGATCCTGCTGCGGGTCCAGCCATCCCTGCGTGCCGAACGCGCCGCCGTGTCCGAACGTGCCCGGCGACAGCATCGCCGTCACCCCCTTCGGCTCCTTCACGACGGCGAACCCATAGCCAAAGCTCATGCCATCGGTGAAGCCGGTGCGCAGGTCGCCGGTTTGCGTCTTCGTCATTTCCGCCAGCGTCGCCGTCTGCAGGATGCGGCGGCCGTGCCATTCGCCGCCGTTCAGCAGGCACTGGTACAGTTTGGCCAGATCGGCGACGGTCGAGCACAGTCCGCCGGCCGGCATGGGATGACGAGCGCCCGGTTCGAGACCGATCAGCGGTCGCGGCACCGTCCGCAACTGGCCGTCCTTCTGCTCGTAGATCACCGCCAGTCGCGGCCGCTGATCGGGACGGATGAAGAACTCGGTGTCGTGCATGCCCAGCGGATGAAAGATGTGCCTGCGCAGATACGCCTCGAACGGTTGGCCGGAAACCACTTCGACAATCCGGCCGAGCGTGTCGATGCCGGCATTGCAGTACGCCCATTTGCTGCCCGGCTCGAAATCCAGCGGCCGCTGCGACTGCAGGTAGATCGACTCCGCCAGCGACAGGTGCCGGGTGAAATAGAAGTCGCCGAACTTCGCCGGATAGCCGCCCGGCAAACCAGACGTGTGCGTGAGCAGGTCGCGGATGGCCATCGGCCGCGACGGCTTCCGGAGGGTGACGCCGCCGTCGTCGGTCTTCCCGGCGACCAGCATCTGACCAGCGAACTCGGGCAGATGCTTCTCCACCGGATCGTTGACGTCCAGCCGGCCCGCTTCCTGGAGCTGCAGCACCGCCAACGCCACGATCGGCTTGGTCATCGACGCGATAAGGAAAACCGTGTCGGCCGTCATCGGCTGGCCGGTCTCGACATCGCGCAGGCCGACCGTCTCGATGTGTGCCAGGCCAGCCTTCGATCCGATGCCGATCACCGCACCGGACACCGTCCGGTCGTCCACGAAGGTCTGCACGCCCGGCCGCAACTCCGAGAGAATACGGTCGTCAAACTCGGCCGCGGAAGCCACCTGTGCAGAAAGCCACAACAGGCCGAACCAGCCCAACCAGCGAAACGACATGCGGCAATCTCCCGGCAAGACGGCACCGATCGGAACGACCGCCTCATTGTGCCGACTGCTCCGCCGTCCGTCGAGGAACGCCGGCAACGTCCGGGATAGGGCGCCACCCTGCGAACCAGCCTGACTCTGATGCGGTCACATCAGCGATCGGCGGGCTGGAGAAGTGCCTCGCAGGTCAGTAAACTACGCTCTTCCGCAGGGCCCCCCTTGCCGACCCACGCGGCCCCCATCGGCATCCGTAGCTCAACTGGATAGAGCATCGGTCTTCGGAACCGAAGGTTGTAGGTTCGAGCCCTACCGGATGTACTTCGCTAAAGCGAGGCGAGCAAGGCCTTTAGCGTCGCAGCCTCGAATTCAGTGAGCCGGGGGACTGGTTCCGGTCCCCCCTTCAATCCCCCCGCAATTGCGGGAGTGTCTGCGGCGGCCAAACGCTGCCGCAAATCCAGGGACGCCGACTGCACCGCCCGAGCGCCGGCATAGTGTCTGCGCGTGGTGGCGAAGTCGGCGTGCCGCATCAGCAACTGCAACAACTCCACCGACACCTCCCCGGAAGGGACCCTCTTCGAAACAATGCGCGCCTGTTTTCGCGCCGGCGAGTTGACGCAACCTGCTGTTGGTTCGTGAGTTCAGGTTTTTCGCGTACCCGGTAGGGGTGGTCAAAAGGTAGACACCCTCTTCGAACACGCGATCAATGGGTTAACAGCCCGTCAACCCAGCAGCCCGACGGGCAGATTCGGCGCACGGCTGGAGAAAGTTTGCCGGTCGCGCCGTCAGGGGCGGACGAGTCTCGCGAGGCCCATTCGAGAGCTGGCCGTGGCGGTCGGCAAGAGCGCCGAACGGAGGTAGTCTGGTCGGCCTTCCAGCGGGGTAAGAAAACTCTGATTCCCGCTGAATTCTAGCGAAATCGACCGTCAACCCACCGTAGCACAATGGGCCGCGTTCTGCATCCGCTCCTCGCCTTGTTGGCGTCCGTCACCCGCCAGGATCTCGCCCGCCAGGTTGCCTACCTCAAGGAAGAGAACCGCATCCTGCGGTCGCGGCTGCCGGAACGGCTCGTCGCCACCGACCAGGAAAAGCGGCGGCTGCTCCGCTGCGGGCGCAAGCTGGGCCTCCAGCTCAAGGAACTGATCTCGATCGTCAGCTACCAGTCGTTCCGCCGCTGGGTGCGCGAAGCCGAGGAAGCCCACACGGCCAAGAAGGCAGCGACGCCGAAGCGGAAGCCCGGCCGGCCACGGACGCCGGACGACATCCGCGAGCTGGTGCTCAAGCTGGCCCGCGAGAATTCCTGGGGATACACCCGCATCCTGGGCGAACTCCGCAAGCTGGGGATCAAGAGCATCTCCCGCCAGACGGTGAAGGTGATCCTCAAAGAGAACAACATCGACCCCGGCCCGAAGCGCGGCAAGGGGACGTGGGACGAGTTTCTGAAGATTCACGCGGATACGCTGTGGCAGTGCGACTTCGTGTCGAAGCCGATGTGGACGATGAAGGGCTTGGTCGACCTGTACTTCGTAGTATTCCTGCACCTGGGGACGCGGCGGTGCTGGATTTCACCGTGCACACTCAGCCCCGATTCGGCGTGGGTCAGCCAGCAGGCCAAGAACTTCCTGATGGAGGCCGATGACCTGAACCTGATGCCGAAGTACGTGATGCGGGACAACGACACCAAGTTCTCGGCGCAGTTCGACGAGGTGTTCAAGACGAGCGGCGCAGAGATCAAGCGGACGGTCCCGCTGTCGCCGAACCTGCGAGCACACGTGGAGCGATTCATCCAGAGCCTGAAGTTCGAGGTGCTCGACAAGTTCGTGATCGTGGCCGAGCGGCACCTGAACTACGTCAACCGGGAATGGCGGCTGCATTACAACCGGGAGCGCCCACACGAGGCCCGAGGCCATCTGCCGCCAGGAATGGAGAAACCGCCGGAGACAAACGACGCGATTCGGCCGAACGACGTGGTTTGCTCGTCGCGGCTCGGTGGACTGCTCAAGCACTACGAGCGCCGGGCGGCGTGAAGGCGGTCAACTACTTTGCCCGTCCTGTGGGGGCACAACATCAATGACTTGGCCTTCCCGCCAGTCAGGATGATGTGACGCGACGACGACTGCTCCGAGTCGTGGATCGAATACGGCAATCGCTCCGGCGGGCGAACCGTGCAGACGGTGAAACGCCATGCCGTAGCGCCAGACAGGCGCCCGGCCCTCAATCACGACCACCACCCCACGTGGAATCTCCGGCAGCGGGGGAAGCGGCTCGTCGGGCGTGATGGGTTGATCGACACCGATCGAGTAGAAGGTGACGTTTTCCATGTCACACCCTATTCAGCGTGCTCGACCTCGGATTCCGCGGTCTTGATCTCCGCTTCCCAATTGCCGAGGAGGCAATCGAGTTGTTCCTTGAACCATTGTTTGTCATGAGGCTGCTTCTTGAAACCGGCATGTTGAATGTCGTTACGAATCTCAGAGACGGGGTCGGGATGGTCGCCGCCTCGACGACTCCATTGTCTGTCGAGCTTTTCGCGCTCTGAGTTGTCAAATTCCTCCGTGCCAGGATGGTCAGCATTCGACGGCGCGCCGAGCGTAATCCATCCCTCTCGGAGAATTGAGATCGCCTCACTGTATCGTCCCATTCTCTGATAGAGCCGAGCCAGCGCGAGCAGTACCCGTTGCCCTGCGGGAGTCGAGAGGCGGGCGTCGACTCGAAGTGGGTTCACCATCGCGATTACCTGGTCGAGGACCAACGCCAGCGCCGGTAGATATTGCCCCGCTTCGGCCCGGGTCTGCTCAATAGCAGATGCAAGCTGCCGGGCCGAAGCCCGCTCACCGATCAGTAGTGAGCCGGTGCGAATCGTGGTCAAGTCATCGCCGAACTGCTGAAGTGCTTTCGAGAGTTTTTCTAGCTGCGGTTGTGCTCCTTGCCTGCCTGAAGCAGCCCACTGCTTGCTCAGGTCGCGGGCTAACCGCTTGGTCGGTTCCACGACCGCATCAGACTGTCCCGACTGTAGGAACATCAGCAGACTTCGCGACCAGGAAAGGACGTCGAGGAAGGGAGTGAGTTCCCAAATCGGGCTGGCTTCGTTCTCGCCGCGAAACTCGCCATAGACGACTCGGATCGAAGGGGGTTTCGGCATCACGGACTGGACGTACTGAATGCAGGCCGCCGCGAAAAAAGGTTGCATACGGAACCCGTGAGTGATATCCAACAGAACCTCGCCGTTGCTGATTCGAATCGAATCGACGACTTTACCGAACATTTCCCAGAGGTCTGTTGATGCCCCACCCGTCGGCACGGGGACACGTAGCGGTGTGGGTAATCCGTCAGCAGCCAGAGTACCAGACAGGCCTTGGCCGTGAAGGCTCCACGCCCTTTCGGTCGCGACCACGTGAATTTCGTTGGGTGTCGTGAATTTTGCGAGTGCGTGAGCAACGTAGTGAGTCCGGCACGGTTGGTCTTCGAACTGATAAGTAGTCTGGTGGTACTTACCGTCCTTGTCGCCCGTTCCTAGAAAGCTGATGAGTCGCATTGAGCCTCACTTCTTTGGCGGTTGCGGCCACTTATATTGCGGACGCTTCGGTTCATCGACGTGAACCAAGACATCCACGATGGCCCCCAGGTTCGTCTCCGTGCCGGGCGGCGGGGTGCCTACCGTCAGTGTTCCAGGATTACGACCGGACTCCACGTCCTGAACCTCAAAGCCGCCTTTCGGCCGTGGGGCAATGATTTTCACCTGCGCTTTTGCGCCGGAGGAGCGCTTTTCCGGCGGGGCAGGTGGAGGCGGGGGTGGAGGAGCGATGAGTCGCCCGTAACCGCTGCTCGTCTTGCCGCCAATGCCCCACTCGGCGAGCGCGCCCTTCAACAGCTTGAGGACTGTCTCCTTCCAGCACTCGGCGTTTGGGTGCTGCGGGCCTCTCCAGGAAACGGCAACGCGGAAGCGGCCAACGACCGAGAGGAACGGCACAGGAATTGGGCTGTCGAAGTCAGTCGGCGGGGCGGAACCATCGAGCCACAGCGGATGATGGGGCGTCATGACGTCGAGAACCAGCGGCTGCGGCGACGAGTCGGGGACATACCACGCATCGTGGAAGACCATGCAGCCGCTATCGTCGGTCGTGCCAAACAGGAGTCGGTGGTAGTTAACTTCTGGTTTCGGCTTCTGGCCATTCAGATACTTCCGATATGCCTCGTCTTCCTGCTTGGTGGTTCTTCGGAATCCGGCGTCCACAGTTCCCCAGACCTGATCGCAGTAGTGCGCGGCCAACCCCTTCAGCGCGGAGCCGGGGATGATCGGCATGCCATAGTTGTGGTGAAGTCGGATGCCCGTTTCGAGGACGTTTTCTGAGCCGAGACCTACAATCAGCCGACCGGTTGTCTGAAGATCAACCGGCGAAGGCGGAGTCGGAAGGGACGACGACCATCGGGCAAACGCAGACTTGTAGAGCATGCGAACGTCCTCATGGACCGCTGCATTTATCGCGGCCTGAAGAATGGCCCGCTTCTCTTCCGGGTTGCCATCCTCGCCTGTGGCCGGCTCGCAGAGGTAGCGCTGCAGGAGCAGGCCGGCATGCTGGCCGCGGTCCTTCCGTTTGGCCCTTAGGGCAATGACGGCGCTGCGCATTATTCGGCCTCCCCGCTGGCTACCTCAACGTACCGCTTCAGCCAGCTTGCCGCCTGAATTGCGTCGCGGCTGAGCCGTAGATAGCCACCAAGCGCCTCGAACCGCGTGGTTTCGGCCAACTTCTTTGCCGAATCGATGGCGTTGTACCCACCTGACTTCAGCACCGCCGCGAGATCCTCCAGGTACTTCATTTCGGGCTTCTTTGCCTGCCCATCTTTGGACGAGCCCTTGGCCTCAGCGAATGCCACCGCCTGGGCAAGCCCGCAGGTATGAACCAGCGCCGGGAACTTCTTGGCGAAGGTGACGTATTCGCGCTCCTGCTCGCCGCGCTTGGTCACCCGCGCATACGCTTCCTGGGCCAGCTTCTGGTTGCGAGTCTGGAACGTCATTGGCCACCTCCGTTCACCGGCATAAAGACACAACGCATTTGCCCCCGCCCAATGGTGGCCTTACCACCAATCTGGAGAGTGACGGTGTCTTTGGCGAACCGGTCAAGTAAGCCCGGCGGCGTGATGTCCTCCCCATTGCGGCCAAAGATACGGTCGCACTGGATGATCCCGGCCAGGATGGTTTCGGCCGGCAACGATTCCTCGGTCCACAGCGCTTTGTCCGCAACCGTCTTTGTCTCGTCGTCGATGCGAACACGGGTATGAACCTCCGTGCCGGTCTCACAAAGAAAGTCGAAGGCCGCATCCGGGACAACCAGGAACCGGCGCGCAAACTGCGCTTGCCAGTTGGCATCACCGGGAAAGACCCATTTGGCGATCTGACAGGCCCAGGCATTGGCGGCATCACATTTCTTAGCCGTGAAATCCAGGTCTTCCAAGAAGACTTGTGCCCCTTCAACCAACGCGGTTTCCGTTGCATGATGAGCAACGTCGTCTGTTAGTCCCGGAGGTGCCAAAGGCAAGTTCTTTTCCCCCGCAAGCGCCAGCGTCCGCCGCAGCATCTCCAAGCAGAGCGGCGAGGTCACCCAGGCGAACGTGCCCCGAAAGCTGCGGACCGGCAGGCAGACGAGCTTGGCATCGGTGGGGATCAGTGCTCCGGCGTTTGAATTGCTCTCGTCGCCAGCGATGCCGAAGGCGGCCCGCAGAATTGCATCTTTCTGGCGAGCATCGGTCGTCGCCCGGTGGTGGTCCGCCCAGACCCCCTTGAAGCTGGAGCCGCGGATGATCGGCCAACCTGTGACGCCGTCGCGGTCGATCGGCAGATCGATGTAACCGACGCCACGGCCGATACCGGCGTGGGTCGGACTGAGGGCATGCAGCCAGTAAATTCGCGTGTTCGCCATGTGCCGGTTCCTCGTTGTCCGCTCCTGCCTCTCCAGTTACCACGTCCCCCAGATCGCCAATCCGAATCCGTCGCGCCGGTCTTGTTCTCCATCGCACACGGACTTCAACCAGTAATCCGCGAGTGGTGCGCCTTCACCCGGCCTGCACTCAAAGAAGTAGACGCTGCCAGCCGGCACCATGCGACGAATTGGCTTCGGCCCGCGTTTTCCGTTCGCGTGGAGCCGTCCCAGATCGTCAATCTTCTGGAACGCCCAGCCGGACACTGCCCGCCAGCGCGCGTTCGTCACTCCGACAAGCTTCAGCACGGGACCGTCGTCGAACGGTTTTCCGGACAGCGTATCTGCATCCAGCCAGTTGGGTCGCCAACCATGCTCGAAGATGGTCGGCGTGGCAAGGATCATGCGTATCCGTGGTGCGGATTCCAGTACAGGCTTCACTGCGTCCGGACATTTCCACAAGTCCATCGCCGCGCCTTGTTGCCAGTGGACAAGTCGTCGTTCGCCGCCGAGCGGATGCCAGCCGGCAAAGTTCTCGATGTGCTCGAAACCCAGTTCGGGGATCGTGACACGCGCAGAAAGCGTGATTTCAGCGAAGCGCTTCTGAAACGGCTTCGAGCTCTCCACGCCAAATCGAGGCAGATGCGTCGCGTTCAGTCCGGCTGTAGCGAAGATTTGCCCCTCGGCAGCGGCTCCTGTTTCCGCGTCGAGGCAGACGTGATCGCGCGTTTCCGGAACGGCAGCGTTGAGGAAATCCGTATCGAACCAGTCTTTGGAGAAGTCTGATCTAGCCATCACCAACCATTCCACATACTTTCCCAACGGCCACCACGCGGGAAGGGCTTTGGCTTTGAAATCTTTCTGAGCCTGTCCCTCTGTGAGCCGGACGGGATTGAGGCCGTTTGCCGGGAAATCAGCGCCTTCCCCCTGTTCAAGTGGAACGGGCCGGAGCCGAAACACCTTTCCTGACTTCTCTTCCCACGCACAATCGTTCGGAGCGGGCAAATACAATTCGCCGTTCCTCGTCGGGAACAATCCCGCCGCCTCGACTGCCATTAACTGCTGCGGTATCTCACCCGAAAAGTCGAGGCCCGGATGCGCCTTCACCAGCGCTGTTCGGAGTGCTCCTGCGACCGTCGAAGGGAGCGGCCAGGCGAGGCTGCGCATCCGATTTCCTTGCCCTACGCCGAACGGCCGGCCGTCACGGGCAATGATCGGGTCACAAGGAGTGAGTCGCAGAGTCGTGATGCTCATGATGCCACCTCCACAACTTGCTCCGGACGCTGGCCGGCTTGTTGCAGGGCCGTGGCAACTTGCCGCGCCACTAGCAGTTCCTCGGCGAAACGGTGCAGGCTTTGGGAATCGTTCACCTGCCCGTGAATTCTCTCTTCGATCTCCGGCATGTGCCGACGCCCCGAGCGTGGTTGCTTGTCACGAATGACGCGAATGACATCCTGCTGGACCGCACTTCTACATGTCTCAGACGGCCAGCCCTCGTAAAGGCGGGCCACGTTCCGCAGGTCGTATGGCAGCTTGGCAGGAATCGCTTCA
>Ga0073934_10010523_pt1 | contig 11464 bp, 11 predicted proteins | sample LarsenN4metaG_FD_76834 | JGI IMG/M metagenome (GOLD analysis project Ga0073934, IMG submission 76834) | Hot spring sediment bacterial and archeal communities from British Columbia, Canada, to study Microbial Dark Matter (Phase II) - Larsen... ...
CAGGCGGAACAAAGCGGGCTGACGGCGCGCGAACTGGAAGTGCTCCAACTGTTGGCCGAAGGCGACAGCTACAAAACGTGTGCGGACCGGCTGGCCGTCAGTATCGACACAATCCGGTTTTACGTGCGCAGGATCTACGACCGCCTCCACGTCCATTCGAAAAGCGAAGCCGTAACCAAGGCGCTGCGCCGGGGCTGGATTCGATAGAATCCCCTGAACTTCCTCCATTTCAAGCCTTTGCAGTGACACAAGCCGCTCTGGTGGGTTACAATGTGAGGGTCCCTGGTGCGTTCCCCGGAACCCAGCAATTTTCCTAGGAAGTTGAACTATGCCTAATCCTAAGCGACGGCATTCCAGCCGCCGAACCAAGGCGCGCCGTACTCACGATTCCCTGCGCCGGCTCGGTGTAGCCGAATGCCCGAAGTGTCACGAACAGAAACTGCCGCACCGCGCTTGCCCGCATTGCGGCTGGTATAAGACCCGCGAAGTTATCGAAGTCGTTCCCGAATAGCCGTTTGCCCGGGGTTCCTTCAAACTGATGATCACAATCGCCGTTGATGCGATGGGAGGGGACCACGCACCCGTCCCCGAAGTGCATGGTGCAGTTCGAGCGGTGCGAACCCAGGACGTCAACATTATTTTGGTGGGCCGTGAGGACCAACTCAAGGCCGAACTCGCCAAGTATGACGGCTGGCGTTCGCTTCCCATTCGCATCGTCCATGCGAGCGAAGTGGTCACAATGGAGGACTCCGCCGCCAAGGCGCTGCGCAACAAGCGCGATTCCTCCATTCGCGTCGCCGCCCGCCTGGTCCGTGATGGCGAGGCCGACGGATTGGTCTCTGCCGGGAATACCGGCGCCGTCATGGCGACATCTAAGACCGTGCTGGGAATGATCCCGGGCGTCGAGCGTCCGGCTCTGGCTTCTCCGTTCCCGACGGTGAAGAGCAAGCCTGCCATCATGGTGGACGTCGGCGCCAATGTCGACTCTACCCCGCGCATGCTGGCCCAGTTCGCCGTGATGGGCGAAATCTACTCCCGCCTCATCTTTCATACCCTGAACCCGCGCGTCGGCATCCTCTCCATCGGTGAGGAAGAGCATAAAGGCAACGACCTCACCCGTGGCGCATCCCAGTTGCTGAAGAGCATGCCGCTCAACTTCATCGGCAATGTGGAAGGGCGCGATCTCTATTCCGGCAACGCCGACGTGATCGTCTGCGACGGCTTTATCGGAAATGTCGCGTTGAAAGTGTCCGAAGGGCTGGTGGACGCCATCAAACACATGTTGCAGGAATCGCTGGCGGCGACCATCACGCGGAAAATCGGTTACGTTCTCAGCCGTGCGGCTTACAAAGACTTCAAGAAGCGCGTCGATTATTCCGAGTACGGTGGAGCGCCGCTGTTGGGCGTCAAAGGCGTGTGCATCATCTGCCACGGGCGTTCCAACGACAATGCGATCCGCAACGCGATCCGCGTCGCCGCCGAACTGTGCAGCGAGCATGTCAACGACCGGATCGAGGCGGAGATGAACCAATGGACTTCGACCAACTCGTCAGCTACTGCCGGCGCCAAGAGCGCCTGACCCGCTCGCTGTTCGCCCTATCTCTCCTGGCGCTCAGCCTGGGCGCACAAACGAAATCTCCCGCCACCTGGACGCTCCGTCCAACTGTCGATAGAGTTAAACCTGGCAGCGAGTTCACCGTCGAACTGAAGGTGCAACTGGAAGGACCATGGCACATGTATTCCATGAATCCTCCGCCGCCTTCCCCGACCGGCGCGCCGATTCCGACCACCATCCGGTTGGAGGAGTCCCCGGCGGTTGAAAGCTTCCGCGTGTACCAGCCGGCGGCGCAACGCAAGTTCGATCCGAACTTCCAGATGGAAACGGAGACCTACGATAAGGAGGCCGTCTACTACTACCGCATCAAGCTCAAGGCGGACGCTCCGGCAGGCCCGTTGGAGCTGACATCGCAGCAGCGGTTCCAGCTCTGTACCGAAAAGGAATGTCTGCCGCCGCGGCGCCTCCCGGCGTCAGCGACCATCACCGTAGACCCGGCCGCACCGGAAGCCCCGGCGTTCGCGGTTCCCGCAGGCTACACGCTGTTCGATCCGTCGGCTCCAGCGAAAGCGCCCGCTCCGGCTCCTGCGGTGGCGACGCAGCAGGGTCAAGCAACGGTTCAGCCTTTAGGTTCTTTCCTGTTGATTGCATTCGGGTTCGGCCTGGCCGCTATCTTCACGCCGTGCGTCTTCCCGATGATCCCGATCACTATGTCGTTCTTCCTCAGCCAAGGCAAGCGCGGCAGCGCACTGGCTCAGGCGCTGGTGTTCTGTATCGGTATCATTGCGCTGTTTACCATTCTGGGATTCGGCATCACTGCGGCGCTGGGTCCGTTTGGTGTCGTCCAGCTCGGTTCCAGTCCCTGGGTGAATACGTTCATTTCGCTGGTCTTCCTCGCCTTTGGCTTGAGCCTGCTCGGAGCGTTTGAAATCACGTTGCCCTCGGGCTTGCTTACGAAGCTCAACAGCGCATCGGGGAAGGGCGGCTATCTCGGCACGCTGTTGATGGGATTGACATTCTCGCTGACTTCGTTCGCCTGCGTCGGGCCGTTCGTCGGAACGCTGCTGGCGGCATCAGTGCAGGGTGATAAACTCCAGCCGATCTTGGGGATGATGAGCTTTTCCTCGGGTCTTGCTTTACCCTTCTTCCTGCTTGCCTTGTTCCCGGGTTACTTGGCCAAACTGCCCCGCAGCGGTGGCTGGATGTCGCGCGTGAAAATCGTGATGGGCTTCCTGGTTTTGGCCGCCATGCTGAAGTACCTGAGCAACGTCGATCAGGTGCTGCAATGGAACTGGCTGACGCGGGAGCGCTACCTGGGCATCTGGATCGTGCTGTTCGCGCTGCCCGGACTGTACCTGCTCGGCTTCCTGCGCCTGGAAGGGATCAAGCCTGATGAACGGCTCGGCGTCGGGAGGCTCCTGCTGGGAGCCGCATTCCTTGCGTTCTCGCTGGGTCTGCTGCCGGGGATGTTCGGCGCGCGTCTTGGTGAACTGGAAGCCTACGTTCCGGCTCCGGCCGAAGGTTCGAGCCTCGCGTTCGGCGGCGCGGGCTCCGGTGGCGCCACGGCGGCCAAGTGGATAAAAAACGATGTCGAGGCCGCGTTCGCCAAGGCCAAGGCGGACCAGAGGCGGGTTCTGATTGCGTTTACCGGGTACGCCTGCACGAATTGCCACTGGATGAAGGCGAACATGTTCACCCGCCCCGAGATCGCCGCGGCGCTGGGCGACTTTGTGCTGCTGGAACTTTATACCGACGGAACCGACGCGGCTTCCGAAGCTAACCAGAAGCGGCAGGAGCAGCAGTTCAAGACAGTGGCGATTCCGTTTTACGCGATCTACAGTCCCGAGGAAACGGTAGTTGCCACTTTCGCCGGGCTCACCAAAGACACGCAGCAGTTCCTGGGGTTCCTTCGCTCCGGCGTCTGATTCTGATAGCGTGGGCCTAGATGCGTAACAGCCGAGCCGACATCGACGAGTTCCTCAGTGCAAAACGGATCGTGGTTGCGGGCGTTTCCCGCAAACCGGAGGATTTCAGCAGGACGCTGTTCCGCGAGTTCCTCCACCGCGGCTACGAGGCAATTCCAGTTCACCCCGAGGCCGAGTCCATCGAGGATATCCGGGTGCGGCGCCGTATCGACGAGGTCCACCCAGCCCCCGAAAACCTGCTCATCATGCTCCCGCCGGACGAAGCGCTGGGCGTGGTAAGGGAAGCGATCGAAGCAGGCGTCCGCCGGATCTGGCTCTACGGCGGAGCCACAGCGGGATCCGCGTCGCCCAAGGCGATTGATCTATGCGATCGCGCCGGGGTAGCGTGCATCGCCTCAGAGTGCCCCTTCATGTACCTGCCAAACAGCGGCTGGATCCACGGAGTGCACCGCTTCTTCAAGATACTCACCGGGAGTATGCCGCGCTGAAAGGGCGGGCTCCGATGGGCTACCTCGATCTGCGGTACTTCGTGGTGCGTATTTGCACGAGTCGTGCTCGCTTCAGGGAGGCGGGTTACCACCCCGCCGCGGCGTGGCATTCCGCTCCACCCTTGGGACAGCAACGTGGGGCGGGTTGGCAACCCGCGGCCGATTGGCAATCGGCCTTCTTCTTGAGGCGACGCTAAACACCATCGATTTCGAGCACTCTGAGTGCTACCGGAGGCGGATACCTTTTTCAGAGACGGGCTCCCCGCGAGTTCCGTCAAATATCTTGTAGATGCCTCCAACCTCGGAGAACGCTTACCTTTGATTGCCTCCTGTGCCCAGAAACCCGGTCCAATGTGACCTGAACGTCTCCCACCGAGGGTCAATCAGCACTTCGCTCTTTCATATACTTACCGTGAGGATGCCGCTATGAAAGTAACGCTTGCGTATGGTTTGCTGGCATGCCTGGCCCTCGCAGCCAGCGGACAAACTGCGACAACCGCGCCGCCGAATATTCAGGCTTCGGGTCAGGCTACCGTCCGGCTTGCGCCCGATCAGGCGCAACTCAGCGTCGGAGTCACGACGAATGGCGCCACCGCTCAGGAAGCGGCGGATCGGAACGCGACGCAGACTTCGGCGGTGATTACCGCCATCCGTTCCATCCTGGGCACACTCGGGTCTATCGAGACGTCCAGTTATTCGGTCAGCCCCCGCTACAGCACCGGTTCGGGCCAGCCGCCCACCATCGTTGGCTACACGGCGACGAATACACTTCAGGTCACGACGACCGATCTCTCGCTCGCAGGACGGCTGATCGATGCCGCTACGCAAGCCGGAGCCAACATCGTGGGTGGTTTGCAGTTCGGCTTGCGCGATCCGGAACCGGCGCGTCAGAAAGCGCTGGCAGCCGCCGCCCGCCAGGCGCGCGTCCATGCGGATGCCATCGCAAATGGATTGGGCGTCAAGACCGGCTCGATCCTGGAAGCACGCGAGGGCGCTTCCGTCACTCCTTATCTGGATGGGCGCGCGGCCACGACGGCCACTCCCATCGAAACGGGTACGGTTGCGGTGACCGCAACGGTTACGCTGACTGTCCGGCTGATCGAGTAACGCTGCCTTTGCGGTTCACCAGCAGCCAGAACGAGAATCCCGCTGCCGGACACAGCGTGGCGATCCAAAACGCGAGCGCGTAATCGCCCCGGTCCAGCAGCCGGCCGAAATAGGGCATCGTCAACGCCACCAGCGCCGACCAGGCGCCCGCCGCGAGACCGGCAATCAATCCGGCATTGGCGCTGGTATAGATGTGCGTGGCGTAGCTAACCGTGGTGATGACGTTGCCGCCCGCGACGAACATCGCCAGGAACAGCATTGCCATAATCCAGGGGAACGAATCGAGATGCGGCGTCAGCGCCAGCGGCAGAATCAGCAGCAGCGCCGCAGCCGTAAGAACGCGGTACACGCGGATAGGTGCAAATCCTTCGCGCACGCTACGGTCCGTCGCCCAACCCCACACAAAGTAGCCAACTTCCCACCCCAGCGGTGGAATCCAGAGCACACTGGCGATCTCGCTTTGCGACATGGAAAGGCGTTTCGAGAAGTAAACCGAGGAATGGTACAACACGAATGCCAGGGGCAGCCCGCCCATCGCATAGCTGACTACGAAGCTCCAGGCGCGCGGGTCGCGCGGGCTGATTCTGGCGGACATTGCGGCGTTGGCATGTGCCGAATGCGAGGAGACCCTAAGCTCGCGCATCCGGCCGATGTACCACCACAAAACCAGCCAGGCGATGCCGATGATCCCGGTGAACAGAAACGCCGCCCGCCAGCCGTAAGCTTCGAACACCGGCTTCATGATGATTGGAGTCAGCACCGCTCCGAGCGAGCCGCCACTGTAAGCGATGGCGGTGCCCCGCGCGCGCAGCCGCTCCGGCAAGGTTTGCACGACGGTTCGCAGCGCGCCTGGGAATGTCGCGCCTTCCCCGAATCCCAGCGCCGCGCGCGCAATGGCGAAGCCCGCGAAACCGGAAACCCACGCATGAGCGGCAGAAGCCAGCGTCCAAAAGCCTACCGCGATGCTCATTCCGGCGCGCACGCCATAACGGTCCAGCAGCTTTCCCCAAATCGGGTTGGCCGCCGTGTAGATCACCGAAAACGCGGAGATGATATAGCCGTACTGCTCCGCGTTCAGGTTGTTCTCCTTAAGGATGGTTGGCGCGAGCAGGGCCAGTGTGTTCCGGTCGATGTAGCTGATCAGCGACATCAGCAGCATCGCGGCGGCGGGGAGCCAGAGGCGGACGAAAGACACTGGTCTGTTAGTCTAACGTGAACCCGGCGCGCGTTTCGTCGCTCCGGCCAGCCGGTTTGTCCGGTAATTCGGCGCTTCGTCGGAAACTGGATCTACTTGACCCGGTCCGGCCTTAGTCTCGAACTATGAAAACACGCTTACTGATCCTTACCGCGGCCGGTTCGTTCACCCTGGGATGGCTGACGGTGCCGCACGCACTGCCACAACAACCGGTGCGATTCGATCACGTTGTTCGGAACGACTTCTTCGCCGGTTTCGGCGGCGATGCGGAAGCGTTCCAGAGGGGCATGAAAAAGACCGAGGAGGTTTTGGCGCAGCAGCCGAATCACGCCGAGGCGCTGGTCTGGCATGGAGCCGGGGTGTTCTCGCAATCGGGACAGGCTTTCCAGGCTGGAGACGTGCAAAAGGGAATCGAGCTGTGGACCAAAGGCTTGGCCGAAATGGACCGGGCCGTGGAACTGGCTCCGGATCATGTAGGTGTGCGCATCCCGCGCGGGGCTCCGCTGCTAACCGTGTCGCGATTCGTGCCCGCTGACCGGCAAAAAGAGCTGCTCACCCGCGCCATGGCCGATTACGAGCACGTGTTCAAACTACAATCGAGCGCAGGCTATCTTGAAAAGATGGGCACACATCCGAAGGGGGAACTCTACATGGGTCTGGCCGATGGATACGACCGCACCGGCCAGAAAGAAAAATCCGCCGAGATGCTGAAGCGCGTGGTGGCGGAGTTACCGGGATCCGTTTATGCCAAACGGGCGCAAAAGTGGATGGAAACCGGCCAACTGGCGCCCAATGAGCGCAATTGCATCGGCTGCCATACCGCCGCCCAGTAGAGTTGAGCTAATGAAAAAGACCAGCCAGGGCGAGATGAAGTTTTTTGCCAGCCTGTGGAGCGTGCTGGCCTTGAACACCTTGGTTGGGCTGGGGCTGCTGCTCATCGGAATGCTGGTGGCCCCCCGGTTCGTCTTGCCCTACTGGTGGCGCGTGCTGATCGCGAACCAGGTCTTTGCGCACGTAATCGGCGGGCTGGCGGCATGGCTGGTGCCGAAGCTCGCTCTCGTCGTGCACCGCTGGCATCCTGCGCCGCGTTGGATCACCTACATAGCCGGTCTGGTCTGCATCGGCATCGGTGGCTCGCTGCTGGCAAACCTCGTGCTTACGGGGGTGCTGGGCTGGCCGGTGGAACGGTTCTGGGCAAATTTCCTCCAGAACTCGCGAACCGCGCTGATTATCACGATTCTGATCGGAATCGCCGGTTACATCATTGAGGATCTGCGGCACCGGCTGCATCGAACCAGCCTGGAACTGCGGACGCAGCAACTGGAACGCGAAACTGCGCTGAAACTGGCGGCGGAGGCGCGGCTGGCATCGCTCCAATCACGCGTCCAGCCGCACTTTTTGTTCAACACTATCAATTCGATCCTGGCGTTGATCCAGGAAGATCCCAAGCGCGCCGAGCAAATGCTGGAACGGTTGGCGCGGCTGCTGCGATTCTCGCTTGAAAGCGAGCAGCATCCGCAGGTTGCGCTGTCGGAGGAACTGCGCCTGGTGGACGATTACCTGGAGATCGAAGCAGCGCGATTCGGAGACCGGCTGCGTTATTCGGTCGAGGTCGACCCGGAGGCGCTGCCCTGCGTCGCGCCGGCATTCTGCGTACAAACATTGGTCGAGAACAGCGTCAAGTACGCGCTCTCGACGCGTCGCGAAGGTGGCGAAGTGCGCGTGCGCGCCAGGGTGGAAGATGGTGCTGTTGAGATCGAGGTGCGCGATGACGGTCCGGGGTTCCCGTCGCAGGCGCTGCCGGAGGGACACGGTCTGGACACGCTGCGCCGCCGGCTTGAGGTGCTTCACAATGGCGGCGGCCAGTTGACGATCACGAACGAGGGTGGCGCGGTTGTGCGGCTGCGATTTCCAGCATCATCGGGTGTAGCGGCGTGAAAGCGGTCCTGATCGATGACGAAGCGCTGGCGTTGCGGAGGCTTGATCGCATGCTGGCGGAGTTTGAAACTGTCGAGGTCGTGGCCCGTTGCACCGATCCGGTCGAGGCGATCGCACAAGTGAAGAGCCTGCGCCCGGATGTGCTGTTTCTGGATATTCAGATGCCCGAGTTCAGCGGCTTCGATCTGCTGGCGCAACTGGGCCCGGAACAGCCGCTCGTGGTGTTCACCACGGCCTACGATCAGTATGCGCTGAAGGCGTTCGAAGTCAATTCTGTAGACTACCTGCTGAAACCTGTAGAGCGACCCCAACTAGAGCGCGCGCTGCGCAAGTTGGATCGCATGTTGGCCGGCGAGTCGCCGCGCCCGCAATTGGATCAGTTGATCAAGCAGGTATCGGCGGCCTTGCAGCAGCGCGGAGAAGCCGTAGAGCGCATTGCGTCACGCGTGGGCGAGCGCGTGCATTTCCTGGATCTAAGCACAATTACGCACTTCTATGCCGAGGACAAGCTCACGTTCGCGGCAGCGAACGGGAAATCCTGGGTGATCGATAAGACCATCGCGGAACTGGAGCAAAGGCTGGATGCGCGCCAGTTTTGCCGCGTGCACCGTTCCACGCTGGTAAATCTAACTTACGTGCACGAGTTATATCCTTGGTTCGGCGGCAAGATGATACTACGCCTGCGCGACGCCAGAGGCACGGAAATCACCGTAGCCCGTGAGCGGCTAAAAGAACTAAAAGAACGTCTGGGGCTATAAAGTCCCGCGCGAGCTGAAGCCCACCTTCCGGGGGGCGCGTCTTCAGCCCGCGCGGAGCTTCAGCTCCGCTTGAGTCAGGGAGCAGCGCGGAACGCCAACACCGCGTTGAGCCCTCCGAACGCGAATGAGTTCGACAGCGCTGCTTCCACCTGCAAGGCGCGGGCTTGGTTCGGAATGATGTCCAAATCGCATGCCGGATCGGGTGTGACATAGTTCGCCGTCGGCGGAAGCAAACCGTTGCGCAATGCCAGGACCGTCGCTACCGCCTCAAGCGCGCCGGCCGCTCCCAGCGCGTGGCCATGCATCGACTTGGTTGAGCTTACGGCGAGCTTTGCCGCGTGGCTTCCAAAGACCTCGCGGATGGCGCGCGTTTCCGTTCCATCGTTAGTAGGAGTCCCGGTGCCGTGCGCATTGATGTATCCGATCCGGTCGGCCGCCAGTCCCGCGTCCGCCAGAGCGGCGCGCATCGCGCTTGCCGGACCTTCCAGGGTGGGTTGCGTGATGTGGTGTGCGTCCGACGTCATTCCGAAGCCGCAGATCTCACCGAGTATCTGCGCGCCCCGCGCCCGTGCGGCTTCCATGTCCTCCAGCACCAGCATGCCGGCGCCTTCGCCGAGAATCAGGCCCTTGCGATCCTTATCGAAAGGACGGCATGTATCCGGAGCGACGACGCGCATCGCCTCCCAGGCTTTGAGGAATCCGAAATTGAAGGGCGCTTCGCTGCCACCGGTGACCGCGCAATCCGCCAGTCCGTGACGCACCATCCAAAAGGCATGCCCGATGGCATGGTTGGCCGACGAACAAGCCGTCGAAACGTTCCACGCCGGGCCGGTTAATCCATAACGCATGCAGATATGGCTTGCACCGGAGTTGGCCATGGTCCGCGGAATGGTGAACGGATTCACACGCGCGCCATTCTTGCGATACAGCTCAACAAACCCTTCGTCGATAGTATTCTGACCTCCCACGCAGGAGCCGGTGATGACAGCCGTGCGCGACTGAAGAGCCGGAGTCCACTCGATTCCCGCGTCCTCAATCGCCTCCTTCGCGGCAGCGACCGCAAGTTGCGCGAAGCGGTCAAGCAGCGACAGTTCTTTATCGTCGAAGTGATCGCCCGGGTGGAACGCAATCGCCTCGGCCGCGTTCTGGAAGCGCAACTGCGCCGGGTCGACGATGGTCATCGGACGGATGCCCGATTCGCCTCGCGACAACGCGCTCCAGCAATCCTTGCGGTTGGCGCCGAGCGCGCATACCATGCCCGCACCGGTGATGGCGACTCTGCGGCTCATTGCGCCGCGGCGCTCTTTGCGGCTTGTAACTGTTCGATCCCTTTTACGATGTCGCCGATGCTTTTCAGGCTGGGCAATGCGTCGTCCGGGATGTTGACATCAAACTCGTTTTCGAGCGCGAAGGCGATCTGGATGCCGTCCAGCGAATCCAGCCCGAGCTCTTCGAAAGTGCTCTCCGGTTTGATCTTGGCAACATCCAAGTGCTGCGTTTTGGCGATGAGATTGATTACCCGTTCCGTGGTGTCCGGCATAGCAACTGGCTCACAGTGAGGAACTCATAGCCCTGGCGCTTCCACTCCGGCAGCACAGCAGCCAGGCCCTCACAGGTCGATCGAATATCCGGATTGTCGCGCATCTCGCGGCCATCGTGCAGGCAGAAGATCGCGCCCGGACGAAGTCCGCGCCGCAGTACCTGAGCGACGCCTCGCCCGTCGAGCTTCCAATCCAGGGCGATCGTCGTCCACATGATGCTGGTCAGCCCCAAACGCCGCTGCGCTTCGGCCAGTCCGAACCAGCGGCAACCGTACGTCGGACGAAACAGGTCCGGCGTGAAACCGGTTACCGACGCGATGGAACTTTGTGCCTGGGTCAACTGGCTCAGAATGAAGGCGGGCGACTTCAAGTAAAGCGCTGCGTGTGATTGAGTATGGTTCGCCAGTTCATGGCCGCGCGCGAGGATGTCGCGGGCGACGGCGGGCAGGCGCTCAACGTGCGAACCGCAAGCAAAAAAAGTGCCGCGTCCCCCGTGTTGTTCCAGCAGATCGAGCAACTGCGGCGTCGATTCGCTGGGGCCGTCGTCGAAAGTGATCGCCACCGCCTTGCGGTCCGGCGGCCCTTCTGCGATCGAAGGCGCCAGCCACATTACGCGCGGATGGCGCACCGCAAGAGTCATTCCGGCGATGGCTGTCACTCCGGCTGCAACCGAAAGTTCAAGCAACGCCACGGGAGTTTACTGCTCGTCTGCCCACGGAATGCTGTGATCGGAGATCACGGCGAAAGTCTGCTTGGGCGAGTCCAGTGAGAAGAATGACCACGGACCAGGGATCCATGGAAACCTCTCGATCACCAGTTCATTCACATCTACTCCCAAACCGGGCTTGGTAGGGTCGATAGCAAGCGTGCCGCGCGAAACACGCAGCGGCTCCATCAGGATCTCCTCCGCCAGCGGGAACGGATACATGCCCGCCGTGGTCAACGTCTCATAAACCG
>Ga0073934_10010524_pt1 | contig 11464 bp, 6 predicted proteins | sample LarsenN4metaG_FD_76834 | JGI IMG/M metagenome (GOLD analysis project Ga0073934, IMG submission 76834) | Hot spring sediment bacterial and archeal communities from British Columbia, Canada, to study Microbial Dark Matter (Phase II) - Larsen... ...
CAGCGGCGAGGTTTGACCGCGCGCGCAAGGGCGCGCGCGGAAAGGCGGTCGGATGGGGCTTCCAACCCGGTCGAGTCCACCGCGGCCGGTTCGGCGGGTGCCGCCAGCGCCGGCGCGGCCGGCACGGAAAACGCCGCGGGGTTCAAATCGCAATGCGGCACGGCGGCACGCTGCGCGTCGGTGGCCACCAGCGCGATGTCAACACACGGTTGGTCATGCGATTCGAGGCAGGCGGATGTCTCGCCGCAGTCCGTGTCCTCGTGACACTCGATGCCAATGTGCCCCGGCGCCACGCACAGCGATGCCTGCACATTCATGCCGACGGCAAGGCGCGGCAGCACGGCGAGCAGCAGGATGGCGGCGGAAAGTCTCATGCGCGGTGTGGGGATCATGCATGAAACGATGAGAAGTTTCAATCGCGTGAACCGCGACGCGCGCCAGACGCGAGTGATTTGATTTCGGATGCGTTGATGCCCGCCATCGCCTCGGTGCGCGGCGCTATTCGTCTTCGCGGAGAACCCGCAGTTTCTCGTGCAGCAGTTTCGTCACCTGTTCCTTGGCCCGGTAGACGCTGTTGAGATGCAACTGCAACTTGTCGGCGACGGCTTGCGCGGGCTGGTCGAAGATGACATAGGACTCGAACGCCTGGAACGTCTTGGTGTGGCCCATGCTCTTGCGGATGTCCTCCAATGCCAGCCGCAGGAGCTGCTGTTCCCACACGTCGTCCCATATCTGGTTGATCGCGAGTTCTTCGGGGTCGATCTGCTCGAGCGTTCGGCCGCGCAGCGCGGCGTCTTTCCCGAGTCTTCTGGCGGCGGCGCGATAGGTGCAGACCTTGAGGTATCCCCGGAATCGGCCTTTGGCCGGATCGTAGATGAACGTGGGCGCCTTGGAGAAAAAGCCCAGCATCACGTCCTGCACGATATCGTCGATATCCGGGTGGCGGGCACCAAGCCGGCGGGCAAAACCCGCGATGATCGGCGCGTACCGGGCATGAAACTCACCCCAAGCCAACTCGCGCGGCTGCGCGTCGGATTGCCGCAAGCGCAGGAAGATCGTCGGGTTGGTCAGCGGGTTCTCTGCCATCGAAATCGGATTTTCCTGCAATCGACCGTCGGTCATGCTACAGTCCCTCAACTGGTGTTAGCACGGGGCGGGTTCGTTACTAACATTTGCGATGGCCGAAACCGGGCACAACCAGAGCGCCACCAATCCCGCGCCCTACGACACCGGGCAATTCGCCAAGGTCGTCGCCGCCGTCCGCGCGCTGGAGCATCCCCGGCAGATCGGGCCTTACACCATCGAGCGACTCATCGGGGAAGGGGGGATGGGGTCGGTTTACCAGGCAGTGCAAACCGCACCAATCCGGCGGACGGTCGCCATCAAGATCATCAAGCTGGGAATGGACACCCGCCAGGTCATCGCGCGCTTTGAATCCGAGCGGCAGGCACTGGCGGTGATGAATCACCCGAATCTCGCGAAAGTGCTCGATGCCGGCGCGACGGAGACGGGCCGGCCCTATTTCGTCATGGAATACGTCGCCGGCGAGCCGATCACGGTCTTCGCCGATCGAAAGCGGCTGACCATCGGGCAGCGGCTGGAATTGTTTTTGCAGGCGTGCGATGCCATCCAGCACGCGCATCAGAAGGCCATCATTCATCGCGACATCAAGCCGTCGAACATCCTCGTCAGCGAGGAAGACGGGACGATGCGCGTCAAGGTGATCGACTTCGGCGTTGCCAAGGCGATCGACCAGGACGCGGCGCAGCGAACGCTCTTCACCGAGACCGGGCAGTTCGTCGGGACGCCGGAATACATGTCTCCCGAGCAGGCGCGCGCCGGTACGACCGCGGATGTGGACACACGCAGCGACGTGTATTCGCTGGGGGTCGTGCTCTACGAATTGCTGAGCGGCACGCTGCCGTTCGACGGTAAGACACTGCGCAGCGGGGGATATCACGAGATCGGTCGGATCATCCGCGAGGTCGATCCCCCCCGGCCTAGCACGCGGCTGTCGCGGCTGGGCCAGGCCGCCGGGGAAGTCGCGCGACTCCGCCAGAGCACCCTTGACGCTTTGGCCAGGCAACTGCGGGGTGAACTGGAGTGGATTCCGCTCAAGGCCATGCGCAAGCCGCCGGAGGATCGGTATTCGTCGGCCAGCGACCTGGCGCAAGACGTGATGAACTACCTGGCGCGCCGCCCGCTGCGTGCCGGACCGGAATCACGCGGCTATCGAGCCAGGAAATTCCTGGCCCGCAATCAGCATGCGGTGGCGGCGTGCGCGATCATGCTGCTGCTGCTGATCGGTGGCGTAATCGCGACAACGTGGCAGGCGATTCGCGCCACCCGAGCCGAGCGCATCGCACTGACGCAGAAGCGTGAAGCCGAAACGCAGCGCGCCCGTGCCGAGGCGGCCGCGGAGAGTCTCACGCAGGTCAACCGCTTTCTGACGGAAGATTTGATCGCCGCCGCGGCACCGGAAGTCACACTCGGCAGGGAACTGACGGTTCGCGAGGCGCTGGATCGCGCCGCCGACACGGTTGCGGCACGTTTTGTCGGTCGGCCGCAGATCGAGGCGGTTGTCCGCGGGGCCGTCGCGCAGACCTATTTTTCGCTGGGTGTTCTGGACCGCGCGCTGTTGCACGCTCAGGTGGCGCGCGAACTGGAGCTGCTGGCGCACGGCCCGGACCACCCCGGTTCGCTCGCAGCGGCGCGGCGCATCGCCGAGATCCTGGTCGATCAGCGCAAGCCCAACGAGGCAGAGCCGCTGGCACGAGAAGCGTATGAACGCGCCGAGAGGCTGTTTGGCCCGAACGCGGATTTGACCCTGCAATGTCTCGAAACGTTGGCGCGCTCGATCCGGCGGCAGCGCCGCTTCGCCGAAGCCGAGCCTCTGTACCGGACGCTGGTCGAGAGAGGCCGCGCGGTGTACGGCCCGCAGAGCGAAGAGGCCGCAGACCTGCTGCATAGTGTCGCCATCCTCATGAGCGAGATGGGAAATGAACAAGAGGCGGTCCGGCTTTTGCGGGAAGTTCTACATGCCGAGGCACGCCTGCCGGCGGATCACCCGTCGCTGCTGACGAGCAAGGCCAATCTCGCCAAGGCGCTGCAGAACATTGGCCAGCTTGAAGAAGCCGAGCAACTATCCCGCGAGGCGCTCGAGGGCCGCCGGCGCGTGCTCAAGGACGATCATCGCTCGACCTTGTTCACCATGTCCGACCTGGGGTGGATTCTTGCCGAGCGGGAGAAGTTTGACGAAGCCATTGCGCTGTCGCGAGAAGCGCTGGACCGCCGGGCACGCTTGCTGGGGCCTGACGATCCGGACACGCTGCAGTCGATGAACGTGCTGGCGCGCGTGCTGGCGATGGCGGGGCATTACGACGAAGCCGAGAAGCTGTTCCTGGCGACGATCGAAAAGCGCAAACGGGTGCTGGGCGAGCGCCACGCATTCACGCTGGGAACCACAACACACCTTGCGGCAATGTACGAATCCACGGGGCGATTTGGCGATGCCGAACCGCTGCTGCGGCACGTCTGCCAGCCGGAGAATCTGGCGGCGCTCTCGGCGCAGCAACGGGCCACCTGCGTGATGCGGCTGGGGATTTGCCTTGTCCGACTCGGTCGCGCCACCGACGCCGAACCCCCGCTTCTGGAGGCGCTGAAGCTCGCGCGGGCGGCCGAGTTGGGTTCGGAAACGCAGAGGGTGCTCGCCAGCCTGGTCGAGGTCTATGAAGCGGCGGGCAATCCCGCCGAAGCCGAGCGCCACCGGCGGGAACTGGCCACCTTTGCACCGGCGAGCCAGCCGTCGCCATGAACGTCGTCGAATCTGTCGGAAACCGCACAATTCTCCGGTCGCTTCGGGCCGCCGTAGCGGATTGGCCCGTTCTCCGATATTCTGCCCGCTTCGCGCCGGTCTATTGGAGCCGCGCCTTTTTGTGAGCGTCGGAGATTGAATGTTACGGGAATTGGCCGCCGAATCCGGGTTCGATCTGCACCGGATCGGTACGGGGATTTGCATATCGACATTACCGGCGCGCGGGATTTACGCGATCGAATCCGGCGGCGTGCTCATTAACCAGGTGCTGGCCAGCCCGCTGGCGGGGGGAATCCACCAGATTTACCTGCGACTTCTCGGCGCCAAGATCGAATCGTTCGGATTGATCGGTCCGCACGCCGAATTCGACGGCGGGAAAGACTTCGCGCGCTGGACCGGTGAATGGCGCGGGCTGAGATATGAGTGCGCCTGCCGCATTGTCGGCACGGATACCTGGTGTTTTCAGATCGACCTGCACAATGCCTCGCCGGTGCAGCTCCGGTGCGATGTCGTGCAACTCCAGGATGTCGGCCTGGGGGCGCGCCCGCAGGTGCGCAACAACGAACTGTTCAACTCTCAGTACCTCGACCACACGTCGCTGACGGACGCGCGGATCGGCTGCATGATCGCCAGCCGACAGACCCAGGCGCAACCCGGCGGGACTTACCCGTGGCTGCTCCAGGGCTGCCTGCCGGCGGCAAGCGGGTTCACCACCGAAGGGCTGGATTTTTTCGCGCCGCGCGGACCGGCCAGCGCGTTGGAACGCCCGGTCATCGGGCAGCGCGTGCGACAGGGAGAGACCGCTTACGTCGCGCTGCAATCCAACGACGCAACCCTCGCGGCGGGCGCCAGCCAGCGGTGGACCTTCTTCGCCCAGTTCGACGCGAATCATCCCGACCCGACCGCCCCAGGCGATGCCGGTCGGATTGCGGACATACTCAAGCGGCTGGCCGACCTATCCCCGCTACCCACACAGCGGGCGGGAAGGCGCTTTTCCGCCACGGTTTTCGATGCTTCGACCGCCGACGGTGCCGAGGAACTGTCCGATTCCGAATTGTCTGCGCTGTTCCCGCGTCCCTGGCGGCACGAGGAAACAATCAACGGCCGACTGCACTCATTCTTTTTTGGGCACGACGCGCGCCACGTCGTGCTGCGCGTGAAGGAAAATGCCTCGCCGCGACCGCACGGGCACATCCTGCGCGCCGGCGGGGGATTCGCGCCCGATTGCGGCATCCTCTCGGTCACCTGTTACGCCGCCGGGGTCTTTGCCTCGCATCTGGCGATGGGCAACACGTCGCTGGCCAAGCTGATTTCGGGGACGCGCGACCGCTTGAACGTCCTGCGCAGCGGCGGAATTCGGATGCTGGTTCGGTCCGGACCGAACGAGCGATGGAGCCTGCTGGCCGTTCCGACGGCCTTCGAGATGGCCGTTGACGAATGTCGCTGGATTTACAAGACTCACAATACAACAATCGCCGTCACCTGCCGCGCCTCCCACGATGACCCGATCCTGCGCTACGAGATCGCGTCCACCCGGCCGGTGCAACTGCTGGTCAGCGCCGAAATCTGCGCGGGCAGTGTGGAGTTCGATTCTTCCCCGCGCGTCGAGATCGACCCGCCGGTGGCGCGGATCACGGTCCGGCCCGATCCGCGATCGCTGCTGGGACAGAAGCAGCCCGACATCGCCTTTCACATTCAAGCCGACGCGCCGGCGGTCGATGCGATCGGCGGGGACGAACTGCTCTGCGACGACGGGCAATCACGCCAACTGCCCTACCTGGCGATCCGCACGCGCGCGACGCAGTCCTTCTGCTTCTCGATCACCGGAGAACTTCCCGGGGCTCGGCGGTGCGAGTCGCAATGCCCTTCGGTTGCCCGGCTCCGCGCCGACGGGCCAAAATCCGCCGATATTTCAGCGATTCAGGACGCGCTGGTGTGGTTCGCGCGGGATGCGATGGTGCACCTGTGTACCCCGCGCGGGCTTGAGCAGGCCAACGGCGCCGCATGGGGCGTGCGCGATGTCTGCCAGGGACCGGTCGAGTTTCTGCTCAGCGGCGACCGTGCCGATGTCGTCGCCGACATCCTTCGTCTGCTGTTCGCGCAGCAGTATCACGACCGCTGCGACTGGCCGCAGTGGTTCATGTTCCCGCCGTTCGAGCAAATCCAGTCAACGCACGCACACGGCGACGTGATCATCTGGCCGCTCAAGGCGCTCTGCGACTACCTGGAAGACTCCAACGACCCGGCGATTCTGCACGAACAACTCCCCTACACGGATGAGAAGACGTTCCGCAAGACGGATCGCGCTGAGACGATGCTCCAGCACGTCGATCGCCTGATCGAGAAGGTTCGGAGGGAATTCCTGCCCGGGCTTGCGCTGCCGCGGTTCGGTGAAGGCGACTGGGACGATTCGCTGCAACCCGCCGACGGGTCGCTGCGCGAGCGGATGGTCAGTTCGTGGACGACCGAACTTTTGTACCAGACGCTCCGCCGCTGGAGCCAGGCGATGGCGCACTTTGGCGAGAGCGACCGCGCCACCGCCGCCGCGAAACTCGCCGACGCCGTTGCCGCCGATTTCCACAAGCACCTGGTGCCCGGCGGAATTGTCGCGGGGTTCGGGGTGTTTGATCCGGCGACGGGCAAGCCGCGCGAATATCTCTTGCACCCGTCGGACGAGCGCACGGGGTTGCGCTATCGGTTGATCCCGATGACGCGCGGAATCATCAGCCGAATCTTCACGCGCGAGCAGGCCGAGCGGCACCTGGCCCTGATCCACGAACACCTGCTGTTCCCCGACGGCGCGCGGCTCATGGACCGCCCGACGAATTACGATGGCGGGCGGGAACGCATCTTCCGGCGGAGCGAGTCGGCGGCGTTCTTCGGGCGCGAAATCGGTTTGCAATACGTCCACGCTCACCTGCGCTACGCCGAAGCGCTGGCCGCGATGGGCCGCGCCGACGACCTGCTGCACGCGTTGCTGGTCGTGAATCCGATCGCCGTCACGCAAGTCGTGCCCAACGCGCGGCCGCGGCAGCGAAACTGCTTTTTCAGTTCATCCGACGCAGCGTTTGATGACCGCCGACAGGCTTCTCGCGATTACGACAAGCTCCGACGCGGGGAAATCCCGGTGGATGGGGGCTGGCGGATCTATTCCAGCGGGCCGGGGCTTTATACGAACATGGTGGTTCGGCAGATGTTGGGAATTCGCCGAAAGTTCGGGGAAGTCGAGATCGACCCGGTGTTGCCGGCGGGGTTGGACGGTCTGGTCGCCGACGTTTCGATCGCGGGCCGGCCGGTTCAGTTACATTTCAAGACCGGGGGTCGCCGCGCCCGGCGGGTGAACTTTGCCGGCGGCGAAGCGCTGCCCGCAAGCGCGATTGAGCAGCCGTATCGCGAGGGAGGGATTCGGGTGCCGCTGCGGTCGTTGGCTTCGGCCGGTGGCGAAGGGGTTGTGGTGCAAATCTCTTGAATGCAATGAGTTAGGTGGACTTTTCGGGGTCGTGAACGCGGTGGGATCGGGGGCTGTGGGGCACGCGCGATCGCCGGGGTCCTTGCGGCAATCTGGCCGCGCGTCGGCAGTAGTTTTTGACGATTTGCCCGATTCTTCTTGACAGTCTAGAATCTCTTGGGAGAATGAAAGCGGTTACATCGGCCATTTTCTGGCGGAAACATGGCGACTGTCGAAACTGAAAAACCCCGCAAGGCTGCTCCGACGCTCTACGACGTGTGCCGGTTGTCCGGTGTCTCGTCCGCGACCGTGTCGCGCGTTTTCTCCGGCAAGGCCAGGGTCAGCGAGCATGTCCGCAAGAAAGTCATGGAAGCGGCGCGGACGCTGGCCTACGAACCCAGTCACGCCGCCCGCGCGCTGGCCGGGCGGAAGACGCAAACACTGGGGGCGATTTTCCCCGAAATCGCCAGCGGTTTTTATGCCGACGTGCTCGCCGGGATCGACGAAGTCGCCGCCGAGGCCGGTTTCGACGTGCTTGCGTCGTTCGTCGGTCACCGCCGCAGCAAGCCCGAGGTGGTCAAGCGGTTGCTACGCCAGGGCCGCGTCGATGCGCTGTTGCTGCTGAATCTTGATGATTCACTGGACCTTCGACCGGTCCCGCTGGACAGCCTGCCGATCATCCTGATCGACCATGAATTGACCAATTCCAGCCTCCCCTGCGTCGGGATGGACAACATCGGCGGGGCCGAGGCGATGATCGAGCATTTGTTCGAGCAGGGCCACCGCCGGATCGCGCTGTTGACCGGTCCGGAGGGGAATTTCGACTCCGACCAGCGCGTGATCGGCTGCCGCCGGGCCGCGGCGCGGTTGGGGCTGACGCTGCAAGAAGAACTGATCTGGCCGGGCGCATTCACGCTCGAAAGCGGCGTGCGGGCGGCGCGCGAACTGCTCGAATCCCGCCAGCCACTGCCCGATGCCGTCTTCTGCCTGAATGACGCGATGGCCATCGGGTTCCTGAGCGAATTGCAGAGAAACGGGCTGTCGGCGCCGAAGGATGTCGCGCTGGCGGGCTACGATAATGTTGAAGCGGCCGGACACCTGTCGCTGACCAGCGTGGCCTGTCCCATGAGGCTGATGGGGCAGATGGCGGCGCGGTGGGCCGTCGACCTGATCACGAAAAACGAACGCCCGACCTCGCACCGCCTTCAGGTGCGACTGGTCGTGCGGAATTCGTCGGCGGGGAAATGATGCCGGTGCGACGGTGACCGTCACCGCCGCCTAAGTCTTGCGGCAGTGGCCGTCACCGCCGCAAGAGCGCTGTGGTAGCGGCCGTCCCGGCCGCGAGATCGCTGTGGTAGCGGCCGTCGCGGCCGCAAGCAAAAAGCGGTCGAGACGACCGCGACCACAGCCAGGCTTGTGCAAGAGTCCTGTTCCGCGGAGGAACGATGTCCAGGAATCAGACCCAATTTCGCCGGCGCGGCTTTACGCTCGTCGAGCTTCTCGTGGTGATCGGGATTATCGCAATCCTGATCGCCGTCCTGCTCCCCACACTCGGCCGGGCACGCGAAAGCGCCAACCAGGTCAAGTGCATGGCCAATCTGCGCCAGATCGGACAGGCGCTGCTGATGTACACGCAGCAGAACAAGGACACGCTGCCGGTGGGATTGGCATTGGTGGGTGACAATCTCCGGCCGGGGACATACGACGGAATTCCGCATGACTGGACTACGCTCTTGATGACGATCATGAGCCGCAACGCCCGAGGCATTGGCGCCGACGGGCAGCAGGCGGTCAGCGCCGGCACTGGGGGCGTGCGAGAAGTCTTCTTGTGCCCGAGCGTGTATCAGCCGAGTGTGGTGTCGTCCGTATCAATCTCTCACTATTCCTCGCACCCGCGAATCATGCCCCACCTGACCGTTCTGGACGGGTATTACAGCTCACCTCAAAGATCGCTCAAACCTTATCGCATTACAAAGCTGAAGCGGACTGCAGAGATTGTGGGAATATTTGAGGGGGTGATCGATTTCTCCACGGGAGTCGGTCAGGGCTACATGGCGCAAGCGACCGCGAATTGCCTGCACAGAAGCCAAAGAGACCGCCGGCCTTACCTCACGGATGTGCTGAGCCTGAGTCCAACCCCGATCGATCTGAACACTCCAGTCGACCTCAATTCGGGCGTGAGTGGCTGGACGGAGGCGAACGATTTTAACAAGGACAGTTTCAACAATCGCGGCAACATTCGGTTCCGGCACATGAAAGACACAAAAATGAACGCCCTGATGCTGGATGGACACGTTGAAGTGTTCACTTTGAACAAGTCAACGAAGCAATGTGATTTGCTTCAGAAGCACATCGTGGTGCCACCTTAATGATCATCGGGTGGTCGCCTGAGTGAGCATTGACACGTCAAGGGCATCACAGAACTGGAAAAGCCATGACTCGGGTTCGTCAAGTTTTTGCCGCCTTGGGGGCGTGGCTCGTAGTGCCATGCGGCAGCTTGGAGTTAGCGGTCGGACAAACGGTGACGTTCTACGGGAGTGACGCCGCTACCCCGTCCGTTTCGACCTTTGATTTTAAGGTGTTCGGAGAGAATCCCCTCCCACCATACTTTTACGGTTCGGTGAACGACGGCACCAGTGGACTCAACGTGACACCTCCATCAGGTTACGTGCCGGGGACTCTGACCGAGCACTTCCAGAGCTACTACACGGAGGTGCATGGTTCCGCCATGGCTACCTGGTGGTACACTTTGTACCTAGTGGGCGTGTTCGGCGACACATCTGTCAATCTTCGGGGCGACGGGTCCATCCAAGCGCCAATCCCGAATGGGGAGTTTTACGCTAATGCGAGCCCCGTGGAGTACCGATACCGTACGACGATATCTACAGAGAATCTCTCCTTCTATGGTTCGGTTTCCGGACTAGCTATACCGCCACCGGGGGAGGTCGCGACGATTTCAGGGCATATTCAAGGCACCGGTGCCACCACGTACGCCTACTCATTCGTTCCCGAAACACCATATAGTTCCGGGTCTTGGGAAGGTGGAGGATCGTTCGGCGAGACCTCAATGCCCGACGGGGTTGGTGCGACCGTCGTGTTTCCATTCAGCGCCGCTGGCACGGTTGCGGTCAGTGGTGGGCGCACTGTGGGCAACTGGCTTATCGCTGGTTCGTCGCCTTACACATTCACCGGGCCTGGTTCAATCACGCTCTCTCAATCGGGACGGGCTCAGGTCAGCGTGGATGGCGGCGCTGCTCATCTAATAAACGCCTCCTTGACTCTCGCGTCTGACACTTCGTTCTACGTAAACGACGGTTCACAGTTGAAGGTGGCAGGTTCATTATCCATCGGTTCGACTACCACCAGCATCGAAAAACTCGGTGCCGGAACGCTGTCCATTCCGGGAATCAGCATAGGTGCACTGACCGTGGTAGAGGGCCGCTTGAGCGTAAACGCGACCGGCACCGTGACTCGCGTGAGCAACGTCGTCGTCAGTGGGGAGGTGCGAGACAGTTCCGGCACAGTGCTGTTCGCAGGCGGGGCCTTGGACATAGCTGCTGCTGGTTCTGGACTGATCGTAGACTATGACGAGACAGCTCGATTGACTCCGCTCGGGGACTACAGCATTCCAGGGTCGCTGGCGCATCTCGTCAAGAATGGTTATAACGGGGGCAACTGGTCCGGCGCTGGCACTGACAGTTTTGGCAACAAGCTGCCGGTGATCAATTCCTCTGACGCCGCGGGAAACGGCGCGTTGGCCATCGGGTTCGGCGAGGCATCGGCGATTCTGGGGTCAGGGGGCGGAACCTTCCTGGGTCAGTCTGTGGACGCGTCCACAGTTCTCCTGCGCGTGGTGCTTGAAGGGGACGCCAACCTCGATGGGACGGTTAACACCGCCGACTATTCCATTTTCAACTCGAACTACAATGCGACGGGCCAACTCTGGTCTGACGGGGACTTCAACTACGACGGAACCGTGAACCTCGGCGATTACGCGCTTTTGAGCGCTAATTTCAACCAAACCCTTCCGGCGAGTCTCGCGCGCGGCACAATACCGGAGCCAGTGGTTGGCGTCACGTCCCTGCTTGCGCTCGGGTTGTTCTGTCGGTGCCGCCGGATGCTTCGGGCTTGACATGGTTGGTCATAGAACACAACTTAGCTGGGTTAGGCACACGGCATTTGCAAGCTTGATGCTTGCCGCC
>Ga0073934_10010526_pt1 | contig 11462 bp, 11 predicted proteins | sample LarsenN4metaG_FD_76834 | JGI IMG/M metagenome (GOLD analysis project Ga0073934, IMG submission 76834) | Hot spring sediment bacterial and archeal communities from British Columbia, Canada, to study Microbial Dark Matter (Phase II) - Larsen... ...
GCAGCGTCGCCACCATCGCGGCGTCGACCGCGCGCCGCGTGCGGCCGGCGAGGTGCGCCGAGAACAGATCCATGCTGAGGTGCGCGCGCTCGTACGTTGCCGCCGCCATTCCGATGAACACGCCCCAGATGGCGATGAACACCAGCACCTCCTCGGCCCAGAAGATGGCGCGGCCGAAAGCGTAGCGCGCCACCACGTTGGCGAAGCTGATCGCCACGCCGGCGAGCATGAGGCCGCCGAGCAGCCAGCGTGGCAGCGTGACGAAGAGAAACTTCACGCCAGCCGCGGCGGCTAGTACTTCTTCGCGGTCTCGGCGAGCCGCCGGTAAAAGGCGTTGAGCGCCGGATTATCCTTCGTGACCTCCTCGCCGATGCCGGCGAGCAGCTGGCGCACGCGCGCCTGGTCGGCCTCCGGCAGCCGCACCATCTCGCCCCCGGCCTCCTTCCAGCGCTTCATCATCCCCTCGTCCAGCACGCGCGAATGCGCGTTGACGCGCGCCTGTAACTTCGCGCCTTCGTCGATCACGAGCTGGCGCAGGTCGGCGGGCAACTTCGCCAGCCACGGCCGGCTCACGACGCCGACCGACACGATCATGGTGTCGTTCACGACCGTGAGCACCTTGCCGATGTCGTTGAACTTGAGGTTGACGTACACCGCGGTCGCGCTCATGGTGCCGTCAATCACGCCCTGCTGGATTCCGGGGATCACCTCGGCAAGGTCCATCGGCACGGCGGTGGCGCCGAACTGGCGCATCTTGGCGCGCTCGGCGGCGGTGGCGTTCACACGCAATTTCTTGCCCTTGAAGTCCTCCAGCGTACGGATCGGCTGCTTGCCGAAATAGTGCGCCGGCGCGTACGTGTAGACCGAGACCACCTGCAGGCCCTTGTCGGCGCCGAGAGCGAGGATCTCCCGGTTCATCGCCGGGTCGAGCAGCACCTTTTCGGCGTGCGCCGCGTCGCGGAAAAGCAGCGGAATGCTGAACGTGCCGAAGCGCGGGTCAACGCCGGCGAAGAAATCGGCGGGCGAAGTGAACGACTCGACCGTGCCGAGCTGCATGCCCTCGATCTGGCTGGCGATCGTGCCGAGCTGCCCGCGCGGGAAGAGCTGGACGTTGATGCGGCCCTTGCTCGCCGACTCCAGCGACTCCTTGTACCAGCTCGCCCACTGGTGCTGGATGTCGTTCATGGTGCCGAAGCCGATCTTCATCGTGAAGGTCTGCGCGGGTGCAGGCGTGGCAGCAGCCGCAAGCGCGGCCACGGCAATCAGTGCTCTGAACATGTCCCCTCCTTCTCGTTCGCTTCCGCTACCAGTGCAGGTCGCCTTCGCGGATCAGCATCATGCAGCGCCGCTCACCGGTGTACGGCGCGTGCGGTACGCCGCAGGGCATGCGGAACCACACACCCTCCTCGTAGGCCCGGTACTCGTCGGTGAGGCAGCCCTGGAGCACCAGAGTCTCCTCGCCGATCGAGTGGTCGTGCGACGGGATCCTGCGCTGCGTGTGGACGTGTCCGATGCGCGCGGTTTCCAGGCCGTTCGGATCACGGTACAGGTGCAGCACATCCGCGCCGCGGTGCGGGAACTCCAGCCATTGCGCGCTCTTCGCGTCAATCACCAGACGTGGCCACGACGCCTCGTCGCGGTAGATCGGCACGCGACGCTTCCAGTACAGCACACATCCGCTGCGCGAGGAAGGCCGGTGGCGGAATCCGGGAAGGTTGCGGATGAATGTGCGCTCGCCGTACTCGCCATGGCCGTCGGTGTAGACGCCGCTCACCACGAAGATCTCCATGCGGTGATCGAGCACCTCCTCGGGCAGGCCGGCGCCGGGGTCGAACTTCACCAGCGCCGTCTCGCGCCCCTTCTTCGGATGATTGAAGCGCTCGAGCGTCTTCGTCCACACCCCGGCGTAGCCGGTTGGCTCCCACGGTGCCGCGTTGGTGTCTACCACCGCAACGCGGGCCGGATCGTCGTTGACGCTCGGGCCTGCGAAATGGGCCATGTCCCCTCCTTGTCGGACGCCGTGCAGGCATCGGTTGACGGCAGCTTTAACGATAATGACAATGGCAACCGATAGTCAAGACCGGAGAACGCCACATGTCCACGCCCGCGCAGTTTCCCGAGGAGCCGGCGATCGCCCAGAAGGGGCCGTATAAGGTCGAGCTGCTCGCCGAGTACCGCTACGCCTGGTGCGCCTGCGGCCTGTCCAAGTGGCAGCCGTTCTGCGATGGTTCGCACACCAGCACCCGCTCCGGCATCAAGCCGGTCGTGTTCGTCCAGGAGCGCGACCAGACGGTTTACCTCTGCGGCTGCAAGCGCAGCGACCGCAAGCCGGTCTGCGATGGCACGCACGCGAAGCTCTGAGGCGCGCGCGCGGCTTGCCGCAGCCGAGCTGCCGAAGCCGGGCGCCGGAGCGACGCGCGCGGCGGCGATCGCCGACCGGATCCGCGCCGCAATCCTCGCCGGCTCGCTGGCGCCGGGGGCGCGGATCCGCCTGGAGGAGCTGAAGGCGCAGTTCCAGGTCAGCTGGAGCCCGCTGCGGGAGGCGATGTCGCGGCTGCTCGCCGAGGGGCTGCTTCAGCTCGACGAAGGCCGTGCCTGGCGGGTCGCGCCGGTATCGCGCGCGGAACTCGCCGAGGTGATCCGTCTACGCTGTCTGCTGGAAACGCTGGCGCTGCGCGAATCCATCGCCCGCGGCGACGATGCGTGGGAGGCGAACGTGCTGGCGGCGCACCATCGCCTGAGCAAGCTGGAAGGCCGGCGCGACGAACCCGGCGGCATGCAGGACTGGGAAGCTTGGCATCGTGCCTACCATTTCTCGCTCATCGCCGCGTGCGGCTCGCCGCTGCTGCTGCAGATGTGCGGCCAGTTGCATGATCTGAACACGCGCTACCGGCGCCTGTTCCTGTCGGCCTATCCGTTCGACCGCGACGTACCCGGAGAGCACCGCGCGCTCACCGCCGCCGTGATCGGACGCAACGCCGGCCGGGCGTGCGCGCTGCTGGAAAAGCACATCGGCCGCACCGGCCGCAATATCCTCGCCGCAATGGCCGAGCCGACCGGCCGCCAGAGGCGAGCTGCCGAGACGGTGAGGTCGGGCACGTCGTGAGAGCGCCCGCTGGTGCCGCCAGCCCGCGGTTCGCGAACGCGGTGGACGTGCACGCGCACTGGTATCCGCGAGCCTTTCTCGACTTGCTTGCGCGCGAAGGCCCGGCGCACGGTCTGGAGTGGCGCGACAGCCCCCAGGGGCCGCAGTTCGGGCTGCGCGGCGTCATCACCGGCCCCGCTGGCCCGCGCTTCACCGACCTCGACGCGCGCCTGGAGGCGATGGACGAGCAGGGCGTGCGCGTGCACGCGCTCTCGCTCACGCAGCCGATGGTGTACTGGGCCGGGCGCGAGCTGGGAGTGAAGCTCGCCGCGGTGTTCAACGACGAGCTTGCGCGCGCGCACGAGAAGTCGCCGCAGCGCTTTGTCGGTCTCGCCGCGCTGCCGATGCACGAGCCCGATGCCGCGCGTCGCGAGGCCGAGCGCGCCGCGAGGCTGCCGGGCGTGCGCGGGGTGTACGTGGCGACGGTCGTGCTCGACCGCGAGCTGTCGGACGAGGCGTTCTTTCCGGTGTACGAAGCGCTGGAAGCGCTCGGACTGCCGATGTTCCTGCACCCGGTGTTCGTCATCGGCGCCGAACGGCTCCGACGCTTCTACCTCACCAATCTTCTCGGCAATCCGTTCGAGAGCGCGATCGCCGCGGCACACCTGATCTTCGGCGGCGTGCTCGACCGGTTTCCGCGCCTGGAAATCGTGCTGCCGCACGCCGGAGGCGCGTTCCCGTGGCTCGCCGGGCGCCTCGACCGGGGTTGGGAAAAACGCCCGGACTTGAGGCACATCCGACAGCGGCCGCGGGATTACCTGCGGCGCTTCTGGTACGACACGATCGGCTATTCCGACCACGTCGTGGACTACCTTTGCCGCGCGGTCGGCCCGGACCGCGTCGTCATGGGCAGCGATTACTGCTTTCCGATCGCCTACGAGCAGCCAGTCGCGGCTGTGGCGGCGAATCCGCTGCTTGCCGACGACGCGAAGAAAGCGATCCTAGAGGACAACCCCCGGCGGCTACTGAAGCTGTAGCCCCGGCTACAGCACCGATTTCAGCAGCTTGCCCATCTCCGCCGGATTGCGGGTGACCTTGATGCCGCAGGCCTCCATCACCGCGAGTTTTTCCTGCGCCGTGCCCTTGCCGCCGGAGATGATGGCGCCGGCGTGGCCCATCCGCTTTCCGGGCGGGGCGGTGACCCCGGCGATGAAGCCGACCACGGGCTTTTTCATGTTCGCCTTCACCCACTCGGCGGCGGTTTCCTCGTCCGAGCCGCCGATCTCGCCGATCATGATGACGGCGTCGGTGTCCGGGTCGTCGTTGAACATCCTGAGCACGTCCACGTGCTTCAGGCCGTTCACCGGGTCGCCGCCGATGCCGACCGCGGTGGACTGGCCGATGCCGAGCTCGGTGAGCTGCGCCACCGCCTCGTAGGTGAGCGTGCCCGAGCGCGACACGACGCCGGCGCGCCCCTTCTTGTGGATGTGGCCGGGCATGATGCCGATCTTGATCTCGTCCGGGGTGATGACGCCGGGGCAGTTGGGCCCGACCAGCAGCGTCCTGCGGTTCTGCTTGCGCATGCGGTCGCGCACCACGATCATGTCGCGCACCGGGATGCCCTCGGTGATGCAGATGACCAGATCGAGGTCCGCCTCGACCGCCTCCCAGATCGCGGCCGCCGCGCCCGCCGGCGGCACGTAGATCACCGAGACGTTGGCGCCGGTCTTTTCCTTCGCCTCGCGCACGGTGGCGAAGATCGGAATGCCCTCGAAGCTCTCGCCCGCCTTCTTCGGGTTGACGCCGGCCACGTAGCACTCGTGGCCGTTCGCGTAGGCGCGGCTCATCTGCGTGTGGAACTGACCGGTCTTGCCGGTGATGCCCTGCGTCACCACGCGCGTGTGGCGGTTGATGAGGATGCTCATCGCGCGCCTCCGCCGCTCTTGAGCGCCGCGACCACCTTCTGCGCCGCATCCGCCATGTTGTCCGCCGAAATGATCGGCAGCCCGGAGTCGGCGAGGATCTTCCTGCCGAGCTCTTCGTTCGTGCCCTTCATCCGCACGACCAGCGGCACGGCGAGCTTGACCTCCCGCGCCGCCGCGACCACCCCGGTCGCGATGGTGTCGCATTTCATGATGCCTCCGAAAATGTTGACGAGGATCGCCTTCACACGCGGGTTCGCGAGCATGATCTTGAACGCCGCGGTCACCTTTTCCGTGGTGGCGCCGCCGCCGACGTCGAGGAAGTTGGCCGGCGAACCGCCGAAGAGCTTGATCGTGTCCATCGTCGCCATCGCCAGGCCCGCCCCGTTCACCATGCAGCCGATGTCGCCGTCGAGCGCGATGTAGTTGAGGTCGTATTTCGACGCCTCCACCTCCAGCGGATCCTCCTCGTCCAGGTCGCGCATCGCCACGATCTCCGGGTGGCGAAAGAGCGCGTTATCGTCGAAATTCATCTTCGAATCGAGCGCGAGCACCCGCCCGTCGCCGGCGAGAATGAGCGGATTGATCTCGGCGAGCGAGGCGTCGGTTTCCCAGAAACAGCGATAGAGCGCGACGAGCAGCGCCGCCGCCTGCGCGAGGGCCGCCTCGGGAATGCCGATCGCCCGCGCCGCCGCCTCGGCCTCGGCCATGGTCAGGCCCGTCTCCGGATCGGCGAATGTCTTGTGGATCTTTTCCGGCGTCCTCGCCGCGACTTCCTCGATGTCCACGCCGCCCTCGGAGGAGGCCATCAGGCACACGCGCTGCGTGACCCGGTCCACCACCATGCCGACGTAGTACTCCTTGCGGATGTCGGCGCCCTCCTCGACCAGCAGCCGGCGCACGATCTGCCCGCCGGGGCCGGTCTGGTGGGTCACCAGCCGCATGCCGAGGAGCTGCGACGCGTACCGGCGGACCTCCTCGGGCGATTTCGCGACCTTCACGCCGCCGCCCTTGCCGCGGCCGCCGGCGTGGATCTGCGCCTTCACCACCCAGACCGCGCCGCCGAGCTTCGCCGCCGCCTCGACCGCCTCCTCGACCGAGAAACACGGAATGCCGTTCGGTACCGGCACGCCGAACTTGCGAAACAGCTCCTTGCCTTGGTACTCGTGGATCTTCACGTCCTCTCCCCGCAGGTTGGAGCCGCGCAGTCTAGCGGCCGAAATCGCCGGCGGGAATGAGAAAAGTCAAGAACCCGGCGCGCGGCCGGGTCGCCGCAGGCGGGCGGGCGGGCGCCCGCGCCGGCTCACGGCGCGTAGTACGAAACCAGCAGCGCGAGCAGCGTCGCCATCACGCCCGCACCCATCGCCCCGGTGGGCCAGGTCCGCGCGAACACGCCGTCCGGGCCGAGCAGCGATCGCAGCTGCGCGTCAACGCCGCGGCGCGCGCGCCCCGCCCCGGCGCGCGCCGCGGACAGCGCCTCGCCCAGGCCCTGCGCCGCCCTGTGGTACAGCTTCGGCGCGAGGTATCGGTAGAGCCAGTCGCTGTCGAGGTTGACCCGGCGCATCTCCGGGGGATAGACACCGGTGCGCATCAGCACCGCGAAGGCGAGCGCGGAGAACACGAGCAGCTGCAACTGGCCCAGAACATGGCCGCCGCTGTAGGGTTCGTAGCGCACCGCGAAGGGCAGCATCGCGTAAAGCGGCTCGGGGTAGACGCCGATGCCGACGCACAGCGCCGCCGCGATCGCCATCGCCACGAGCATGTTGAGGGGCGCTTCGGCGCAGCGCCTGCCGGAGTCGTGCGCGAAGAACGCGAAGTAGGGGATCTTGATCCCGGAGTGATGGAACACGCCCGCCGAGGCGAACAGCAGCACGAGCCAGGTGATCAGCCGTCCCTCGTCCGCCGCCGCCGACAGGATCATGGACTTGCTGACAAAGCCGCTGAACAGCGGGAACGCCGAGATCGAGGCGGCACCGATGATGCAGAATCCCGCGGTCCAGGGCATGGACTTGTACAGGCCGCCGAGGTCGGTGCCGTTGACGGTGCCGACGCGGTAGAGCACCGCGCCCATGGACATGAAAAGCAGCGCCTTGTACAGGATGTGCGCGAACGCGTGCGACGCAGTGCCGTTCAGCGCCAGCTCGGTGCCGATGCCGACGCCCACCACCATGAAGCCGAGCTGGTTGTTCAGGCTGTAGGCGAGCACGCGCCGCAGATCGTTCTCGATCACCGCGTAGAAGATCGGAAAGGCGGTCATGGCGGCGCCGATCCACACCAGCGCCTCGGTGCCGGCGAAGCCGCGTGCGAGCGCGTACACCGCGAGCTTGGTGCCGAACGCCGACAGAAAGACCGTCCCCGCCTCGGTCGCTTCCGGATACGCGTCCTGCAGCCAATTGTGCAGCAGCGGAAAGGCGCACTTGATGCCGAAGGCGAGAAACAGCAGCATCCCGCCGGGCGCCTCCAGTCCGACGTGCTCGAAGCGCAGCGAGCCCGTCGCCGCAAGCTGCTGCAGCGCGCCGAGCAGCAGCAGCATGCCGGAGGCGAGCTGGACCACGATGTAGCGCATGCCGGCGCGCCGGGCGCGTTCGCCGCCGCGCGCCCAGACGAGAAGAACCGACGCCAGCGCCGTCAGTTCCCAGAACACGAACAGGGTGAGCAGATCGCCGGCGAGCACCGCCCCGATCGCCGCGCCGGCGTAGGCAAGGCCGGCCGCCGGCTGAAGCCCGTCGCGCACGTGCAGCGCGTAAATGGCGCAAAGCAGCGCGGCGATCAGGAAAACCAGCGTGAAGAGCGCGCTCCAGCGGTCCATGCGCACCAGCAGGAGCTGTTCTCCGAGGAACTGCAGTTGCCCGAATTCGCCCGCGGGAAGGAGCCACCACTGCACCATGCCGGCGAGCGGCACGGCGAGCGTCCACACCGCGCGCGCCGCGCCGCGCAGGAACGGCGCGAGCGCCGCCCCGGCGATCAGCGTCCAGGCGGGCGACAGCTCAGCGCCGGTCATAGTAGTCCTCCGGGCGGCTGAGAATCGCCCGCATCGCCCTCGCCGCGAGCACCAGGCCGGCGCAGGCGAGGAACCCGAACCAGCCGTGAAAGCCGAACCACTCCTCGACGGCAAAATCGCCGTGCTTGTGCACGAGCGGCTCCAGCGCGAGCAGCAGCGCGCACGCGGCCCACAGGCCGCGGTAGATCCCGGCGACGTTTTCCCTGCGGTCGAGCCAGCGCTCGCGCTCAGTCCTCATGCGCCGCCTCGCTCACGGTCCGGCGACGCCGCGCGCGAGCGCGAGCGGCAGTTCCGGCAGAAAGAAAAGCGCGATCGTTCCGGCGGCGGCGGCGAGGAGCGCGATCACGATCGGCAGCGGCGCCTCGCCATGCGCCTCGCCCGCCGGCGCCCGGAAGAAGGCCGCGTGCACGATCGGCAGGAAGTAGCCCGCATTGAGCAGCGTGCTCGCGGCAAGCAGCGCCGCCATCGGCCACAGACCGGTGGCGAGCACCGCCTCCAGAATGACCCATTTGCTGACGAAGCCCGCGCAGGGCGGCACGCCGATCAGCGACAGCGCGCCGACGGTGAAGGCGCCCATCGTCCAGGGCATGCGCCGGCCGATGCCGTCGAGCTGGCTCACCTGCGTCCTGCCGGACGCGGTGTAGATCGAGCCGGCGGCGAAAAAGAGCGTGATCTTGCCGAAGGCGTGCGCGGCGATGTGCAGCGCCGCGCCGGCGACGGAAACCGGCGTGAGCAGCGCCGCAGCGAGCACCACGTAGGAGAGCTGGCTTACGGTCGAGTAGGCGAGCCGGCGCTTGAGATTGTCCGAGCGCAGCGCGACGACCGACGCGGCGAGGATGGTGAACCCGGCCGCCCACGCAAGCCAGGCGAAGGCATCGGCCGCGAATCCCGCGCCGAAGACGTACACCGCCACCTTGACGACGCAGAACACGCCCGCCTTCACCACCGCGACCGCGTGCAGCAGCGCGGAAACGGGGGTCGGCGCGACCATCGCCGCCGGCAGCCAGCGGTGCAGCGGCATCAGCGCCGCCTTGGCGATGCCGAAGGCGTAGAGCGCGGCGAGCCCCGCCGCCGCCGCGCCCGCGACCCGTCCGTCGAGAATGCCGCCGGGCGCGAAGTCGAGCGTGCCGGCGAGCGACCAGGTGATCGCGATCGCCGGCAGCAGGAACAGCATCGAGGGGGCGACGAGCAGCGCGAGATACGTGCGCCCGCCGCGGCGCGCCTCGGCGTCGCCGTGGTGCGTGACCAGCGGCCAGGTGACGAAGGTGAGCGCCTCGTAGAAGAGATAGAGCGTGAGCAGGTTCGCCGCGAGCGCGACGCCGATCGCCGCGCCGATCGAGAGCGCGAAGCAGGCGTAGAAGCGCGTCTGGCGCGGCTCGTCGTTGCCGCGCATGTAGCCGATCGAGTAGATCGCGCTCACGAACCACAGGCCGGAGGCGACGAGCGCAAACAGCAGCCCCAGCGGCTCCAGCGCCAGGGCGAGCGCGAGGCCCGGAAACAGTTCGAACAGCCTCAGCGAGGGGCGTTCGCCGGCGAGCACGGGGCCCGCCAGCGAAACCACGGCGGCGACGAGCGCCGCGGCGGCGGCGAGCGAAGCCGCCTCGCGCAGGTTCGGGCGGCGATCGAGCAGCGCCACGGCGAGCGCCCCGGCGCAGGGAATGGTCAGGCAGAGCGCGAGAAGCGCCGCGGCGCTCATCGCAGCCCCCGGGTGAGGAAGTCGGCCGCCTCGCGCGCGGCGCCGACGTTGAACGAGGTCTCGAAGCCGAAGTACACGCAAAGCGCGGTCATCGCCATCGCCGCGACGAGCATCGGCGCGGGCGCTTCGCCCCGCACGGCGCCCGCGGGCGCCGCACGCAGGTAAAGCGCCTCGATGACGCGCCAGACGTACACCGCGGCGAGCAGCGAGCTCGCGACGATCGCGGCGACGAGCCATGCGTGGCCGCGCTCGAGCGCGCCGAGGACGAGATACCACTTGGTGACGAAGCCGGCGGTGCCCGGCACGCCGACGAGCGACAGGCCGGCGATCGCCAGGCCGAGCGCGGTAAGCGGCATGCGCGCCGCGAGCCCGCCGAGGCTCGCCACGCCGAGCGCGCCCGCCCCCGCGCGCAGCGCCACGCCCCCGAGCAGCACGAAGATCGCGCCCTTGGCGACGCCGTGGTTGATGAGGTGCGCGAGGGCGGCGGTGAGGCCGGCCTGGTTGTCCAGTCCGATGCCGAGCGTGACGTAGCCGATCTGCGCCACGCTCGACCAGGCGAACAGGCGCTTCGCGTCCTGCTCGTACACCGCGACCACCGAGGCGACGAGCATCGCCGCGACCGAGAGCGCGATCAGCACCTCGCCGGTCGGCAGCCGCTCGAACAGCGCCCAGGGATCGAACACCGTGTAGTAGTAGCGCAGCAGCACGTACACCGACACCTTGGTCGCGGTGGCGGCGAGGAACGCCGACACCATCGAGGGCGCGCAGGCGTAGGCGTTCGGCAGCCACTGATGCAGCGGAAAGAGCGCGAGCTTCAGCCCGATGCCGACGGTGAGGAAGGCGAGCGCGGCGAGCACCGGGCGCAGTTCCGTCACCTCGCGCAGGCGCGCGGCCATGTCGGCGAGGTTGAGCGTGCCGGTCATCAGGTAGAGCAGCCCCACCCCGATCACATAGAACGTCGCGCCGACCGTCCCCATCAGCATGTACTGGTAGGCGGCCAGCAGCGCCTTGCGCCGCGGCCCGAGGGCGATCAGCACGTAGGTCGCGAGCGAGGCGATCTCCAGGAACACGAACAGGTTGAAGGCGTCGCCGGTCGCCACCATGCCGAGCAGGCCGGCGAGGCACAGGCAGTACATCGCGTAGACGAGGTAGCGCCGGTCGGCGGGGATCTCGGCGGCGACCGATCGCTCGGCGTAGGGGGCCACGAGCGAGGCGGTGAGCGCGACCAGCACCAGCATGAACGCCGAAAGCGGGTCCACCCGGTACTCGATCCCCCACGGCGGCGGCCAGCTTCCGATCGCGTAGGAGATCGAGCCCGACGCCGCCACCTCGGTGGCGAGCAGCACCGCGACCACCAGGGAACCGTAGCTTGCCGCGGTCGCCGCGAGCCAGGCGAACCGCGGCGAGCGCGCGAGCACGATGAGCGGCGCCGCGGCGAGCGGCAGGAGGACCTGCAGCGCCGGTAGGTGCTCGCGCATCAGCGCCCGCGAGGTCGAGGGGCGTCGTCGGCGCGGTCGAGCGCGAGGATGTCGTCTTCCTCGACCGTGCCGTAGGCCTCCCGGATGCGCACCACGATCGCCAGGCCGAGCGCGAGCGTCGCGACGCCGACCACGATCGCGGTCAGGATCAGCACGTGCGGCAGGGGGTTCGAATAGGTGGCGTAGCCGGCGGCGACGATCGGCGCGGTGCCGCCGATCAGCTTGCCCGGCGCGATGTAGAGCAGGTACACCGAGCTCTGCGTGATCGCCAGGCCGATCA
>Ga0073934_10010527_pt1 | contig 11461 bp, 10 predicted proteins | sample LarsenN4metaG_FD_76834 | JGI IMG/M metagenome (GOLD analysis project Ga0073934, IMG submission 76834) | Hot spring sediment bacterial and archeal communities from British Columbia, Canada, to study Microbial Dark Matter (Phase II) - Larsen... ...
AACCTGACTCTGTAAAACAATCCTTTGTCCGGTATTTCTATTTCATATATGTCCGGTTCAAATCCTGCTTCTTCAAGTTCTTCAACTTTTTTTGATGCAGTCTCTTTGGTTTTATAAGAGCCAACCTGCAGATAATATCCGCTATCTGCAATTACCAGTATCATTTTTTTCTGCGTTACCTGATCTTCAATATCCTTTGGTATATCAATTCTTGATGAATCTGTTCTTTCAAATATTAAATTATTTGATGGCTTTTTTACAGTATCAGTTTTGTTTTCTGTCTTTGCTATATCAACAGGTTTATTGATATTTAAAAAATAAAAGATCAAAAATGCAACAATAGCCAAAAAGAAAAATAGTGAAAGTCCTATTATTGCATAAAAAGATTTACTCCTTTCGTGCTTTTCTTCTTCTCTGAAATATCTTTCAGAAATATGAATTTTATTCTCTGGAGTTGATTTTTCTTCAGTTGTTATTGTTTGCTCAGTATTAACAATTCCATCATTTTCTCTCAGTGGTTCATTTACTATTTCATTGTGAAGTTGGAGCAAACTCTCAGGCAATTTGACTTCTGCTTCCTGTTCTTCTTTTTCATCCGAATCTTCAAATACATCGTTAATATTAGAGCCCGGTTTTAAATGTGCAAGTTCATCAGGCAGAGAAACATCAGAAAGTTCAGGAAATTGATTGTTTACATCGGTTGTAAACATCTTATCGAAATCAGGTGCTTCAGGTATTTCTTCTTCTGCTTTTATAAGTCTGTCGAGCTCTATGAACTTTTCATTTAATTCTTCTGAATATGACGGGTCTAGCCGTATAGCTTCTTCCCAGTCACGCTTTGCTTCAATGTAATTTTTTTTTAATATAAAATGCGAACTGCCTCTGTTGTAATAGGCGTTTGCATAAGTTGGATTCATTAAAATTGCAGAATTATAGTCACTGATAGATTCATCTGCATATCCGAGTAAATAATAAGCATTACCTCTGTTATTATATGCTGAAGGATATTTATAGTTGATTTCGAGTGCCTGTGTACAGTCATCTATGCATTGTTTGTATTCACCCCTTAATCTATGCGCCTTTCCTTTGTTATTGTATGCTTCATAATTATTGGGATTAAGTTTGACAGCTTTCCTGAAATCTTCAAGTGCCTCATCAACATTATTCAGGTTAAGACTGCAGCTACCTTTTTTATTATACAATGCCGAAAGATTTTCCTTGCCTTTCTCGCTCTTGATATCAATCAATTCAATTGACTCTGCATAGTTTAGCATTGCTGATTCATATTTCCGAAGATTGAAATAACAATCGCCTCTTAATTCATAAAGCAATGGATTTAACGGCTGTCCGGAAATTAATGTTGTGCAATGCTTAATTGCGTTTTCATAATTTCCGGCATCTATTTCTGTAAATAATTCTTGTAAAATATTTTCCATTTACATCACAAGTAACTCGAAATTGTAATTTAAAAATAAATAAATCAAATATAAAGGTTTATTCAGAGTAACTAACTTTTTACTCTTCATTCATAATTCCGGCAGATGCATTGAATGTATTTATCATATAATCATCATAATAATCTGCTTTCTCAAATAAAGTTCTGAAAATTTCCTTACCAGTATCAAACTCAAGATAATTATCAAATATCATTGCGGTTAATATAACTTTCTGATTATTAACCGAAAAATATATCTTTTCAAGTTTGTTGTTTTCTCTTAATAAAAATTCATATATTGCTGCAATATTTGTTTTTGGTATTCTGCAGACAATTGCATCTGCAATGATAAAACCGCTTTCTGCATATCGTATGAATATTTTCATACTGCCTTGCTCTACCTCCCAGTCATAAGGTCCTCTTCTCATAAGTTTTACATCTTTACCTAATGCTGTTAATATTTCTTCTATTAATGCGGCTTTTCCCTGCGGCTTATATTCCTGTTTGTTTTCTTCAATTATCGTTACCTTAGTTCCGCATTCAGGACAATATCCGTCTTCTACGCTTTCTTCATCAATAATATTCATACACGAGTCACATCTGAATGCATGCTTACCAAAAATCTTTCCATATTCATCAAGGGATTCTCTCAGATAACTTACAGGTAAAGCAAATCCTAAATTGTCTCCGCCTGAAATTATAAAAGTGTTAACTCCTATAATCTCACCTTCCAGATTCAGCAGGGGTCCGCCGCTGTTACCGGGATTTATTGCAGCATCAATCTGAATGTAATTTATATTATTGTATAACCTCTTTGCTCTCGATACAATACCTTCTGTTGCTGTATAATTCAATCCGTATGGATGCCCTATTGCTAAAACTGTATCACCGTCGTGTACGTTGTCTTTCTCTGCGATTGAGTTATGTGGGAAATGCACTCCATCAGGGATACCAATAAAAGCAAGATCATATATCGAGTCATTGAAAAAAACCGGCGATAAAACTTTACTGAAATTTTTTCCGCTTATAACTGCTTCTCTTACCCCGCTGACTACGTGATTGTTTGTTACAATCAAGTTGTATTTTTTTAAACAAAAACCGGTCCCGGTTCCGTAAGGCGTAGAAATCTGTATTACAGATGATTGATAGCTGTCTATTATTTCCTGTATATCCATATTATTCTATATTATAATTCAATTGATAAATTTCGTTAAAATATGATTTTAAAAATGATAAAAGTGAATTAAACTTTAAATTCTCTGTTTTTATTTCAATAAGAGGAAAATTTTCTTTACCTTCCTGAATTATATTTTCTATTCTTCCCTTTATTAATTTTTCGTCTAATGTTTTTGCAGAAGAATCATAATATAATTCTTTTACTCCAGCTTCCCTGAAAAATTCTTCATTTAAGATAATATAAACTATTTTAAGTAATTCCAATGTCGGTTTTGGTAAGCCGTAGTGATAAAAACAGTATCCTGCCAAATATTCAAATATCAGCAAAGCATATTCTTCTCTCTTTTCGTTAATATAAAAATCAACATTTTTTAAGTTGTTGTTAATGGTATCCTGAACAGAATTGTGAGAAGTCGGATTTGTAATTCCAAATGTTGAAATAACATCATAAAAACTTTCCAGAACTTTTTCCTTTTCAAGCGATATTATTCTCTCAAATTCTTTTTTCATCGTATCTAACTTTTCAAGAAATGGCTTATTGTCTTTTGCAAAATATGCAGAATTCATTCTTTCAAGTCTGCTTAGCAATGCACCCTCCGGATGTAAAATATAATCAATTCTGTAAATCAGATTTAAAAACATATAGGATACTGCTCCGGAGTATTTATCAATGATATGCCTGTCGTTTGCTTTTGCCAGTACTTCGTTAATCCATTTTGTAAAGTATTTATATTTTAATTCCAATACATCGTCAGATAATTTTATTTTATGCTCATTTATCGGTTTCAATGATGAGAAATCCGATATTAATATATCATCTGTTTTATCCCCTTTAATGGCAAGCTCCCTTAATGCATAATATAATTTCTCCGGCTGGCATGCTTTATTATCAGAGTCAAATTTCAGTATTATCTTGTTCTCATCAAGGGCAAACTTTGTATAATACAATGCGTAATTTTGTTCAAGAAGTTTTCTCATAACCGGTACTGATTGCTTTTCCATAACAGCAATCTCTGTAAATGCAGTTATTTTATCTTTATCTATCTTCCCCGTAATATGTTTCGAACCCTGCTTTATAATAAAATTTATTTCATCTCCTGACATTTCATATTCCACATTATTCAATGCTTCATCATTTAAGTACTCAAAAAATTTCATATACGAATCTAAATACTTTAGTTCCTCAAAATAAATATCTTCGCACTCATTCCAGAGTTCACTTTTTTTTTCTCCTCTGAATGAACTGCTATATCTTCCAATCTTTATTTCCATTTATACCGTTATTTATAGTTAAATAAAAATTTAATTTACAATATTTTATGCGATTTTAAAAGTTATTAACAGAGAAAAAAGTGATAATGCCCCACTATGCATACACGCTTTCTGAGATATTCATATAATTTTTAATCTGCTGAATTCATTTTATTCAAAACAGTTTTATAATGCAATACAATAAATTTTATCACTGTTTTTAAAATCCACAAGAAATATTTTAATGGTAATGTCTTCCGATAGAAAAATAATACTCTCGCTTGCAATTCCCGCTGTAATGCAAACAATTATACGCTCCCTCTTCGTTATTATTGATGCATTCTGGGCAGGTAAACTCGGTAGCAATGAACTTGCTGCACTTACAGTTGCAACTTTCGTTGTATGGGGAATTCTTTCTTTCGGAGAACTTATTGCAACAGGTACTAATTCACTTGTAGCTCAGGCAACAGGCGCCGGAGATTATAAACTTGCCAGGAAAATTTCTCTTGAAAATATCTTCAATACAGTCTTATACTCTATAGTTTTTGGTTTGATAATTATTCCTTTTTTGCCTGCTCTCTGGTCTCTTGTCTCATTGAACGAGTTGCATAGTAAACTTGCAAGCGAATATCTGATTCCTTTCCTCGTCGGATTACCCTGTATCACTCTTTTGCTTACAGTCAGTGCTGTTTTTCGTGGTTATGGTGATACGCGCACTCCTTTCTATCTGCTTCTTATCGCAGTTATTCTGAATTTCTTTCTTGCCCCTCTTTTTATTTTTGGATTTAACGGATTTCTTGAGTTCGGTTTAAAAGGTGCCGCTATCTCAACTCTTGTTTCTTACTTCTCTGCATTTTTAGTTGGTATTATTCTGCTAATCAAAAGAAATCTGATTGCGAAATTTCTCACTTTCCGTTTTGATATACCTGTGTTAAAAGAAACTTTCAGAATCGGCTTTCCGGTATCTCTAAATGGCGTTGCTTTTTCTTTTATCTATATTCTTATTTCAAGGGTCGTTGCAGAATACGGTACTATCGGCTTTGCCGCAATGGGAATCGGTCACCGCTCTGAATCTATGTCGTACCAGATTTCAGTCGGATTTGCCCTTGCCGCCTCGATACTTACAGGTCAAAATGTCGGAGCCGGAGATTATATTAAAGCGGAAAAATATGCTTATAAAATAATGCGTTATACCTCTTCGGTATTAGTAACTTATTCACTATTGCTCTTTGTTTTTAGCTATGAAGTTGCATCCGTTTTTACAAGTGATTCAGATGTTTTAAATGCTGCTTCATTGTTTAATAAAATTACTGCACTTGTAATTATTTTCTTGGGAATTGAAGTCGTAACAAGCGGTGCATTCTCCGGCGCAGGAGATTCAATTCCGCCCGCAGTTATCAGCACTTCGTTTAATGTTTTGAGAATTCCTCTCGCTGCTTTTTTTTCCTATCTCTGGGGACTTAACGGAATTTGGATTGCAATTGCGTTAACTGTATTTCTCAAAGGAGTTATAATTTTCCTCTGGTTCAGAAAAGGTAACTGGAAAAATAAACGTTCAAAACTATTAGAAAGCCCGCCAGAAGGTCATCAGCAAAAATTCGCTATTGAATCAAAACCTTTTACGGATTAAAACTGCATATTCGGGTCTATATCACATTTAACCTTTAATGATACCTGCTCATTATCAGGGTCATTTGTAAATACTATAATTGACTTTTCCTGAGGTCCCTGTCTTCCCTGTGTGTTAAATTCTACTTTTATCTCTCCGCTTTCGTTCTTTGCATATTCGGTTTTATCGCCTACTGTTGCACCGGTGCAACCGCAAGTCGTCTGAACCCTTTCTATCTTTAGTATTCCGCTTCCTTTATTTGTAAATTTAAAATTATACTGAATTGATGGACCCTGAGGCACCTTTCCAAAATCGTGAACTGTTTCCTTAAATACAATCTTAGGTCCTTTCGCAGTTGCTGTAATATTGGAATTTGCAATTACAAAGAATAAAACTACTGCAACAGCGACTATTCCTGTTATCAGAAATGATAACTTTGCTGTTTTTGTTTGAATGAATTCTTTCATATTATATTAAGTTAATTTTTTTATTTTTTAAACTGCCGGGGTAATATCCGGTTCCTTGTTAATTTCCTTTTTATTCTCTTTTTTGCCTCCGAATATCATATATATCAAAACTCCTGCCAGCATCAGAATGTCCTCAACTATCCTTATCAAAATTTCGCTTTTTGAACTTGCATTTTCAAGGGGATTAAAACAACCACAATTTATATCCAATCCCCTGACATAAGCTTGTGTAAGTCCGATTATAAAAGCAATAAGCATTACTACCATCCAGAAACCAGTTCCAATTCTCATCTTTCCTGTTATTAAAAGTACTCCGCATATAAATTCAAGATAAGGTAAAATTATTGCCGGTAAATTTACCAGTTCAATTGGTATCATATCATAATTCCTGATAGATTTTGCAAATTCAAACGGGCTTATTATCTTGTAAAACGATGCATAGATAAATACAATTCCAATGATAATTCTGATTGCTAATAATAAATATTTATTACCTAATACTTTTTCCATACCTTTATTTTTGATTTGGTTTTTCAATAGGATAACCTGCTTCTACCCAATCTTTCCAACCACCTAAAAATATATTAACACTGTTAAATCCGAGTTTTGCAAGTTCGTATGCTAAATCAATACTTACTTCACATGTACCACCTCCGCAATATACTACGATAATCCCGTTTTTATTGAATTTTTTTGTAATGATTACCTTTTGTTCATAGCTTAACATTTTAAATTCTTCATAAGGATAATTTATAGCTCCCTTTATATGTCCTGCAAAATATTCTTCTCTTGTTCTACCGTCAATAAAAAGAGCGTTTATATCATAAAATTGTTTTGCCTGAGCTATACCAATGTTCTCAGGTTTTACAAAGCCAAGTTTCGGGTCTTTCTGCGGATTTCCTAATGGCATTGATTTTCCTGATGTATCATAAGGATCGTTTCTGAAATTCAGTAAATCTCCGGATTTAATTTTTGAGCTGTCAACTTTAAATCGGCTTGCATCAGCTATAAGCGATACGCCCTCGGGATTTATTGTATTAAATAGTAATCCTATTCCAGCGGATACTAAAAAATTGTTATTATTTCCTTTATGAATTTATTCATTGAACAAACTGTTTGTTTCTTTATCCTTCTTTTTCATTAAACCAAGATGCTTATATGAAAGCTGAGTAGCTTCCCTGCCTTTTGGCGTTCTTTTTATGAAACCTTCAATCATCAGAAATGGTTCGTAAACATCTTCTACCGTTCCCGGGTCTTCTCCAATTGATGCGGCAATTGTTGAAAGACCTACAGGTCCGCCATTGTGTTTTAAAATTATTGTCTCAAGAATTTTCTTGTCAATTTTATCCAGACCATATTCATCAACACCAAGAGATTCAAGTGCATACTCAGCAATTTCCTTATTTATAGTACCATCTCCTTTCACAATAGCAAAATCTCTTGTTCGTCTTAATAGTCTGTTTGCAATTCGCGGTGTTGCCCTGCTTCTCTTTGCTATTTCTGATGCTCCCTCGCTTGTTATGCTTATATCCATTATTTTTGCTGACCTTTTAACTATATCTATCAGATTATTTACACTGTAATACTCAAGATGGCATGTTATACCAAATCTGTCAAGCATTGGAGAAGATAAAAGTCCCTGTCTTGTTGTGGCTCCTATTAATGTAAATTTTTCGAGTTTTATAGGAATACTTCTTGCCGCAGGTCCGGAATCTATCATTATATCAAGTTTATACTCTTCCATAGCAGAATATAAAAATTCCTCCACTACTTTTGGAATCCTGTGTATTTCGTCTATAAATAAAATCTGTCCTTCCCTTAGTTTTGTCAGCATTCCTGCAAGGTCGCCCGGCTTTTCTATTATAGGTCCTGAAGTCGTTATAATTTCTGAATTTAATTCTTTAGAAATTATTCCAGCAAGAGTTGTCTTGCCAAGACCGGGAGGACCTGTAAATAATGTGTGGTCGAGAGGTTCTTTCAGTTTCTTTGAACTCTCAATAAATATTTTAAGATTTTCCTTAACTCTTTCCTGTCCGACAAATTCTTCAAATCTTTGCGGGCGTATTAAAGAAGTAAAATCTTTTTCATCTTCCGGCATTTTTTCCGGTGTATTTATTGTTTTTCTCGACTTCATTCTATTCAAAAATACTATAGTTAATTCAAACATAAAAGCATAAAGATATTTCCGTGTAAAAATATATTGATTCATTATTTTCCTTTGTTTAGTTTTAAATAAAATTAAATAGACATCTTAACTGTCATTCCTGCGAAAGCAGGAATCCAGGTTCATATATCATTACAAAGTTCTAATATCGTTCTTACACTCTTTGAAAATAAAAAAAATCCGTGATTATCCGTATATTCTGTGTTTTCTGCGTATCTAAGTTCTTTCTTTACAAACCTTCAACTTTACAAACTTACTTATGGACTTTCCCATATTCCATCTCGACTTCTTCGGTGACCGCCTGCTAATTGCAGTAATTGCAGTCATTCATGTTATTATCAATCACGGCCTTGCCGTCGGTTTTCTTCCACTGATTACACTTATGGAATACCGCGGTTACAAAGCTACTCAAAATGGTTTTCCTGAATGGGAAAAATGGGACAAACTTGCCTATAAATTTATGTTCGTTGCTTTTGTAATAACTACCACTATCGGAGCACTTACAGGTGTAGGCATTTGGTTTTCTGCCGCCCTTATAAGCCCTGCTTCGATTGGAAGTTTAATTCGCATATTCTTTCTGGCATGGTTTATCGAATGGATTATATTTATGCTTGAGGTAATTTTTATTATGATTTATTTCCTAACTTGGAAAAAATCAAATAAAGACCTTGCTACTAAAAAGAAACATATAATTGCCGGTGCAGCGCTCAGTGTTTTCAGCTGGCTTACAATGGCTATAATAGTTGGTATTCTTGGCTTTATGATGAATTCAGGTTCGTGGATAGAACAAAAATCATTACTTACCGGATTTACTAATCCTATGTATCTGCCGCAACTCGCATTTCGCACCCCAATGGCATTTGTCATGGCTGGGTCGGTTGCTTTCTTTCTTACATTTCTCTTTCTTCGCAATGACTTTGAATTTAAAAAAATTGTTCTCAAAAATATTGCATACTGGATGTTTATCTGGACACCGCATGTCTTCTTCGCAGGTATTTATTATTACTCGCTTATACCTGATTTAATGCTTACTAATCTTCCCGTTGCAGTTGCTACTCAGGCATTTCAGCAATGGTATGATTCCCTTCTTTATTATCTGATAGCGGCTATAATAGTTTCTATGATTTCAACTATCTGGTTTTCGCTGAAACCAAAACGCGTTCCCGTCTTTGCCGCTATTATTCCAATTCTGGTAATAATTATTACAATGGGCACTTTTGAAAGAATACGCGAATTTGTCCGTAAGCCATTTGTATTGGAAGATTATATGTATTCAAATCAATTACTGCTTGACGACTATAAAATATTTCAGAATGATGGAGTCCTCAAACACGCAACTTATACTTCAACCCCTGAAGTAACTAAAGATAATATGCTTGAAGCGGGGAAAAATGTGTTTGATATTACCTGTAGCCGTTGCCATACTCATCACAATGTAAATTCAGTAGTACGCAAATTTGAAAAACTTTTCTCTCCAAATGGTGAGCCGCTCGACAAACAAAAGATGAAAGATTATATTCCCGTAATGCATAAGGGGAGGTATTATATGCCGCCGTTCCCCGGCAATGAAAAAGAAACAGAAGCTCTTGTAGAATATATTCTCAGTATTCAGAAAACAAATGTAAATATTCCCGGCGCCCAGGTAAATGGCGTTCAAATTTCACCTTTACACAAAAAATAAAAGTTTAACAATATGTTTGCTCAATCTCAGCCAATTCCCCGCGATATACCTCTTCCGCTCCCTCTGCCGGAATGGTTTCTTATTTCAGTTCTGATAATTTCATTTCTTGTCCATATCCTGTTTGTTAATCTTATGGTAGGCGGAACATTTCTCACTCTTTTACTGGAAATTGCAGGAATAAAAAATCCGCGTTATAACAAGCTTGCAAAAGCAATTGAAGCAACAGTTACGGTAAATAAAAGTCTCGCAATAGTTGCAGGTGTAGCGCCGTTACTTGGCATTAATACGGTCTATACTATTTATTTTTATTCTGCAAATGCTCTTACGGGTTATGCATGGATATCTGTAATACCTCTTGTGATAATTGCTTTTCTGCTCCTTTATCTCCATAAATATACCTGGGAGAAATGCGAGAACAAAAAAATATTTCATATATCAATTATCTCAGAGGCTTTTTTGCTTTTTCTCTTTATCCCTTTGATATTTCTCTCAAACGTCAATCTCATGCTCTTTCCGGAAGACTGGGCTTCGGTAAAAGGATTTTTCTCTACATTATTAATGGGAAATGTTATTCCGAGATATCTGCATTTCCTCGCAGGTACTCTCGCAGTTAACGGCTTATTTTTTTTCTGGTATTTCGGACGTGAAAAATATTCCGTTGAAGAACATCTTCCCGGCTTCACTAAAGAAGAACTGAAAAAATCCGCTTATAAACTAACATTCTATGTAACGCTTTCCCAGCTTGTATTCGGAACGCTTAACTTTTTCACGCTACCTTGGAAAGCCGTAAACTGGACACTTGCTTATGTTTTTATTACAGGAATAATAATAGCAGCAGTTGCAATGTTTTTCATCTGGCAGGAACTTAAATCAGGCATTTCCGGAAAACGTTTTACGCTTGTTGCGATTCTGATTTCTGTAACAGTTCTCTTTATGGGTATGGGAAGACATATCTACAGAAGTAATGCAATATCTCCGCATAAAAAACTTGTTGAAGAAAGAACGGAGGAATATCAAAAATGCGGATTAAATTAAAAAAAGATACAATTAATGTTAAATAAAAAATGAATAAAGAAATTCCTCTTAATATACAGATAGAGCATAACTTTGCAATGCGGCGGATAAAGTTGCTAGGCATTGCAATTACAATAGGTATTTTCATTATTTTTATACTTGGAATTTTAGTTCCTGCTGACAATAATGAACCCGGATATTTTGCTTTAAACGTAATATCTTTAGTAATATGTGTTGCATTATGTATCGGCTCTTTATTCCTTAAAAAAATATTACTCCGCAAAAAGGTCAGACAATCAGGTTTTATGAACAGCTACTTCAACTCACATGTTTTTTCTTTTATGCTTATTGACTTCGGTGGACTTTTCGCAATCACAACAAATCTTTTCATCAACAGGGATTTAATTTTTGCTTCTGTCAGTTTTGTTATCGCAGTTGCCTTTATGATTATAAACTTTCCCTCAGTAAAAGACTTAGAAGAAATAATGCTGTAATAAAGATTATGTTATGTTTTCCGACTCCATAAATGGATTCCCGCTTTTGCGAGACCTTATGTTTAAAATGGTAAGCCTCAGATAAATTTATTATATTTAATTTTGCAAATTTAAATAATAAAGAAAGGGCTTACCATGGAACAAGTTAGAAAAAAAGCAGACATAAAGAA
>Ga0073934_10010528_pt1 | contig 11461 bp, 8 predicted proteins | sample LarsenN4metaG_FD_76834 | JGI IMG/M metagenome (GOLD analysis project Ga0073934, IMG submission 76834) | Hot spring sediment bacterial and archeal communities from British Columbia, Canada, to study Microbial Dark Matter (Phase II) - Larsen... ...
CGGGATTTCGCTGCGCCGCGTGGCGTCTTGGCAGCGTACCTGGGAGGCGTTCATCCGCTGGGTGCTGTTTGGCTGCGCGCTGGTGTCCATTGTCACCACCGTGGCCATTATCGCAGTGCTGCTCTATGAGACGGTGCTGTGGATCCCCTGGCAGCCGGAGCACAAGCCGTTCTTTGCCGAGGTTTCGGTTTACGAGTTTTTCACGGAAACGCGGTGGACGCCGCAGTACGCGGAAAAGCACTTCGGCATCCTGCCGCTGCTGGTCGACACGCTGCTGATCACGGCGATTGCCGGGTTGATCGGCTTGCCGGCCGGGCTATCGAGCGCCGTGTACCTCAGCGAGTATTCTTCGCCGAAGGCGCGGGCGATCCTCAAGCCGGTGCTGGAGTTGCTCGCGGGCATTCCGACGGTGGTATACGGCTACTTTGCATTGACCTTCCTGACGCCAATGGTGCTTCGGCCGCTGTTTCGCCACACCTTTGGATGGGAGGTGGGGCATCTCAACGCAATGGCCGGCGGGATTGTGGTGGGCCTGATGGTGATGCCCATGGTGGCCTCGCTCAGCGAGGACGTACTGCGGGCCGTGCCGTCCAGCCTGCGCGAGGCGGGTTACGCCCTGGGTTCCACCAAGTTCGATGTGTCGACGAAGATCGTGGTCCCGTCGGCGCTGTCGGGCATCTTGGCGTCGTTCCTGCTCGCGCTGTCGCGAGCCATCGGCGAGACAATGGCGGTAACGATCGCCTCGGGCCAGACTCCGCGACTGACGATCAATCCCCTCGTGCAGATCCAGACGATGACCAGCTACATCGTGAACGTCATGCAAGGGGACGCGGCGCTTGGCTCCATCGAGCTGAAGAGTCTGTACGCGGTCGCGCTGATGCTCTTCCTCATTACGCTCACGATGAACTTCGTGTCGCAACTGATCCTGCGGCGGTTCCGGGAGGTGTACCAGTGAGCCACCTGCACGATCCCGGCTTCGCGCAGCGGTTGAAGTGGCGGCACCGCATCGGCAGCGTGTTTACGTGGGCTTGCGGGCTGTCCACCTGGCTGAGCCTGCTGTTCCTTGCGGTGCTTTTGGGGGCCGTCCTCTGGAAATCCGCCGGCTGGCTGACCTGGGACTTCCTGTGGCGGTTCGATTCGGGCACGCCGGAGAAGGCAGGCATTGTCGCCGGGCTGCTGGGCAGTCTGTGGCTGATTGGTTTGACGGCGCTGTTCTGCGTTCCCGTGGGCGTGGGCGCCGCGATCTATCTCGAAGAATACGCGCGGTCGAACTGGTTTACGCGGCTCATCCAGCTCAACATTTCGAACCTGGCGGGCGTGCCCTCGATTGTCTACGGCATCCTGGGCTTCACCGCGTTCGTGCGAATGTTCGGGCTGCCCAAGGAAACCTACGATGTTTCCCTGGGGTTTGCAGCCGTGCGGCTCACCGTGCCGTTCGGTAGGACAGTGATTGCCGGGGCACTCACGCTGACGCTGTTGAGCCTGCCGGTGGTAATCATCGCCTCCCAGGAGGCGTTGCGGGCGGTGCCCGCCTCGCTGCGGCATGCGTCGTATGCCCTGGGCGCGACGAAGTGGCAAACCATCTCGCGTCAAGTTTTGCCGGCATCGTTGCCGGGAATCCTCACCGGAGTGATCCTCGCACTCTCCCGTGCGCTGGGGGAAACGGCGCCGCTGGCGGTGCTGGGTGCGGCATTGTACATCACGTTTGCGCCCGGTCGCATCGCCCGGTGGAGCGACCTGATATCGCGGCCGGGCGGAGTCTTGCAGGCCCCCTTCGACAACTTCACGGCACTGCCGCTGCAGATCTACCACTGGGTGAACGAGGCCAATCCCAAGTTTCAGAACGTCGCCGCAGCCGGTATTGTGGTGCTGCTCATCGTGCTGGTGCTGTTGAACGGTACGGCGATCTACATCCGTCAGCGATTTCAACGGAGCCTCCGGTGGTAGGTTCAGCGCTCATGACTGCCCCCCAGCCCGCGAACGCGCCGCAGCCCGATCGGCCGCCGCTGACGGTCGGCGCGCCGTTCATGCCGGCGCCCGAATCGTCGCACATCAAGATCGACACGCGGAATCTGGACTTCTATTACGGCAGCCACCACGCTCTGCAGGGGATCAATCTCGAGATCCCCGAGCGAGCCGTCACCGCGCTAATTGGTCCTTCGGGCTGCGGCAAGAGCACATATCTGCGCACGCTCAACCGGATGAACGACATTATCGAGGGAACGCGCGTCACGGGCGATGTGCTCCTGGACGGCGAGGACATTTACGCCCGCGATGTCGATGTGGTCGCCCTGCGCAAGCGGGTGGGCATGGTGTTCCAGAAATCGACGCCGTTCCCCAAGTCGATCTTCGACAACGTGGCGTTCGGGCCGCGAATTGCCGGCACGCGGAACATCAAAGTGCTGGCGGAGATCGTCGAGCGATGCCTGAAGCAGGCGGCGCTATGGAACGAGGTGAAGGACCGGCTGCGGGAGTCGGCACAGGCGCTGTCGGGCGGGCAGCAGCAGCGGCTGTGCATTGCGCGGGCGCTGGCCACCAATCCCGAAGTGCTGCTGATGGACGAACCGGCGTCGGCCCTCGACCCCGCCTCCACCGCCCGCATTGAAGACCTCATCTTCGAGCTGAAACAGAACTATACGATTGTCATCGTGACGCATAATATGCAGCAGGCGGCCCGCATCAGTGAATTCACCGCGTTTTTCTGCCTCGGGCGGTTGGTGGAGGTCGGACAGACCAGGCGGCTCTTTACCAGCCCGGCGCAGAAGGAAACCGAGGACTACATTACAGGCAGATTTGGTTGAGGGCTAAGGGCTGAGGGCTCAGGGACAGAAAAGCGCATTCTCTGTCCCTGAGCCCTCAGCCCTGAACCCTCAGCCTCCCCAGCGGCTGAGCCGCGCCAACCCTCCCACGACCAAGGAAGGAGAAGGCCCATGTCGATCCACCTCATCAAAGATCTCGACGTGCTGCATCGGATGCTGCTGACCATGTGTGCGCGCGTGGAGGACATGATTCACGCCGCGGTCGAAGCGCTGCACCATCCCGATTACGACCGGGCGCGGGAGATCATTGCCCAGGACCACGAGATCGATCAGCTCGACGTAGAGATCGAAGAAGAGTGTCTCAAGCTCCTCGCGCTGCATCAGCCGGTGGCCATCGACCTGCGGCGGATCACCACGGTGATGAAGATCAGTGCGGAACTGGAGCGCGTGGCCGACCTGGGCTGCAGCATCGCCGAGCGGGCGCTGGGCATCATCCCCCACCCCGAAGTTGCCGTGCCAGAGACGCTGAAGGAGATGTCCAAACAGGCACTGGAGATGTTGCACGAAAGCATCGACGCCTACGTGCATTTGGACGTGCGGCTGGCGCGCAAGGTCTGCCAGATGGACGAAGCGGTGGACCAGCTCAACCGGGACATCATTGGAGAGCTAACGGAGTTGATGCGCCGCCGCCCCGACCTGATTGACGCCGGCGTGCACTTATTCTCGGCGGCTCGACAGATCGAGCGCGTCGCCGACCACGCCACGAACATCGCCGAAGACGTCGTCTATCTCGTTCAGGGTGAGATTATCCGGCACCGCAACCGGATGGAGCAGATGCCCGGTCAACCGGGCGCGCTGGCCGGAGTGCGGTCGGCGTAACGTATCATACGGAGGGGGAGACCCGGGGACGGCGATCCCTGGGCTTCAAAGTCGAAGATGCCCAAGCCCCGCATTCTGATCATCGAGGACGAGCGGTCGATCGCCGAGGTGCTGTCGTACAACCTGGCCAAGGAAGGCTTCGACGTCGCCGCCGCTGGCGACGGGCAGGAGGGCCTGCGGCTGGCTCAGGCCGCGCCTCCCGACCTGATTGTGCTCGACCTCATGCTGCCCGTTATTGAAGGCTTCGAGGTCTGCCGCATCCTGCGCAGCGATCCCAAGACGCAGAACATCCGCATCCTGATGCTGACCGCCCGCAGCGAAGAGGTGGACGAGATTGTCGGCTTCAATATGGGCGCGGACGATTACGTTACCAAGCCGTTCAAAATCAAGCCGCTCGTGCACCGCATCAAGGCGCTCTTGCGCCGCAACGCCGCGGCCGAGCAGACGCGCGACCAGATCGACGTGCACGGCATCAAGATCGACCGCATCAACCACGTGGCGAAGGCCGAGGGCGTCCCGCTGCCCCTCACGCCCACGGAATTCAAGCTGCTGTGGACTCTGGCGCGGCAGCCGGGCCGGCCCTTCGGGCGCAACGAGTTGATGGACCGCTGCCGCGGCGAAGACGCCAACGCCCTGGAGCGGACCATCGACGTGCACGTGCGTTCGCTGCGGCAGAAGCTCGGTTCCCTCGGCGATCTCATTGAAACGGTTCGCGGTGTGGGCTACCGCTTCCGCGCCGAGGTTGCGGAAATGGCCGCGGAGTGATCTCCGACGTTTAGCCGCAATCCCCTTTGACGTTGACGCTTGCGGCTTGATACACTGACGATCTCGGGACCTCAACCCCTGCCCGACTGGGCCGTCGCGGCATTAGCCTTTCGTCTGTGATGGCACAGCACTCCCGCGAGGAGGCGGTTATGTTGTCGGATGCCGAAGCGCCTGTGCAGGGCCGCTCCACCGGCACGTCGCGCGCCTCCCCGACCAGTCCCGGCGAACTCAAGACGCTCGGCAAATACGTCATCGAGCGCAAGCTGGGCGCCGGGGGGATGGGCACGGTCTATCTCGGTCGCGACACCGCCATGCGCCGCGCCGTCGCCCTCAAGGTGCTTCCCAAGGACAAGGCCGAGAACCCCATTCTCGTGCGGCGATTTAAGGCCGAAGCGCAGGCCGCCGCGGCGCTCAAGCACGAGAACATCGTCGCCGTGTACGACAGCGACAGCGCCGACGGCTACCTGTACATCGCGATGGAGTTCATCGACGGCATCGACCTGCACGAGCTGGTCAACAAGCGCGGCCCGCTGCCCGTCAAGCGGTCCATCGAAATCATCAAGCAAATTGCCTCTGCGCTGCAGCACGCACACGAACGGCAGATTGTCCACCGCGACATCAAGCCTTCCAATCTGCTCATTCGCCGCGACGGCGTGGTAAAGATCACCGACTTGGGCCTGGCGCGCTCGGTGGATGACACGATCGAAACGGGCATCACGCGGGCCGGCACCACGGTGGGCACCGTCGATTACATGGCTCCCGAGCAGGCCAAGAGCAGCAAAGCGGCCGACATCCGCAGCGACATCTATTCGCTCGGCTGCACGTGGTACCACATGCTGACGGGCGGCCCGCCGTTTCCCGAAGGGAGTTTGACCAACAAGCTGCAGGCCCATGCCACGAAGCCGCTGCCCGATCCGCGGACTGTCAACGATCAGGTGACCGAGGCGCTGGTGGCCGTGCTGAACCGCATGACCGCAAAGAAGCCGGAAGACCGGTACCAGACACCGGCCGAGCTGCTCAAGGATCTCGAAAGCTCCACGCTCACCAAGGCGGCATTCTCGAAGGAGATCCTCGACGCCATCGACGAGGACTCGTCGGTTCCCACGCCCGCGGCGCGTCCCTCCAAAGCACATGGCGCGGGGGTCATGCCTCCGCCCACCCGCAAACGCTTGCCCGACGGTAGCGAGGAAAAACCGGGCATCAACTTCGAGTTCGTCAAGTTGGGAATGGCGATCGCGCTGGTCGTTGGCGCCGTGGTCGGTCTGGCTTACCTGGTCTACACCTACGGCGGCCTGCTGGCAGGGCCCGCGCCCACGATTTCACCGCATCTGGAGCCGTTCGCGAACCAGACGCCCCAGCAGAACCCGGTGGACGTGGCGCCGGTTGGTGGCGGCGGGAACCTCACACCGATGGCCACCAACACCGAAGTCGCCCCGGTCTTCGCGGCAGGCGGCACGACGGCGATCCAACCGGGGGCTTCGGCGTCCCCCACGCAATTTGGCCCAGGCGCTGCCGCATCCGGAACCGTCACCCCTGCCGCTACCAGCCCGTTGACCCCCGGCAGCGCGGCAACCGGGACGCCTTCCGGCGTCGGCGCCGCCACACTGGGAACCGGCAGCACAGGGCGTGCGTCCGAGCCTCCGTTCGATCCGTTAAAGGTGCCGGAATGGGCCACCGCGGCCGGTTCCGCGACAACGGGGACCGCGCCAACGGGACCGGGAGTGCCGGGGACTGCGCGTCCGGGAACGACGGGAGCGAAAGCCGGCGGCCCAGGGGCATTGATTGTGCCGGGCCTGAGCGCCCTCACCGTCGGGCCGGGCGTCGGATCAGCCACGCACTACCACACGTTGGCGGAAGCCTTGGCCCATGTCAGCGGCGAAGGAGCCGTAGTGCAACTGGTAGGCAATGGACCTTTCGTCGTCAACTCCAACATTTCGGTGGCAGCCAAGCGAATCGTCATTTCCGCCGCCAACGACGCTGAGCCGCTCGTGGTCTTCGCCGGACGTGAGGACAGCGTCTTTAGCAGCCTGGGCTGTTCGGGCGGAACGCTCGAGTTGAAGGGAATCCACTTCTCCGCGGACTTTCCCGCCAACCAGCCCGCCACGCTCCTCGCGGTGCGCGACGGATCGTTGATGATGAGCGGGTGCAGTTTCACGGTGACGGGAAACGATGCCGCCGCCGTGACCGTGATCTCCATCGACAACGGCGCCCGCGTGTTGCTCGACCAAACGTTGATCCGCGGCGACTTCCACGCGGCCGTGGAGTTGCGTTCGCCGTCGGTCGAGGCGGTCATTCGCGACTCGTTGATCGTGGCGGGCAACGGCACTGCGGTGAAGCTGTCGTCGGGCTCTCCCCCAACCGGCCCGCGACCGATGCGGTCTCTGAAGTGCGCGCATTCCACGCTCGTCAGCCGCGGACGCATTGTCGATCTCTCGGAGGACGGCTCGCTGGCCGAGCCGCCAACCACGTATCTCTCGTTCATCAATTCAAACTGCTGCACCGCCGGCCCGGATGGTCCGCGCGTGTTGCTCGATGCCGAAGGCTGGAAGCAGGACACGCTGCGCGAAGGAGTAACGTGGACCTCGCGCGACTCGGTGTTTCTCGGCTTCCAGTCGCTGGTGGAGTTTGGCGGACCTCCCGCGCAGGCCGTCAGCAAGAGCGATTCGTGGCGGCTGTTCTGGCAGCAGCGGGTCGACCCCGAACAGTTCCGCAACGACGTCTGGCCGGCCGGCATCGAGAAGTTCGCCGCGATCACCGTCGACGCTTTCGACTCGGCTGCGCTGCCCGAAGGGGCAAAAAAGGTCAGCGAATCGGGGGAGCCGCCCGGCGTCGCTGCATCGAAGCTGAAGATTCCCGAAGCCGTTGCGCCGGAGCGGTTGGGGGCACTCGCGCATCGGCGATGGATTCCTCCCGCACTGCAAGAGCCCTCAGGGGACAAGTTCACCAGCCGCGTGGACCTCCTCAAGGAAGATCTTGGCAAAGTGCTGGCCCGCGGCGATTGGCCCGACGGCGCCGTCATTGTGGCCACGGGTCAAGGCCTGTGCACCATGACCCCGGTGCAGATCGGCAAGCGCTCGCTGCGGCTTGTGTTCCGTCAGGCGGCCGACGGTCCTCCACTGCGGCTGTCTCCCAAGGACACGACGAAGGATGCCGAGGCGTTGTTCCGCGTGGATCAGGGGACGCTCGTCCTGGAGGGTTTGCGATGGCAAGGACCGGACCCGCGTCCGAACGTGCCACAGTGGCTGGTCTCGGCCAGCGATGCCAACGTGGTGCTGCGCGACTGCGATCTGGTGGGGCCGGACCGCGTCGTACCCCCCTATCAGGGGGTGGTGCGAATCGCGTCGGAGTCGGGAGGGACCTCGACTCCGCCGGCGCTGGTTGTGCTCAGCAGCTTCCTGCATTCGCCGGGGACGCTGGTGCGCGTCGAGGCCGGTGCGGCGTCGGTGTTCGTTCGCAACAGCCTGCTCGTCGCGCGAGGCGTGGCATTCGACGTGCGGCCCCGTGCGGTGAACGGCGATTTGCCGCTCGTGCTCGATCTGGTGCATTCAACCGTGGCGGCAAACCAGACCGCGTTCCAATGGGCCGCGACGTCCCTCCCGCAACCGCCGCGCATTCCGGCGCGAGTGTTCGTCGACGGTTGCGTGTTCGGCCCCCCGTTCTCGCTGCGGTCCGGCGATGCGGCACACCCCACGCTGTTCACCTACGCTGGCCCTGCAGTACTCGAGCAGAAACAAGTGGAATGGTGGGGGCTGTCCAACGGCGTGTCGTCGGAAGTGAAGTACCTCGTGCGGCCGGAGGGCCCGCCCCCGGCGATTGATCGAGCTGGTCCGCAAGCCTGGGACGCGGCATGGGGTGCCGGCCACGAGGTGAGGCTGCTGGTGCGGCCGGGCGGCGTGATGCTGGCCGAGGAACAAATGCCAACGCGACGCGACGCCCTGCGGCCGAAGTCGTACCAGTTGCACCCGAACAGCAAAGCGATCGTGTGGGCGGAAGGTCGGCCGATCGGTGCAGACCTTGCATCGCTCGACCAGGTCGGACCGCAAAACGCGGCCACGGCGACAACCAAAACCGCTCCCACGCAGAAGAAGACACCGGGACCGACAACCAAGCCCGTCACCAAGGGCCCCGGGTTTTAGCGCGCGATTGCTCGCGCATTCTCTTGAACCGACTGTGCGACCGGCATTGCCGATGGGGGCGCGGACCGCCGGCCTGCGGCTGATCGTGCTCTCTGTACGCATGTCGATTGCCAGCTAACTCATCTTGCCCCGTTTCACGCCCGCCATTACAACCCCGCGGCTTGGTGGCCGCTCGAGATCGGGCAGAACGAATCCGCGTGTGCCGCCAGAGCCGGGGTCTTGCCGCAGCCGAGGATGCGCTCGCGTCATGGATTACCAACTCAAACCGCTGGGCAAGACGTGTGCGGCGACGGGACAACCCCTCGCGCCGGGAAGCGTCTGCCATTCAGTGGTAGTTGAGCGCGACGGACAGTTCGTGCGGCTCGATTACTCCGAAGGGGGATGGCAAGGCCCGCCAGCGAGTGCCGTGGGCTATTGGCAGCTCCGCGTCCCTCCGCCCAAGCAGGCCCGCAGTGTCGATCCCGATGCCCTCATGCGCTATTTCGAGCAGTTGTGCGAAGAGGCGAGCCCCAGCCAGGACGTAAACCGCTACGTTTCCGCCCTGTTGCTGCTCAAGCTGAGACGGCTCAAGCTGGACGACGTCCGCTGCGCTGATGACGGCGAGTTCCTGCAGCTTTCGGGGACGCGCGGCGAAGGGGCTTTCGACGTCCGCCGGCTCGAATTGCCCGACGACGAGCTGTCGCAACTGCAGCAAGCCCTCAAGAACCAACTGGCCGTGGAGTGGACGACATGAAGCGCGCTTCCACACCGCCGGCAACGACGCCCACGAGGTGCAACGCATGGGCTCCGCTCTGCATTTGTCTTCTGGTGGCAGCATCAGGCTGTGCAACGCTGCCGTGGCCACGTTGGCCCGGACGTGACGATTTTCCGCCCGGCACGGCCTGTCGCCTGCCAAAGAACCCCACCACAGCCCAGGTCATCGACCACGTGAACTCCAACGTGGCGAAAATCCATGGCTGGCGTTCCCACGACATCGAGATCCGCACACCTCACGTGCCAGTGACCCTGCACGGCAGCATGATTGTCGAGCGCGACCATCGGCTGCGGCTGGAGGTGACCTCGCCAATGGGAAAGGAAATCGACTTCGGCTCCAACGACGATCTGTTGTGGCTGTGGTCGAAGCGGAACCACGGCCCGGGTCACGAGCCGCCGCCGATTTTGTTCGTGTCGCACGCGGAGTTGGACCTTGCGCGGCAGAACATGCCGCTGCCGTTCGAGCCGCCGTGGCTGATGGAGGCGCTCGGCGTCAGGCCGCTGTCGTCCGAAGGAGTGCAAATGGAAGGCGAGCCCGGAGTGGCCACAATCAAGCTGGTATCGCAGCACCAATTGGCTGACGGGCGGGCCATCCGCAAGACCGTGAAGGTCGACGCCTGCCACGGCCGCGTACTGGAGCACAGTGTGACCGATGCCCGCGGCGACACGCTGGTCCGCACGGTGCTGGGAGACCACCGCATCGACCAACGGACCGGCGCGGTGCTGCCGCGGTACGTCAAGCTCGACTGGCCGCAGACGCAGACGTCGCTGACGATGGAGTTCGGGGCGATGGAAGTGAACCCCTCGTCGGTTCCGCCCGCGGTCTGGCAAATGCCGAACATGCCGAACACGCCCCAGATCGACCTGGCCGCCCATCATCGCGCGCGGCGCAGCGTCCCAACGGAAGTGGCCCGTCCGCGCACCGATCTCGTCACGCCCGACAGCGTGCTGCAAACCGCGGCCGACCAGGTGTTCGAGCTGCCGCAGGTGCGCGACTCGCGTCCGGCCGTGGAGCTCGACTCGCCCGAGTTCGAGCCCCCCGACGTCCCAAACTTGCCCGGCCGCGCAAGGATCGACAACACGTGGCCCGGCGGCGAAGACTGAAGGGGCGTCTGCAGGAGCTGTCCTGGCAGGACGAAGCTCCAGCAAAAAAACCGCGGCGGTCTGTCCGTCGCGGTCCTTTCGCGCGGTTGCGGCTTGATCCGGGAATCGAGCCGCTCGTCACTCGCGGAGGGCTTGCTGACGCTTTTGAAACGCACGCCCCAAAGGACGTGTCTTGCGCCGGAAGGTCGGCGCCAAAGGTCACAACTCCTCGGCGGGTGCTACTCGCGCTTTTCCTCCTTTTCGCGTCCCGCGGTCCGCTCGGTTCCCGAGCGGCCTTCCCACGTATCGAGCAACTGCTTGGCGTGGTCCGTGTGCTCGTCCACGGTCATCGAGGCGTCCGAGAACAGTTGGGCCAGTTCGCTCGACGAATACCGTTGGAACACCGTCAGCCGGTCCTGAATTCCCTGGTGCATCATGTACTGGCTGGCGACGAAGCACTTGTCAAAGTCCTGTCCTTCCTTCTCGCTCAGCAGTTGCTTACCCGTGCTGACGCACTCCATCGCGACCTCGCGGAAGAGGCCAATGGCGTCGATCGGACGCGGTCCGGCTTGGGCATAGCCTGGCTGCGGCTGCTGAAAACCCGGGCGCGGCTGGGCGGGCACCACCCCAGGGGCGGGCTGCGGCTGGGGCTGTCGAGCCGCCGGCCGGGGCTGGTTCCCTTCGACCGCAGCGCGGTCTTCGTTCAGAAAACCGTCCCGTGCGGCCTCGGGTGCCCAGCGAGCCAGCTTCTTCAGATCGGCTTCGTGGTCGTCGATCAGCAGCTTGGCGAATTCTTTCACGTCCTCGTTCTCCGTGCGGTCGATGGCGAACCGCGCCATTTCAATCTCCGCATGCATTCCAATCGCCATGCAGGATGCCATGAAATGGTCATTGACCGGCCATTGTGCCTGTTGCCCAGCCGGTGCGGTTCGAATCGGCGCACCAGACTGTAAACCAGGTTGTACCTGCCCTGGCTGCGCCGGTTGCCTCGGCTGCACTTGGCCCGGTTGCGGCTGCTGGGCCACGAGCAGCCCGGCGATGGTGAGCACCGCTCCAAATGCGAGAACCCCGAATGCCTTGCGTACA
>Ga0073934_10010530_pt1 | contig 11460 bp, 7 predicted proteins | sample LarsenN4metaG_FD_76834 | JGI IMG/M metagenome (GOLD analysis project Ga0073934, IMG submission 76834) | Hot spring sediment bacterial and archeal communities from British Columbia, Canada, to study Microbial Dark Matter (Phase II) - Larsen... ...
CGGATCACGTTGAACTCCTCAGGCGTGAGCCTGTTCACAAGCCAAGATAAAGCAGCCAAGGATGTGCTCACTCTGCGCCGGGTCGACGCAGCCGGGGAAGCGGCCGAGGTAGCGGCGCAGATGGCGGAAGAAGCCCTCGGCCAGACTGGTTGGGCGCGGCTACGCGAGGAGTTTGGTGATGACCTTGCCGGAGACGTCGGTGAGGCGGAAGTCGCGCCCCTGGAATCGATAGGTGAGCTTCGTATGGTCGATGCCCAGCAGGTGGAGCATGGTGGCGTGGAGGTCGTGGACCTCGACCGGATCCTCGACGATGTTATAGCCTAGCTCATCGGTCTGGCCGAGGGTGATGCCGGGCTTGATGCCGCCGCCCGCCAGCCACATCGAGAAGGCGCGGGCGTGATGGTCGCGCCCGAGGTATTTCGAGCGGTTGCGCTCTTCGTTCATGGGAGTGCGGCCGAACTCGCCGCCCCAGACGACGAGCGTGGAATCAAGTAACCCGCGCTGCTTCAAATCCCGGACGAGCGCGGCCATGGGCTGATCCACCTCGCGGCAGAGGCGCGGCAGGCGCAGAATGATGTCGTTATCGGCGGAAGCGCCGTGATGGTCCCAGCCGCGATGATAGAGCTGCACGAAGCGCACGCCGCGCTCGACCAGCCGGCGTGCCATCAGGCAGTTGTTGGCGAAGGACTTGGCGCCCGGCTCCGTCCCGTACATCTTATGAATGTGTTCGGGCTCGGAGGCGATGTCGGTCAGCTCAGGCACGCTCGACTGCATGCGGTACGCCATTTCGTAAGACGCGATGCGGGTATTGATTTCCGGGTCGCCGACCGATTCGAGATGCTGCTCGTTGAGGCTTTTCAGCAGGTCGAGCGATTGCCGCCGCGCCTCAGGGCTGACGCCTGCGGGATTGGTGAGGAACAGAACCGGATCGCCTTTCGAGCGGAACTCGACGCCCTGATAAACGGTCGGCAGAAAACCGCTGCCCCAGCAGGATTTCCCGCCGTCGGGCTGGTTCTCGCCGGAGATCAACACGACGAAGCCGGGCAACTCGCGAGCCTCGCTGCCGAGCCCGTAGGTGACCCAGGAGCCCATGCTCGGCCGCCCCATGATCTGATGGCCGGAATTCATGAAGATTTGCGCGGGGGCGTGATTGAATTGCGTGGTGGTCATCGAGCGCACGATGGCGATATCGTCCACGATGCTGCCCAGGTGCGGCAGGATTTCGCTGACCCAGGCGCCCGACTGGCCCTGCTGTCGAAAGGCGTGCGGCGAACCCAGCAACTTCGGCACGCCGCGGATGAACGCGAAACGCTCGCCCTTCAGAAACTCCTCGGGCACAGACTTGCCGTTCAGCTCCTTGAGCTTGGGTTTGTAATCGAGCAGGTCGAGCTGCGAGGGCGCGCCCGCCATGAAGAGGAAGATCACGCTCTTCGCCCTGGCCGGATACATCGGCGGCCGGGGCGCAAGCGGATTCGCAGCGTCGAGCGCGGCCCGCGCCGTGCTCCCCGCGAAGAGGTGTGGATTGATCAGGCTGGTGAGCGCCGCGGCGCCAATGCCGAACCCGAATTGCCGGAAAAAGTGCCGCCGCGTCACCGCGCGCAGCATCTCATCCATGGGATTGAGCGGCGCAATCTTCATGGTCCGTTCCTTCTCTGTAGCGGCGCGTCTCACCGCCGACCACCCCTCAGTCCTTATCAAGGAGGGGAATCAGGACATCGCCGCTACCACGCTACTCCTTGGTCAGCGTCTCATCGAGGCTCAACAGGATGTTCGAAACCATCGTCCATGCGGCCAACTCGGCGGCGTCCGAGGGCGCGGCCTGGTCGTCCTGGATGACCTGGTGCGCGGCCTTCTCGTCCTTCTGGAACTTCTCGAGCTGCTGGCGGTAGAAGCCCAAAGTTCTTTCCAATTCCGTTTGCGTCGGTCGGCGAGAAGTGCAAAGCCGAAAACCCAGCGTGGCACGCGCGGCGGGTTCGGAGCCGCCTTCCAGGACCAGCCGTTTGGCCAACGCCCGCGCGGCTTCGAAGAACACCGGATCGTTGAGCGTGGTCAGCGCCTGGAGCGGCGTGTTGGTGCGCACGCGGCGCACGGTGCAGAACTCGCGGCTGGGCGCGTCGAAATTGACCATGCTGGGATACGGCGCGGAACGCCGGTAGAAGGTGTAGAGCCCGCGCCGGTGGCTGTCCGCACCCTCGCTGTTCACCCATTTTTCGCTGCTGTAGGGCACGTCCCAGATCCCATCCACCTGGAAAGGCATGACGCTGGGTCCGCCGATTTTGCTGCTGAGCAGTCCGCTCGCGGCGAGCGCCGCATCGCGAATCATCTCCGCCCCGACGCGCACGCGCGGGCCGCGCGCGAGCAACTGATTGTAGAGGTCGCGGTCGAGCAGGGCCGGCGTCGCGTGCGACGACTGGCGGTAGGTGGCGGACGTGACGATGGTGCGCAAGAGCTTCTTCATGCTCCAGCCCTGGCGCATGAACTCCGTCGCCAGCCAGTCGAGCAGTTCGGGATGGGTGGGCCGCTGGCCCTGGGTGCCGAAATCCTCCGCCGTCTCGACGATGCCGCGCCCGAAGATTTGCTCCCAGTACCGGTTGACGAACACCCGCGCGGTGAGCGGGTTGTCGTCGCTAACTAACCAGTGGGCCAGGCCGAGGCGGTTGGGCATCATGTTATCGGGCAGCGGATTGAGCACCGTCGGAACCCCGGCATAGATCCTCTCGCCCGGGCTCGTGTAGCTGCCCCTGATGCGCAGCAGCGTGGAGGGCTTCTGGTAACCCGGCCGCTCGCGCAGGATCATCGCGGTGGGAATATTCAAGTCCTTGAGGGCTTTTTCCTGCGTGGCGAGCTGGTCACGCGTGGGCTGGAGGAGCGGAGCGATGGCACGGTAAGCCGCTGCCAGCGATTTCTTCTGTTCCTCCGAACGCTGGGCCGGCGGGACGCCGAGAATCGGCTGCCAGCGCGCTGGAAGCTCCACGATTCCTTGCGGACGCTCCACGCTCGTTGCCGAGAGCCGGAACCGCCCGATATTGCGGTTGGTGTGCAGCATTTCATGCTTGATTTGAATGGTCAGGAGCGTGCCACCCTCAAACCCAAAAGGTTTTTCGGGAATCAGCACCACCTGGCGGCGCGGCGCGGCGGGCTGATAAGTCGGGTCAATCGCCCAGCCCGTGTAATAGTCCTGCTTCCTGACGAGGTTCGCCGGCTCGTAGCCGCGCTGCGATTCGTCGGCGAAAGCCTCTTTCCATTTGATCTCTTGGGCGGCCTCGGGCTTCGCCGCAGGCGCCGTGTGGACCACGACGCGGGTGAGGAAGAAGTTGCCTTCCTCGTCGCGGCCCGGACCGTTGTTCGGAAGGCTGGGATCGCCGAGCACTTCCAGGCGCAGCGCCGTGATGCCTGGCCGATCGATCCTGGTTTCATATGTGTAGGTGTCCGCCTCGGGATTCGCACCGCCGGCAAGCACAGAACCATCTTCCTGCAAGGTGAGAGTCGCGCCACCGTCCGATTTCATCTGGCTCGGCCGCAGGATCGTCCACTTCTTCCCCGCGGCGAGCATCTGGATTTCCCACTCCGCCTGGGCGCGCTCGAGTTCGGGCGTCGAAGTGTCGAGCACCGTGTGCAGCCGCGCCATTTCCGCCCGGATTTCCTTGGCCTTCACGTCCTGGTCGGCGCTCGGAAGTTCGATGTCGGGTTCCTCGATCCATCCCTCGCCCTGGCTGACCGTCACCTCGCGGTACACGGAGTTGTCGTAGAAGGCCATCATGCGGTAGTAGTCCTTCTGCGTGAAGGGATCGAACTTGTGGTTGTGGCACTGGGCGCAGGCGAGCGTCGTGCCCAGCCACACGGAGGCCGTCGTGTTGACGCGATCGACGAGCGTGTAATAGCGGTACTCTTCGTGATCGACGCCGCCCTCCTTATTGAGCATGGTGTTGCGATGGAAACCCGTGGCGACGAGCTGGTCGGTTGTGGGATTGGGAAGCATGTCGCCGGCAATCTGCTCGATCGTGAACTCGCGGAACGACTTGTCCTCGTTCAAGGCCTTGATCACCCAGTCGCGATATTTCCAGGCCACGCGCAGGTCGTCCTTTTCGTAGCCGTTGGAGTCGGCGTAGCGGGCGAGATCGAGCCAAGGCCGCGCCCAGCGCTCGCCGTAGTGCGGTGACGCCAGGAGGCGGTCCACTAGCTTCTCGTAAGCGTCGGGGCTCTGGTCGGCAACAAAAGCGTCAACTTCAGCGGGAGTCGGCGGCAGGCCGATCAGATCGAGACTCAGACGGCGAATCAGCGTCTCGCGTGAAGCCTCGGGCGAAGGCTTCATGCCCTCCTTATCCAGCCGCGCCAGAACGAAGTTATCAATGGGATTGCGCACCCAGCCGGGGTTGCTCACTGGGGGTGGCTCCGGGGGGACGGGCTTCACGTACGCCCAATGCTTCTTGGGCTCGCGCGCGGCGGCCACGGTGGTTTCCGCGGCGGTCATTTGGTCAATCCAGGCGCGGACGAGAGCGACCTGCTTCTCCGGGAGCGGTTCGCCTCCGAACGGCATGCGCGGTTCGTCCTCGCCAGTCAGCCGGCGGAGAAGCAGGCTTCCCTTGCTGTTCCCTGGAATCACCACCTTGCCCGACGCGCCCCCCTGAAGCAATCCTGCCAGCGAATCGAGCCGCAACTGCGCCTGCGGGTGCTCGCCGTGGCAGGCGATGCACGACTCCCGGAAGATGGGCGCAATGTCGCGCTCGAAATTCACCTTGGCGGCGCTGGTCCTGCGCGCGCCCGCGGCTCGCACGCTGGGCTTGCCCTGGGCGGGGGAGGCGGGTTGGGAGGCGCGTTCTCCACCGACGCCGAAAGCAAGGCCGGCAAGGAGGATGCCACTCACCCCAATCACCAGATGAGGGAAAAGCGGCGCGATTCCACGCCTTGGCCTCGGTTTGATGGCCGATCGAAATGGGTTTGCGGAAGGCAAAGACCCCGCCTCGCTCGGCGGACTGCTCGCCGCCCTGTTGGCACACCCTGGGAGGAAATATAGTAATACTTCTGGCGAAGTTCAACCACGATTTGTCGCTTCCGGCGGCCGCTCGACTAAGACATTTGCTAATTGACCGATTGACCAGCGTCAGCCGGCCGTTCTCGTGCCCGTCAGTTGGGTTGGGAATTGCTAGAAGCTCCTTTCCCTGTGGCGTTATCGCCCAGGAGGGGGGATGAATTGCCCGGACGGGGGTGTGGTGCCAGCCAATGAGCAGCGACGACGCCCTAGGTCCTTCCCAAAGAGGGCGGTCGGCCGCACGGCGGCTTATTCGTATGGTCGAGCTTCAGCCGAGCACTCTCCAGACCCGGACGATGCCGCCCTGCAAGGTGGCGCGACATGGAGGAGGAGGACCATTGAATGGCCTACGTCATTACAGAGCAGTGCGATAAGGACGAGAAGTGCGTGGAAGTCTGCCCGGTCGATTGTATCCACCCGCGCAAGGAAGAGCCGAGGTTTCAGGAGGTCGCTCAGCTTTTTGTTAACCCGACGGAGTGCATCGACTGCGGCGCCTGCGTGCCGGTTTGCGAGCATGACGCCATCTTCGCTCTCGACGACGTGCCGGAAGGATTCAAGGCCGCCATCGAACGCAATGCGCAGTACTACGCGTAGCGGCAGGGGTATCTGTGACGCCTTCGCCACGGAGGTAGATCCAGAGGCGAACACGGTGTCCGGCTCCGCCGACTAAGTTTGGCATTGGAGGGAATCGGTGGCATGATTCGGTTGAGGCTGTGGGATGCCAAAGGTTGCAGGTTGGCCAGTCTGGCTGCAGGTTTTGGTTTACGCTCCAACTGTAACCGCGCTGCGGCGGTGGCCTATTTGTGGACACCGAAATCGCATAAGGGATGGTATTTGTACGCAGCCTCGTGCGCGTGGGTCGTACTCTTCTACTTTCTCTTTGGCCGTAGATAGTCGTCTGATTTGCGGCCCTGTCCGTTGTCGCTCTGCCTGATTTGAGTTAGATTCTCCACCTCACATTTTCAGCGGACTTCGGCGTCAAGACCTTATGGGTCCGCCCACTCTTTCATCGGAGGAAACCAATGCGAATCACGGCTGTTGAACCGCTGGTGCTGGGAACGAGCTGGCGGAATCTTCTCTTTATCAAAGTGAAAACCGACGAAGGCCTGTACGGCGTCGGCGAGTGCACGATTCAGAACCGCGAAGAGGGCGTGCTGGGGTATTTGCAGGGCGCAGCGCGGCGGCACGTTGTCGGCTCCGACCCCTACAACATCGAAGACTTGTGGATGCGCATGTACCGCAACGATTTCTGGCGCAACGGCGTCATCGCCACTTCGGTGATGAGCGCCGTCGAAATCGCCTGCTGGGACATCATCGGCAAAGCGGCAGGGCAGCCCGTGTACAAGCTGCTCGGCGGGTGCTGCCACGAGAAGATTAAAGCCTACGCGAACGCCTGGTACACGGTCGAGCGCAAGCCCGAAGAATTCGCCAAGCGCGTCAAGGTGGTCACCGACAAAGGCTACAAGGCGCTCAAGGTCGATCCCTTTGGCCCTGGAACACTCGAGCTGACGCGCGAGGAAAAAATGCGTTCGGTGTCGCTCGTCGAAGCGATTCGCGGCTCAGTGGGTGCAGACGTCGAAATCTTCGTCGAGATGCACGGGCGCTTCAGTGCCGCCACGGCCATCGAGCTTGCCCGCATGCTCGAACCATTCAAGCCGGGCTGGATCGAAGAGCCCTGCCCGCCGGAGGATATTCCTTCACTCAAGAAAGTCGCCGAGCACGTCAACCTGCCAGTCGCGACCGGCGAACGCTACTTCACGCGCTACGGCTTCCGCGAGGTGATCGAATCTGGCGCGCCGGATATCATTCAGGCGGATATTATCCACGCGGGAGGAATTCTGGAGATGAAGAAGATCGCCGCCATGGCCGACGTGCGCTCGATGGTGATGGCGCCGCACAATTCGAACGGGCCCGTCTGCACCGCGGCGAGCGTCCACTTCGATTTCTGCACCACCAACTTCAAAGTACAGGAATGCTTCGACGATTTCTCGGAGACCTGGGTGCGCGAGGCCGTCCCCGGATGCCCCGTGCCGCGCGATGGCTATTTCTATCCGCCCGAGAAACCCGGCCTCGGCATCGACCTCAACGAGGACGTCATCAAGGAGCACCCGTACAAGGAAGGCTTCTTCAATCTGTTTGCCGACGACTGGCACCTGCGCAACTTCGGGAGGCCGTAGTCTCGTACTTCAGGTCAGCAGGCATCTCCCTCCAACGCCAAGGTCGCAGGAGGGGCCGCCGGGATCGACGCCTCGCAGCGTCAGAAGTCCCCGTCCTTCACATACGGATAGCTCCACAGGGTCACCTGAAGCAGGCATGACTTGACCCAGGCAGCGTACATCTTCTCCACTTCTTCCGCCGAATGCCCCCTCTTGGCGAGGAACGGCTTGAGGGTGAAGGTCACGGGGTAAGTCAGCAGAAACAGGTCGCGAAAGGGCACGTGGTCAGTGGAATTCACGCCGTCGGTGCGGTTCTTCTTCGTACGGTGGTGCCGGAGGCCGATCTCATGTTGATAGTCCAGCCACTTCTGGTCGTATTCGGCGCGGGCCGTATCGAGGATCCACTGACCGAAGCGCTTGCGCACCGCGCCTAGATAGTCGCCGAGCGGCTGGCCATCGCTTCTGCCGGTGAACGACGCGAGCAGGTGCGGATTGGACCCGACGAAGCCGTACCAGACGTCCAGGACGGCCTCGACTTGATCTTTCAAAATGTCATAGGACCGGCGCAGGGCGTTGACGTCCTCCTCGCCAAAGAGGACGCTCTTCTTCATCCGATCGAAATCGCCAAGGGTAAGGGGAGACCGCGCAACTGCGGGGGTCCCGTAGGTGTATCCAGGGATGCTTGGTGCTTCGGGCATGGGACAGGCTCCTTTCGTGCGATCGAATTGGAAGCAAACGCTGTTGCTCCGCGAGCCCCAGAGTATCCGGCCGGCGCGCTCTTGTCAGGAACGCACTTTTTGGTAAGCTGGTTACTTCATGGTGCGCTCTGCCCTCCCAACCCCTCCGCCGCGCTCGGAGGCCGCGGGCGAACCGATCCCTGTTGCCTCGATGGTGGAAAGCGTGGTGGGATGCAAATGGTCGGTTCGCCTGCTACGTCTCTGCGCTGAGGGTTACGCCCGTCCCAGCGCGTTTCTGCGGGCCTGCCCCGGCTTGTCGGCAAAGGTGATGAACGAGCGATGGCGAAAGATGATTCGCTTCGGCATCGTTCAGCGCACCGTGTTCGGGGACAAACCTCCAGTGGAGGTGGCCTATAAGCTCACCCCTTTCGGCCGGCGCTTCCTGCGGATACTCGATGAGGTGCGCCGGCTTCAGGAGGCCGTCGATCACGGCACCGTCCGGGGCGGGACTGCGGTCAGCCCCCAATGCGAGCTTCCCATGGCACGACGCTAAGCGGGAGGTCACCCGGTACCCGGCTGGTGGTCCTTCCTTGCAGGTCCCAGACGGCATCTTGCTGTTCTCGTCCGCCCCTCGAGGGGCCCCCTTCACCTGAGGGCCGCTGCCAACTTGACGCCCGCGCGGTGGCTCTGCATACTCCAAAACCGACGATGAAACCCACGCGCAGACAATTTCTGCAATCCGTTCTGACCGGCCCGATGGCGGCGTGGCTCGGTGCTGACCCTTCGTTGCTGTTGTGTGCGCCCGCTGCCGCCCAGGAGCAGGCGCTCTTCGAAAGTCCGCTGATTATCAAGTATGACTCGCACTGTTTTGTGATTCAGGGGCGGGACGCATTCGTTTTCGGTGCGGCGTTTCATTATCCCCGCTGTCCGCAGGTCCTCTGGCGCGACCGGCTCGCCAAGCTCAAGCGCCTGGGCATCAACACCATCGACACTTACATTTTCTGGAACTACCACGAACAGGAGGAGGGAAAGTGCGACCTCAGCGAGTTCGAGGAGTTTGTCAAGCTCGTGAAGGAGATGGGTTTCTGGATGATCGCGCGGCCCGGGCCGTATGTTTGCGCGGAGTGGCATCGCGGCGGGATTCCCGACTGGGTGGCGGCAAAGCGCTTTCCTCTGCGCACGAATCACCCCGAGAGTTTGAAGTGGTCACACCATTGGTTTAGCCAGGCGCTGCCTGTCATCCAGCGCCATCAGATCACCATGGGCGGGCCGATCATCATGGTGCAGGTGGAGAACGAATACGATTTCTCGCCTCCGATGCCCGGCGGCGCAAAGCGCGAGTACATCCGCGCCCTCTACAATCTCTGCTACACCTCCGGAATCACCGTGCCCATTATCACCTGCTGGACGAAGGAGGCGCGCGAGAACACAGACCCCGACATGGCGCGCATCATGGACACCTGCAATTTCTATCCGCGCTGGGAAGTGGTGAAGCAGGTCATGCCGCAGCTCATCAGGCTGCGGCTCGCCGAGCCGAATGCGCCGCTGGGCGTGACGGAACTCCAGGGCGGATGGTTCAGCAAGATCGGTGAAAAGCTCTCGGTCGAGCAGGAGGGCGTAAATGGCGCGCAGCTCAGCCTGGTGACGAAGACGGTGCTCGAGCAGGGCGTGACTTACTTCAACTACTACATGGGCTTCGGCGGCACCAATTTCGATTGGGGCGGGAAGACCATGACCACCACCTACGATTACGCCGCGCCCCTGCGCGAGCCCGGCGGTTTGTGGGAGAAGTACTACGCGGCGCGCGCCATCGGCATCGCGCTCAACCTGTTCGGCCACACGCTGCTGCGCGCGGAGACGGTGGAACGAATTCCGCAATCCACCAATCCCAACGTCAGCGTGACGGAACGCGTCAGCGGCAAGAGCGGCGTGGTCTTTGTCCGCGAGAACGCGAACGCCGAGCAGCGCTTCAAGATGTACTTCCAGGATCCTTTCAGCCCCACCCAGCGGATTATTGCCGCGCCGCGCGAGGGCGAACTCACGATCGGCCCACGCGAGATGAAGATGCTGCCTGTGGGCATTCCCATTACTGGCAGCCGTTTGCGTTACACCACGGCCGAAGTGCTCGCGCACGGGCTCATCCTCGATTGGCACTATCTGATCGTGTATGACGAGCCGGGCCGCGTGGCGGAAATCGGTCTTGCCACCGCCGAGGAGCCGAAAGTGCAGGGCGACTACGTTTACAACTACTGGGACGAAGCATTCGAATCCGTGGTGCTGGGAATCAAGGTCGAGCCGATCGAAAAAATTCTGCTCATCAATAATCGCCTGTTGCTCGTCGTGATGCCGCGCGACCGCGCGCTGCGAAGCTGGACGGCGGAGTTCCCCAGCAAGGTTGTTCCCGGCTCGGAAGAGCCGAAGCCGATGCAGGTGCCCTTCATCACCGACAGCTACCAGCTCGCGGCGAGCGGCTCACACGGCAAACGCATCTGGGCGGAACTGGAGTTTCAACCCGGCGAACACGGGCTGACTGTATTGCTGCCGCCCACGCCCGTTAAATGCTTTGTCGATGGCTTGCCGGCCCAATTCGAATACGAACGGCCGCGGCGCACGACGCGACTCAGCGTCTCGACGCCGCCCCTGCCGACCCAGGCGCTCGCCATCCAGCAGATTCGCACCTGGACGGAAAGATTTGACCCGAACCGAGGCGAGTGGCTCAGCGGGCCGCTGCGCCCGCTTGAGGATCTCGGCCCGCTGCCTTACGGCTACGTCAAGTACCGGGCGCAATTCGAGCGTCGCGGAGAGCCGGCGATGTTCATTTCCGTTTTCACCGACGACGCCAAGAAGGTATTCCTCAACGGCAAGCCCGTGGCGGAAGCTTCCAACATCAAGCGGCAGGTGGAATTCCCGCTCGCGGCTTATGCGCCGAACGGTGCGAACTCCATTGAAATCGCGTACGAACGCTTTGGCTCATATAACATCGGGGCGGAGCTCGGAGATTTGAGCGGCATTGAATCCGTCCGGCTGGGCGCCCACGCGCAGAGTGCCGCTGCCATTGAAGCGTGGCAGATCCAACGCTTTCCCGCGATGATGCGCGGGCGCGAACTCGATCCGCAGATTGCAGAGATGGCGCAGAGGGACTGGCAGCCGATGGCTCTCGAATCCGTCTCCGCATCCAGGGAGCTGGTGCCCGCCTTCACGTGGTGCCGCGCGGAATTCAGTCTGCCCGGCGCCAGCGGGGGATGGTCCGTTCCCTGGAAGCTCGTCTTCGAAGCCGAGCGTGACGCGCTGCTTTATTTGAACGGAAAATTCCTCGGACGCTATGCGACCGTGGGACCGCAGAAGGAGTTTTACCTTCCTGAACCCTACCTGGCGGGCGGCAAGCCGACGAACGTCCTCATGATCGTGCTCGCCTACGCCGAGCAGCCCCATTTCATCCGCACGCTGCGCATCGCGCCCTACGAAGAATTCTCAACCCGCCGCACCCGCGTGGAATTCGAGTGGTGATGTCGCCATCGGGCGCTTGCGGGGAGCACAGCGGAGAGTCGTAACTCTTGTGGCGCTGCAGGGTTGATGGGACTGGGGGTGGGTGGGGGAG
>Ga0073934_10010531_pt1 | contig 11459 bp, 4 predicted proteins | sample LarsenN4metaG_FD_76834 | JGI IMG/M metagenome (GOLD analysis project Ga0073934, IMG submission 76834) | Hot spring sediment bacterial and archeal communities from British Columbia, Canada, to study Microbial Dark Matter (Phase II) - Larsen... ...
CACCGACTCCGTCGCTGCAGCGGTCTTCGTCGCGCGCTGCATCGCTCCCACGAGCTGATCGGCGGCGACCAGCCAGAGCGTGAACCTCGTGCCTCCGTTGACCACGCTGTCCACGGTGATGGCGCCCGACATCATCCCGGCGAGGCGCTGGCTGATCGCGAGGCCGAGACCGGCTCCGGTGGTTTCGCCGGTCCCTTCGGCGTCACCGCGCACGAACGGCTCGAACATGCGTGGTATCTGGTCGGCGGGAATACCGACACCCGTGTCCACGACGTCGATCCGCACCCACGACCTCCCCGCAGCGTTCGTTCCATCGGGCCCCGACGCCGATTCCGCGCAGGTGAGCGCGACGGAGCCGCCACGCGGCGTGAACTTGATCGCGTTGGAGAGCAGGTTCAGGACGATCTGCTGGACGCGCTGCGCATCCGCGTGGAACCGCACGTCATCGGAGCAGGGACAGCTCAGCTCGATGCCTTTCCCTGCGCCCAACGGCTCGAGCGCGGCCATCGCGTTTCGGATCGCGAGCAGGGCCGACCCCGTTCCCATCTCGACGTGCATCTGCCCGGATTCGATGCGCGAGTAGTCGAGCAGGTCGTTGAGGAGCCACACGAGGAGCTGGCTCGACTGGTCGATCCGCTGCAGATAGTGGCGCTGCCTCTCCGTCGGCTGATCGGGGACCCCTGCCTTGAGCAGCTCGACGTACGAGACCACGACGTTGATCGGCGTTCGGATCTCGTGACTCATGACCGCGAGGAACTCCGACTTCACGCGGCTGGCGTCCTGTGCCTCCGCGCGGGCTCTCTCCGCCGCCACGTTGGCCTCCTCCAGGCGCTTCGCGAGCGCCTGCAGCTCCTGCAGCTTGCCCCTCAGCGCCTCGTCCGCGCGAGCCACCTGATCGCCCATCGCGTTGAACGCCCGCGCGAGGCGCCCGATCTCGTCGGTGGCCACGGGCTCCACTCGCTTCCTGTAGTTGCCCGCGGCCATGGCGTCGGCCGCCTCCGCCAGATCCTGCAGCGGGCCCGTGAGCCGGCCGCTCGACACCCACGCGATCAGGATGGCCAACGCGGTCAGAGCCGCGCCGAGCACGAGCGCATTCTCCAGGAAGCTGCGCGGCCGGGCGAGTACCTCGGCCATGGGCATGTCGGCCTGCACGACGCGCGCGGCCTCGGGCAGCGGCCCCGCGACGGCGAGCATGTCGCCCGCGTTCGGGTCGCGGAAGTGATAGGGCTCTCCCATGACGACGTCCTCGATCGGCATCTGGACGGCGCCGCCGCCCGAGAGGTCGATCCAGACGGAGTCGTTCGCGGACCCCACGAGCAGTCGGATTCCGCCTCCGGTCAGCGCTTCGAGGACGTCCCCGGTCGCTCTCACGTCACCGACGCTGCGGCGCTGAACGATCCACCCTTCCGGCTGGTCCCCGGGCCCGGTCAGCGGAAGCGAGACCCAGTACACGATGCGGTCTGCCACCGACCGGAAGGGGCCGATCGCCCGCTCCTCGCGCAGGGGGGGGGTCGGGTCGGGATCGGCGGCAGCGTCGAACGACCCCGTGCCGAACGCCGCGGTACCGTCTCGCCGCACGACGGAGACGGGCATCCCCGCGTCGTTCGGCGTGCGCAGACTTCCGAGGAGCGCCTCTAGGGCGACGGTATCGAAGGCCTCGCGCCTCAAGGCCGCTCGAACCTCGGGTGCGGTCGTCACCCGCTGCTCGAGGGCGGTCCGGGCCGTCTGCGTAGCCATCGTGAGCGTGCCCAGCTCGGAGACGATCGACTCGAGCCGCGCCTCGGCGGCCGCGATCGCAGCGCCGCGGATCTCGAGGTACGCGAGCGCTCCCGCCAACACCAGCGCGCCCGCCGTCAAGCCCGAAACGAGCAGTGGCAGCTTCCGCCGCAACGAGAGATTGCGAAGGGGCATGGTCGGGGGTGCGAGATCTGCCCGTGGTGCGGTCCGCGTCAGGCCCGCGCGGACCAGTATCATGCCGGGGCGACAGGTACTTATCAAGCTCGTCGCGCGCCCGCGTCAGGCATTCCCCGGATGGGGAGCAAACCCGCCGTGGGAGCTTGTCTGACCCGCGTCGAAGTCGGAATCTACCCGCGCTCCACCGCCAGTCGACCATGCTCTCTCGCGCCCGAGGAATCTCTGCGCTACTCGTCGTTCCACATGGAGCGGTGGCAGTCGACGTACGAGCACCGCGTGCGCTACAACCTCTCGGAGAGCGGAGTGCATCCCCTTTCCGTCGGCGAGCTCCTCGCGCTCTCGGAACGCGACCTCGATCTCGCTGACGTGCGCTTGGGCTACACGCAGTCGAACGGCTCGGACGAGCTGCGTGCGAGGATCGCGTCAGATTACCCCGGCGCCACGGATGCCTCCGTCCTGGTCACCGTGGGGGGTGCCGAGGCCAACTTCACGGCGTTCTGGCACCTCTTCGAGTCGGGGGGGCGAGGAGCGGTCGTCGTCCCGACGTACGCCCAGCTTCCCGGGCTCATCGAGTCGTTCGGAGGGCGGGTCACTCCCGTGCCGCTTCGGGAGACGGACGCGTGGCAGCCCGATCTCGAGGCGCTGGCGAACGCGCTCCGGGAAGGTGCCCGCTTCGTCGTGGTGACCAACCCGAACAATCCGACCGGTGCCGCGCTCACCGCCGAGAGCATGGGCGCCATCGTCGAGCTGACCGAGCGACATGGCGCGTGGATCCTGGCCGACGAGGTGTACGCCGGCGCGGAGGTCGATCGCGCGCGCACTCCTTCTCTGTGGGGAAGGCACGGGCGCATCCTCGTGACCAACTCGCTGTCCAAGGCCTATGGGCTCCCCGGCCTGCGCATCGGGTGGATCGTCGGGCCACCCGAGCTGATCTCCGACCTGTGGGGACGGACCGACTACACGACGATCTGCCCGGCGGCGCTCTCCGACGCGCTCGCCTGCATCGCGCTGGAGCCGCGGACGCGGGCGCGCATCCGTGACCGCACCCATCGCATCGTGCGGGAGAACCTCTCGCTCCTCGAAGGCTGGATGGCGTCCCAGGAAGGCCGGTTCCGCTACCGGCCCCCACATGCGGGCGCGATCTGCTTCACTCGCTACGACGCGGACGTCGACTCGACCGCGTTCGCCGAGAAGCTCAGAAGAGAAAAGGATGTCCTGGTCGTTCCCGGCTCCCACTTCGGCATGGACGGCTTCATCCGCCTGGGCTTCGGCGTGCCCGAGGATCATTTGCTCGCGGCGCTCGACCTCGTGCGGGAGGCGTTCGACGAAGTGACGAGCGCCCGTTCCACGGCACGCTGACCGCGATGACCGAGTGACTCCCCGCACTCGAGGCGCGCGCGCGTTGTTCGCCGAGCTGCGGCGCCGGCACGTCGTGCGTGTCGCCGGCTTCTACATCGTCGGTGCGTGGGCCGTCCTGCAAGCGGCGGACGTCATCGGCCCCGAGCTCGGATTTCCGGACGGCACCGTCGGGGTGCTCTTCTGGCTGGCCCTCGCAGGCCTCGGGATCACCATCGTGCTCGCCTGGCTGTTCGAGAGAACCCCTGGGGGTCTGCAGCGCGATCCTGCGGACCGGCCTGCGGTCCAGGGCGCTCCCGGCGGTCCGCGTCGCTTGATGGTGCTGCCTTTCCGAGTCCTGCGACCCGACGTCGAGACCGACTTCCTCGCGTTCTCGCTCCCCGACGCCATCACGTCGAACCTCGCCGGGCTCCGTTCCCTCGTCGTGCGCTCGAGCATGGCGGCCGCGCGTTACGAGCCGACGGCCGACCTTCGCGTCCTCGCGCAGGAGGCCGGCGTGGACGTCGTGCTCACGGGCACACTCCTGCGCGCCAACGGCGAGATCGAGGTGAGAGCACAGCTCGCGGACGTCAGCGACGGCACGCTCCTCTGGTCGCACACGTCCCGCGCTTCGGTCGCCAACCTGTTCCAGCTCCAGGAGCAGGTGACTCAGCGCGTCGTCGACTCGCTCGCCCTCCCCATCACGGCACGCGAAGAGGACCAGCTCCGCCGCGACCATCCTGCGAGCCCGCGGGCGTACGAGCTGTATCTCAGAGCCAACGAGCTGAGCTACAAGGTCAACCGTTGGCAGGAAGCGCTGGCCCTCTATATCGAGTGCCTCGACGAGGACCCGAAGTACGCGCCTGCCTGGGCGCGCGCCGGCCGCTGTCACCGGCTGCTCGGCAAGTACGCCGAGGACAACGAGGGGGCGCAGCGAGAGGCCACGCGCGCCGAGGGTGCGTTCCTGCGTGCGCTCGAGCTCAATCCGGAGCTCGCGCTCACGCATTCGTTGTATTCGGACCTCGAGATCGACACGGGCAGGGCCGAGCAGGCGATGACGAGACTCCTCACGCGCCTGGGCACGAACCGCGACCAGCCCGAGATCCTGGTGGGGCTCGTACAGGCCTGCCGCTACTGCGGGCTCCTCGACGCCTCGCTCAACGCCCATCACCTCGCGCGCGAGCTCGATCCGCAGATCCATTCCGGAGTGGCCCACAGCTTCTTCATGTCAGGTGACTACGGGGCGGCGCTCGCCGCATGCAATCCGGTGGACCTCGGTTACGTGGACGCCATCATGCTGACCATGCTCGGCCGCAGATCGGAAGCGCTCGCCCTCCTTCGCGCGCGGGAGCCTGGCTATCCCAAAGGCTCGCCGGTGCTCATCTACATCACGTCACTCCGCGCCCTCCTGGAGGGGAAGAAGGAGGAGTGCGTCGAGACCATCCGCCGTTGGTCGCCACTGCAGCGCGACGCGGAGGGGATGTTCTACACCTCGCGTCAGCTCGCATACGTGGGCGCGCACGACGAAGCCATGGACGGGCTGGAGCGCGCGCTCAGGCACGGCTACTTCTGCCTGCCGCCTCTGCTCACCGATCCGTGGTTGGACGGACTGCGCGACTCGTTGCGCTTCCGTCGCCATGTCGACCAGGTGCGCGAACGCCACGAGCGCGCGCTGGTGTCGTTCGGGGTGGCTGGAGGGATGAAGCTGCTGGTCGCGACGAGGGGCGGTCGAGGCGAGGCGAAGCTGGCGCCGACGACGGGGTAGCCTCTCGGCCACACGGAACCGGAGCTCGGCCTGCAGGCCCTTCAGCCGAGGAAATCGTCCAATGCGACTGCGACCGGGCAGGAGGCGCGGTCGCAGCACCCACCGGAGCCGGCCTCGGCTCGCGTGCACAGCGTACAGATATGGAAGGGCCCTCCCGGGCGAACCGCCGGGAGGGCCCTTGCCCGCTGGTCGCGCCGAAGGCTACTGCCGCACGTACCTCTGCAGGCGGCCCGGCGCGGGACCCACCTCGGCCCCGTAGATGACTCCGTTGCGATCCGCGACCACACCCTCGGCCGTGCACGTGCCCGTGCAGCTCGGGTTCGGGTCGGGGATCAGCGCGATGACCTCACCCGTGCGCGCGTTGCCCACGCGAATGCCGCGCGTCCACGCTCCGTGCTGCGGGTTCACCGAGCCGGACTCCGAGTCGGCGCCGTAGAGCACGTCGTTGGCGTCGATGTAGATGCCGGAGAGGCGGCTGAACTGATACCACTCCGCGATGAACCGGCCGTTCTGATCCAGAATCTGGATGCGGTTGTTGCCGCGGTCCGCCACGAAGAGGCGGCCCTGCGAGTCCATCGCGAGCGAGTGCGGCCCGCTGAACTGGCCCGGCCCGTTACCCGTCCCGCCGAACTCCATCAGGTACTGGCCCTGGGAGTTGAACTTGATGATCCGGTCCCGCGCGCCACTGCCGTGGCCCTCGGAGACGAAGATGTCGCCGTTCGGCGCGACGTAGATGTCGTTGGGCTGCCAGAAGAAGTCGTTGCGCGCACCCGCGGCGGCCATCTCCGCCGGCGGCACGCCGCCCGCGCGTCCGAGCGTCATGAGAACCTGGCCCGTCGGGCTGAACTTGATCACCTGATGCCCATACAGGCGGTCGGGCATCGGCTGCGGGGGCGCGGGCTGACCACCGCGTCCCTGCTGCGGGCGGTTGTCCTGGCCGTCGGCGATCCAGACGTTGCCCTGCCGGTCCACGTGGATGCCGTGCGGCCACACGATCAAGCCCGCGCCGAAGCTCTCCACGAGATTGCCGTTCTGGTCGAACTTGAGGACCGGATCGAGCGTGTTGTTGACGAGGCATCCTCTCTGATTCGTCGAGCAGCGTTCGGCGACCCAGATGCTCACGCCGTCGCGGTCGACGTCCACGGCGCTGGTGGAGCCCCAGCTCCGACCGGCGGGCATCTTCGCCCAGTTCTCGATCGTGCGATACGGGTTCGGGAGGTTGTTGGTCGGCGCCATGCTGGCCTGCGTGCTGGTCTGCGCGACGACCATCCCCGGAAGGACGGTCAGCGCCGCGGCGACGGCCGTCGATAGGGAGAGGTGGTGGTTCTTTCGGGCCATGGTGGGGTGACACTCGCTGGTAGGAGTTACGGCACAGCGTGGGCACGTTGGGCGCTGAACAGGCCCCAAGCGACCGGGCAGCCAACCTACGCCGCGGTCGGGGGCCTGCCAAGGATGCGACGGCGCTCGCAGCGCAGCCGTCACCAGGGGGCGATCAGCCTCACCTTGACGGCGTAGCGAACGAGTCCCGCCACGTCGTGGATCCCGAGGCGCTTCATCATCGTGATGCGATGCGTCTCGGCCGTCTTCAGGCTGAGCCCCAGGGCCTCGCCGATCTCACGGGTGGTGCGGCCCGCGACGACGTGTAGAAGAACCTCCAGCTGCCGTGGGCTCAGCGTCTGCAGGGTGGCTCGACGCTCGAGCGCCTCCTTCACGGACTTCGCCAGTCGCGGAAGGTTGGCCTTGAGAACCACGTCGTCGGCGCCGGCCCCCAGGCACGAGACCAGCGCCGTCTCGTCGAGCACGCCCGTCAGGATCACGAACGGCACCGCCGGCTTGAGGGCCTTGGTGGTTCTCAGCGCGTCCAGCGCCGAGAACTGGGGCAACCCGCCGTCGCTCAGGATGAGCGCAGGCGAGAAGCTCGCGAGCGCGCGCTCGAACGCCAGCTTCGAGTCGACCCGCTGCTCCACGATCGCGAAGCCGCCGCGCTTCAGGTGCTCGACGGCGAGTGCCGCATCCTCCTCCCGGTCCTCGAGGATGAGTACGCGCAGCGTCATCTCGCCTGTTGCTCTCGCTCGGGGCGGTTATTGGACAAGGGTCGAACCTCTATGACGGATGTCGTACGGGATGACCTCCTCGCCGGTGTAGCGAACCACGCCCCGCGGTAGAGATCGATGCGCGAGCGGATCAGCGAAGTGCCGTGCTCGGGCGCGCAACCTACGAGGGGCATGTGGGGCCGACTATCAGGTGAAGCCCCCATCCGACTCTCGCGGACGTGACTGATGCGCACGCGCGCCATTTCAACCGAAGCGCCTCCTTTTGCCGCAGCGATGCAACGCGAGCCTAGTAGCGCGAAGTCACCCTCCATAGCTTGGAATCAACGGCCGCGTCGCTCGATCGGCTCACGCGCAGAGCGGCCGCACCCCCCAGCCTCCGCATCGTCCGTGCCCCGACCGACACAAGTGCGCGCGAGCTTCACGTTGCTCGGTCTGCTATTGGTCGGTTCTTGCATCGGGGGCCGTGAGCCCACGGGTCCATCGTCGGCGGAAGTCGCGCTGACCCTCCAGCCCGCCCTCATTCCTTCGGCCGCCGACGGGAGCGCGCTGCCGGTCGATCGCATTCGCGTGGTCGTCGCCCGCCAGCCCGACGGTGCGGTGCTCCGGGAGCAGGTGTTCGACGTCTCGCCGACGGCGGCGGCGTGGACGCTCGACGTGCGCGTGCCCGTGGACGGAGACGACACGCAGGTCGTGCTCTACCTCTACCTCGTCAACGTCGGCGCGGACGCGGTGCAGTTCAGCGGTCGCACGCCCCCCCTCACGTTGAGCCGCGGCACGCGGCTGGAGGGCGTCGAGGCCGACATCGTGCGCGGCCCGCTCTCGAACCTCGCGGTCACGGGGGTCACGGTCGCAGCGCCGATCGACACGCTCTTCCTGGGGCAGAGCGCCGTGCTCTCGGCCACGGTCACATCGACGGCTCCGTACGAGCTGTTTTGGACGTCCCTCGCTCCGGCCGTCGTCGGAGTCGTGGACTCGACGGCCACAGGCGCGAGCGTGGGGACTGCGAGCGTCGTGGCGTCCGCGGGCGCGCACGCCGACACGGCGACCATTGTCGTGATCGTGCCGCCGGTCGCCTCCGTGCGGGTCAGCCCAGATAGCGCGGACGTGCAGGTCGGTGCCACGCGCGCCTACACCGTCCAGCTCTTCGACGCGAACGGCAACGTGCTTTCGGGGCGGCCCGTCACGTGGTCGACGGGGAACTGCGCGTGCGCGACCGTGAGCTCGTCGGGAGTCGTGACGGGAGTCGCACCCGGAACGACCAACGTGCGAGCGACGAGCGAAGGCGTATTCGACGACGCGATCGTGCGTGTCACCGCCGCACCGACTCCGGGGGGCGGCACGACGAACAGCTGGATCCCCGGCTCGGGCAATTGGAGCAACACCGCGAAATGGTCACTCGGCCGCGTACCCGCCGCGGGCGACACGGTCCGCATCCAGCAGGGCGGTGACTACACGGTCACCATGGACGTGGACGCCACGATGGCGCGGCTCGTGCTCGGCGGCGCGACCGACGTCGTCACGCTGGCGGTGGGCAACCAGACGCTCACCGTGACGGGTGCGGGCCCCGTCTTCGATATCGACATCCAAACGCTCGGCAGGCTGGAGGTCGCCGGCGGGCTCGTCACCGCACCCGACGTCATGAACAACGGTTTCATTCGAGCGACCGGCGCCCAGGCCAGGATCCAGACGGCCGCGCTCGCGAACGCCGGACAGCTGCGGGTCGCCACGGGGGGCGTCCTGTCGCTGCTGCACACGGGCGTCGCGATGGTCCTCACGACGGGAACTCTGCACCTGGAGTCGGGCGCCTCGATGGCGATCGGGTCTACGGTCTCGCTCCAGTATGGTGGCGGCACGATCTCGGGAGCGGGCGGAACGCTGTCCTTCGCGCCGGGCTCCAGCATGATGCTCTCGGCCGACCTGGTGCTCGCCGGGGTGAACATCACCCTCAACGGTGCGTCGATCCTCGAATCGAGCGGCGAGAATCTGTGGATCGCCCCCGGCGCGATCCTGAACCTCGTTTCGTTGGCAGCGCCCGTCGTGGTCGAGCCCGCGCTCCTGGTCGAGGGCTACGTATTCTCCGTCGGGAACGACGTGCGCATCGGTTCGCTCGAGATTGCCGCGGCGGGTAACGTCGGGGGCGAAGGCTCGACGGTCGGCGCGGTTCTCGTGACCGGTGACGTCTACAACGAAGGCACGATCACGATGAGCGGCGTCGGCGGTTTCGGCGCGACGTTCGGTCCCGGCGATCAGGGCGAGATCGTCAACGCTCCGACCGGCACGATCTTGCTCGCGCCGGGCGCGGATGGCTACAACCTGGACGGCGAGCTCGACAACGAGGGCATCATCCAGATCGCTTCGGAGACGCGGCTGGAGACCGTCGATGCGTCGAACAACCTCGCCACCGCGCACCACAGCAACACGGGCTCGATCAAGCTGCTCCCCGGTGGCGATCTGAACATCCGCTTCGGCGGATCGAGCCCGTCGTTCACCAACAGCGGCATCATCGAGATCTTGGACGCCGGATCCACGCTCTCGGCAACCAACTTCGCCAGTCCGGGTGGATTCGTGGAAAATGTCTCGACCGGTAGGCTGACCGGCATCGGACGGATCCAGTTCAACTCTGGCATATCCGGGATCAACTACGGCACGATCGCTCCGGGCCTGTCTCCTGGGATACTGACGTGGGCCGGATCCCTCCCGATGGGGCCGACGGGCGTCATCGAGATCGAGCTCGAAGGAACGACGCCCGGCACCGATTACGATCAGGTCGATGTGTCGGCCGCCCTGATCTTGAACAACTCAGGCAATCAGAACGGCACGCTGGACGTGACGTCGCCCGGCTTCGTCCCGAGCCCCGGCGATCGGTTCGCCGTGCTCGTCTTCAACCAGCGTTTCGGAACCTTCGCGACGGTCAACCTACCTGCCATTTCAGGCATGACGCTCGACACGGTCTGGGCGGAGGCAGGCACCAGGGACACGCTCTACCTCGTCGCGTCGGCGTCGGGACCGGCGGCCCCGGTCAACCGCTGGTCGGCCGCGGTGAGCGGTAGCTGGAGCACCGCTGGGAACTGGAGCGCGGGTGTACCCACCGCCACCGACTCCGTCGTGATCGACGTCGCGGGCAACTACACGATCACGCTCGATCAGAACGCGACGGTCCGCAACCTCGTGGTCGGCGGTAGCTCGGGACAGCAGAACCTGGTCACGATTGCCCCCCGCACGATCACGACCAGCGGCGCGAGCCTGATCGACGTCAACGGGCGGCTCACCCTGACGGGCGGCACGATCAACGGGGCGGGATCACTGAGGACGGTCGGGGCGACCGTGCTCGACGGTACCACGGTCGCCGTCCCGCTCACGAGCTCCGGTTTGCTCCGAGTCGGCGGGACTGTCGCATTCAACGGCGCGCTGTCCACGACGGGCGCGTCGACGCTTCGGGTCCAGGGCGCCTCCGGAGTCCCCGGAGCCCTCACGGTAGCAAACGGGTTCACGAACTCAGGCACGATCGAGCTCACGGACGTCGGTGGCGGCTTCGGCGCGAGCCTCGCGGTGACTACCGGCACGCTCGTCAACGTCGGCACGATCAGTGCCCTGACGGGCGCGAACGGCGTCCGAACGTTGGCAGCGGCCATCGACAACCAGGGGACGATCAACGTCAGCCGGCCGCTGACCATCGACAAGCCAGGAGCGACCCACTCGAACAGCGGGACGATCGCGCTCCTGACGGACGACGTGCTCGTGTCTCAGTCGGCAGGTGGCAGCTTCACGAACAGCAATGCCATCACGATACCGAGTGGGCGCATGCTGCATTTTGCGGGCGGCACCGTCGATCTCGGCGTGGGGACGGTGAGCGGCGGCGGTACTCTCAGCGTAGGCAATGGCGCGTCGCTGGCGTTCACGACGGCAGCGATCGCGACACCCATGTTGCTGGCGAGCACCGTCACGATCCCGAGCGGCGTGTCGGTCCCGAGTGGTGAGACCCTGACGCTACTCAACGGCTCGTGGATCGACGAAGCAATCTCGAGCCCCGGCACGATCGTCGTGAGGGGTGGCGTGACGTTCAACGGGGCGCTGTCGACGCCGGGCACCCTGCGTCTCCTCGGTACCGGCGGCCTCCCGGGCGCGCTGACCGTGACGAACGGGTGGACGAACACGGGCACGATCGAGCTGACGGACACCTTGGGCGGCTTCGGCGCGAGCCTCACGGTCAGCGCCGATACGCTCGTGAACGCGACGACCGGCAACATCATCGCCGCGACCGGGTCGGGTGGCGCTCGGACCCTCACCGCCATGCTCGACAACCAGGGCACGGTGACGCTTAGCCGTCCGCTGACGATGGATGCGGTAGGTGCCGATCACACGAATAGCGGCACGATCGCTCTGACGGGCGG
>Ga0073934_10010532_pt1 | contig 11458 bp, 11 predicted proteins | sample LarsenN4metaG_FD_76834 | JGI IMG/M metagenome (GOLD analysis project Ga0073934, IMG submission 76834) | Hot spring sediment bacterial and archeal communities from British Columbia, Canada, to study Microbial Dark Matter (Phase II) - Larsen... ...
CAACCGCGCCATCGACGAGATGTTGGCCTGAACCCCCCTCCGGGAGTGTATAGACCGGGGGTGGGGGTGGCTTAGTCGTGGTCGGGCGGGGCAGCGCCGTGAGTGAAGAACTAGAAGTTATAAGGAGGAACCGTGTCGAACAAGAAACTAACAGGCTTCGCGCTGCTGGGGCTGGGCGCCGTGCTGCTCTACTTCGGCCACACCGCCTCGCAATCGCTCGGCTCGCAGCTCAAGCAGGCGTGGTCGGGTTCGATGTCGGACAAGGCCATGTGGTATTACACCGCCGGCGCGGTCAGCACCGCGGTCGGTGCGTTCTTGGCGTTTGCCGGCCGCAAGTAGAATGCGTAGGTTGGGTGGAGCGCCGCGAAACCCAACGGACTCTTAATCCCGCCGTTTGCGAGACACCATGACAATATCTCGTCAGATCATCCTCGACACCGAAACCACCGGCCTCGACCCCGCGCAGGGTCATCGCATCATCGAAATTGGCGCGGTGGAAATGGTCAATCGCCGCCTGACCGGCAACCGTTTCCACCAATATCTCAACCCGGACCGCGAGATTGACGCCGGCGCGATCGAGGTGCACGGCATCACCAACGAGATGCTGGCCGACAAACCGCGGTTCGGCGATGTCGCCGCGGATTTCCGGCAATTCGTCGCGGGCGCCGAGCTCATCATCCACAACGCACCGTTCGACATCGGCTTTCTCAATCACGAGTTCCGGCTGCTCGACCCGCAGGCGACGGCCATCGAGCAGTTGTGCGCAGTGCTCGACACGCTCAGGCTCGCGCGCCAGATGCACCCCGGCCAGAAGAACGACCTCGACTCGCTGTGCAAGCGCTACAACGTCGACAACTCCAACCGCACCCTGCACGGCGCACTGCTCGACGCCGAGATCCTGGCCGACGTCTACCTGGCCATGACCGGCGGTCAGACCACGCTCTTTCAGGAACCGGGCGAGAATGCCGTCACCGCCATGAACCGACCGGTCAACCGCCAGCCGGTCAAACGGCTCGACGCCAACCGCGCGCCGCTCGTGGTCATCCGCGCCAGCGATGAGGAGCTTGCCGAGCACGCCAAGATGATCGCCGAGATCGACAAGCAGAGCGGCGGCAGGTGCGTGTGGAAGGAGATCGAAACCGGCTAGCAGCCTGTCGGACTTCCCCCCTCGTAACAGCGACTATCTGTTTCCACCCTCGGTGGACGAATGGCTTCCGGAAAAGCACCTGGCGTGGTTCGTGGTCGATGTCAACGACCAGCTGGATCTGTCGGCGCTGACGGGCGTCTACGCCGGCAAGGGGTCGGCGGCGCACCACCCGTCGGTGCGGCTGGGCGTGCTGGTCTATGGCTACGCCACCGGCGTGTTCGGGAGCCGCAAGCTCGAACGGGCGACCGACGATTCGGTCGCGTTCCGCTACATCGCCGCCAACACCCACCCCGACCACGACACCCTGGCCACCTTGCGCAAGCGGTTCCTCCCGCAGGTGGAGAGTCTGTTCGTGCAAGTCCTGCTGCTGGCGGGTGAAATGAAGCTGCTGACGCTGGGTAACATCGCCCTCGACGGCACCAAGGTCAAGGCCAATGCCTCCAAACACAGCGCCTTGAGCCATGGGCACAGCCTGAAACTGGAACAGCAGTTGCGGGAAGAAGTGGTGCGCTTGCTGGCCCTAGCCGAGGCGACGGACAGCGAAGCGCTCCCGGACGGCATGAACCTGCCGGAAGAGATCAGCCGCCGGGAAGACCGGCTGAGTGCGATTGCGCAAGCAAAGGCAAAGATCGGGGCCCGCGCCCGCGAACGGTGCGAGCAGGAGACCGCGGTGTATCAGGCCAAGCCAGCCCGGCGCGAAGCCAAATCAAAGGAAACCGGCAAGCCCCCGCGCGGCAAACCACCCGCGCCGCCTCAGGCCGGCCCCGCGGACAAGGACCAGGTCAATCTCACCGACGACGAATCGCGCATCATGAAGGTATCGGGCGGCGGCTTCGAGCAGTGCTACAACACCCAGATCGCCGTGGAGATGGACAGCCTGCTGATCGTGAAGACGAACACCGTGCAGGCGTGCAACGACAAACAGCAAATCGAACCGATGCTGAAGAAGCTCGACACCTTGCCGGACGAACTGGGCAACATCAGCACCCTGGTCGCGGACACCGGCTTCTACAGCGAGGCCAACGTCAATGATCCTTCCCATCAACAACGGACACGCCATTAAGCGACCTGTTGTGCCTCAAACGCTGCCGGGCTGATGTAGCCGTTGGCGCTGTGTCGGCGGGTTCGATTGTAGTCCACCTCGATGTACTCGAATACCGTTTGGCGCATCCGTGCACGGGTCGGGAAGCGTTCACCGTGGATGGCTTCCACCTTCAGGGTGTGGAAGAAGCTCTCGGCCACGGCGTTGTCCCAGCAGTTGCCCTTGGCGCTCATGCTGCATTTCAGTTGGTGTTGCTGGATCAGCGATTGATAATCCTTCGAACAGTACTGACTGCCGCGGTCGCTGTGGACGATGACACCCTTCGGCATTTTCCGTCGCCACAGCGCCATGGTGAGTGCGTTGCAGGCGAGATCGGCTGTCATGCGCTCACTCAAGGCCCAGCCCACGACGAGGCGGGAGTAGAGATCGATCACCACCGCGAGATACAGCCAGCCTTCATCCGTCCACAGGTACGTGATATCGCCCACCCATTTGCGGTTCGGGGCCGTGGCGGTGAAGTCCTGCTGCAGCAGGTTCGGCGCTACCGGCAAGTTGTGGTTCGAGTTCGTAGTAGCCTTGAACTTGCGTGCGGCCTTGGCCCGCAGCTGCTGGCGTTGCTGGCTGGCCGCCACCGTCTTGCGGTCACAGGACAGACCCTGGTCGTGAAGGTCGCGGGTCAAGGTGGGCGAGCCACACCGGCCCTTGCGGGCGGCGAAGGCGGCTGCCACCTGCCGGTCAAGCGCCACGCGCCATTGCGCCCGGGGGCCTGGGCACGTCCGGCGCTGTCGCCAGGCGTAGAAACCGCTGCGTGACACGGCCAACACCCGGCACATGGCGGTGACGCGAAATTCCCGGAGATGGTTTTCCATGAAGGCGTACCTCACTTCAATCCTTTCGCGAAGTACGCCGCCGCTTTTTTTAGGATGGCGAGTTCCTCAGTCTGTTCGGCGAGCTGGCGCTTGAGCCGGACATTCTCGGCACTGAGTCGCCGTTCCGACTCGCCCTGGGCCTCATCGCGCCGGACCTTTCCCCGCCAGGCGTAGAGCTGTGATTCATTGAGTCCCAACTGCTTCGCGGCGCTCGCCACGCCGACCCGATCTGCCAGGGCCAGCGCTTCTGATTTGTACTCGTCCGAATACCGGTTACGGGTTTGCTTGTCCTGCTTGACTGCCCTTGCCATGGTTCACCTCTGTCGCGTAGTTTACTCGCTTAACAGGGTGTCTATTGTTGGTGGGCAGGGTCAAAAAATCAGAGAATCACGGGGTGAATCCGCTAAGTCGGGTTAAGGTAGGCGAGCGTCGTGGTGCAGAAGGATATGTCCTACATGAAATATCTCAGATAGATGTAGCCGCTGCTGACCGCGATGCTGAGCAGCATCAGCGGAAACGCCAGCCACAGGAACTTGAGGAAACGGATCGGGTAGCCGGCGCGTTCGGCGAGCCCGGCGACGATCAGGTTGGCGCTGGCGCCGATCAGCGTGCCGTTGCCGCCTAGGCAGGCGCCGAGCGCCAGCGACCACCACAGCGGCTCGATTTGGCCCGCGCCGCCGTACACCGGCGTCATCGATTCGATCAGGGGGATCATGGTGGCCACGAACGGGATATTGTCGACGATCGCCGAGGCGAACGCCGATACCCACAGGATCGCCTGCGCGGTCAGCGCCAGGTCACCGCCGGTCCAGATCACCACCCGGTCGGCCAGCCACTTGAGCACCCCGGCGGTCTCGATGCCGTACACCACGATGAACAGCCCGAGGAAGAAGAAGATCGTGATCCACTCGACTTCACCAAAGGTCTTGTGCACCTGTTCGGACTGGCGCTCGGCTCCATGCGCGAAGTTGTCGAGCAGCAGCAGCAGCGTGGCGCCGCCCATGGCGATGGTTGCGGGTTCCAGATGCAGCGAGTGGGCGAGCACGAAGCCGAGGATCACGAGCGCGATCACCGCCAGCGACTGTTTCAGCAGGCGCACATTGGTGATCGCCTCGCGCTCGTTGAACTGCATGACCCGGGCGCGCGCCTCCGGCGTGGCGCTGAGCTTTCGACCCCACAGAAAATAGAACGGCACCAGGTTGGCGGCCAGGATCACGATCACTACCGGCGAGAGATGCATGATGAAGGCATTGAAGCTCAGATTGGCGGCCGAGCCGATCATGATGTTCGGCGGGTCGCCGATCAGGGTTGCGGTGCCGCCGATGTTGGAGGCGAAGATCTCGGCGAACAGATAGGGGAACGGATCGACCTTCAGTTCCTCGGTGATGAGCAGGGTCACCGGCGCCACCAGCAGTACCGTGGTGACGTTGTCGAGAAACGCCGAAAACAGCGCCGTGACCAGCGTCAGCATGAGCAGGATGCCCCAGGGATCGGCATTCACTTTCTTCGCCGACCACACCGCGACGTACTGGAACACGCCGCACTTCCGGGTGATGGCCACGATCACCATCATGCCGGTGAGCAGCCCGAGGGTGTTGAAATCGACGCCGTCGCGCAGCGACGCCTGCTGGGTCGCGACGCCGCTCAGGATCATGAGCGCGGCGCCGAGCAGGGCGATGATTGCGCGGTTCAGGCGCTCGGTGATGATAGCGATATAGGTGAGCGCGAACAGCGCGAGCGACACCCAGAACGGGTCGAGACCGAAGACGACGCCGGACGAGGCGTGCATGTCAGGCGGGACGGCCGGTGAGCCTGGAGAAGATGCCCCAATAGGTCACGACCCCGAGCAGGCGGCCGCTGGCCGGATCGACCACCGGCAGGGTATGACGGTGACGGTGCAGGAGCAGCAGGGTTTCGAGCAGGCTCTCGTCCGGGCTCATGGGTTGGAGGTCGCGATCGACGAACCGCAGCACCGGATCGTTGAGTGCGCCGTTCAGGCGCTCCTTGACGGTTTCCAGGGTGTCGTGTACGAAGGTGAGGTCGGTGAGGCTCGCGCCATCGTCGAGAGTCGCGGCCCGCGGCAGCAGATGGCGCACGAGGCCGTGCATCCCGAACAGCCCGCGATAGCGTCTGGTCGCGTCGATCACCGGCACGGCTTTGATGCGATGGCGGAACAGGACGTCGAGCGCCTGCGCGAGGTTCGCGGTGTCGGGGATGGTCACCGGTTCCGGCAGCATGACGGTTCGGGCGGTCATGGGATCCTTGTGCCGGCTGGTGCCTGGTTCTGGTTGGAGAGGGGAGACTGGTGGGCGATGCAGGGTTCGAACCTGCGACCCCTGCCGTGTGAAGGCAGTGCTCTACCGCTGAGCTAATCGCCCGGAAAAACGCGGCAAAGTCTACGCTGTCCGCGCCTGCCCGGTCAATTTTCCGGCGGGGCGGGCCGGGGTGACACATGCTAGGATTGGCACCCGCAGCACTCCGCAGGCGGATCAAGGGAGGGGTGAGATGACCGGGGCATCAGCGCCACTGCGCGTCTCCACGCGGCCGGAATCGGCGATTTCGGCCGAGACGTTCGCCCGGCGTTTCCGCCTGTACATCCTGCTTACCTGGAATATCCCGCCGGTCTTCGGGTTGTCGTTCCTGTTGTTCATCCACCTGTTCACGTTCGAGCAGATGCTGCGCATCCTGACGACGCCGCTCGAGCCGGCGTTCATCGCGGGCAGCATGCTGTTCGCGCACTTCTACTTCAAGCGTTTCATCCGGCCGGTGCGCGATTATCTGGCCGACCCGACGCCGGCACGCGCCGTGCCGGCGCTGGCACGCATGCGCCGCTTCCCGCTCGACTTCTGGGCGGTGTTCCTCGGTTACCTGCTGCTGGCGCCGGCGTCGGTGATGGTGAGCGCCCAACTCTACGCCGGTTTCGAGGCGACCGCGGTCGACTGGTTCCGCATCCACCTGGTGGCGCTGATCGTCTCGATCATCGTCGGCCTGCCGATCTTCTTTCTGATCCTCGACCTGTTCGGCCGCGCGCTGCGCGGTGCGCCACTCGCGCGCCCGCACGTCACCATCAAGACCAAGGTGTTCCTGATCGGTGCGCTGGTGCCGCTGCTCATCGACACCATGCTGGTGCAGTATTTCTGACGCGCACCGGCTACTTCACCCCTGAGACGTTCTTCATGTGGCTGATGCTGGAGATGCTGGCGATCGCCGGCAGTCTCATCTTCGTCCGCAGTATCGGCCAGTCGCTGGCGCCGCTGCAAGGCGTGATCTACGAAGGCGTGGATGCGGCCACATTCGGCGCCTCGCGGCTGAGCGCCCAATCCACCGACGAGCTCGGGGTTCTGGCCGACGATTTCCAGGCGTTGCTGGCGCGGCGCCGCGAGGCCGAAGAGGCGCTGCACCGCGAGAAGGAACTGGCGGAGGTGACGCTGGCCTCGATTGGCGATGGTGTCGTCGCGACCGATATCGAGGGACGGGTGACGTTCCTGAATGCAGTGGGCGAATACCTGACCGGCTGGTCCTCGGCCCAGGCCCAGGGCCGGCCGCTGACCGAGATATTCAATATCGTCAACGAGCTGACGCGCAAGCCGGCGGTGAATCCGGTAGCCCGCTGTCTGCGCGAAGGGCACATTGTCGGGCTTGCCAACCACACGGTGCTGGTGCGCAGCGACGGCCGCGAGTTTGCGATTGAGGATTCCGCGGCGCCGATCCGCGACGCGAACGGAGAGGTTATCGGCGTGGTGCTGGTGTTTCACGACGTGACCCGCGCCCGCGAAATGGCGCGACGCCTGTCCTGGCAGGCGACGCACGACATGCTCTCCGGCCTCCATAACCGCATGGCCTTCGAGGATCGGCTGCGCCAGCTGTTGCAGACGCCGGTGGATTCGGAACACGACGCGCACGTGATGCTGTATGTCGACCTCGATCAGTTCAAGGTGGTCAACGACATCGCCGGCCACGTGGCCGGCGACGAGCTGCTCAGGCAGCTCGCGGAGCTCATGCAGCAACAGGTGCGCGAGACCGACCTCCTAGCGCGCCTCGGCGGCGACGAGTTTGGCGTGATCCTGACACACTGCGATCTCGAACGCGCGCAACGCGTGGCCGACGCCATCCACCAGGCGCTCGACGGCGTCAAGTTCCAGTGGAACGGCCGGGTATTCCGGGTCGGCGCCAGCATCGGCGTGCTCGAGTTCCGCCCCGGGCAGCACGAGCTTACCGAGCTCCTGAGCGCCGCCGACCTGGCATGCTACGCCGCCAAGAATGCCGGACGGCGGCGTACTCACGTGTACGCGGCGGAAGACGCCCGCACCCGCCAGCACCGCAGCGAGATGGACTGGGCCACGCGCCTCACCGAGGCCGTGGAGCACGATCACCTGACGCTGCACGGCCAGGCCATCGCCCACCTCAACGGGGCGTCGCCCGGGCCGGGACTGCACTTCGAAGTACTGGTCCGGCTCAAGGACGGCAATGACGGCCTGGTGCTGCCTGAGGTCTTTCTGCCGGCGGCTGAGCGTTTCGACCTCATGCCGGTGGTCGACCGCTGGGTCATCACCCGTGCGTTCTCGCACGTCGCCGAGTTCCAGCGGCACCGCGGCCCGGATGCGATTGCCCAATGTGCCATCAACCTGTCCGGGGCTACGCTCGGGGACGAGTCGGTATTGCCGTTCATCAAGAGCCAGTTGTCGCTGCACAACCTGCCGGCACGGCTGTTCTGTTTCGAGATTACCGAGACTGCGGCGATCTCCAATTTCGCGACCGCCACGCACTTCATCCACGAGCTGCGCGCGCTCGGCTGCCGCTTCGCCCTGGACGACTTCGGCAGCGGCATGTCGTCGTTCTCGTACCTGCGAAACCTGGCGGTCGATTACCTCAAGATCGACGGCCAGTTCGTGCGCAGCATCGTCGACGACCCGGTGAGCCGGACGCTGGTCGGTAACATCAACGACATCGGCCACCTGCTCGGCAAGTCCACGATCGCTGAATACGCCGAGGATGCGGCCACCCTCGAAGCCCTGCGCGCCCTGGGCGTTGACTATGCCCAGGGTTACGGCGTCAGCCCGCCGGTCCCGCTCAACGAGTTGCTCGACGCGTAAAGCGACCTCCGGTCTTTCTGGGGGCGCCAGAATCACGAAAATATCAACAACCCAACGCGAGGGCGCGAAGACGCAGAGGGATTCCGCTCACAAGCGCGGTGAATTCCTGTTTTGCGATTGACTTCGTGTCTTGGCGGCCTTGCGGTGGGTTTTTTCGTTCCGTCGGGCGCGTTGGCCTCCCGGTCTTTGATCCCGGTCAGAGTTTGATCCGCCCAGGCGTGTCATTATTTACATAAAAAAAGTTTTCCATGCAGCCGAGGAGGGATAGTATGTATCTCATGCACAAACCGAGTGGCGACCTGGTGGAGCTGTTGAATCTCGACATGTTGTTCGATCCGTTCCAAAAAAACGTGCCCGGGCGGTTTCACGCCGGCGAGGAACTGCAGGAGCCGGCGGATTTCGCCAAGGTCGACCTGGTGTTCCCGTCCGGTGAATACCTGCCGCGTTGCTGGGTCGACCCCACCTACAAGAGCAGGCTGAGCGCGGCGCAGCGTTGACCGTGGGCGCCGTCGCCGTGAGGCCGTAAGCGACAAGATGAGGAGCCAACCATGCAGATTCCGCTGGAAGTCACGTTGCGCGATATTCCCGATTCACCGGCCGTCGAGGGCCGGATCCGTGAAAAGGCCGCCAAGCTCGAACGCTTCCACAACCGCATCATGAGCTGCCGCGTGATGGTCGAATCACCGCAGCAGCGCAAGCACCAGGGGCGGCTGTACAGCGTGCATATCGACATCAAGGTACCGGGCGGCGGCGAGCTGGTGGTGAACCGGGCGCAGCACGAGGACGTGTTCGTCGCGATCCGCGACGCCTTTGATGCCGCCGCGCGCCAGCTCGAAGACATCAACCGCATCCGGCGCGGCGACGTGAAGGTGCATGATGTGCCGCGCCTGGCGCGTGTGGCGCGCCTGTTCCCCGCCCAGGGCTACGGTTTCCTCGAAACCCCCGACCGGCGCGAGATTTATTTTCACCGCAATAGCGTGCTCGATCCCGGTTTCGATCAGCTCGAGGTCGGCACCGAGGTGCAGTTCATCGAAGCACAGGGCAACGAAGGGCCGAGCGCACGCATGGTCACGGCCGGCAAGCACCACGTGCCGGCCTAGCCGTTTGTTGAAAAACGCCATCCCTGGCGTTTTTCAACCCGCTATGGCGGGCGCTAAGTCCGCGCCTCGGCTGCGAAAATCAAACACTGGCGTGTTTGATCTTTCGATGCGGCGCGTCCCTGTGGCGCTTAGCAGTTCGTTTTTCAACGAGCTGTGAGACCCCGACCTCATTCTTGCAATGAAGAAATCCGATTTTTACTACGATCTCCCACCCGAGCTGATCGCGCAGGCGCCGCTCGCCGGGCGCACGGACAGCCGCCTGCTGTGTCTGGACGGTCGCCTCGGGCAATTTCAGGACCGCCGTTTCACCGATCTGCCCGGCCTGCTCACGCCCGGCGATCTGCTGGTGTTCAACGACACCCGCGTCTTTCCAGCGCGGCTCTATGGCGAGAAGGACAGCGGCGGCAGGATCGAACTGCTCATCGAACGGCTGCTCGGCGGCCCGCGGGCGCTGGCCCAGTGCCGCGCGAGCAAATCGCCCAAGCCGGGGCAGGTTCTGCGGCTGGAGGGCGGCGCCACGGCATGGATCACCGCACGTCGCGGCGAGTTCTACGAGATCGAATTCGACGCCGCCGAGTTTCTGCCCGCGCTCTTCGAACGCATCGGGCACGTGCCGCTGCCGCCGTACATCGCGCGTGCCGATCAGGCCGGCGACTGTGAGCGCTATCAAACTGTGTACGCGCGCGCCCCCGGGGCGGTGGCGGCGCCGACCGCCGGGCTGCACTTCGACGCCGAGTTGCTGGCACGCCTCGATGCGCTCGGCGTCGAGCGCGCGTTCGTCACTCTGCATGTCGGCGCCGGCACCTTCCAGCCGCTGCGGGTCGAGGACATCGCCGAGCACCGCATGCATGCCGAGGTCTTGCAGGTGAGTGCCACCACCGCCGACCGGGTGAACGCCGCCAAGGACCAGGGAAGGCGGGTGATTGCGGTCGGCACGACGGTGGTGCGGGCACTGGAAACAGCGGCGCAGGACCACCGTGTGGCCGCGTTCGACGGCGAGACCGACATCTTCATTTATCCCGGTTACCGGTTCCGGATCGTGGACGCGCTCCTTACCAACTTCCATCTACCCGAATCGACGCTGCTGATGCTGGTGTGCGCCTTCGCCGGCACCGAAACCGTGCTGCGCGCCTACCGGCACGCGGTCGAGCAGCGCTACCGGTTTTTCAGCTACGGCGACGCCATGTTCGTGACGCCGGTCGGATAGAAAGAAGCGGGGCGGCACAAGCCGCCCCGCAATGCACGGCCGGGCGAGGACCGTTACTCGAAGGCCGTGAACAGGTGCCGGCCGGTGAAACTCGTTGTGGCGTCGGCATAGCTTCCGTACCCGCCGAAGCCGCGCGCCCGGCGGCTGCCGGCGAGCTCGGCGGCCAGCGCCTGCTGATACCGATCGAAGTTCGTATAGACCGTCACCGTGCCGGCCACCCCGAGTGCGAACAGACCGCGGTTGGGATCGAGCGGCGTGACCGAGGGACTCGAGCCGGCGAGATCGGTCACGACGCCGCCGCGCAACACGTGATGCACGAGCGGCGAGCCGTTGAGATCGAGCATGAGTCCCGTCTGGCTGAGGCCGGCGAACGGTGTGGCCGAAGCCGGGCTCCAGGCGACCGCCAAGGCGGCCGGCGCCTGGGTGACGTTGATCACTGTCTGGGCCTCGAAATCAGCCGGCGCGGCACCGAACGGCCGGACGAAGCCGCGCACCCGCACCGGTGTGCCGGCGCTGATGCCGGCGAGGCTCAAGGTGCCGGTCGCGACCTGATAGTGCGCCGGATCGGCGTCGTTGCCGGCGTTGGAACCGGTGCCGGCGAAGTTGTAGAGCGCGACCCGCCGGCCGTTGAGGGTTTGGAGCGCGAGCTCGAGCTCACCGCTGCCGACGCTGTTGACCGTGGCGGTGACGCTCGACATCAGCATGCGTGCCAGGCCATTCGTCGCATCAAGAGTGTGCGCGCCGGCCGTGCCGGACAGCGCGCCGAAGGCGGTGAGCCGCTGGCCGATCGAGATGTCGTTCTTGCCAAAGCTCTGGCCGGGGGCAAGGCTGCGCGTGACCTTGGTGGCGTCGCCGATCAGCACGGTCAGGGTTTCCTGGAAGGCGAATGCGCCGTTGGCGCGCTCCAGGCTTGCACCGCGCAGCGTGAGTGTGTCGCCGCGGCGCGCGATCACCGTGCCGGTGACCACGTCGGCCGTGCCGTACGGCACGCTCGAGCCGG
>Ga0073934_10010533_pt1 | contig 11457 bp, 7 predicted proteins | sample LarsenN4metaG_FD_76834 | JGI IMG/M metagenome (GOLD analysis project Ga0073934, IMG submission 76834) | Hot spring sediment bacterial and archeal communities from British Columbia, Canada, to study Microbial Dark Matter (Phase II) - Larsen... ...
GCAGGGGACAGGGGACAGGGGGACAGGGGAAGGAGCTACGTGAGGATCAGAGAGCGTGTGGCCGCATGGGCTCGCGCAATGAGACGCGACGTCAAGGCCCTCCGCCTGGCAGCTCGCGACCCTCGCGTTCCGTGGTACGCGAAGGCGATCGCCGTTGCCGTCGTCGCGTATGCGCTCAGCCCGGTCGACCTGATACCCGACTTCATCCCGGTGCTCGGCCACCTCGACGACGCGGTGATTGTTCCGGCAGGGATTCTGCTGGCAGTGCGATGTATCCCGTCGAACTTGATGAACGAGTTCAGGCAACGGGCGGAGACGTAGATCGAAGTGGACTGTAACGGGTTCGACGGATCGAGATAGCGCGCGGGGGCTTTCCCCCCGCATCGCTCACCGCTTGTCCACGACGATCCTGCCTTCTTTCAGCACCACCTTCGTCTTCAGCATCTCGTAGATGTTCAGTGTCGGGTTGCCGTCGATCAGAATGATATCTGCCAGCTTGCCGGCCTCGAGCGTTCCGATCTGATCGGCCATGCCGACGTAACGGGCAGCGTTCGGCCCGATGATCCGGTGGATGTCGGCCATCGAGAACACGATGCTGTAGGACTTCAGCTCGTGCTCCAGCACGACGAGGTCCGCTCCGTTCTGGTCGGTTGAATACGAGATCGTCTGATGATTCGGGTCGGCGTCCCAGATGCGCCGGGCGTTGACGATCGTGTAGCCGGCCTCGGTTCCGGTCGCCCTGCCTTTCGGATCCCTGTTCGCGCCGGCAATCGCCTCCGGCCACGGCTTGCCGTCGCGAAAGCGAGTTGTGTTGTCCTTCGGCCACTGCACCGCCGCGGGCGGAGCCGAGAGCGTATCGATGTTCGGGGCGCCGAAGGCGATCAAGCCGGCGACGATCGAACCGGTCTGCGCAACTCTTTCGGCCTGTTCGTAGGAGGTGAAGTCCTTGTTCGGCAGGTGCACCAGTCGAGTCACGCCGGCGTCAACCGCCGCCACCATGGCCGGGCTGCTGACCGCGTGCACGTTGACCTGCACGCCGACCTTCCTGGCTTCGTCCACGATCGCCCTGAGCACTTCGATCTCCGACTGCGGGGGAGCGGGCTCCGGCGTCAGCCCGATCTCGCCGGTGTGCCTGACGCCCTTCGCCGCCAGCGCCTGAACCGCCGCGCGCGCCTCCGCCGGCGTCTGCCGCAGATTCACCTGTCCGGACGGGATGACGCGCGGGCCGATAATCTCACCCTTCTCGATCCGGTCGCGCAGCGCGAGATTCGCCTCCGCGGGCCCGCCGCCGGCGAGCACGGTGGTGTAGCCCGCCTCGAGCATCGACTTCATCTGGTCCGGGTTGAAATTGTTGACGTGCTTGTGACCGTCGATGAAGCCGGCCATCGCGCTCATGCCCTTCGCGTCGATGACCTTCAAACCTTGCACAGGCGCCGCCCCCGCCGTCACGGAGACAATCTTGCCCCCGCGCACGACGATGGTCCCCGACTCGATGACCTGGCCGGTGCCGACAATGACCCGCGCGTTCGTGATCGCGACATCCTGCGCCGCTGCCACACCGGGAGCGATCAATCCGGCTACGAAGTATGCCGGCACAAGCAGTCTCTTCATCGCTATCCTCTCAATGTAGGCACCTCGGACGTTCGCCTACGGTACCTTTGACTTATTACTCTTTGACCTTCGACCTTCGACCTTCGACCTTTGACCTTTGCCCTTGTGTTGGTCAGCGCCTCTCCAGCCGCTCGACCAGCGCCTTCGCCCGTGCGAGCACGCTGTTGCGCTCCAGGAGATCCTGCCGATCCGCCTCCGGCATCTGCAGCGCCTGCGCGGTCACGTTGACGAACTCGGCATCGTCCAGACCGGGGTCCGGCGGATCCACGCCCAGCGGAAGAGCCGTGTTGAGCAGTTGCGCCAGCCGTTCGCGCAGCGTGCTGAGCGGCCCGCGCTCTTCGTCCTCGAGCAGATCGGGGACCGCCTCGACCCGTGCCAGACGATAGGGCTTGCGTTGATCCTCGGTCAGCACGCGGAAGGTCGTCAGGCCACGGAGCAGGATGACGTAGCGGCCGTCGGCCATCCGCTCGTAATCCTCGATCTCGCCGGCACAGCCGACGGAGAAGATCGGCGGGCGACCCTCGTAGTCCTTCTCGAATCCCGGCCGGAGCAGCACCATGCCGATGATGCGATCGCCCTTCAGCGCGTCAGCCACCATCTCGCGGTAGCGCGGCTCGAAGATGAGGAGCGGACGCGGCACACCGGGGAACAGCACGACCTCGGGAAGCGGGAACAGTGGAATCTCCGCCGGGAGGAGAGGCTTGGCCGTCACGGCCCCTGCCGCCGGTTGGTCCTGCGACGGGGCGAACAGCAGTAGGAGCGCGATCGTCAGCGTCAACACGGCACTCAGTGTAGTGCGAGTCTGCCCGTTCACGCTCGAGCGCAGGCCGCTCTCTGCGCCGTCGCTGCAGGATTCGAGTCAGCGGGAGCCCTCGGGCCGGAGCAGCGACGGATCGAAGATTTCCGGGATGTCGAACTCGTCCCGCGGATGAACATCCGTGTTGACGTCGGTCACCCGGCGTCGTTCGGGATCGGGTCCGAACAGACGCGCATGGTCGAGCAGCGGCCGAAGTTGTCTGCCGATGTCAACACCGGCATGACCAAAGTGCTGCTGCACGCGGCGGTCCGCCAGACGACGCTCGATGGCGGCCCGGTCGAGCCGAATCGGTTCGTTGCTGCCGATGAGAATCGCGCCGAAACGAGCGGCATGCTCGAACACCTGGAGGAACGTGCGGGACACGCGGTCGGTGGGAACCCAGGTCACCGCGAGCCCTCCGGGCTTCAGATGATCGCGAATCAGCCTGAAGTACTCCACCGAATAGAGGTTCCCGGCGTACGCGCTGTCCGGGCGCAACGCGTCGGTCTCGATGATGTCGAACGTCTCACCGGTCGTCGCCAGGTGCAGCCTTCCGTCGCCGAAGACATGGTGGATGCGGCGGTCGTGCAGAACCGCCTGCAGCCCCCCGTAGCGCCGGCGCTCGAAGAGCGCTCTCAATGTGTCGAGCTGCGGCTGGACGATCTCGATCGAAACGATCCGTTCCAGCTCGGGTCGGCCTGCGACCGCAAACAACGTGTCGCCGGATCCGAGCCCAATGATCGCGGCGCTGTGCGGGTTCGGATGGATCATCGCAGGCAGCGCGCCCAGTTGAGTGTGGATGCCGCCGTACGGCAGCTGACTCTGGCCGAGTCCGTTGACGAATACGGTGACGCCCGCATCGAACGAGGCGGTGCTGCTCTTCAAGGCGGACACGCCTGATCCATCCTCGGCGACGATCATGCGATCAGCCGTCGTGCCGTGAAGTTTCGCCCACATCTGAGCGCCGGGCGGCATCACGATCGCCGTCACCAACGCACCTGCGCCGAGCCAGGGGGCGATCGCCCGGGCCAGAAGGCCTTCGTTCGGGAAGATCTTCCACGACGCGAGCGCGAAGAGGCCCGACATCAGAACCATGACTTTCAAGGTGAGGGCGGTGCCGGCAACTGCGAGCAGCAGCCATCCGGTAACCATCGTTCCGCAGGTGCTGCCGACGATGTTTGCCATGAGCAGCGCGCCAATCCGTCTGCCGAGCCGCGCCGTATCCGTCTGAACGACCCGCTGCAAGACGGGAAAGCTGACACCCATCAGCAGCGTCGCTGGTGCGATCAAGAGGGCGGGCAGTCCGAAGTAGAGACGGAAGGCGTCGCCGGGAAGGCGATGCCAGGTCGGCGCGCTCCAGATGACGTCGTTGACGAACCCGCGAATTTCGCCGGCGGCGGCATATACGTCGAACGGCTCGTAGCGCCCGAAGTAGTCATGAAACCAGCGCAGCGACGGCAAGGCGTCGATCTGCGCGATGAGAACCGTCAGGCTCACACCCGCATACAGGCCGGCAGCTGCTTGCAGCGCAAGGAAGAGAGGCGCCGGCCTGTTCATGCGGGAGGCGAACGCACTGCCGAGGGCGGCTCCGAGGCCCAGCCAGAAGAGGTACTGTGCCAGGAGCGTGCCGAAGGTGAACGCGGTGGACTTGAGCATCACGCCCAGCAGTCGAAACCAAATCAGCTCGAACGACAGGGCAATGAACCCCGATAAAGCGAAGACCGTGAGCCAGAACAGGAACGGCAGCCGGCTGCTCGCGGGGACGTTCGCCTCAATGGAGCTCGCCACTCCGGATATCGGCGCTGGCTGACGAAGCGCGGAACCCAGTGCGACTGGCAGCGCCAGGGCTGCACACGCCAGGTTGATCCACGCCGCTGCCTGCAGCGTGCCCTCGAGACCATGGCGCGGAAGGAACACCCAGATTCCGAGCAGCGCGCCGGATGCGGCGCCGATGGTGTTCACCCCGTAGAGCCAACCGACGTTTCGCGCCGCGACCGCTGCTCTATTTGTCAGCGCGCGCGACAGCAGCGGCAGCGATGCGCCCATCAGGCTGGTGGGCCACAGCAGCGTGAAGAACAGGATGGCTGCCGTCAGCACGGTGTTGTCCGCGAAGGGAGCGAACCAGCCGTACAAGACGTCGTAGAGAATCGTCTTGCTCTGGAATCCGAAGACGGCGATACCGGCCTCGGCTGCCGCGAAAGCGAGGAGGGCGCCGGTCCGCGTCAGCCGATCGGCGAGGTGTCCGCCGGCGAGGCTTCCGCAGCCGAGGCCTGCCATGAACGCAGCGATAACCAGCGTCGCCGAGTACACGTCGGCGCCGGAAAAGATCGCCAGCAGGCGTTGCCACGTGACCTGGTAGAGAAGCGCCGCGTAACCGGACAGGAAGAAGCTGACGAGCGCCGCGGGGAGCATTGGCGCGGATTCTAGCCGCGGTCCTTCGTTCTTCGTTCTGATTCTTCGTCCGCGTCTCTCAGTCGAACGGCGCTTCCACTTTGTAGGTGCGGCCTGCCACGTCCTTCGCGGTGATTCTCACCACTCTGATGCGTGTGACACCAGGCCGGAATCTCGAGCCGCCGGCACCGGAGAACAGATCGTAGGGCAGATCGCGTTTCGCGCCCGATTCGAGACGCGGAAGCTCCCGCCGGAACGGCGCCAGCACCCCTGATGGCACGAGCTCGATCAAGCCCCCAGCCAGCGCGTTGCCGGACCGGTTCTCGATCGTGATGTAGGTCTGCGAGGTGGTGAAGCCGACCGGAGCGTTTGGGTCCTGCGCCGCGGCTCCGCAGCCTGTCACCGAAAGCGCCAGAAAGACGATGCACACGTAGGGGAAACCCGACAATCGACGCATACGCAGCTCCCTTCGTGAACCGTGTGGACGGATGCCGAACGCCGGATGAAGGGTCGCCGACCTGTAGTGGCTTCAGCGTTGCCTGTGACTCGAACTCCCGGATGTCCGGGGAGCCTCCCCGATGGTCGCCCGGTTGTCGGGGAGAGTATCAGATTCGTCGGATGCGATCACGTACCCTGGCCGATCGATCTCAGGTAGATGTCCCGGACCGTCTCGATTGTGTCAGCGGCGGAGGCCGCCTTGTCCTGGCGATAGCTTTTGACCCGCGCGAACCGCAGCGCAAGGCCGCCAGGGTAGTGCGGGCTTTCCTGCACCTCGTTGAACGCGATCTCGACGACCAGTTCCGGTCGCACGTAAACGGTGTGACGGTCGTGACTGATCTCGAGCGAGCGCAGCTTCTCTGTCTGCCACGCCAGCATCTCGTCGGTCAGCCCCTTGAACGTCTTGCCCAGCATCACGAACCCGCCGTGTTCCGGGTCACGGGCTCCGAGATGGAGGTTGCTGAGCCAGCCCGTTCGCCGTCCATGGCCCCACTCCGCCGCGAGGACGACGAGGTCGAGGGTGCGAGCGACTTTGACTTTCAGCCACTGCTGGCCGCGCCGACCGGCGGCATAACCGCCGCTCAGCGCCTTGACCATCACGCCTTCATGCCCGCGCCGCAGCGTCTCGTCGAGAAACTGCTGTGCGCGCTCACGCGTCGGCCGCAGCAGCGTCGGCACCACCAGCGATGGCGCGACGACGTTGAGCCGCGCGACGCGCAGTTCCTGTGGAGCGTCGATCAGGGACTCGCCGTCCGCATACAGGCAATCGAAGAAGAACGGCGTGAGCGGGACGCCGTGTCGAAGGCGGTCCACCTCCAGCTTCCGGCCGAACCGCTGCATCGTCACCTGAAACGGAAGTGGCGTGCCGTCTGGCCGAAGTGCGATGACTTCGCCGTCCATGATCGCCTCCCGCACCGATAGCGCACGCATGACGTCAACGACCTCAGGCACGGCTGCGGTGACGTCGCGCAGGTTGCGCGAGAAGACGCGGACCTCTTCGCCGCTTTTGTGAACCTGAATCCGGGCGCCGTCCAGCTTCCACTCGAGCGATGCGTCGTCCTGGAGTTGATCGAGCGCGTCGTCTACGTCGCCGGCGGGTTGGGCCAGCATCGGCTGAACGGGCTGAAGGAGCTGAACATCGAACTGGGATAGCCCGGCGTGGCCAGTGAGGAGGGCGGCGCGAGCCACGGGCGCAAGCGCGCCCGCCATCATCACCGCTCGCCGGACCGCGGCGGCATCGACGCCGCCCGCTTTGGCAACGGCGTCCACCAGCACCGCCTCGAGCGCCCCTTGCCGCAACTCGCCGAACAGGAGACGGACGATGAAGTCCTGTTCCGGCCGGGTGGCCCGATTGAGGAGCTGTCGAAGGTGATCCTTCCGGTTGGTGCTTGACCCCGGCCCTCTGATCGCCGCGATCTCGGTGAACGCGCGGTCAACGTCGGCAAGCTGCAGCGTGGGGGCGGCGGCGGCGATCGTATCCCGGGCCGCCCACAGCGTGGCAGATCCAATCCCGATGCGACCCTGCCGCGGCTCGCCCGAGAGCATGCCGATGGCGATCTCGACTTCGTCGGTCGCAAGGCGGCGGAGCAGGTCGGCGAGCAGGCCAATCTTCGCCAGCCTGCCGCTCGCTTCGGAGACGGCGGTGCTGGTCCGCACGAGGTCGTGCAGCAGCATGTCGCCGCAAAACGTACTCCGAACAACCGCGATTGTCGAAGCTGCCGGCTGCGTTGTCGCAGCGTGGAGGCTTCGAGCTGCACCGCGCCGCGTTCGCGCGGAGCGGGCGGCTCCGCCTGCCCGCGTTGAAGGGAAAGCGCGTTCGGCTCCGCCGGTCTCCGGCGGAGCCGCGTCCGCCGTCTTCTCAGAAGACGTACTTCAACGCAAACTGCAGGATCCGTGGATCCTGCACACTGGTGATTCGCCCGAACGTCGGGCTGCTCAGATTCACCAGCGTGCTCGTCGCCAGCAGGGGCGTCGTCGTCGGGCTGTTGGGGCGCACGGCATTCGTCAGGTTGAACGCCTCGACGCGGGCCTCCAGACGATGGGTGCCCGGCAACTGGAATACGCGCGACAACGCCGCATCGAGACTCCAGTCTGCAAAGCCGCGGAACGCCCAGAAGCCGGTGTTACCGAATGTACCCGCCGCCGGCACGCCGAAAGCGGCCCGGTTCAGGAATTGCGATCCGAGCGCCCCTGACGTGTCGAGATACACGTCGTCGAGCAACTGGTCGGCAGTCTGGTTGGCGAGGCCGGTTCTGGAGTTGTCAACGCCGGAGGTGATGGTCAGCGGCTTGCCCGAGGTCCGGCGATAGATCATGGATAGCCTCCAGTTCGAGGCCAACGCGTTGGCGATCGGTCCCTGGAACTGCGGGGCGGCGGCGACACCGGTGAGATTGAAAATGTGGCGTCGATCGCTCTCGCACGGCGCCCGATCGCGCCCGACGTGGAACGTCTGATTCGGATTCGAGACGCCCACGTTCACGCGATCGCTCATGCACTTCGACAGCGTGTAATTGGCGACGATGTTCACGTTGTACATCTCGCCGCGGACCGACGTAATCAGGCCGTGGTAGTTGGCGGTGCTGTCGGACCGGTACTCGTCGATGTTCGAGAAGAGCCGGGCGTCGTTGAGCAGCGCCGGGTTGTTCTGTGCCGCCCACAGGCGCAGCTCGCGGCGCGCACCGATATTGGCGGCCGTCGTCTGATTGCAGGGCGTGTAGGCGATTCCCTCGAGGACGCAGGTGTCGGGCCCGGTGAAGAGGTTCGGGTGCGACTGCCGCGTGAGGATCACCGCCGGGTTGACGGCGGTCGTGTTCCACAATCGGTTGCTCCGGCTCCCGAGATAGCTGGCCGATGCGAGCCAGCGTCCGGCGATTTGCTGCTGCACGCCCAGGTTCCAGCTCTGGACGTAGGTCATGTCCAGATCCTCGCTGAACGGGATGAACACCGAGCCGGGAGCGAAGAACGCGTTGGTCCTCCAGTCGAACGGAAACGGGTTCCCGCCGGCGAGACCGAGCCACGGGTTGTCGAGTGTTCCGTCACGATGGATGATGTCGGCCGCCCACGGCGACACGTTGTTGGAGTTCAGAAGCGACTGGAGCTCGATCGTGTCATAGGCGAGGCCGTAGCCGGCGCGAACCGAGGTGCGTCCTTCTCCGGTCGGGTCCCAGGCGACGCCGACCCGTGGCGCCCACTTGTTCAACTTCGCCGGGATGCCGGAATGCCCCTCGAAGTCGGCCGGTCCGGATCCGTCGGGGTTCTGACTCGGATAACTGAAGCCAGCCGGCGCGTTCGGGAAGACCACGCTCCGTCGGCCCGCTTTGAAGTCATCGACGTTGAAGCGGTACACGCGGATGCCGCCGTACTCGTTCTCCTGCCACACCATCGGCAGGAACGGCTCCCAGCGGAGGCCGAGGTTGACGGTGACGTTGGAGGTCGCGCGCCAGGTGTCCTGCGCGTACACGCCGACGTAGTGCTGCGAGGGACTCAGCGTGCTCGGCATCGACTGGCGCATCTCGGTGACGCGGCCGAGCATGAAGTCCGCCAGTGCGTTGCCGGTCGCGTTTGCCGAGAACGTGATCCCGCCGACACCCCGGGTATGCGCGAGCGACAGCACCTCGGAACGTCCCCACGTCCCGCCCAAGGCAAACTGGTGGGCACCGCGTGTCACGCTGACGTCGTTGCTGATTTGGAACTGGTCCTGATGCATCTCGCGCTTGGCGGTCGGTCCGGCGCCGAGCGTGAACGCGCCGGGCACGGCCAGAACGAAATGTCCCGGCACGGAGGTCCACTGGTTGATCCCGACGTCGGACGGGTCGAAGAAGCGCGCGCCGACCTTGTTCACGCCGAGGCGGTTGTAGGCGAACCTGGCCGAGTTCACGATCGCCGATCCGATGACCCACGTGTTGCCGAGCACGACGGAGTCGTGCCGGTCGTTGAAGCCGGCGCCGGTCGAGGACAGCAGGTTCGACGGGTCCGCGTCGAATGGCACATCCTGGTCCTGCATCGTGCCCATGTAGCGGCCGAAGATCGAGTGGTTCGCGGTGTGCTGGAAGTCGAGACGCACGATCGTCTGTTTGTCGTGCCGCTTGATCGGGTCGCCCCAGCGCACTTCGCCGCACGGGTTCTGCGCGACCGGCAGCCGTGCGGCCAGACGGACGGCGGCGGGGCTGTATCGCGACGGCGAGACGCTGCCATCAGCGAAATCGGCATCGCGCCACGTCGGCCGATGACACTGGTTGAATGCCGACCAGTCGCCGTTCAGCATGGCCTGCGTCGGCACGATCGACAGCGTGTCCGACGGCTCCTGGTTGAGAATCGTGCTCTGGTAGCCGGTGAAGAAGAACAGTTTGTTCGCCGCAACCGGGCCGCCGATCGTGAAGCCCGGCTGATTCCGCTTCAGCCCATCGTCTCTGGTCGCGTCGGCCTTTTGTGCGTTGAACCTGGCGTTGCGGCCGAACCAGAACAGGTCGCCGTGAAACGCATTGGTGCCTGAACGGGTGACGGCGTTGACCGAGGCGCCCGATGCGCGGCCGGTCTGTGCTTCCTGCGAGCTGGTGCTGACGCGGAACTCCTGCAGCGAGTCGGGGAACGGCATCGGCATGCCGGTCATGTCGAAGCGGTTCGTGTGCTCGGCCCCGTCGAGCGAGTAGGAGACACCGAACCGCTGGCCGCCGGCGACGGCGATGTTGACGCCCGTCGCCATGCCCCAACTGGGCGACTGGCCGATTTCGACGGCTGCACCCGCCAGCGAGATCAGATTCGTGACGTTGCGGGCCGGCAGCGGCAGTTCGAGGATGCGTTCCCGTTCGACGACTGCGCCGACGCCCATGCTTCGGGTTTCGACGGCGATGTCGGAGGGTCGCGACACGACGGTGATCGTCTCGTTGAGCTCACCAATCGGCAGCACCGCATCGACGACGAGGTTGGCGTTGACCTGCAGGGTTATGCCTTCCTGCGTGAAGGTCCTGAACCCGGGCAGCTTTGCTTCCATCCGGTAGGGACCGACGGGAAGGCTTGGGAGCGCGTACTGGCCGGTCTCGTTCGTCACCGCCGAGCGCACGAGACCGGTTTGTGACTGAGTCACGGTGACGTCCACACCAGGCAGCACGGCACCGGAGCTGTCGGTGACGCGACCGCTGATCTGACCGGTTGGGGCCTGGCCGAACAGCGTTCCCGGCGTCGCGACACCGATGGCGACGACAACGAGAACGGTCCGGACGACTTCCTGCATCCGCATGCATTTCCTCCTGGGCAATGGATCGATGACGTCAACACCTGCCCGCCTTCGTCGGCGCGCAACACGCGACGCGCGCCGCTGCGGGCGCCAGCAGCGATCGAGAACGAATCGGGACGCGACGGGAAGATCGCGACCCGTCGCGCTACTGATGGCTTGATCGCGCACAGGGATCAGCGACTGTGCGCGGATGCGCCTGGGCGCGGAACTCCTGGGGTCGTGCGCGGGCCTAAAGACGCGGAGGGAGGTCGACACTCAACGGAAAATCGAGCGTCGAGACCGACACCTGGCTGTCGCCGGGGTCCGGCGTGATCAATGGTTGGCCCGGAGATCCGTGATCGCCCTCGTCGGAGTCGACGTCGCACGAGACATCGGCCGTGCCGTCATCGGGAGAGAGGGCCGCTGCGAGCGACGCGCCGCCGGCCACCTCATGCCCGACCTGTGCAAGCAGTTGAACCGAGCAGTAGCCGATCAGGGCCAGCAGCAAGAGTGACCCAACCGTAAGTCGCCGGTGGATTCGTGAATCGTTCAAGCGTCGGCGAGTATCGGCTCGTTCGGCCTGCGCTGTCAAACACGTCAGACTGATCCGCCCGCTCGGCGCCACCAGGTCACTTTTTAATCGTCCCGGTCACACCCTCGGGGGAGCAGTTGAACGGTTCGATCTTCAGATCGGACGGCGCGTACTCGTTGCGCGACCGCGGAAACGGCTTGTTGAAGTACTCGGGATCGACGAGATCGATCTCGACGACCAGCCGCTGGCGGCCGGCGTCGAACGACAGCCGCTCGACCGAGGTCAGGGCAGCGGAATGCAGCAATCCCCTCGTTGGCTGGCCGGGCTGTTCGACGTACTGGTTCAGCACGCCGGCCGAATAATTCGCCGTTTCGATCACCAGCGTGTCGCCTTCCATGCGACCGATCGAATGTCCGA
>Ga0073934_10010534_pt1 | contig 11457 bp, 11 predicted proteins | sample LarsenN4metaG_FD_76834 | JGI IMG/M metagenome (GOLD analysis project Ga0073934, IMG submission 76834) | Hot spring sediment bacterial and archeal communities from British Columbia, Canada, to study Microbial Dark Matter (Phase II) - Larsen... ...
CCGAGCGTGACGACAGTGAAGACGGCGCCTTTCGCCGCGAAATACCCAATCGAAAGCACGAATATCCAGATCAGCGCATGGACGCGCAGCGGCGTCGTCGCCGTCTGCGCGCAAAGGATCGCGAACAGCAGCGTCTTGATGAAGCGGTCGAAATAAATCGCGGAGTTCTCGGGATCGAGCGAATTTCCCTGCGACACGAAGAGCCAGAACGCGACGGCGATCAGCCAGAGCGTGATGGCGTCAAGACGGAATTTCAGCGCTTCGCCGTGAAGGATGAGGGTTATGATCGTCGTCGCGGCGATGACGAGATTTAACGGTATGCCGAACGCGCCATAGGCCATTTGGTGCGGCGTCAGCAGCGAAAACCACGCCCAGAGAATCAGGCCGGCGAAGGGATAGCGCAGCGTCGCGAGAAGGCCGCCGAAAATCACCAGGAGGAGAAGCGCGTCGCGCATGATCGCTTTATGAGCCCTCTCGTCCGGAATCGGGACGCCCCGACGCGCAAGGCGCGGGCGCGTCGGCGTCGCTTTTCGCCCTGTCCTTCAAGAACCGAGCCGATTAACGTCCCGAGGATTGCGGCCCCGCAGGAATGGCGTCTCCGACAGGACTTGAACCTGTGGCCCCCAGATTAGGAATCTGGTGCTCTATCCGCCTGAGCTACGGAGACTTTCCGTCAAGGAATCAACAGGTTGCCGGCAAGCCCTGCGGCGTTTTAGGGCCCGGCGGCGCCGGATTCAATGCCCGTCGCGCGCCCTCTGGCGAGGTCCGGATCATCGCCGCCTATCGCTGATAGGCCTCGCCCCGGTTCGAGGCCCTGAACTTCAACAGTTCCTCGCCGGAAAGGAGCCCGTCATTGTCAGCGTCCGCCGTTTCAAAATCGGCAATGACCGCCTTGATGTAGGTCTTGCGGCTGAGCGACTGGCCAACGCCGGCGATCGCCTCGAATTTTGCGCGCGCCTGCGCTGCGTGCTCGGCGGCCGCCGCGCCCTCGTCATCATGCGCGATGAGATCGACAAAGCGCTCGCGCGTCATCGGTTCCGCCGTCGCGTCGCTCTCGCGCCAGCCGTCGATGAGCTTCACGAACTCGTCCGACGTCATCTGCTCGTCCCGGTCGAGGTCGGCGACGACGAAATCGAGCTTGGCCTCGTCGTAAACTTCCTTCCTCGTCATCGACTGCCGGTCGAACTCGGCCTTCAGCCGTTCGAGCGGCGACAAAGCGGCCTCGGTCGAGCGCACCGGATCGTCCTTTGAATAGACGATCGTCTTCTTGCTTTCCTCGACGACCTTGCCGTCGACGGAGCGGGTCAAGGTCACGCCCTGGCTGATCTGCTGTTGCGAATTGAGGAAATCCGCCATTTCGTCAGGGTTCATCGCCGGCGCGGCGGGATCTGCCGGCGCCACGGCTTGCATCGCCGAGACCGGCGCTGGTTCCACGGACGCGTCGGCCGGCGGCGGCGCTTCCGGCGCCATCTCGACCGCGACGGGCGCATCGGGCAAGGCCGTCGTTTCCGGCGTTTCCTGCGCATAGGCCGCGGCAAGGCCAAGCCCGACCGCGACGGCGGACGCGGCAAGCGAATTCTTGAGCGAACTGGTCATCAAAGGTCCTCCGGTGTTCCCACTACGGCGTTCATCTCCGCAAGACCATAATGCGACGCGCGCCGATTGTCGCCGACCAAAGGCGGGCCTCAATTACCGATTGGTTAGACCCGCCGCACGCGCGCCGATCAGCGACGGTCGGGCGCCGGCGCATCGACGGTCGGACCAAAAATCTTCTGAAACGAGTCACGGAGCGCGGCGTCGGCGTCGGCGAGCGTTGCCGGGATGCCGAGATCGACAAGCGAAGTGACGCCGAAGCCGGGCGCCGTGACGCCGCAAGGCACGATGCCGCCGAAATGCGACAGGTCGGGTTCGACATTGAGGGCGATGCCGTGAAACGTCACCCAGCGACGGATGCGGACGCCGATCGCCGCAATCTTGTCTTCGCGGGGCGGCTCGCCGGGTCGGTGCCGGTCAACCCAGACGCCGACGCGGTCCTCGCGCCGTTCGCCCCTGATCGTGAATGCGGCGAGCGCTTCGATCAGCCAATCTTCCAGCGCCGCGACGAAGCCGCGGACATCGCGGCGTCGTTCGGCGAGGTTCAGCATCACATAGGCGACCCGCTGGCCGGGCCCGTGATAGGTGAACTGGCCGCCGCGCGGCGAGCGGAAGACCGGAAACCGGGGATCAAGAAGATCCTCGGATCGGGCGCTTGTTCCCGCCGTGTAAAGGGGCGGGTGCTCGAGCAGCCAGACCATTTCCGGAGCGCCGTCACAGATGTCCGCGGCAAGGCGCTCCATGGCGAGACACGCGTCCGGATAGGCGACAAGGCCTTCGGAAACCGCCCACCGGGCCGGCCGTTCGCTGAAGAGCGCATTCCTTAACGAGGTTCTAACCAAAGGGCGCGATGCTCACCGGCGTTGCATCGCGGGGGTTAACACCGGCAATGGCCGCTGTCGAACAGGTTGACGTCGAACTGACCTTTGAAGTCGGCGGGGCGGAAATGCCGCTCTCGGCGGCGCTCGCGCTCGGCCGCGGAACCGTCATCTCCCTCGGCCGCGACGCGTCGAAGCCGATCTCGATCCTCGCCAACGGCCGGAAAATCGCCGATGGCAAGGTCCGCCTTCTCGGCGACCGGATCGCAATTGAAGTTGCGCGAGAAGCGCCTAAATCCGGGGCTTGAGGGGATGGGGGGCTTTTGCTATCCCCCGCGCCTCGCTTCGAAATGCGGTCGTGGCGGAATTGGTAGACGCACTAGCTTGAGGTGCTAGCGAGTAACATCGTGGAGGTTCGAGTCCTCTCGACCGCACCATTCGCCGCCTGCTATCGCTCCCCGCTATAAGCTATCGAAGGCCGACGGGAGGGGCGTTCCATGAAAATCGCACGACTGGCCGCGGCGATCGCCGTCGGCGCGTCTTTCGTCGCGGCGCCGGCGACGGCCGGCGACGGCGCGCCGTCAATCAAGGGCGAATGGCGCATAACGCGCGCGGTCGTCGCGCCGTGGACGGATGAGGCGGACGCCGGCGCGCGTCCCGACTGGATCGGCGAGCGCGTCACCTTCACGTCAAAGGCGGTAAAGGCTCCGGCGCCGCTCGGCTGCGGCGACGCGAAATACGAGGCGACCGAGGTCCCGCTCGAAGGGCTCTTTCAAGGGGCGGGGCTTTCGGTCGAAGCGGCGAACCGCATTGGACTTGACGGGCGCGCGCGCAAGGGCGTCGCCTTGACCTGCGACACCGGCGTCTTTGATTTCCATTTCGCCGCCGATGACTCAATGCTGCTTGCGCTCGACAACCGCATCTGGACGTTCGATAGAACGCCCGGCGCGCGCGCCTCGTCGCGGTCGGCTGAAGGCGTCGTGCAGCGTTTTCTCGAAGCGCATTTCGACGGCGACATGGGATTTTCGCCGGCCTCGCTCGAAGGAAAACGGGCCTTCCTGACGGGCGCGCTCCTTGAAAAGATCGACGCCTATTTCGCGCGGCCGCGGGCCCCGGACGCGGCGCCGCCCGTCAACGGCGATCCGTTCACCGACAGCCAGGAATATCCGGCGCGTTTCGCCGTCCTGCGCGACGACAAGAAATTGAAGGGCGTCGCAGTCGAGGTCGAATTCGCCGACGCCTTCCGCGAACGGACGGTCGTTTACGAGATGGCGCGTGAAAATCGCCGCTGGCTGATCAGCGACCTCAAATTCGACGACGGACGAAAACTCTCCGAACTGCTCGCCGAATAGGGCCGCCCCGACTGGTTAACCGGGCATAAACGCTGCAGCGCCGCCGCCATGAAGGCGCGGCGCATTCTCATTGCGGCACTTTGGATCAATCTCCTCGCTGCGGCGGCGACGGCAAGGACGACGGTCGTCCGGCCGGACCCGTGCCCTGCGCCCGCCGACGCGCCGCGGATCATCGACCTCGATGATGTGGAGGCGATCGATCTCAACCCCGATCGCGCGGCGCCGCCGCAAAGCGTCCTCGTCGTCGATCCGGCGCGAGCGAAGGGGTGGGCCTCGGCGCGCATCCTCGCGCGGTTCGAACTTGACGGCCGCGAGCGTCGCCCCGTGCCGCTCGCCTGCTACCGGGGACCGTTCCGCCGATCGGCTCCCCGTCAGCCGCATGGACAATAGTTGCGGCCCTTCCTAAGAGACGGCTCCGTTTTCCGGAGCCCGCGATGCGCCTTAGCCGCTATTATCTGCCGGTCCTTAAAGAAACGCCCGCCGGGGCCGAAATCGTCTCGCATCAGCTGATGCTCCGGTCTGGCATGATCCGGCAGGAATCGGCGGGCATTTACGCCTGGCTGCCGCTGGGGTTCCGCGTCCTCAAGAAAATCGAACAGATCGTCCGCGAGGAGCAGGACCGCGCCGGCGCCGTCGAGATGCTGATGCCGACGATCCAATCGGCGGAGCTCTGGCGCGAGAGCGGGCGCTACGACGCCTACGGCAAGGAAATGCTCCGCATCAAGGATCGCGCCGACCGCGAGATGCTCTACGGCCCGACGAACGAGGAGATGAGCACCGAGATCTTCCGTGCCGGCGCGCGCTCGTACAAAGACCTTCCGAGGATGCTTTATCACATTCAGTGGAAGTTCCGCGACGAGGTGCGTCCGCGCTTCGGCGTGATGCGCGGGCGCGAATTCCTGATGAAGGACACTTATTCCTTTGACGTCGATCAGGCGGGGGCGCGCGCAAGCTATAACAAGATGTTTGTCGCCTACCTTCGCACCTTCGCCCGGATGGGTCTTGTCTCGATCCCGATGCGCGCCGATACGGGGCCGATCGGCGGCGATCTCTCCCATGAATTCATTGTGCTCGCTGAAACGGGCGAGAGCGCCGTTTTCTGCGACAAGCGCCTTCTCGATCTCGCGGTTCCCGGCGCCGACACTGATTTTGACGGCGACCTGCAGCCGATGATCGATCGCTACACGACCTATTACGCGGCGACGGAGGAAAAGCATGACGTCGCCGAGTTCGAGGCGAAGGTCGCGAAGGGCGACCGCATCGCCGCGCGCGGCATCGAGGTCGGGCATATCTTTTATTTCGGCGACAAGTATTCAGCGCCGATGCGCGCGATGATCGCCGGGCCGGACGGAAGGGACCGACCCGTGGAGATGGGCTCATACGGCGTCGGCGTGTCGCGCCTCGCCGGCGCGCTCATCGAGGCCTATCATGATGCGGCAGGCTGCAAATGGCCGGTCGCAGTCGCGCCGTTTCATGTCGGCCTCGTCAACCTCAAGCAGGGCGAGGCGGCGACCGACGCCGCCTGCGCGAGGGCCTATGACGCGCTCCTCGGGTCGGGGGTCGAGGTTCTTTACGACGACACCGCGGCGCGTCCCGGCGAAAAATTCGCGCGCATGGATCTCATCGGCCTGCCGTTCCAGCTGATCGTCGGCCCGCGGGGGCTTGAAGCCGGCAAGGTCGAAGTCAAACGCCGCGCGGACGGGCGTCGCGACGAGCTTGCGCTCGATGCGGCGCTTGAAATGGTGAAGCGGGACGTGAAGTCCGCGCTGCGGGTCTAACGGCGCCGTATCAATGACCGCCGTCGCGCGCACGCTCGCCGACCGCCGCAGCCTTGTCGCCTTCTGGCTCGGCGCCGCCGTCGTTTCCGTCGGGGTGCTTATGCATCTGCCGATGTATATGATGGCGGCCGATATGGGCTACCGCCTCGCCGGCATGGCGATGGACGCCGGCATGTATGTCGGGATGGCGCTCATCGTCGGCGGCGTTGCAATGACCGGCTACGGCCTCCTGCCGCGCAAGATGGCGGCCTTTCCGGCAGGCCCGCGAGAGGTTTTTTCACCGCCTGAAGAAGCGCCGCTGACCCGCGCGCACTGGACGGTGATGATCGTGCTCGCGCTGGCGCTCATTATCGACATCATGAAGCCGGCGAGTCTAGGTTTTGTGACCCCCGGCATGCGTGAAGAATACGGCGTCGACGCCGCGACGGTTGCGGCGCTGCCGTTCGCGGCGCTCACCGGTACGACCATCGGCTCTTTCGTCTGGGGCGCGCTCGCCGACATCTACGGCCGGCGCGCGACGATTCTGCTTTCGTCGATCCTGTTTGTCGGCACGGCGATCTGCGGCGCGATGCCTTCGTTCGGCTGGAACGTCTTCATGTGTTTCCTGATGGGGGCGGCGGCCGGCGGCATGCTGCCCGTCGCCTATGCGCTCCTTGCCGAAATCATGCCGACGCGCCACCGCGGTTGGGCCCTTGTGCTCGTCGGCGGCGTCGGCGCGGTCGGCGGCTATCTCGCGGCCAGTCTCTTTTCGGAGCTCTTGCAGCCGATATTCGGCTGGCGGGCGATGTGGTTCCTGAATTTTCCGACTGGGCTTCTGGTGATTGGGCTTTCCGCGTGGATTCCGGAATCGGCGCGGTTCCTTCAGCATGTCGGGCGCATCGACGAGGCGCGAGCGATTCTCAAGCGCTTCGGCGCGGTCGTCATCGGCGTCGAGGAGCCGGCGGAAGCGCATGACCGGCACGCGCCGCTGCCGCCCGTCGACGCGCGCTATCTCGGCGTCACCGCCGCGCTCACAGCCGCGGCGCTCGCCTGGGGCCTCGTCAATTTCGGCCTGCTCTTATGGCTTCCAGGCGCGCTCGTCGGGGAGGGTCTTTCCGTCGGCGCGGCGAGCGGCCTCATCACCAAGTCCTCGCTCGTCGCAGCGCCCGTCATCGCCGTCGCAACGCTCATGTACAGCAGGTGGAGCACGAAGTGGTCGCTCGCGGCGATGCTCGGCATTGTCATCGCGGGGCTCGCCGCGCTGCTCCTCCGGCGCGCCGACGTCGCGGCGACGGCCTCGCCGCTGATCCCGGTCTCGCTCCTCATCGTCGGCGCGAGCGGCGCGATCGCGATCCTCCTTCCGTATACGGCGGAGGTCTATCCGCTGCACATTCGCGGCCGGGCCGCCGGATGGGTCGCGGGCTGCTCCAAGCTCGGCGGCCTTATTGCGCAAGGGATAAGCCTGCTTATCGGCGCGCCGGCGCTGGGCGCCGCCGCGGCCCTCATCGCCGGGCCGGCCGTCCTCGCCCTGGCGCTGATCGGCCGCTTCGGCCCGGAAACGCGCGGCCTCGACCTTCGCGCGGTCGACCAGGCGCGCGCTGACCTTCGTCCGCCGCAAGTTTGACGTCGATCAAATTGCGACGCGCCTTGCCGCATAGTTTCGCCGTGAGGGGGCAGAGGAGGAACGGACGATGAAAACCAATGTCGGAATGCTCGACCGGCTCATTCGCGCGGCGATCGCCGCCGCCGCCTTCTGGATCTTCGTCACCGGCGAGCGGCCGGACTGGGAATATGCCGCGCTCGCCGTCGGGGTGGTCATGGGTCTCACCGCATTCATGGGATTTTGCCCGCTCTACCGCCTCGTCGGCTTCAGGACCTGCAAGCCGGCCAAGGCCGACTGACCCGCCGCAATTTGGTCGAATGGTCGAATTGAGATAGGACCCGCGCAGCGATAGAGAGCCCGGGTCCTTGATGAGTACGACGATCGCCGAGACGCTGGCGGCGCCCGCCCCAACGCCGCCCTTTTCCTTTTTCGAATGGATGGTCGCCCGTCGCTATCTCGGAGCGACGAAATCCGGCAAGGGCGTCTCGCTCATTTCGATCATCGCCTTCGGCGGCATCATGCTCGCGGTCGCCGTCCTCATCATTGTGATGTCGGTGATGCAGGGCTTCCGGACAAAGCTCCTCGACCAGCTCCTCGGCGTCAACGGCCATATCTTCGTTCAGGGCGACGGTCCGATCGCCGACTATGAGGCGCTGATCGAAAAACTCCGCGCCGCACCCGGCGTCACGGAGGCGGTGCCGCTCATCCAGTCGCCCGTCTATGCGAGCGCGGTCAATGAAACGGGCCTGATGATGCGCGCCGTCAGGAAGGAAGACCTGATGGCGATCGACTACGTGACCGGCGCCGATCCCGAAACCGGACGCAGCCACGTCGTCGCCGGATCGTTCGATAATTTCGGCGTCGGCCGGAACGGCGGCAATGAGATCGCGATCGGAAACCGCGTCGCCTGGCAATTGGGGGTCGGCCCCGGCGACAAGGTAACGCTGATTTCAGGGCGCGGTCCCGACACGCCGTTCGGTCCGACCTTGCAGAAAAAGACTTACGTCGTCGGCGCGATCTTCGAGGTCGGCAATTCCGAATATGACAGCTTCATCGGCTTCATGCCCTTGGAGCAGGCGCAGATCTTTTTCGGCTTCGGCGACGCCGTGCAGCAGATCGAACTCAAGGTCGCCGATCCCGAGCGCGTCAAGTCCTTCAAGCCGGCGCTCGCCGCGATCGTTCCGGACATGCAGCTTCGCGACTGGCAGCAGCAGAACCAGTCCTATTTCAACGCGCTGCAGACGGAGCGCAGCGTCATGCGGCTCATTCTTCTCCTGATCGTCGCCGTCGCCGCGCTCAACATCATCACCGGCCTCATCATGCTCGTCAAAGACAAGACCGGCGACATCGCGGTCTTGCGGACGATGGGCGCGACGCAAGGCTCGATCATGCGGATCTTCTTCCTCTCGGGATCGCTTATCGGCGTCATCGGCACGATTGTCGGCGCGATCGCCGGCGCGGTCTTCGTGTGGAACATCGACGCAATCGAGACCTTTCTGTCCTTTATCTTCAACACCGACCTCTTCCCCTCGGACGTCTATTACTTCAACGCCATCCCCGCGAAAATGCAGTGGGGCGAGGTCGGCCTCATCGTCGGCTGGTCGCTCCTCATGTCGTTCGTCGCGACGATTTACCCCGCCTGGCGCGCGGCGCGCCTCGATCCCGTCGAGGCGCTCCGCTATGAATAAGATGGATGCGCGCCGCGCGTCGGACATCGTCCTCGCCCTTGACGGCGTCAGCCGGCGCTACAACGACCTCGTGATCCTTCAGCCCTCGGACTTTCAACTCCGCCGGGGCGAGACGGCGGCGCTGCTCGGGCCTTCAGGATCCGGAAAATCGTCGCTCCTGCACATCGCCGGCCTTCTTGAGGCGCCGTCGGACGGGGAAGTCCTCATCGGGGGCGTTCGGACGTCGACGCTCGACGACGCGGCGAAAACCCGCCTTCGCCGCGACTTTCTCGGCTTCGTCTACCAGTTCCACCATCTGCTTCCGGAGTTCTCCGCGCTCGGCAACGTCGCGCTGCCGCAACTGATCCGAGGCCGGAAAAGGGAGGAGGCGGAGAAGGAAGCGGAAAGGCTCCTTTCGGCGATGGGACTCGGCGATCGCCTCCATCATCAGCCAGGCCAGCTATCGGGCGGCGAACAGCAGCGGACGGCGATCGCGCGCGCGCTCGCCAATCATCCGAAAGTTCTTCTCGCCGACGAACCGACCGGCAATCTCGATCCCAAAACCTCGGCGCGGGTCTTTGACGCGCTGCTTGAGATCGTGCGGGCGGAGGGACTTGCCGCGCTGGTCGCGACGCATGACAGCCGCCTCGCCAGACGACTCGACCGCGTCGTCATCATCCGCGACCAGCGCCTCGTCGAAGTCGACCACGCCGCGGTCGAAAGCTGACTGTCGCCGTTTGGCAAAATCTTTCCTCCGCGCCATAGTGGACGAAAAAGGGAGGAATTCGCCGCATGTCGAGACCGCGCCGCATCTTCAACGCGCCGACGCTATCCGGCCTCATCGAATCGCAGGCCGAGCGCTTGCCCGACGAGACGGCGCTCCTTTTTGAAGGCGCGTCACTCACCTACGCCGCGCTTGATGCGCGCGCCAATCGCGCGGCGCAGGCGCTTCGGGCGCTGGGCCTCGGACGCGGCGACCGCCTCGGCTGGATCGCGCGCAATCTTGCGACCTTCTGGCCGGCGCTCCTTGGCGCGGCGAAAATCGGCGCCGTGATGACGCCGGTCAACTGGCGCCTCGCGCCGGCGGAAATCGCCAGGATCGTCGCCGACGCGCGGCCGGCGCTCTTCGTCGGCGAAAAGGCGTTCATCGACCCCTTGCGGTCCGTCGACGACTTCGTCCTCCCCCGGACGATGCTGCTCGAAAGCGGCGGCGAGGACTGCTTTGACCGTTTCATCGACGCGCACGAAGACCGGCGCCCGGATTTCAATCCGGCGCGCGAGGATGTCGTCGTGCAGCTCTATACGAGCGGCACGACGGGCCTGCCGAAGGGCGTCGTCCTTCCCAATCGCTGTTATTACGAAGTCGGAGAGGCGGGCCTTAAGGCCGGCGTCATCGCGCCGCGGTTCGACAACGAACATCTGATGCACGCGCTCCCGCATTTCCATATCGCCGGCGTCAATTTCGCATTCATGGGGTGGTCGCGCTCGATGCCGGTGATCCAGCACCGCCAGTTCGACCCGGCCGCGATCGTCCGCGAGGCCCAGCGCGGCGTCCCGCTCAACAGCTTCCTCGTGCCGGCGATGATCATGATGATTCTTGAAGCGGCGAAGGCCGCTTCCGCGCCGCTCGGCAATTTCGCGCAGGTGAGCTACGGCGCAGCGCCGATGCCGGAAGCGCTCCTCGATGCGGCGATGGCGGCGATGCCGAACGCGCGCTTCACGCAGTTCTACGGCATGACCGAAACGACGGGCGGCGTCACCGTCCTTCACCATGAAGATCACGCGAAGGGACTGAAGCAGCGCGTTTCGGCCGGCAAGCCGCTGCCGGGCTGCGAGGTCCGGATCTGCGATCCTGAAACGCGGAGGGAAATGCCGCGCGGGGAAGTCGGCGAGATCGTCGCGCGGTCGAAATTCATCATGGACGGCTATTGGGGCAAGCCCGACGCGACCCACGCGGTCATCCGCGAGGGCTGGTACTGGTCGGGCGACGCCGGCCGGATTGACGAGAACGGCTATGTCTATGTCGTCGACCGCGTCAAGGACATGATCATCTCGGGCGGCGAGAACATCTACCCGGCGGAGATCGAGAACGTTCTCGCCGCGCATCCGGCGATCCTCGAAGCGGCGATCGTCGGCATGCCGGACGACAAATGGGGCGAACTCGTGCGCGCCTTCATCGTGAAGCGCAAGGGCGCGGCCGTGACGGCCGAGGAGATCATCGAATACCTCCGCCCGCAGATCGCGAGCTTCAAACTGCCGAAGCGGGTCGATTTCATCGACGCCCTGCCGCGCAATCCGAGCGGCAAGATTTTGAAGACGGCGCTGAGGAAGGTGTAGGCGCGCGGCCGCCGCCCGGCGCCGCACGCTGCGTCCGCCTTCCGTCAGGCGGCGATTCCGCCGCCGGTTGATTGTCCGTAGACGGAACGCCTCTCCGCGGTTGCCGGATTTGGAATCTTCCGCTAACGACGCCCCTGGCGCCGGCGGGCGGCGCAACCCCTTGAATCTGCGCGATTAAAAAAAGTTATCCCCCAGTTTATCCCCCACCTTATCCCCCACTTTATCCCCCTCCCGCAGGACCCGGTTAGAGTCCTCAAAGAACGTCGGGCGCGGATCGTCCCGGCACGGAAGAGGGACCAAAGGACATGCGCAGGATCGCCACGCTTTCGA
>Ga0073934_10010537_pt1 | contig 11455 bp, 9 predicted proteins | sample LarsenN4metaG_FD_76834 | JGI IMG/M metagenome (GOLD analysis project Ga0073934, IMG submission 76834) | Hot spring sediment bacterial and archeal communities from British Columbia, Canada, to study Microbial Dark Matter (Phase II) - Larsen... ...
GCGCGAGACCCTGCTGCGGCGCGCCTTCGCCGACCAGCAGGCGCAGGCCGGCCGGGTGGCGGAGAAGTCCGTCCAGTACAACATCCTCAAGCGCGAGGTGGACACCAACAAGCAGCTCTACGAGGGTCTGCTGCAGCGGCTGAAAGAGGCGGGGATGTCGGCCGGGATGAAGGCCAGCCACGTGCGCGTGGTCGACCCCGCCCAGCCTCCCGACAAGCCCGCCAAGCCCAGCCTGGCGCTCAACTTGCTCCTGGCGCTGGTCCTCGGCCTGGGCCTCGGCCTTGCCGCCGTCTTCCTGCAGGAGCACTTCGACAACAGCTTGAAGACGTCGGAAGACGTCGAGCGCTTCCTGCACCTGCCAGTGCTGGCGCTGATTCCGTCGCTCGAGTCGCTGAACGGCCGGCGGAGAGCCTACGGGCTGCCGACGCCGAAACGGCTCGCCTCCCGCAGCGTCCTGCCCGCGGCCGCGCCCGCCTGGCACCTGGTGAGCGGGAACGGGGAAGGCTCGACGAAACTCGGCGAGGCCTTCCGCAGCCTGCGCACCTCGGTGTTGCTCTCGACCCCGGAGCAGGCGCCGCGGCTGCTGCTGACTTCGAGCGCCCAGCCCGGGGAAGGCAAGACCACGGTCACCTTGAACCTCGCCATCTCGCTGGCCCAGCTCGGTGAGCGCGTGCTGCTCGTCGACGCCGACTTGCGCCGGCCCTGCATCCACAAAGCCTTCAAGATGGCGGGCGGGCGCGGGCTGGTGAGCTATCTGACCGGACAGCAGGAGTGGGAAGCGGTCGTGCACCCGAGCCCGGTCGAGAACCTCGACCTCGTCATCTGCGGACCGATTCCCCCGAATCCCGCCGAGCTGCTTTCCTCCGAGCGCCTGCGCGCCTTCCTGCGCCAGGCGCTGCAGCGGTATCACTTTGTCCTGCTCGACTCGCCGCCGCTGCTGCACGTGGCCGACGCCCGCATCCTGGCCGCGCTGGTCGAAGGCGTGGTGCTGGTGGTCCAGGGCGGCACCACCCCGCGCGAGCTTGTCCAGCGCGCCTACGTCTACGCCCGCGATGTCGGCGCCAACGTCATCGGCGCCGTCCTCAACAACCTCGACATCCGCTCCGACGACTACTACTACGGCCGCTACTACCGCTCCGACTACTACGGGCCGGGCGAGCACCCGCCGAAGTAGTCCGGAGAAGCGGCGACGAGGAGAGACGCAGGTGTCGGGAGTCGAACGCGCGATGCTCGGCGGGTTGTGGCTGGCGGTGGCCGCGGCCCTCGCGGGCGCGGGCGGGATGGAGCGGGTCTGGTGGGCGGCGGCCGAATTGGTGCTCTTCGGAGTCGGCCTGGCGGCGCTCTTCGGTCTGCCGGGACGTGAGCTCGCGCTGCTGCCCTGGTGGCCCCTGCCGGTGGTGGCGCTGGTGGCAGCGCAGTTGTGGCTGCCGCCGAGAGCGCCTGTGAGCGTCGCCCCCTACGAGACCCGGTACCACTTGCTTAGCCTGGTGGCTTGCTTGGTTGGATTCTACGCCGCCGCTTGGTTGGCGGCGCGGGGCAAAGCGCGCCGGTGGCTGGTCGGGGGACTCGTGGGGCTGGGCGCGCTCACGGCTCTCTACGGCCTCGGCAAGTACCTCAACGTCCATTCGCCCGCCTACGACGCCACCGGGCCCTACGTCAACCGCAACCACTTCGCCGGGCTGCTCGGGATGCTGCTGCCGCTGGCGCTGGCCTTTGCCGTCGCCCGGCGGAGCGGGCGGGAGCCGGCGGACGAAGAGTCGCTGCGCTGGTGGCTGACGCGGCCGGAGGCGCAGAAAGTTCTTCTCGGGCTGGCGGCGGCGGCGCTGCTGTTTGCGGCGCTGCTGTTTTCGCGCTCGCGGATGGGTTTGCTCTCCACCCTGGCGGCGCTGCTCTTGATGGGCGGGCTGTGGGCCGGGAGCGAGCGGGGCGGCCGCCGGCGCCTGGCGGTGGTTTCGCTCGGCGCGGTGCTGGCCGGGGCGGCGGCGTTGGCGGTTTGGATCGGGATCGACCCTGTGGTCGCCCGGTTTGAAGCCGGAGGATTGGGCGACACGGGGCGGCTGCCTATTTGGACGGACACGCTGCAGCTCGCCGGCGCGAATCTCTGGCTCGGCACCGGCTGGGGGACGTTCGCGCGCGCCTACCCGGCGGTGCAGACCGCGCACCTCAACGGCTTCGTCATTCACGCCCACAACGACTACCTGGAGCACGTCGTCGAGCTCGGCCTGCCGGGCGCGCTGTGGCTCTGGGCGGGGATCGCCGGCGTGTACTTCCGCGCGCTGCGAACCTTCCTCGGCGGGGTCGAGCCGCGGCGGCGAGCGTGGCTCTGGGGCGCGGCCGGCGGCCTGACCGCCCTCCTGCTGCACAGCCTGGCCGACTTCAACCTCTACATCCCCGCCAACGCCCTGGTGTTTTCCCTGGTGCTCGGCCTGGCCTATGGCCTCACCCGGAAAGACCCCGAGGTTGTGACCGCTGCGGAGGCCGCCTGATGCCGCCGGAGACGCTGACCGACCGGGTGGGGGTGGACGCGGACCGCCACCGCTCGCAGGTGCTGCGCGCGCGGGCGCCCTTGCGGGTGAGTTTTTCCGGCGGCGGCACCGACATGCCGTTCTATTACGCCGAGCACGGCGGCGCGGTGCTGGCCAGCACCATCAACCGCTACACCACCGTGTCGCTCGCCCCCGGCTCCGACCACGGCGCCGTCAGCCTGGCCTCGCTCGACTACGACCTCACGGTGAAGTACCGCCTCGAGGAAAAGCCGGCCTACGACGGCGTGCTCGACCTGGCCAAGGCCGCCATCCGCCGGCTGGTGCCGGCGGAGTTCAACGGCGGCTTCGATGTTTACGTCCAGAGCGACGCCCCCGCGGGCAGCGGCCTGGGCGGGTCGTCTTCGCTCACCCTGGCCCTGATCGGCACGCTCACGGCGCTCACCGGCGCGGCGCTCGACCACTACCAGCTGGCGGAGCTGGCCTACGAGATCGAGCGGGTCGACCTCGGCATGAAGGGCGGCAAGCAGGACCAGTACGGCATCGCCTTCGGAGGCTTCAACTTCATCGAGTTCGCGCGGGAGGAGATTGTCGTCCACCCGCTGCGCATCGACCCGGAGCTGCTGCGCGACATCGAGTGCCACCTGCTGCTCTGCTACACCGGCCGGACGCGCCTCTCGGCCGGGCTGATCAGCCGCCAGGAAGAGCTGGTCCGGGAAAAGCGGCCGGAAACCCTGGCGGGGCTGGCGCGCCTGCGGACGCTCTGCTACGAGATGAAAAACGCCCTGCTGCGCGGGCGCCTCGCCGACTTTGCCGAGCTGCTGAACGAAGAGTGGCGGCAGAAGGTGGCCGCCAACCCGCACGTCTCGACCCCCGCCATCGACGAGATGCTGGCTGCGGCGCGCCAGAACGGCGCGCTGGGGGGGAAGCTCCTGGGGGCGGGCGCGGGCGGCTACCTGCTGCTCTTCTGCGAGGTCAACCGCAAGCGCAAGGTTCACCAGGCCCTGGAGGCGCTCGGCGGGCAGTTCATGAACTTTTCTTTTGTCAAAGATGGCCTGTCGGTGTGGCGGAGCCAATGCCGGTAGCCGCGGAAACAAATAAGTTGTGGACGCGCCGGCGCGCGGTGGTCACCGGCGCCGCCGGCTTCCTCGGCAGCCACCTCGTGGAAGCCCTGGTGGCGCAGGGTGCCCGCGTGGCGGCGGTGGACAACCTCTCGGCGGGAACGGCGGCGAACCTCGAGGCCGTGCGGGACGACATTGACTGGGTCGAGTGGGACATCGCCGGCGACGCCCCGGCGCCGGCGGCCCTGGGCGAAGCCGAGGTCGTCTTCCACCTGGCGGCGCTCGCGAATCCCGCCGCCTGCCGGCAGAACCCGCGGCGGGCCTGGCGGGTGAACGTCGAAGGCACCCGCCGGGTGCTGGAGGCCTGCCGGGCGGGCAGCCGCGTGGTCTTTCTCTCCGGGGCGCTCGCCTACGGCGAGCCGCTGGCGCTGCCGGTGGACGAGTTGCACCCGCAGCGGGCGCGCGACCCCTACTCGCTCACGAAAATCGCCGGGGAATCTCTCGGCTGGCTCGAAGCCGCCGCCCGCGGGCTGCGGGCCACGGTGGTCCGCAACTTCTCCACCTACGGCCCGCGCCAGGTGGGGGACTACGTGGTGCCCAGCCTGATCCGCCAGGGGCTGGAGACCGGTCGGCTGCGCGTGCGGAGCCGCCAGCCGACGCGCGACTTCACCTACGTCGAAGACACGGCCGCGGCGTTGGTGGCGGTGGCGGTCGGCGACGCCTTGTCCGGGGAAGTGGTCAACCTCGGCAGCGGCGCCGAGACCTCCATCGGCGACCTGGCCGACCAGGTGGCCGCGCTGCTCGGAGGGCTCCCGGTCGAGGACTTGCGCGAGCCGGTCACCGGCAGCCTGCGCCAGCGCTGCCGCAACTCCAAGCTCTGCCAGGCCACCGGCTGGCGGCCCCGGGTCGGCCTGCGTGACGGCCTGGCGCGGACGATTGCCTGGCACGAGCGGCAGGCGGCGCTGGCGGCCGCCCCGGCGGCAAAGGATTCTCGTGAAACCCCAACGGCCACGACAGGAGGCGCTCGATGAGACCCCAGCCCGATGTCCCGTACTACGAGTACGAGGAGAAGCTGAAGAGCGAACGGATCCCTTACTACGAATCCTGGCTCGGCGAGGAGGAACTGCGCCAGGTGACCGAAGTGATCCGCAAGAACTGGATCTCGGAGGGCGAGAAGACCCGCGCCTTCGAAGACCGCCTGGCGGCGATGCACGAGCGCAAGTACGCCCTGGCGGTGGTGAACTGCACGGCGGCGCTCATCATCGGGCTGAAGGCGATGGGGATCGGCGAGGGCGACGAAGTCATCGCGCCCACCTTCACCTTCATCGCCAGCGTGAACGCCATCCGCCTGGCCGGGGCCACGCCGGTGCTGGTGGACGTCGACCCGAAGACCTTCACCCTCGACCTCGCCGCCGCCGCCCGCGCCGTCACCCCGCGCACCAAGGCCATCATGCCGGTGCACATCTACGGCCACCCGGCCGACCTGGAGGGAGTGCTGGCGCTGGCGAAGAAGCACAACCTGCGCGTCATCGAAGACACCGCCCAGGGCCTGGGGGTGAAGTACCGCGGGCGGCCGGCGGGCTCGTTCGGCGACGTCGCCTGCCTGTCGTTCTTCCCCGACAAGGCCATCACCCTGGGCGAAGGCGGGCTGGTGATGACCAACTCCGACGAGCTCTTCCGCGAGCTGCTGATGCTCAAGAACGACGGGCGGCTGGAGCGGGGAATCTACTTCCACGACCGCGTGGGCTACAACTTCCGCATCACCGACTTGCAGGCGGCGGTGGGGCTGGCCCAGCTCGACAAGCTCCCCCGCATCATCGAAGGCAAGCGGCGCAACGTCGAGCTCTACCGGAAATACCTGGGCGACGCCGAGGGTCTCGAATTCACTTACCAGGCGCCCGACTGCTACGTGGTGCCGCACCGGGTGAACGTGCTGGTGGACGACCCCGAGGCGCTGGCCGCGCACCTCGCCGGGCGCGGCATCGGCTGCCGGCGGTTCTACTTCCCCGTGCACCAGCAGCCCTGCTACCGCCTGCCGGGGCCCTTCCCGGTGGCCGAGCGGCTCTTCGCCCGCGGGCTGTCGTTCCCTTCGGCGCCCACCCTGGAAGAAAAGCAGATCGCCTTCATCGCCGAGCAGGTGAAGGCCTATCTCGGCTCGCTGCGGAAGGCAGCGGTTCATTGAGCTCGAGGGTGTCCCCCATGTCGCACTGGGCGAAGAAACGCGTGCTGGTCACCGGCGGGGCCGGGTTCATCGGCCGCAACTTGGTCGAGGCCTTGCGCGCCGCCGGCTGCCGAAACCTTACCGTGGCGCGCAGCGCCGACTACGACCTGACGCGCGAGAACGACGTCGTGCGGCTGCTCGAAGACGCTCGGCCGGAAGTCGTCTTCCACCTGGCCGGCTACGTGGGCGGCATCCTCGCCAACAAGGAGCGCCCGGCGGACTTCTTCTACCGCAACCTGATGATGGGCACGCTGCTTATCCACCACGCCAGCCGCCTGGGGGTCAAGAAGCTGGTGGCGGCGGGGGCCGGCTGCGGCTACCCCGAGCACGCCCCGGTGCCGCTCCGCGAAGAATCCTTCTGGGACGGCTACCCGCAGAAAGAGAGCGCGCCCTACTCGCTGGCCAAGCGGATGCTCATCGTGCAGGCGGAGGCCTACTACCGCCAGTACGGCTTCGTGAGCGTGGTCGGGGTGCCGGGGAACGTCTACGGGCCGCACGACAACTTCGACCTCTACCAGGCGCACGTCATCCCGGCGCTGGTGCGGAAGTTCGTCGAGGCAGCCGAGGACGGCGCCGGAGAGCTTGTGGTCTGGGGCAGCGGGCGTCCGGCGCGCGACTTTGTTTACGTCGGCGACGTAGCCTGCGGACTGTTGCTCGCCGGCGAGCGCTACGCCGAGCCGCGCCTGGTGAACCTTTCGAGCGGGGTCGACACCTCGGTGCGCGAGGTGGTGGACGTCTTGACTGCGCTTACCGGCTTCCGCGGTCGCGTGGTCTGGGACAGCTCGAAGCCCGACGGGCAGTTGCGGCGCGTGTTTGACATCAGCCGCGCCCGCCGCGAGCTCGGCTACGAGCCCCGGGTGGACTTGAAAGAAGGCCTGCGGCGCACAGTCGAATGGTACCGCAGCCACCGCAGGCAGCTCGTCGGGGGGCGCGTCTATGCCTGACGCCGATGAGCGCCGGGCCTGGTGGCGCGGGCGCCGCGTGCTGGTCACCGGCGGCGCGGGCTTCCTCGGGTCGAACCTGGTTGAGCGCCTGCTCGAGCTCGGCGCCCGCGTGCGCGTGGCCGACAGCCGCGAGCGCACGGCCGAGCCCCGCGGCTGGGAAGGGGCGGTGGACTTCCGCCCGGCGGACCTGCGCGCCCCGCAGGCCTGCCGCGACGCCTGCGCCGGGCAGGAGGTAGTCTTCCACTTCGCCTCGCGCGTGGGCAGCAGCGACTACTACCGGCGCCACCCGGGGCGCGTGCTGGCGGAGAACCTCGCCGTGGACGCGCAGCTGCTGGCGGCGGCCGCCGAGGCCGGCGTGGCCCGCTACCTCTACCCGAGCAGCAGCATGGTCTACCCGCGCGCGCGCCAGCAGTCGCCCGCCGCCCCGGCGCTGAAAGAAGACGAGGCGCTGCCGGCCGCCCCGCCCAACTCCTACGGCTGGGCGAAGCTGGTCGGAGAGAAGGCCGTCGAAAGCGTCGCCGCCGCCGAGACCGGCAGCTTGCGCGCCGCCCTGCTGCGCCTGGAGAACGTCTACGGCCCGGGCCAGGACATCGACTTCGAGCGGGGCTCGCTCCTGCCGGTGCTGGTGCGCCGGGCGCTCGAGTATCCGCAGACGCCCTTCCAGGTGCGCGGCACCGGCCGCGAGACCCGCTGCTACTGCTATGTGAGCGACGCGGTCGAAGCCTGCCTGCGCGCCGTCGAGACGCTGGCAGACCGCCGGCTCCTCGGGCCGCTCAACGTCAGCGGCGACGAGCGGGTCAGCGTCGGCCAGCTGGCCGAAGAGGTCGTCCGCCTTTCGGGAAAAGACATTCGTGTCGAGTGGATTCCGGGGGAGACCCCGCTCTGGGGTCAGGTGGTGGACTGCCGCCGGGCCGAGGCGGAACTCGCCGGCTGGCGCGCCGTCGTGCCGCTCGCCGAGGGCATCCGTCGGCTCTTCGCTGACGTGGCCGCGCGGCTGGAAGCCGGCGAGCGGCAGCCGGTGGGGTGAAGCAGCGATGAAAACCGTGTACGCCGACCTGCTCGGGCGCGTCGGCTTCCGCGTGCGGCAGCTGCTCGAGCATCCGCCCGAGGGTTTCCGCTTTGTCAGCCGCACGCAGTGGGCGGACCGGCTGTCGGACCGCGCCATCGGCAACGACTTCCTCTGGCGCTGGCGCCACCGGCTGAACCGGCTGGCTCCGCTGAACCTCGCGGCTGCCTACGGGCCGCTGCGCTTCAAGCGCCCGCCGGCAGGCGCCGACCTGACCTACTCGGAGTCGCCGCTCATCTTCCGCCGCGAGCCCTGGGTGGTGGGGGTCGAGGTCGCCATCCAGTTTGCCGGCTACGACCACCGCCACCTCGAGCGCTACCGCCGGGTGGTGGAGGCGGCGCTCGGCTCGCGCCACTGCCGCGGCATCGTCTGCTGGAGCGAGGCGGCCCGGCGCTCCTTGCTGGAGCGGCTCTCGGGAGAAAAGTTTGCCGAAAAAATCTCCGTCGTTCACCCCGCCGGCACCCCCAAGCGGTTCGCGCGGCCTGGGTCGAGCAACGGCCGGCCGGTGCGGATTCTCTTCGTCAGCTCGGTCGTGACCCCGGGCGGGTTCGAGCAGAAGGGCGGGCGGGAAGCCCTGGAAGCCTTTGTCTGGCTCCGGCGGATCTGTCCGCAGGCGGAGTTGATCGTGCGCAGCGACGTCCCCGAGTCGTTGCGGAGCTGTTACGAGGGCGCGCCGGGCCTGAAGTTTGTGACGCAGCCGGTCACGCGCGCCGAGCTCGACCGCCTCTACCAGTCGGCCGACATCTTCTGGTACCCGGCGCACAGCTTGAGCTCGGTAGTGGTGCTGGAGGCGATGAGCTACGCCCTGCCGGTCGTCACTTCTGACTACTACGACAACCCGGAATACATCGAAGACGGCCGCACCGGCTTTGTCGCCCGCCACAGTCGCGCCTTGCCGTCGTGGGACACCTCGCCGCGGGAAGTCCTTGAAGCCGTGCGCGAGCCCGACCCCGGGCTGGTGGGCGAGCTGGTCGAAAAGACCCGGCTGCTTGTTGAGCAGCCCGCCCTGCGCCGGCGGCTGGGCGCGGCGGCGCGCGAGGAAGTCGAGCACGGCCGGTTCTCCCTGGCGGTGAAGAACCGCAAGTTGCAGGCGGTCTTCGAGCGGGCTCTGGCGGCCTGAGGAAGGCGGGGAATGTTGACAACCGTCCTGGATGAAGCGTTGCGGACTTACGGCAGGGAAACGCCGCGCCTGCGCGTGCTTCCCGAGAATCGTTACAACCGCGGGTTCTTTCCCGTGCAGGGGCAGTACGACTGGTTTTCCGGCCAGGCGCTCTACTGCCTGGTGCGCCACCTGCGCCCGCAACAGGTGGCCGAGATCTCCTGCGCCAACGGCTATTCGTCGCTCTTCATGGCGCTGGCCCTGCGGGAAAACGCCTCCGGCAGGCTGGAGACATTCGAGCTCTCCGCCAAGAACGCTCGCTGCGCCCAGGAAAACTTTTGCCGCTTTGGGGTTGAAGCCTGCGTGCGCGTGCATGTGGGCGACGCCCGGCGGACGGTCAGCGAGATTCCCCTGGAGGAGACCGGCCTGCTCTTTCTCGACAGCCTCCATTCCGAAGACTTCGCCCGCTGGTACCTCGAAACCTTGCTGCCGCGGCTCCCCCCGCAGGTGCCCGTCCACATCCACGACATCCTGCCGCCGCACGCCCGCGTGCGGCACTTCCACGGGCCGCCCTTCCGCGGCGGCTGGACGGTGAGCTGGTTCTACCGCGCCGCGGTGCGCCTGCTGCGCCCCGAACAGTTCGAGCACGCTCGAATCCCGGCCGACGCTGTCCGCACCCACAACGGGCGGCTCACCTACGACGGAAATCATTTTGCTGAAGCCCGCTTCCTCAACCGCCTGGTCGGGCGGCTGGCCCCTGACGACTACGTCTACCTCTACGATCTGGCTGACCGCTACCCGGAGCTCGGCCCGCGCGATTTCGACCGGCAGGCGGTGGGACGCAAGAGCGCCGACGACCAGCCGATGGAATGGAACGAATCGCTCTGGTGCTACGCCGGGCCGTTGACCGCCGCCTACCGGGCCCTAGTGGTCGAGGCGGCCACGGCTGCGGTGGCCTCACCGGAGGAGACGCGCGCATGAGCGTAGCGGAAACATTCACGCCGCCTCTGGCCGAAGCCGCCCGGTGGGCAGAGGAGCTGGAGTACGTCAGCTGCGAGCTGTGCGGCGCCGACGACGCCCGCCTGCTGTTTCACGCCCGGGACACCCTGCTCGGCCGGGCCGAGCGCTACCGGGTCGTCCAGTGCCGCGGCTGCGGGCTCGCCTATTTGAACCCCCGTCCCAGCCGCGCGGCGATGGCCCGGCACTACCCCGCCGATTACTTCAACGACCTCGGCGGCGGCGGGGCTTCTCACACCGGGGCGCGGCGCGCGCTCAAGACCGTCCTCTATCGCTTGACCGGAGGGATCGCCCGCAGGATCGAATCCCTGCCGCCGGGGCGCGTGCTCGACGTCGGCTGCGGCGACGGCCGCTACCTGGCCTTCTTCCGCGACTTGGGCTGGGACGCCTGCGGCACCGACCCCAGCGCGGTGGCCGTCGAGCGCGCCCGCGCCCGCGGCTTGAACGTCGCTCCGCCCGGCGAGCTCGCGGAAGCCGGCTACCCCGACCGCACCTTCGACCTCGCTGTCCTCCGCTACACCATCGAGAACATGCACCACCCGCTGGCCACGCTGCGGGAGGTGCGGCGGGTGCTGAAAGACACCGGAAAAGTTTTCGTCTCGGCGCCGTCGATAACGAGCCCGGTGGCGCGCCTCTTCCGCCACTACTGCGCCTATGTCGAAGCCCCCCGTCATCTTTACTTCTTCAGTCCGGAGACTCTGCCGGCGCTGCTGGCCCACGCCGGCTTCCGAGTGGTCGAACTGGCACGCGTGGCCTGGCCGTCGCTCGTGCGCGATGTGGCCAACCGCTTGAGCGGAGGCCGCTACCGGGAGTTCTTCGCCCGTCGTTGGGTGAGCCGCGCGGTGTGGCTGGCCGGGGTGCCGCCCAGCCTGCTGCTCGCCTACCTCGGCTTCAACCGCGGCAACCTGGAAGTGATCGCGGAGAAGGATAGGAGCGAGAGATGAAGCGCACCGACCTGGAGTACCTGGCGGCGCGCGGTCTGCTCCGCGGGCAGAACGCGCTCTTGTCGCTGGTGGTGCGGGCAGGCTTCCGCCGCCGGGAGCAGCCGCCGGAACAAATCCTCGTCTTGCGCAGCTCGGCGATCGGCGATTTCGTCTGCGCCCTCCCGGCCCTCCACCGGCTGCGACAGCGTTTTCCCCGGAGCCGCATCGTGCTGCTGACCACACCCACGGGGAATCCGCGCTATTGGCGCCAAATGCCGGACGCGGGCGGGCGCTTGCTGGCCGGGCGAGAGCTAGTGGACGAGGTTGTCTTCTTCTACGCCCACGAGTTGATACGTCCGCGCCAGTTCCTGGAGCTGCGACGTCGCGTGCGGGCGCTGGCCCCGGACATGACTTTCCTCCTGCCTTTCTCCGGCGAGCCTTTCCTGAACCGGCTGAAAAAAATTGTGGTTCTGCGCCTGCTGGGCGCGCGCTTCAACCTGCGCGGCTACGAAATGCAGAGCAGCCTGGGGGTCTTCCCCCGGGCGCAGTTCCTCCGCGGCGACTTCCCGCACCAGGTGGTGTCGGCGTTGCAGGCGGTCGACGGCCGGGACTCCCTCGCCGAGGCGCACGTGGTCTTTGCC
>Ga0073934_10010538_pt1 | contig 11455 bp, 10 predicted proteins | sample LarsenN4metaG_FD_76834 | JGI IMG/M metagenome (GOLD analysis project Ga0073934, IMG submission 76834) | Hot spring sediment bacterial and archeal communities from British Columbia, Canada, to study Microbial Dark Matter (Phase II) - Larsen... ...
GCCCGCTGGGTGGCCAGCAGATAGAACCTGCGGGCCGCTTCCGAGTCGTTCCGCCAGTTGGCGCAGACGTGCCCGGCGGTCATGGCCGCCGCCCATCGGGAAGGCTCGTCCAGGGCCCGGCTCACAGACAGGCGGTTGAGGGAATCGACCAGCTCTCCCGTCTGCTCCGGGGTCCGGGCGGCGGAGCGGAGAAGTGAATAGAACCGCCCGACGGCGTGCTCGAAGGCGGCGCCGGGGCCGGCAGGCGGTGCCACGGACTCGGCAGCGACGGCGGGCACGTCCAGTTGGACGGCCATGTCCGCCGCCGCGGACCAGACCTGCGGCGACTCGTAAACCAGAAAGTACCGCTGCTCGGACCCGCCGGGGCCGGCGGGGGCGTAGAGGGCCTCCACCAACTGCCCGACCTCCCAAGCCCGTCCCTGACGGAGGTTGATCTGCCTGATGTTGGAAGGGGCGGCCGCCGACGCCGGCTCGTTGAGCAGCAGGAGTTGAAAGAAACCGGAACCGGCCTCCTGGGGTGCGGCCTCCGGTCCAGGGGGTCGCGTGGACGACGGGTTCAGGTCCGCGGGGACCGAGGGGCCCGTCCGAGCCGCGGTGAAGGGGGCCGCCCGGCCGACAACTCGTCGCTGAGAGGGCGGGCGGCGCTGGCCCGTGCCCTGCCACCAGGTCCAGTCGATGTCCTCGCATCCGATCAAGAGCGCGACCAAGCAGACGGTCACCACGCGGGCAGATCGCCCGAACAACCGAAAGCCGCGCTGGAACAAACGGTGAGCCATCGGCTTGCTGGGAAAGTATCGTTGAGGCGGGCCAATGTCAACAAACAGAGGTCCTATAATAAAGGTTTGATGAGCATAGCCATACGGAAGCAGGCGAATCCCAACGGTGACATGCACCAGACCCTTACATTGCGAGCAGGCGATGGGACGGCGATGCGCGCGACGTCACCCGATTAAGCGCGTCAGGATTCGTTGCAGCCCCGCTCGGCGATGCGCCGAATCTTAATGACACCCGCTTGGATGGCGGGCCGAAACCGGAGTGCTCAGGATGGGCCCCAGCTCCGATCAGCTCTCCCTGCGTTTGGCGGTACGGGGGCGCTGGCAGGTCCCCCTGCTGGCTGTCTCCATGGCCCTGCTGGTCGCGGGCCTGTTCCGCCTCCGTCCAACGGCCGCCACACCTTCCTTCGCGGAGCAGACGGCGCAGGTCCAAGCCCTGATCTCGGCCCGACTCTTCCCTGAGGCGGCCGCGATGGCGGCGCGGATGTTAGAACGGTCCGGTCGTACTGAGGCCGAGCGGGCTGAACTCCATCGCTTGCTGGGCAAGACCAGCTATCTGAGCAACGCGAACACGGCCGATCCTGATCCGGCTCTGGCCGGCGACACCATCGCCTACTACCGGCTATCGATCCTGCGTGATCAGCCACTGTCAGCCGAAGGCCATCAGCATGTAGCCGAGGCCCACGCCTGGCTTGGGCAGACCGCGGAGGCCTATGGGGAGTATCAGGCGGCCCTGGAAGCAGGAGGCAACCGGCTGCTCATTCTTCGCCGGCTCTATGAGCTGGGGCAGGGGCTGCGGCCGGGCGACGCAGCGGTACAGCGTTCCCGGCTGGAGGAGATCGCCCGGCTGGCCGTGGATTCAGCCTCCGATCTGCTCTGGGCGTTGCAGCGCCAGATCGACGTGCTGCTGGAGGAAGGTCGTACCGCTGAAGCCACGCAGCTCGTGGAAGAACATGGGGCGAGGTTCGCCAGCGGTACGCTCGGGGATGAATACGAGTACCTGCGGGCTCGCTGTCGGCTCGCCGCCGGCGATCTGGCCGACGCGGCGCGCATCTTGACCGCGCTGCGGGTCCGCGTAGGCCGGGAGCAGGAGCTGGCGGCCCGGGCCGGCTGGCTGCTGGGTCGTGCTCACCTGGGTGACGGACGCCCGCAGGAAGCCCTCCTTTCCTTCGAAGAAGTCATCACCCTGTTCCCGGGCAGCCCCTGGCATGAGCTGAGTCTGCTGGGTTCAGGTGAGGCCCTCGTAGCCCTGGGGCGTTTCCTGGAGGCGGCGGAGAGCTACCGACAGGCTCTACGCCTGCCGGCGGCGGCACGCGAGGCAGCGGGCGTCGATCTGGATGCCATCCGTGTGTCTCTGACCGCGCACTATGAGCTTTCGAGCCGCGACGGGAAGCTGGAGCCGGCCCTGCGCTTCCTGGAGCTGGCCGACAGCCTGGTCCCCCGGACTAACGAGCAACTCAAGCCCTTCTACGTTTCCAGCCTGGCGGAGCTCCACACCCGGCTGGCCGCCGCCGACGGGCACGAGCAGGCCGAGCTACCGGCGGCCGCCCGCGATCACCTGCTCGCCGCCGCGCAGCAGTGGTCGCTCTACTCGGAACTGATGACCGGCCAGGCGGAGACATCGGCCGGTGCCCTGATGTTGGCCGCGGAGCGCCTCGACGAAGCCGGTGAGCCGGAGCGTGAGGTTCAGACTCTGCGGCTTCTTCTGGCTCGGTGGCCCTCCAGCCGGTGGGTGCCTGAGGCCCTGCTGCGGCTGGGGCAGCGCTTGCAGGCCTCCGGTCGATTCCCCGAAGCGATCGAAGCCTATGAGCGCAATCTTGGCCATTACCCCCGCACCATGCCGGCCTTTCAGTCGTATATCCCGCTGGCAGAGTGTTACCTGGCGCTGGGGGAGGTGGGCCACCTCCCCGCCGAAAGAACGCTTCTGGCCGTGGTCTCTCCCGTCACTGGCCAAAGCGTCTTCACACCGCAGGCCATGGAGTACCGCGACGCCCTGTACAAGCTCGGCGAACTGTATTCGCGGCAAGCCCGCTTCGAGGAGGCCGTGGTCCGTCTGGAGGAGACCGTGCAGCGGTATCCGCACGATCCGCGGATCAGCGAGGCCCGGTTCATGCTGGCGGATGCCTATCGGCGCAGTGCCCTGGCTCTGTTGGGGGAGCTGGAACAGGCCGGTCAGGCTGCTTTCCGCGAGCGGATGCTGGCCGACTACGCCGGGCGGACGGAGCGTGCTGGGGCCCTGTTCGGGGAAGTCGCCGAGGCGATCCGCGGGCAAACCGCCCCTCTGTCCGAAGGCCACGAACAGTTGTTTCAACTGTCCCTGCTCTACCAGGCCGACTGTCTGTTCGATCTGCGGAGATTCGAGGAGGCCCTGAAGCTCTACGAGGAGGCGGCCTGGACGCTGCACGACCGGTCGCGGGCCTTGTCCGCATACGTTCAGATCGTGGCCTGCCACGGGCACCTGGGTCGCTCGCCCGAGGCGCGGTCGGCGCTGGCCCGAGCCCAGCAACTGGCCCGCAAGCTGCCGGAGGACGCCTTTGCCGGAAGGTGGCTGGGCGCCGGTAAGAAGTACTGGGAGGAGTATCTCGATTGGATCGCCCGCTCGGGGCTTTTCTGAGGAGTTTGTGCCGCGGCCCGATTCCGCGCCGCTCAGGAGTGCAGGATGCCCACCAGACCCGAACAGATGCGGGCAGCCGCTTCCGGCGACGGCCAGCAAGTCCTTGAGCTGCTTCAGCAACAGCTCGCCCTCTACGGGCGGCTGAGAGAGCTGGCCGGCGAACAGCGCCGATCGGCCGCCGGGGGCGACGCCTCCGGCCTGCTGTCGGTGCTGTCGGCGCGGCAGGCGATCGTCGACCGACTGACGGCCTTGGAGGCGCGGCTCGGCCCGCTCCGCCGCGACTGGCCGGACATCCACCGAGGGCTGGCGCCGTCGCTGCGCCAGCGGGCCGATCAGATGGTGGGAGAGGTCGACCGGCTGCTCAGAGAGATCATCGAATCGGATCGGCAGGACGGCGACATGCTGACCGCCCGGCGCGTGCGCACCGAGCGGGCCCTGGCGGCGCTGGGCGCCGGTCAACGCGTGAACAGCGCCTATGGATCGGCGCCGGCTCCTCCCAGCCGGTACCTGGACCAGACGGACGAAGCCCCGTGAGCCGGCAACCGAGTGACGTGGTCGAGCGGTCCGGGAACGAGCGGCTGGGCGAGATCGTGTCCGGCTATGCAGCAGTGACCGAGCGCCTGCGCGAGTCGCACGAGCGCCTCCGGGCGGAGGTCAAACGCCTCGGCGAAGAACTGGCCGACAAAAACCGCGAGCTGGCCCGTCGCCAGAGACTGGCGGCCCTGGGGCAGATGGCCGCGGGGCTGGCCCATGAGATTCGCAACCCTCTTGGGGGCATTCTGTTGTACGCCTCTTTGCTGGAGAAAGAACTGAAGGGCGACGTCGGCCGCCTCCATCTGGTGAAGCGGATCACCAGCGGCGTCCGCTCTCTGGAAGGTCTGCTCACCGACATCCTGGCCTTCGCCGGCGAAAACCAGCCGCAATTGCGCCGCACAAACGTGGGCCGCGTCATGGACCAAGTCACCCAGATGCTGTGGGCCCGGCTTAAGGAACTCAGGACCCGCCTCCACGTGGAGGCAGGGTTGAACGAGTTGGAGCTGAAAGCCGACCCCCTCCAACTCCGCTCGGCGCTGGCGAACCTGGTGCTGAACGCCGCCGAAGCAGCCGGTCGGGGCGGTCAGGTGAGGGTCTTGGCCTCACCGGGCGACGAAGCCGGGGATGGTGTGCGAATCTGCGTGCAGGACAACGGGCCGGGTATCCCCTCCGAGTGCTTGGATCGCATCTTCGACCCCTTTTTCACCACCAAGGCCCGGGGCACCGGACTGGGGCTGGCCATCGTCCATCGCATCGCCGAGGCGCACGGGGGAGCGGTGTGGGGGCGGAACCGCCCAGAAAATGGGGCGGAATTCGTCCTGGAGCTTCCAGCAGCCCGCGAGCCGAAGGCCAGACGGGGGTCAGGGCACGAGCCGCCGGGTTCAGAGAGTGCCGGCATGTCGCAAGGGAGTCCGCGCCGTGGCACGGCTGTGCGTGGTTGACGACAAGGCGCTGATGCGCGAGTCGCTGGAGGCCGCCCTGTCCCGGGACGACCACCAGGTGCGAAGCTTCGCCGACCCCACGGAAGCTCTCGGCTACCTCCGCGAGGCTGATTGCGACGTGGTCATCACCGACCTGCGAATGGAGGGGCTGGACGGCCTGGGCCTGCTGCGTGAACTGCGGCGGAGCGGCTGCGAGGTGCCGGTCATCGTCATGACCGCCTTCGGCAACGTGCCCAGCGCCGTGGAGGCCATGAAGCTGGGGGCCTTCGACTACCTGCAGAAACCGTTCGAGGCCGACCAGATCTGCCTGCTGGTTGACCGGGCGGTGCAGCAGTCACGCCTCCGGGCTGAGAACGAAGCCCTGCGCGTCTCCCTGGCCGACCTGGAGCGGGAGCGGCGCCTGGTCGGCGAAAGCGCTCCCATGTGCCGGCTCCGGGAGGTCATCGGCCGGGTGGCCCGCAGCTCGGCCACGGTGCTGATTCAGGGCGAATCGGGAACGGGCAAGGAGCTGGTCGCCCGTTCGCTTCACCTGCAAAGCCCTCGGTCGACTCGGCCTCTGCTGTGTCTGAACTGCGCCGCCCTGTCCAGTCAGCTTCTGGAGAGCGAGCTGTTCGGCCATGAGCGGGGGGCCTTCACCGGTGCGGATCGGCTGCGCAAGGGACGCTTCGAGCTGGCCGACGGCGGGACGCTGCTCTTGGACGAAATCAGCGAGATGCCCGTGCATCTGCAGGCCAAGCTGCTGCGCGTCCTGCAGGACAAACAGTTCGAACGCGTGGGCAGCAGCCTGACCCGTTCGGTGGACGTGCGGGTGATGGCCACGACCAACCGCAACCTGGAACACTGGGTGGCCCGAGGCCGGTTCCGCGAGGACCTGTACTACCGTCTGAAGGTCCTGCCCCTGGAAGTCCCTCCGCTGCGGGACCGGATCGAGGACCTCCCCTTGCTGGTGGACTACTTTCTGGAGCGGGCCAACCACCGGGAATCGAGCCGATCACTGCAGATTCAGCCGCAGGCGCTGCAATTGATGGCCGGCTACCGCTGGCCGGGCAACGTCCGGGAGCTGGAAAACGTCTGCGAGCGGGCGGCGGTTCTGGCGGCCGACGGTCGGATCGACGCGGACCTGATCGGTCCCTGGCTGCGGGAGCGAACGGACGGCGCGGGTCAGCAGGCGTCTCTGCGGCCCGGCCGGATGCTGGCGGACATGGAGAGGCAACTGATCGAGCAGACTCTGCGGCAGATGAAGGGGCATCGGGAGCGGACGGCCAAAGCGTTGGGCATCGGTCTCCGGACGCTGGGGATGAAGCTGAAGCGATGGCGCGAGGAGGGCGCGCCGGTGTGCTGATGGAGGGCGCATGACTTGCGCGGCGGCGGCGGTTTCTGCGAGCCGCAGGAGCGGTCGCACCGCCCATGCCAGGCCCGCGGAAGGGATCGAGACCGTCTGGTATGCCGGTTGCAGTAGCCGCAGACGGTGGACGACTCCCTCGCGGCAGCGGAGTGAGACTATGTTCCTGCGCCGGCTGGTGAACAGCGGCAACATCCCGCTCTGTGAGCGAGTGCTGGCCTTCACCCACGCCCGCCACCAGGTGCTCACGGAGAACGTGGCCAACGCCGACACGCCCGGCTACCGCACCAAGCGACTGGACGCCGCGACCTTTCAGCGGGCTCTGCGCCGGGCGATCTCCGACCGCGGCAGGAGCGGCTCGGCCGCCCTGGTCCTGCCGGACACCAGGCAGTTCCGGTCGGATCGCGGCGGGCGGCTGACCTTCACTCCGGTGACCGAGCCGACCGAAAACCTGCTCTTCCACGACGGCACAAACATGCGCATCGAGCGGCAGATGGCGGCCATGGCCGAGAACGCCATGGCCCATCAGGTGACCGTGGAGTTGCTCAAGGGGGCGTACGACGCGCTGAACAGCGCCGTGCGCGGTCGGGTGAGCTGATGTTCGGTGCCCTGGAAACGTCCACCAGCGGCCTGGTTGCCCAGCGAATCCGCCTGGACACCATCGCCGGCAACGTGGCCAACGCCTGGACCACGGTGGACGAGCAGGGAAACGTCTCGCCGTATCGGCGGCGCGTGGCCCTGTTTGAAGCGGTCGCGCCCCGCCGCGGAGAGAGTGCCGCCGGCGTCCGCGTGGCCCGCGTCGTGGAAGACCCGTCTCCGCCGCGGCTGGTGTACGACCCGGGGCATCCGCACGCCGCTCGCGGCGGCCGGTACGACGGCTACGTCCGCTATCCCAACGTGGACCTGGGGACGGAGATGGTGAACGCCATGGTGGCCGCCAGGGCCTACGAGGCCAACATCGCCGCCATGCAAGTCACCAAGTCCATGATGTCCGCTTCGTTGCGTCTGCTGGCCTGACCGGCGGACGGAGGGCGACGTGAATGAGTGATCCGGTGCAGGGCGGTTCGATCCATCCCTTGCGGCCGCTGCCCGCGTCCGGGGCCGGCCCGCACGCCGCCGGCCGGCCGCGGCAGGGCGCCGATTTCCATGACCTCCTGCTGAACAGCCTCCAGGAGGTCAGTCGGCTGCAGGACGAAGCCGCCCAGGCCACGCAACGGCTGGCCACGGGAGAGCCAACCAGTCCGGAAGAAGTGTTCAGCGCCATCCGCAAGGCGGAAGTGGCCTTCAACCTGTTGATGGAGATTCGCAACAAACTGGTGGAGGCCTACCAGCAGATCGAGCAGATGCGGGTTTGAGCGCGGCCGCAGGCCGAGGCGGGAGTGGCTAGGGGATGGACTTCCTGAAGAAGATGATGACCCAGACCGGCGGGCACCTGCGGGGTCTGAACACCTCGCAACGCATCGCCATGGCCCTGTGCGCCCTGATCATCGTCGTGTGCGTGGTGTGGATGGTGCAGTGGAGCGGGCGACGGACCTACGAGCCTCTCGTCTACCGAGACCTGACCGAGGAGGAGTTGGCCTCCGTCCGGGCCAAGCTGGAGGAGTGGCGGATTGATTATCGAGCGGAGGACGGCCGGATCATGGTGCCGCCGAACACGCGGCACGATCTGACCGCACGCCTGCTGGAGTCGGAGACGCTGCCCGCTGGCTCCACCCTGGGCTTTGCGGAGCTGATCTCCAGCGAGAGCCCCTGGCTTTCGGAGGCGGAGAAGGAGCGACGCTGGACGCTGGCCCTCAGCAACGAACTGGCCAGCACCCTCAGCCGCATGGCCGGCGTCCGCAAGGCCCGCGTCTTCATCGACAACCGTCAGAAGCGCGTCTTCGGCGGGGGGTCGGTCCAGCCCAGCGCCGTGGTGTCCATCTGGCCCAGGGCGGACTTCGCCTTCGACGCCAAGCGGGTGCACATGCTGGCCAGCTTCGTCAGCGGGGCCGTCGCCGGCCTGGACATCGGCCGCGTCCGCGTCATCGACGAGTCGGCGGGGCGCTCCCATACGGCTCACGATGCGGAGACGAACGTGGCCGGCGATCTGATGGCCGTCCGCCGGGCAGAGGAAGGGCACTACATGCGCAAGATCACCGACCGGCTGAGCTACATTCCCGGCGTTCTGGTCCAGGTGTTCGCCGAGCAGGAGACCGAGCTGACGCAGGTGCAGAACACCGTGCTGGACAAGCCGGTGATCTCCAGGACGCGCACGGAAACCACCAGCGAGGACCGCCAGAGCCTGCCGACCGGGCCGGGCGTCCGCCCCAACACCGGCGTGGCCGTCACCGGCGCCGCCCCCGGCGAAAAACGCGAGTCGGAAACGACGGAAGAGGAGTTCGAAGGCGAGCGCGGCCGGGAGGTCACCAGCCGTCAGAACACCAAGGGAGTGATCAAGCGGCTGACGGCCTCCATCGGCATCCCGAGGAGCTGGCTCGTGGGGACCTACAAGCGGGTAAAAAACCAGGCGGGCGACCCTACGGAGGAACAGCTCCAGCAGTTCGAGGCGTCGGAGTTCGCCAAGGTCATTCAGGCGGTGGGCAAGATCATCGACGCCAAGAGCGACGATCAGGTGGCCGTCTCCTCCTTCCCCGACGAGATGCTGGCCGCGACAGGCGCCGGGCCGGCCAGCAGTGAGGCAACTGCGTTGGCCGGCTACGTGGAGCGCTACGCCGCTCCGGCGGGATTGGTGGTGCTGGCCCTGCTCAGTCTGGGGATGATGCTGCGCGTGGTGCGCAAGGCCCCCGAGGGACCGCCGGTTCCCGGTCACCTCCTGGTGTCGGCCGGCGGCCACCCGCAGGAGGTCGCCGCCGGCCCGCGCCGCGTACTGACCGAGACCGCCGAGCCGCTGGGTGATGCTCTCTCTCCAGACGCCCTGCTGGAAGGCCGCGAACTGGATGAGGAGACGGCCAGAACGCAGCACCTGGTCAGCCAGATGAGCAATCTGATCAAACAGAACCCGGATCGTGTGGCCGAGCTGGTCTCGCGGTGGGCCCATCAGTCCGGTCGATGAACTGACAAAGAGCCGGGAGCGCAAGCGACCGGTTGCTGGGCCCCGCGCTGCCGCCTGGGGCTCGTTAGGAGTCCGCGTGGCCAAACGCATCACCAAAGACAGTCCCAAGACGCCCGCCGAACTGTCCGGGCTGCGCAAGACGGCCATTCTGCTGGTGGCTCTGCCGGCGGAGGCCTCCGCGGCCGTGCTGAAGAAGCTCCCCCGGCAGACGGTGGAGGAGATCACCCGGGAGATCGCTTCCATCGGGGAAGTCGACGCGGGGCAACGGACGGCCGTTATCCGCGAGTTTTACAACGTCGCGCTCGCCGCCCAGTACACCGAGTCCGGTGGTCTCGCCTACGCCCGGGCCCTGCTGGAGCGGACCACGTCCAAAGAGGAAGCGGCCCGCCTCACGCAGCAGATCGAGAGCTCCGTCTGCCGGCACCCGTTCAGTTTCCTGCACCAGGCCGAGAGCGAGAACCTCCTGGAGTTCATCCAGGACGAGCACCCGCAGACCATCGCCTTAATCCTGGCCCATCTGCCCGGCACCAAGGCCAGCGAAATCCTCAGCGGTCTCCCGGCGGCCAGGCAGCTCGAAGTGGTCACCCGCGTCGCCCGAATGGAGCAGACCAACCCGGAGGTGATCAAGGAGGTGGAGAAGGGGCTGGAGCACCGCCTGGGCGGGCTGATGGCCCAGACGTTTCAGAGGGTGGGCGGCGTAGAGGCGGTGGCGGGAATCCTCAACCTGTCCGACCGGGCGACGGAAAAGAGCATCATGGAGGCCCTGGAGAGCGAGGACCCGGACCTGGTGGAGCAGATTCGCCGCCTGATGTTCGTCTTCGAGGACATCCTGCTGGTCAACGACAAGGGCATTCAGGCGGTGCTCAAGGAGATCGAGACCGACGAGCTGGCCCTGGCTCTGCGCACCGCCAGCGACGAGCTGAGGGACAAGGTCTTCCGCAACATGTCCGAGCGGGCCGTCCAGCTTCTCAAGGAGGACATGGAGTACATGGGTCCGGTGCGCCTCAGCGACGTGGAGGCGGCCCAGCAGAAGATTGTGGACGTGGTCCGGCGGCTGGAAGACGCCGGGGAGATCATCATCTCCGGGCGCGGAGGCGCTCAGGAAGTCATCGTTTAGCGGCCCGGCAATCAGATGACGGTCGGAGCAACGGTCATCAAGGCAGGCGACGCGCACCGGCTCACGGAGCGGCCGGGCGCCTTCAACCTGCGCGACATCCAGGCCGAGGCCGACGCCATCGTGGAACGGGCCCGCTCTCGGGCGGAGCACCTGGCCGAGCAGATTCGCCGGGCCGGCGTGGAACGCGCGGCGGAGCTGTTTGAGCAGCGCTTCCGGGCCGGTTACGAGCAGGGGTTGGCCAGGGGCCTGGAGGAAGGCAAGGCTCAGGCCCTGGCGGAGGCCAAGGCGGAATTCGCCGCCCGCCATGCTTCTTTGGCGGCCGCACTGACGGAAACCGTGCAACGCTTCGAAGCGGACAAGGCCGCCTGGTGCTCCGCCGTTCATCGCCACCTGGTGGAGCTGGCTATGGAAATCGCTCGGCGGGTGGTCAAAAGGATCGGCCTTGTGGATCGCCAGGCGGCGGTGGCCAACCTGAGCGAGGTGATCGACGGCGTGATCCACGGCGGCGACGTGGTCGTGCGGGCTCATCCGTTTGACCTGGAGGCGATGCGCACCTTCGTCGAAGGTCTGGCGGCCGCCCAGGAGCAGTGGCGGCACGTCCGGCTGCTGCCGGACGAGAAGGTCGAGCCGGGCGGGGTGGTCGTGGAAACCGAGTCGGGGGTCGTCGATGCCACGCTGTCGACGCAGCTCGACCGCATCGCGGCGGAACTGATCCCCTGGCGGAGTGAGGGCCGGTGAGCGTCTTCGCCCCACAACTGAAAGCTCTCGAACAGGCGGTCACCAGGGAGCTGACCGGCCGCGTGGAGGAGGTGACCGGCCTGACGCTGGGCGTGGCGGGCTTTCCGGCGGCGGTGGGTTCCATGTGCCGGGTACTTCGGCGGCAGGACGGTCCGATCGACGCTCAGGTGATCGGCTTCCGCGAGCGCCGCACGCTGCTCATGCCTCTGGAGGACGCCCGAGGGGTGAGCAAGGGCGACCGCGTGGTCAGCGGTCTGAGCTCGCAGCGAGTGGAAGTGGGCCAGGCCCTCCTGGGGCGCGTCGTGAACGGTATGGGCCGCCCGCTCGACGGGCGACCGGCCCCC
>Ga0073934_10010539_pt1 | contig 11454 bp, 6 predicted proteins | sample LarsenN4metaG_FD_76834 | JGI IMG/M metagenome (GOLD analysis project Ga0073934, IMG submission 76834) | Hot spring sediment bacterial and archeal communities from British Columbia, Canada, to study Microbial Dark Matter (Phase II) - Larsen... ...
GCCAGCTTGCCGTTCGTCACGAGGACGCCGGGCTGGATGTAGGTTTTTTCGTCGTAAACCGCGGTGGTCATAATCGTCTCTCGAAGACCCTAGCAATAACGGTCGATCACCAACCAGCAGAGCACGACCGGCAAATAGACGATCGATGCCCGCAAAATGGAACGTGCCGCATCGAACGAGCGATTCCGGCCAAAGCGAATCACCAAGCACAGGAACGCCAGGCCGCATAACGCCGCGCCGACGGCGTAGCCCCAGCCGGCGCCGAACGCGACCGGCGTAAGGCTGGCCGCGATCATCAACAGCGTATGAATCGCCATGTGCAGGAGCGTGCGCCGGCCGGTTGGATCAAACACCGACAGCATATGCAGCCCCGCCCGGCGATAATCGTCACGATACATCCAGGCGATCGCCAGGAAATGCGGAATCTGCCAGAAGTACAACACCGCGAATAGCGGCAACGACGCCCAGTGCAACGTGCCCGTCGCGCCGGCCCAGCCGATCAATGGCGGGAGCGCCCCAGGAACGGCGCCAATGAACGTATTCCACCAGGTGCGTCGCTTGGCCGGCGTATAGGCGAACACATATAGAAGGAACGTGACGCCGGTGATGATGGCAGCGGCCGGCCCGGTCGGCAGCACCGCCAGGCAGACCATGCCCAACATGGTCACCAGCGTTCCGAGGATGATGACCTCAACGGAGCCGATCCGACCCGCCGGCAGCGGCCGGTTTTCCGTCCGGGCCATGCGAGCGTCGTAGCGACGTTCCAAAAGTTGGTTGAAGATACTCGAACCCGCGGCGACCAGCGCCGTGCCAAAAAGCGTCAGGATCAGCACGGTCGCGTCAAGCTGCGATCCGCCCGCCAAAAGCGCCCCCAGAAACGTCGTAACCAGCACCATGAATGCGATGCGCGGCCGGCTGAGCTGCATGTAGTCTGCAAAGCGCGTGCTGAACGACAGAGGCGCCGCTTGAACAGTAGTAACGACCTGCGAATTCATGCACCCTCGTCGCTCTTAAAGCAGTTTCGCCTTCCAGGTTCGCGCGAGCAGCACGGTGCTTGTCGCGAAGATTCCAAAGCCGATTAATACGTGCAAGGAACGAATGGCCGCGTCCGGCACCGTCACCGGCAATTGCCTGAGTTCCGGGTTCGATGCGCGAACGAATGCTTCGACACCCAGGATAACTTGTGCGATCAGGAATATCCCCAGCAGGTAACCGAGCCGTCGCACCGCCCGGCTGCCATCGCCCGCCATGAAGACCTGTGCCAACAAGACCACGACGACGATCGCGACGGCAAACGCCAGCATCGGGTGCAGGCGGGCGGCTAGCGGCCAATCCAGATGCCGCAGCAGACCGCCGAAGATTATTTGAACGAACACCAGCGGCGCGAGGAACAGCGAAACCAACCGCACGGGCCGGCTGGCGAACCAGTCGGTCAGACTGTTCCAGTCGGTCGTGGTCATTACCGCGAGCAACACCGACAGAGCGAAGACCGATTGAGCGAATAAGCCGTGAATCACCGCGAGCCATGGTCCAAGGATCTCGTTGAGATAAACGCGCATTCCGCCGAGCAACCCCTGGACAATGACACCGACCAGTACGAGTGTAACGAAGCAGCGCTGCCATCGGCCCGCCGACCGGGAAGCGAGTTCGAAACCGGCACACGTCAGAAACGAAACGGCGCCGAGGGCCGCAATGAGAAAGCCGACATTTCCAAGCGCTTCCATCGAGCGCGAATCGGCCGTTTTTACCAGGCGCATGCCGTAGGCCGTGCCTGCCGAGGTAACCACCATCGCCGCGATCGCGCCCCAGCGACGCAGCTTGCTGGGCGACGACCACCAAAGGCAAACCGTCTGCACCAGCACCAACGTGCCAATGAGATAACCAACGATGCGATGGGTGTGCTCGACGTAAAAGCCGAAGTTCGGCACTTTTTCGATCAGCAGCAGATGCCACGGCGCCGTCGGCCAAAGCGGATCGGTCATGCCCACGTGAAATGTGGTGACCAGCGTGCCCATGAGGATTGTCACGAACGCCACCACCGCCGTCAGCGCGGACCATATCCGCAGAACGGGCGGATAGGTCATGGCGGCGGTCGGGTTGCGTTCGAGGTTCATCTTCGCTCTACGCTTGGCGATGGATCAATGCGCCACGGGCACGGTCGTCCCGGCGGGCTGCGGTGTTGTTTGCGGCAAATAGTCGTCGGCCATTCCGGGCACGGCGTACTCGTACGGACCGCGGAATACGATCGGCGGAGTTTCGAAGTTGCCGTGGCCAGGCGGGGAGGGAGCGGTCCATTCCAGCGAATTGCTCTTCCACGGATTCCGGTCGGCTTTCGGCCCCCAGAACAGGCTGTAGAAAACATTGCCCAGGAAGATCAACTGGCTAAAGCCCATGATAAAGGCGCTGATGCTGATGAACGTATTGATCGGCTGCAGGTGCTCCCACGTCGCAAACGGGGTCGGTTCGAAATACCGCCGCGGCACGCCGCCCACGCCGAGAATGTGCATCGGGTAAAACGTGCAGTTGGCGGCGATGAAGGTAATGACAAAGTGGATCTTGCCCCAGCGTTCGTTCATCAGCCGGCCGAACATCTTCGGGTACCAGAAGGTGATGCCGGCGAAGATGCTGAACATCGAACTCATGAAAAGCACATAGTGAATGTGCGCGACGATGAAGTAGGTGTCGTGAATAAAAATATCGACCGGCGTTGCGGCCATGAAAATGCCCGACAAGCCGCCGATGACGAACATCGACACGAATGCCAGTGCGTGCAGCATCGGCGTGTTGAAGTGGATATTGCCCTCCCACATTGTGCCGAGCCAGTTGAAGACTTTCACGGCGGAGGGCAAGGCGATCATGATGGTCGCGACCATGAAGCCGGTGCCGAGCCGGGCGTCCATGCCGGACTGGAACATGTGATGGCCCCAGACGATGAAGCCCAGACCGGCGATGCCGGAGATCGCGAGCACCATCGGCTTATAGCCGAACAGCGGTTTACGCGAATTCGTGCTGATAATGTCGGACACCATTCCCATCGCCGGCAGGATCATGATGTACACGGCCGGATGCGAATAGAACCAGAACAGGTGCTGCCACAACAGCGGCTGGCCGCCGCCCGGTCCGGTCGTCCAGTTGCCGAACACCAACCCGGTGGGCGGCAGGAAGAAGGTCGTGCCGATGGTCTTGTCAAACAGTTGCAGGAAGAGCGCCACCGTCAGGACCGGCAGCGCAAAAGCCTGCAAAATCGCGGTGATGAACATGGCCCAGACGGTCATCGGCATGCGGAACATCGTCATGCCGATGGCACGCATGTTGATAATGGTCGTGATGTAATTCACGGAGCCCATCATCGACGACACGCCGACGAAGATCAGCGACAAGAGCCAGTAGATTTGCCCGATGCCGGAACCGGGTTGGGCCGGCGAGCGGAAACCGAGTCCCATGGGCATCGTCGAGCTGGAAATCGTCGGATAGGACGTCCAGCCGGAGGCGCCGGCCCCGCCGTCCACGAAGAAGCTGAGCAGGATGATGACGATGGCCGGCCACATGAACCAGTACGAAAGCATGTTGAGCTTCGGAAAGGCCATGTCCTTGGCGCCGATCATCAGTGGAATCAGGAAGTTGCCGAAGGCGCCGGTCAGAAGCGGGATGATGACGAAGAAGATCATCACCGACGCGTGCATGCTGAAGAGCATGTTGTAGGTGTCCGGCCCCATGCGATGTCCGCTGTTGCCGGGCCCGAGCATCTTGCCGAGGATCGGGACTTCGGCGCCGGGCCAGCCGAGTTGCAGGCGGACGCCCAGGGCCAACAGGCCGCCGAGCAATAAGAACAACAGGCCGGTGAACATGAACTGAATGCCGATGATCTTGTGATCTTCGGAGAAGATGTACTTCCGGAGGAAGCTCAACTCCTCGTGACCATGTTCATGGCCGGTAGCGTGTGCTGACTCGCTCATGTAACAACTTCTCTTCGAAAGAAAAACGGACTATTTCGAGGGTGCGGCCGGCGCCGGTTCGGTCATGGCGCCTTGGGCCTGCTCCACCGTCTTCAGCCAGTCGAGAAAATCCTCTTCCGTCGCGTGAACATATACCTTGCCGCGCATCAGTGAATGGCGGGCGCCGCAAAACTCGGCACAGGCGAACTCCCACTGGAAATCGTTGTCCTTTTTCCACTGTTGGGCTGCGTCATCGTAGCGGAAGCCGGTCTTCCATTCGTTGCCTTCCTTGAAACAGTTGGCCTCGGTTGCCTCGAACCATACCGGGATCGTCTTGCCGGGTAGCGCGTCCTGCTTGAGGCGCATCTGCGGCAGGTAAAGGCTGTGAATCACGTCCTGCGTCTTGAGATGGATCAAGACCTTCTGTCCTTTGGCACAATGGATTTCATTGACAAAGCGCAGGTCGTCGGGACGTGGCGGCAATTTCAGGCGAACGTCGTCGAGCGCCGACTTCGGCGTTTTCCATTCGTCGTAATGTTTCGTGCTCGGATAGCGGATGCGCCACTCCCACTGGCGGGCGGTCACTTCGATCTGGAGAAAGCGCTTGTCGTCCTCGGTGCGGCCTTTCGTGATCGCCTGCTTCAGCCAATCGGTGTTTTTGACTTTGAGCCAGGCGGGGATTTGCACGATGCTGAGGATCACCAGGATGCCGGCCGGCACGGCGGTCCAGATCATCTCCAGCTTGTGGCTGCCATGCGTGTACACCGAGCGGCGCTCGGGATCCGCAGTAAAGCGAAACAGAATAATCGTAAACACGATCGAAACGCCGATGAAGGTGACGCCGGTGACGGCCAGAATGCCGTAAAAAAGCGCGTCGACGGCGCCGGAATAGGTCGAGACGCCGCGAGGCAGCCACCAGCCCACGAATGGCGCGACCACAAAAAGCGCCAGTTCCAGTGCGAGCACGGCGCCGAACAGGTAGGCCCAACGAGGCCGAAGCAGTGTCGGCACGAGCACGTAGACGCCGTACCCGGCGGCAGCGACCGCCAGGATGCCGATAAGGGCGATAGGCCACAGTTGCGTCATCGCGACAAACTCCGTGCAACGGTGCGGTCGAGATCAATCCAAGGGCAGCTTCACGCGCTGCTCGGGTTTCATGTTTTCCTGTAACTTGTCCAGTTTTTCCTGGATCGCCCGGCGCTTGTCGGGATACGGGGCGAACTGGACGAAATTGACCAGGTCCCAAATCCAGTCTTCTTTCTGCTGCAAATCGGCGTCGCTGGTGATCAATGCCGGCATGCCGGTGCCGTTGATTCCCGCGTGGATGCGCCAGTAAATATCGATCGGCCTGCGGCCGCCGCGGAACTGGTTCAAGTACAGGTTACGCGGCCGCACCACGCTGCCCCAGGCGTCGTAGAAGAACTGTGCGTCGCGGCCCATGTTCAGGTGGCACTGAATGCAGCCGCCCTGCTCTTTGATGCTGAAAATGCGGAAACCGCGGGCCGCCGATTCGAGCCGTTCGTCTTCGCTCTTGTATTCCGGGATCTTGACTGGCTTGATTTCACTTTCCTGCGCCTTGAGCCATTGGTTTGCGATCAATTCCGCATTTTCGCGAACGCGCTCGTAGATCTTTTGGCCCGTGGGGCTGGCAAGGCCCTTCTCTTCCTTGAACAGGTCGATCATCGTAACGTACTCCGCCTGGCCGCGGATGCTGAGGTGGATCACGTAACTAACCAGGGCCTCGATCTCCTCGGACTTCAACAAGTGAAACGACGGCATCGATGTGCCTTCGATCCCGTTGAGCAGCACGCGCTGGAGGTCGTCCCGGCGAGGTTTGCGCTCGCCTTGCCCTTGCGACGACGAGGTGAATTTGAAAATGCCCTGGCGATAGTCACGGGGCGGTGGATTGACCCACGGGCCGGTCGGCCCTTTGCCGTCGCCCGCGACGCCGTGGCAGTGCAAACAGTGCCGGCGGTAGAGCTTGGCCCCTTCGGCGAGCGTCTTGCGATCCAGCTTGAGTTGCGTTTCGAGCTTGGCGTTCAGTTCGTCGTATTTCGAGCCGAAAAGATCGACTTTCGGGTGCCGGGGCCGGCCCGAGAGTTCACGCAACGACAGACTGATCAGCTCCTTGGTTTCCTGCTGCAGTTCGCGCGGATCGAAGATGTTTTTCTTTTCGTCGCGTTCCTGGATCAGCCAGTCGCGATCCGGCCCAAACAGGGTGGTGTCCGGGTGATCCAGCACATACAACGGGAATACGCCGGGAGGATTGTAGCGCGTCGGCTGCAGCGTCGGAGGCTTTTCGATCATCCAATCGGTGCGGAGCGGATAGCGGATATCGACGCTGTACGCATCGTCGCAGCCCGTCAGCGCCAGTAGCCCCAGCAAGATCGGCAAAACACCCGACAGCAAAAGCCACCGGCTCGAAGGGGATCGCAATGTCACGGACAAAGCCTCCGGGAGACTCGGCGAATACACCATCCAAGTGCGGCGACCGCGGCGGTAGTCTTTGGTAATGAGTAGTGTTCTAGGTTCCTTCCTACTCTTGTCAAGCAACAGCAAGCGCAAGCCCGCTAATGTTTGCAACTTCGATGCCGTGATTTTTCGCAACCGGCCAGGCGCGGAACCGACGGCGCCCTTTGCGTAACTCGGCAATAGGCCAGCGGGGGTGTCAAAAGTGAGAAGCCGGCCGGCGCTGCTTCTCAGTTTCAAGAAACGGTTGAGTCCATGCGATATCGATTGGGCCGATTCCTGCAAGTTTTGGGCATGTGCATCTTGCCGACCGGCATCGCGGGAAATGTGCTGCATCCGCAGCTGGTCACCGAAGGCGTCATGCTCACAATTTGCGGAGCTGGTGCACTCGTTTTTTTGGTGGGTTGGTTTCTGCAGGGCAGCCGGCAGGCGTAACGGGTTTGTGGTCTCATGAAGCGCATCGTCATCATCCTGGCACTGTGCGTTTTGGGCACAGCATCGGCACAGATGCCATCCAGCAAGCCCGGCACATTCCCCGGCAGTGAAAAACGGATTCAGGATGATCTCGATCAAGCCGACAAACTCCTTGTCGAAAAGCGTTACGACGAAGCGGTGCGCCGCTATCGACAGATCTTGTCGGACGCCGGCGATTTGTTGGCGCCGGTGGACTCGCAGCGTTTTCTACCTGCCCGCTGGATCGTGCATCGACGCATTTCACAGATGGACGGCACGGCACGAAAAATCTTCCGCGACTTCGTGGAAGAACAGGCGTCGCGCTGGCTGACGCAAGCGACCAGGGAACGAGACGAGCGCTTGCTTGATCAGATTGTCTCCGAAGCCTTTTGCACACGGGCGGCGGAGCAGGCGCTGGTCTTGCTCGGCGACCTTGCGTTCGAACGAGGCGAGTTCGAGGCGGCGCTTCGATACTGGCGCATGGTGGTTCGCCCGGCGTCGGCAATGCAGGCCGCAAAGGAACAGGAAGCCTTCGAACTGGTCCATCCCGATCTTCCGGCGGATCCCGCTCAGATTCGGGCGCGGCAGATACTGGCCATGATCTTCGCCGGACAAAACGAAGCCGCGATGCAGGAGCTGCAGGCGTTTCGCACACAACACGCGAACGCGGAGGGCGCACTGGCGGGCAAGAAAGGCAAATACGCCGACATCGTTGCCGAGTTTCTGGCAACAAAGCTGTTGCCATCCGAATTGACTGGCGCTCCCGGCAACGACTCGTGGCGCACTTTTGCCGGCAATGCGTCCCGCAACGGTTTCATCACGACAAACCCATTGCCGTACTGGCCCAGTATCGAGCAATGGCGGTTCGCGTTGCCGGGCGATCCATTCGCCAAGCCGCACAAGGATGCGGATCCGCCGCCCGGCGCCGGTGCCGCCGCTCGCGGACTCGCGTTCCATCCGGCAATTGTCGATGGCCACGTGATCGTTTCGGATGCATGCCGAGTGACCGCGATCGACTTGTTCACGGGCAAATCGGCCGCCGAGTACGATCATCGCAAAACCAACGGGATGCCCAAGTCGCTCGACCTGCGGCTGCCCTCGCGCAACGACATCCGTTACACGGTCACCGTCGAGGGCCGGCGAATCTACGTTCGTATGGGCGCTCAGGCCGTTCAGCCGTCATCGGACAAGGACCTGGCAGCAAACGACACCTGGATCGTTTGCCTGGAACTTCAGCGCGAAGCCGGTCGCGTCCACCTGAAATACCGCTGGCAGTTGAGAGGGCGAATGCTGGATAGCGAACTGCCGGCTTTCTTTGAAGGTTCGCCGATCGTGCACAACGGCCGCCTGTATGTTGCGCGCACGCGCTTTGACGGCCGGCAAAGCATTACCTCCGTCGATTGTTACGATGCCGACTCGCCCAACGAGCGGCCGGAGCCGCCGGTGAAACGTTGGTCGGTGGATGTGTGGAATGTCGAGGCCGACCTTGCGCCGGATGCCGCCCGGCGCCGGCACGACCTGTTGACGAGGGCCGGCAGCAACATCGTACTGTGCACGCACGCCGGGGCACTGATCGCGATCGACGCGGCGACCGGCAAGCATGCCTGGGCGACTCGTTACCCCACGTCGAACCATGCCCCCGTCGATGGCACGCAACCACGCGATCTATCGCCTGCTGTATTTGATTCCGGGCGTCTTTATGTGGCCCCTGCCGATTCGAACCGGATTTTCTGTTTTGATGCGATGACGGGAGGATTGATCTGGGAAAGCAACCCGGCGCACGTCGTGCATCTGCTCGGCGTCGTCCAACGACGATTGTTCGTCACCCTGGGCGGCTATCCGCATGGCGTTCGCGCGTACGACGCCCATCGCGGCAACCCGATCTGGACGAAGCCCGACGAAGGTGATCGACATGCTTTCGGCCGCGGCTTGTTGACGCGCGATTCGATCCTCTGGCCGACTCGCACCGGTCTGAAAATGCTTCGCCAATCGGACGGCGAGCCGCTCGACGCCGGCTTCGACGGCGGACCGTTGGGCAACCTCGCTTTCGGGGAGGGGTGCCTGGTTGCCGCGACTGAAACGGAGCTTCTCGGCTTTGTCCCCGAGCGCTATCGTTTGCAGCAACTCAAGGAAGAAGCGGAGAAAGAACCGACGGCGCTGCACCAGTTCCGGCTCGCTCGCGCCTTGGCGGATGCGGGGCGTCGGCAAGACGCCATCGCCATCCTGAAAACGATCGAGGCCGCCGAAGGAAGCAACGAGATCGCGGCAGGCCGGCCGGTGATGGAGTGGGCCCGGGCGTTTCATCACCGATTACTACTTCAAACCGCTCAAGAACATTGGCTTGCAGGACGCAAGAGCGATGCGACGCGGTTGCTTCATGAGGCAGCCGGCGCACAATTCCCGGCGCCGGACCGCGTTCGAGCAGCCTCGTTATTGCCTTCCACCGGCGCTGCTGTTCCATTCGCCCTGCTCGAAGATGCGAGCGTTGCTGACACGTGGTTCACAAACGAGAAATCACCGCCGACGAGCGGCTTGGAAATACTTGTTCGTGAACTCGGTCCGATGGCGAACGCGGAACTGGAGTCCCGCGCCAAGAGTGAGTTGGCAAAGGATATGGCGCAGGCGATTCGCCGATTCCCGATGACGGTCGCGGCCCGAACGGCCTGCCTGGAGCAAGCCCGGCGCCATGAGCAAGAAGGGAATTGGCCGGCGGCCCTTTTGCGTTTCCGTCAACTATTGGCGGCGCTGCACTTGGAAGCGAATCTCGAGCAACGCCGGTCATTGCACGAGGAAGCGATGGCCGGATGCCGCCGTGCCTACACAAAGCTGGACTTCGCCAAAGCAGCCCGCGCGATTCGGCCGCGATTGCCGCCGCAGGACGATTCGCCATTGGACGTCGCCGACGCACCTCAGCCCGACTGGCCGCTGGTGTTGATTCAGGATGGAAAACGGTCGCAGACGTTGGACAACGAACGGCCGCTGCAGATCATGCCGGGCAGCCATGAACCTTGGGCGATGACTTCGGATGGACAATGTTTTTTTTCGGCCGGTTCTACCGTCGTCTGTCGTTCCGCTCAGACAGAAAAATCGATTTGGTCGGCTTCGGTGGGACACCTAACGGATCACGTTGGCGTATTTGCCGACACGGCAATCGTGGCGGGAGCGAACGGCATCAGCCGGCTGCGAATCAGCGACGGTTTATTGCTTTGGAAAGTCTTGTTGCCCCAGCGGGATCTGCCGTCGCGCAGCGTCGTCGAGCCGATCACGCCGTTCGTCCAGTCATTGGATTCCGATCGATTCTGTTCGCACCAAATGGCGGGTTCGCGTCTTTTTTTTCTGCATGGCGCCAGGCTGACGGCCGTTGACATCGAAACCGGCCAGTACCTTTGGCAGCGCTGGGCGCCGGGAGCGCCGATTGCCGACGTTGGATTTCACCCGATTTTTTTGGCCACGGTGGAGGCCGTTTTGGTTCAAACGATCGACGGCCGGATCATGCTGCTCGGCGCGCAGGACGGACAGGTGCGTTTTCAACGAAGCGAAGGATCGGCACTCTGGTCGTCGATGCCGCTGGCCGTTCAGAGGCAGCGCGCCATTGTTCCATTGGATGCCGAGACGATGGCATGTTTGAACCTCGGCGATGGTACGGTCGCATGGCGGCAAAACGTTTCGGGAGCATCGTCGCTCAGCGGCGCGATGCCGCAACTTCGGCGTGACGGATCGGGCTTTCTCGTCATCGTCGAGCGAAATTACGGATTCGAATGGGAGCGGCGGAACGTCGAGGACGGCCGGGTCGATTTCGGCCCAATTTTCCTGGGCCGGGACCGCCCGGATCTCTCGGCGGCAGGATTGGCGTCCGACGCCTATTGCTTTCCAATTCGCAACCGATTGATCGCCCATCGCCGGGATGGCCAGCCATATTGGACCGCTTCGTTGCCGTTCGACGCTTCCTGGCGATGCATCGCCACGCGCAATGGATTTGTCGTGACGCCCAACTCAGCCGTTCCGCGAGTTGCGGTCGATGAACTGGAACGGTTGCTGGTGCGTAACTTATCCGGATTCCCGGGGATCGGCCGCTATCACGCAGCGGCCAATCTCCTGTATCATGGCGGAATGGATCGGCGCTGGGCGATGCTGCAGCTGGACCCGGTTTCCGGCAAAACCGTGCACGCGCTGGAATTTGCTGTTCGCGGCTGGAACGCACAGCTGCTTGCCGGAGAACGCACCGCCGCGGTATTTCTGGACGGCACTCTCATTGGCTTGAAAGGCAAATGACACCGATACATTGTTCTAATTGTGGATTGACAGTCCCGGTGCCGCCCGGCGGCCGCAGGTTATGCGGCTGCGGATCCTGGCTCAGTGCACCGGACGAGAACGGAGTCGCGGAACCGTTTGCCGATGCGGACGCCGCCGGCTCGGTCGAGCTCGTCGCCGACTTCCCGCGCCTCGAAGGTGATTTGGCGTCGATCGAACGGCTCAAGGAAGGCAGCCGGCGCATCCTCGACGAATGCCGAAAGGTGATCGTCGGCCAGCAGGAGGTGCTCGAACAACTGCTGATCGCCCTCTTTGCCCAGGGCCATTGCCTGCTCGTCGGCGTGCC
>Ga0073934_10010540_pt1 | contig 11454 bp, 10 predicted proteins | sample LarsenN4metaG_FD_76834 | JGI IMG/M metagenome (GOLD analysis project Ga0073934, IMG submission 76834) | Hot spring sediment bacterial and archeal communities from British Columbia, Canada, to study Microbial Dark Matter (Phase II) - Larsen... ...
ATGGTGGGGGTGGTCACAGAGATCCTCCTCGCTGACGTCTTCAACAACCAACACGAGGATGATGCTGTGGCCTTCTGCTATCCAGTTGACCGGTTACTTACACCACGTACGGGGACTCTACTGTAGAGGACTCGGATACCGATAGTACACGTTGTCGGTTCGGAGCGGAACCCGCGTCGGAAGGATCATTTGCAGTTGATTGGAAAGCGGGATCAGCCTCTGGGCGAACCTTTCCTTGATCGGCACGATCAGTCCCTCCGAACGCCCTACTGTGTACATAGGAAAGAACCTCTCCTCCAGATCAAGGGCATCCAGGCACTGGCCGAATGCTGGCGCGAGCGGCAAAGGGTCGATACTGACAAAGAGGAGCGGAAGCGTTAGGGCTTGAGCTCTCTTGCACGCGCGCTGATACGCGCCCAGAGTATCCGTCGACGCACATGTCGCCACTAACGTCTCGTGAGGTGAATTGCCGGGCGAACCCAGGACATCGTATCGTCCCCGTGCCACAAAGCTACGCGCATCGACGCGCTCCAATCCAAAGCCGCGCTCTTCGAACATGATTCGCTGGACGAAGCGATGCAGTTGGGTCGGGCGCAAGCGCCCATGGATGAGACGCTTCGCCCAGACCCACTCCGCACGTCCGGCTCCGTAACGTCGCGCGGAAACACCTTCGACATAGAATCCATACTTCGACAGAAGCGGCTCTAAGATGGTTCTGAGTCCATCGTCCACCGTGATGTACAACTTTTCGACACCGTCCCGCGCAGCACCCTCGACTACCCCATAGAGTAGTCGGGGGCCGATCCCGTGAGATTGAAAGCGTGGCTTGATAAACAGCGTCGAGATCTTCTTCACCGCAGCTTCCTTGTTGCTCACCAAGGCAAAGCCTGCGTTCTCTGCACCGTAGGCGGCAACATAGGCGACTGCATCTCCATTTGATATCTGCACAGCCTTCTTTGCGACCCATTCGTCGAATGCCGGGTACCGAGCGACGAGTTCAGGAAACGTCTCCGTCACTTCCTTCAATTCACTTGCGGCGATCGTGCGAACCATGAAGCTGACCGGCTCGCTCCGCAGTTGAGTGGCGATATGCTCAAAGTCGGCCGGAGTGAGATTGAGCCGGCGGTGCGCCTTAATCACCTCGTCGGCGACCGCTGCCCGAACATGCTGGGCTAGCTCGTCGGCCGAGGCAAAGGTTCGCCACTTCACATCATGTCGTTCTGCCAGCCAGCCTGACGCTCGCTCGCTTCGCTCCACTTCCTTAACGAACAGCAGCCGCCGCTTGCCCTTGCTGAACGCGCGCGCGTACTCGTTTTCAACGGGATCCGTTAGGTCAGCGCCAAGAATCGACACGAACAGGTCGCACTGGTCAACCTTGTCGAGATAGGTCTCATCCGCTGGGTCCGCTGAAGCTGGAGAGTGCTCAAACATCCAAGCCCGAGTGAGCCCAAGCGAGTTGATGGCGTTGCCACATGCCTCGCGCTCCTTCCGAAGATCATCGATCTCCAGATTCATTACCGAGCTCACGAAGACCAGAAGAGGATTCTAGGCGGTTTGGGCGACCACTTCTGTCATGCTCTGAGTTTACGTACAAAAAAGGAGGTATTGCGCTAGGGAAACGCCTCATTCGAATTGCGCGACAGTCGCCACCGCTCCCCCGTCCGCTCGGCGCCATTCGGGGTGGCGTCGCAGCGAGATCACGCGAAGGTGTAAACCGTAGGCGCGTCTCCGCGCGCTAGACTACCCCCCACATGAAAAGCCGCACCGCGCCTGACACCCCCGCCATCGAGCTAACCGCCCGACAGGCGCGCCTCATCAGCCTCCGCGCGCAGGGCCTCGCCGGCGGCCGCGGCGCCCCGCGCACCCCGCGCGATGTCCTCCGCCGCGCCGGCGCCGTCCAGCTCGACACCATCTCCGTCCTCGCCCGCTCGCACGAGCTCGTCGCCTACGCCCGCCTCGGCGCCGTCCCCCGAACCACGATCGAAGCCGCCTACTGGGGATCGCCGCCGCGCGCGTTCGAGTACTGGGCGCACGCCGCCTGCGTCCTCCCCATCGACTACTGGCCGTACTTCGCCTTCCGCCGGCGCGCAGCGCACCGCCGCTGGCACGACACCACCGGCCCCATCTTCGACGAAGTCCGCGCCCGCCTCCGCGCGACGCCACACACGGTCACCGACGCCGGCGGCGCGCGCGACGGCGCCACCGGCTGGTGGAACTGGTCCGCCGCCAAGCGCGCCCTCGAGGTCCTCTACCGCACCGGCGAGGCCGTCGTCACCTCGCGCATCGGCTGGAAGCGCGTGTACGACCTGCCCGAGCGCGTCATCCCCCGCCCGCTCCTCGATTACGAGCCCGACGACGCCGAGTGCTACCGCTTCCTCGTCCGCGAGGCCGCCCGCGCCCTCGGCGTCGCCACCCTCCGCGACATCGCCAACTACTTCATGCTCACCACGCCGTACGCCGGCGTCGCGCCCGACGCGCGCGCCCTGCTCGCCCAATCCATCGACGAAGCCGGCGTCATTCCCGTGCGCGTCGAAGGCTGGAGCGAGCAGGCGTACGCCGGCCCCTCCGCGCTCCAAGGCAGCCGCCTGGAGCATGACGGCGCGGTGCTTCTCTCCCCGTTCGACTCGCTCATCTGGGCATCGAGCAGCGACGCCGGCTCGCTTACCGCCGGCCGCGAGCGCGTGCGCCGTCTCTTCGGCTTCTTCTACGCCTTCGAGGCCTACAAGCGCCCTCATGAGCGCGAGCACGGATACTTCACCATGCCCCTCCTCGCCCGCGGCGACCTCATCGGCCGCGTCGACCCCGCCCGCGACGGCCGCACGCTCGTCGCCCGCTACGCCTCGCTCGAGCGCCCCACCGACGAGTCGATCGCCCGCATGGCGTCAGCCCTCCGCTCGGCCGCTCAATGGGTCAACTGCGACGACATCGCCGTCGAACGCACGCACCCCGCCACCCTCAAGCGCCCACTCCTCGCCGCGCTCAAGCGCTAGCACGTGTCCATGGTCCCAACGGCGCGCGCGGGCAGGCCGAGTGGCCGTAGCCGATGCGCGCGAACGTGTCCATGCTGTGCCTGGACGGTGCGGCATCGCGCGCACGATGCCCCTGGAGTTCAACTGAGAGGAAGCGCCTCAATGGACTGGGATCTCGGATTGCGCGGCGTGTCGCTCCTTCTTGCGATGGCACTCGGCTTCGGCGTCATCGTTCAGCTCGTGATGTGGAAAGTGTCGCCTCACTGGCTGTGGCTGCTCGCAACCGCGACGTACTTCGCAAGCCGCCTGTTCGTCAGCGAAGTATGGTTCGGCTGGGCGACCGAGGAGGACCTGCAACCCAACATCGACGGCCTCTCCTTCGACGAAGTGCTCCTCCTGACGCCGCTCCTCGCCCTGCCATTCCTGCTCGTCTGCTGGCTCGTCGCCCGCCGCACCCGCGCCCACCACCCCGCCTGACCCAATCGACGCACATCGCGCGCGTCGCGTTTGACACTGCCTTCGACATCCCAGACGCGCCCGCCGCCGCTAGCGGCGGCGAGAGCGCCACGCCATGCCGCCCACAAGCAGCGATCCCAGGGTGCCGGCCGACACGGCCGCGGCGAGCATCGCCACTTGCAAGCTGCGTTCCTCGGAAGCCGCACCGGAGCCGGCGTCCGGCGGCACGACGGGCGGCCGTCCCTGCACTGCGCCGCCGTAGCGGTACAACCGCTGGCCGGCGCTGAGAAATGCACCCCCGCCCAGATCGCCCGCGAAGTACGCGAGCTCCGGCTCAACGATCTGGAATCGCCCCGGCACAGTGTCATCGGCGATGCGCTCGTAATCCCACGTCACGCCGCCATCCGCGGTGCGCATGTACACGGTGTCGCAGGCGGCGCCGTGCTCGATCGGATCGGGGCACAGCGCGCGTACGCCGCGCGCTCGATTGCGGTCGAAAAACGTCAACCCCAGCACGAATCCCGTTCCGGATAGACTGACGCGCTGCCATGTGTTGCCTCCGTCAGCCGTGCGAAACATCAGCGGTCGCATGAGATCCGTGCACTCATATCCGATGACCACCGCGTGGCGCGCGTCGGACGCATGCACCGAAACCGGGCAGCCCGTCGTCAACGGCAGAGGCGACGCCACCGCCCACGTAAGCCCGCCGTCCGTCGTGCGCCAGGCGCTCGTGCGGCAATCCACATAGCCGGCGCTGCACGAACGCTCCACGAACCACGCGATGCCGCCGGGCGTGAACGCAAGGCTCGTGTGCTCCAGCGCCGGCGCCACGGTCGGCAGTTGCCGGTCCTCCCAGGTGGCGCCGTCCGTTGTTCTCAGTAACAAACGGTCGCTAAGGGAGAATGCCCAGCCATCGCCCGGACTAAACATCTCGAGTTGAAGATAGTTGCCAAGTGAGAGCGTCCTCTGGATCTGCCAGGAGTGCCCGCTGTCGACCGTATGCAAGATGTGGACGGTGTTCGTGCATGCCGGCTCACACACGAGATCCGTCCCCCAACCTTCGGAAGGAGACACGAAGTCGATGGTGTCTGGTGGCGTACCTTCCCCGACGGGCGCAAAGGTGTCGCCGCCATCCTCCGTCCGCAGCAGCCTCGAAGCAGCGAACCATCCTCGACGCGCGTCGATGAAGTCGAAATCACCAGGCCCTGCCGTGACGGGAAACACCGCCTCATGCCACGCCGAGCCGTCGTCCGTCCACTCAACGCGACTCTGCTGTACGCGAAGCCCCGATCGCAGCGTCGCATACGCGATGTCCGTCACCACCCCCGATGTAGGCGCGCCGCCATCCGACCACGTCTCGCCTCCGTCGCTCGTGCGGCGCAGCACCGTCGTGCACTGCTCGCGGCACTCCGACACCGCCGCCACCGCCGTGGCCGCATCGAACCCCCAGACCTGGGCGGATGCGCTCGATCCAAGGTCAAGGACGCCTGTCCACGTCGCACCGCCATCCTCCGTGCGGGCGATCCCCGTGCGACATTCGTCATACGCAAGTGGTCCCTGGCACGCATACTCCACGGCCCAGCCGGCGTCTATCGAAGCGAAATGCATCTCCAGGAAACGATGCGCCTGCGCCATCGCTCGCCACGTCACGCCACCATCGTCCGTCGAGAAGACGGCAAACTCCACCGAGGCGCACCCGAACCCCTCCGGGTGCCGGATGCAGCGCTGCCCGGCGGCCCATGCGTGTTCGCCATCGGCGAGCGCCGCGAGATCGTTCACGCGGTACCCGCCAAGTGAGATCTCGCTCCACGTCCGCCCGCCGTCGGTGGAGCGGCGAAATAGCGCCGGCATCGGCTCGACGATCACATCGCTGAACCCGACGCCGTATCCGGACACAAGGATGGTCTGATCGCTCAGCGCCTCCACGTCCGCCAGGTGGATCTCGGTGCCAAGCTCAACCGGCTCCCACGACCTCCCGCCATCGGCCGTCGCGTACAGTGCGCCCGATGTGCCCGCCGCCCAGCCACGCAGGCCGTCCGGCATCGCCTCGATGTCGTGCATGTACCACTCCGACGCGCCTCCGACCTCCCAGTGCCGGCCGGCATCGCCCGACCACCAGAGGGCCCCGCCGCCTGCGGCCCAGGCGACGTTCGGTGACGCAATTGTGATCGCCTGCACGTCGCCGCTCGGTAGTTCGAGCACGACATCCCACGTGGCCGCGTCCTGCGCGTCCGTTCCTCTCGCGGTCGCTCCGCACAGTCCCACCACGCCAATCAGGATGAGCGCGCGGATCATCTTCATACGAAGCAGAACGCCGGCGGCCGAAAAAGGTTAACCGCGGCCTCACGGCCAACCGACGAGGAGCGGCCCGCGCGCAACAAAACAGGGGCGCCACCCGGCGCCCCTCAAGAAACCCTCAACCCGGAATCCAGACCTACGAACTCACCACCAGATCTTGTCCTCGATATCCTCCGGCAAGTCCTCATAGTTGGTCGTCCACAGCTGCGTCGACAGGTACTTCCACCCGCCGTCCGCGAACAGGCACACAATGTTGCCGGCGTCGAGCCGCTCCGCCACCCGCTGCGCCGTCTTCACCACCGCGCCCGCCGAGATCCCCGCGAAGATCCCCTCCACCTGCGTCAGCTCCTTCGACGACGCGAACGACGTCCGCGAGTCGATGACGATCTTCCCGTCCAGGATCGACTCATCGAGCACCGGCGGGATGAACCCCTCCTCGAGGCTCCGCAGCCCCTGCACGAGGTCGCCCGGATGCGGCACCGCCGCCACGATCTTCACACTCGGCTTGTGCTCCTTCAGATAGCGCCCGGTGCCCGTGAGCGTCCCGCCCGTCCCCAGTCCCGCAACGAACACGTCCACCTCCGGCAGGTCGCGTAGGATCTCCGGCCCCGTCGTCTCGTAGTGCGCGCGCGGGTTCATCTCGTTCCCGTACTGGTACGGCATGAAGTACTGCGGGTCTTCGGCCGCGATCTGCTTCGCCACCTCGATCGACCCGTTCGTCCCGCGCGCACCGTCGGAGTACACGATCTCAGCGCCGTACGCGCGCAGCAGCTCCGTCCGCTCCGCGCTCACGCTCTCCGGGATCACGCACTTCAGCCGGTACCCCTTGATCCGGCAGATCATCGCCAGCGAAATGCCCGTGTTCCCCGACGTCGGCTCCAGCACGATGCGATCCTTCGTCAGCACGCCGCGCCGCTCCGCATCCTCGATCATGTACTTGGCGATGCGGTCCTTCACGCTGCCGCTCGGGTTCTGCCCCTCGAGCTTCGCGTACAGCTTCACCGACGCCTTCGGGCTCATCCGCGGCATCTCGACGAGCGGCGTGTTGCCGATGGCCTCGATCAGGTTCTCGTAGAGCACGATTGACCTACCCGCCCGCGAGCGCAGGCAGGATCGAGATCGAGTCGCCGTCCTTCACGCGCGTGTCGAGCTGGTTCAGGTACCGGATGTCCTCGTCGTTGAGGTAGATGTTCACGAACCGGTGCAGGCTGCCATCCTGCATGATCTGCTGCTTGAACCCCGGGTAGCGCGTGTCGAGGTCCGCCAGCAGCTCACCCACCGTGCCCCCCTCGCCCTGCACCACCTTCGCGCCGGTGATCTTCTGCAGCACCGACGTCACTTTCACTTCTACGGCCATATCGTCTCTACCCCGCCCTCGTTCTCGTTCGTTCGTCCGCCCGATGCGCTCACGCGTTCATCGACGCCGCGGCCCGCTCTCGCGCCTCGCGCGCAGCCTCCGCCGCCTTCCGCTCTTCCTCGTTCGTGTGGTCGAACGCGCCGCCGCACCACGCGTCGTAGTCGATCAGCTCCGTCACCGTCGGGTTGTCGCCGCACAGCACGCAGTTCGGGTCCCGCCGGATGCGCACCTGCCGGAACTCCATCGCCAGCGCGTCGTACAGCAGCAGCCGCCCGTGCAGCGACTCCCCTGCGCCCAGGATCAGCTTCAACACTTCCGTCGCCTGGATCGTCCCCACCGTCCCGCACAGCGCGCCCAGCACGCCCGCCTCGGCGCAGCTCGGTACCATGCCCGGCGGCGGCGGCGACGGGTAGAGGCAGCGGTAGCACCCCTGCCCCGGCAAATACACCGTCACCTGCCCGTCGAACAGCAGGATCGAACCGTCGATGAGCGGCTTCTTCAGGAAGTAGCACGCGTCGTTCACCAGATAGCGCGCCGCGAAGTTGTCCGCGCCGTTGATCACGTAGTCGTAGTCCTTGATGATCTCCAGCGCGTTGTCCGACGTGATCGGCACTTCGTGCACCACCACCTCGACGTCCGGGTTGTATGCGTTGATCGTCTCCTTCGCCGAGATCGCCTTCGGCTTGCCGATGTCGTCGTTCTGGTGCAGGATCTGCCGCTGCAGATTCGACAGGTCAACCACGTCGAAGTCGACGATGCCGATCTTCCCGATGCCAGCGAGCGCTAGGTACACCGCGATCGGCGACCCCAGCCCGCCCGCGCCGATGATCAGCACGCTCGCTTCCATGATCTTGCGCTGCCCCGCCGGCCCCACCTGCGGCATGATGATGTGCCGCGAGTAGCGGTTCACCTGCTCGGCCGTCAGCGCCCCCACGGTCTTCCGCTTCGGCGCCTCGTCCTCGCCCGAGCCACCCGCCATCGCCGGGATCACCGCCACCTCGTCGCCGTCCTGCAGCGCCGTCTCGATCCCGTTCAGCGACGTGATCTCCTGCTTGTTCACGTAGATGTTGATGTGCGCCGGCACCGTCTCGCCGCTGCCGAACACGAGCTGCCGGAACCCCGGGTACTGCCGGTCGACGTCGGCGAGCACCTCCGCCACGTTCGCGCCGCTCGCCTCGACGTGCTGCCGGTTGCCCGTCAGCTTCCGGAACGGCGTCGGGATGTACACCGAAACAGGCATGCGCCCTCCGTTCGGCACTCCATGCATGGACGCGTCCGCGATCCCTGTCGTCCTATCGATGTGAAAGTGTCCGTGGTCCATAACCCGTCGATTCCTCTCCGTTCGCGTCCGTCTTACAGGCTAACACTCAGGTATCGCTCGCCGGTATCGCACAGCATCGTCACCACGCGCTTCCCCGGGCCGAGTTTCTTCGCCACCGCGAGCGACGCAAACACGTTCGCCCCGGACGAGATACCGACCAGCAGGCCCTCCTCGCGCGTCAGCCGCGCCGTCATCGCCATCGCGTCTTCGTCCTTCACCTGCACCAGCTCGTCGTACACCTCGCGGTTCAGCACCCCCGGCACGAAGCTCGCGCCGATGCCCTGGATGCCGTGGATGCCTGCCTTCCCGCCCGCCAGCACCGGCGAGCGCGCCGGCTCCACCGCCACCACCAGAATGTCCGGCCGCTGCTGCTTCAGCACTTCACCCACGCCCGTGATCGATCCGCCCGTCCCGACGCCCGCCACGAACGCGTCGATGCGCCCCTCCGTCTGCTCCAGGATCTCCTTCGCCGTCGTCTTCCGGTGCACCTCCGGGTTCGCCGGATTGTTGAACTGCTGCGGCATGAAGTACGACTTGTTCTTCTCCACCAGCTCCTGCGCCGCGTACACCGCGCCCGTCATCCCCTCGATCGCCGGCGTCAGCACCAGCTGCGCCCCGAACCGCGTCAGCAGCCGCCGCCGCTCGACACTCATGTCCTCCGGCATCGTCAGGATCAGCTTGTAGCCCTTCACCGCCGCCACCATCGCCAGCCCGATGCCCGTGTTCCCCGACGTCGGCTCGACGATCGTGTCGCCCGGCTTCAGCAGCCCCTGCGCCTCCGCCGCCTCGATCATCGAGAGCGCGATCCGGTCTTTCACGCTTCCCGCCGGGTTGAGCGACTCCAGCTTCCCCAGGACCTCCGCGCTCTCCGCCGGCGTCACGCGCGCGAGCCGCACCAGCGGCGTGTTCCCCACCAGCTCGAGCACGCTGTCCGCGATGCCGCCCGCCACGACGGCCCGTGCCTTAGATGACGTAGCGTCCGCCATGCCGGTCATACTCCAGTTCTCGCGCCGCCAGGTCGGCGATCGTCACCCCGCGCAGGATCTCCTCCGTCGCGGCCTCCACCCGGTGCCAGATCTCGTGCGCCGCCCGGCACTGGTACCCCTCGTCGTGCAGGTGCGACACCGGCGACAGCGACCCCTCCAGCGTCCGGATCACCTCGCTCAGCCGGATCTCCTCCGGCGGCTGCAGCAGCGCGTGCCCGCCCTGCGGACCCCGCACGCTCCTGATGAACCCCGCCTTGCGCAGCGTCGTCAGCAGCTGGTCCAGATAGGGCTCAGGGATGTGCTGCCGCGCGGCGATCTCCGCGCTCTGGATCGGCTTGCCCTCACCATAATGGTGGGACAGCTCGATGAGGGCGCGGACACCGTAATCTCCCTTGGTCGAGATGCGCATTCGAACCTGCCGGCGGAAAGTGCCTAAAGTTAAGCGATTACATCAACAATTGTAGATCGGCGGCGCAACCCCTCGCAAGGAACTCACGCCTCGGTCGCTGGGACATTCCGACGTGTCACACCTGTGGAACGCCAGACCACAATCGGCGAGGTCTTGCTTCTACATCGTCCCATGTCCGAACCGCGGGGTGGGCTCGATCCCGAACTACAATAGCAGCCATGAAACTCGCCATGACCCGAGTCGGCCGTTTTCGCGCACTCGTCGTCGCCGCACTCATGCTGCTTGTCATAGTCGGGGTGCTGAGCGCAACGTTCGATTTTGAGGAGATCTTTGCGGCGCTGCTAGGTGTCACTCCTATCATGCTGCTCTTGCTCTGGCAGGAGTACGTCAACGTTCCGGAACTGGACTTCATCTACGATCCGACTGAGCCGGAGTTTCATCCTGAGCTCGATGCCAGTTGGGTGCTTGCGGACGGTCAACCGCAGGGAATAACTCAGTGGCTGCGTATTGGAGTCCGCAACAACGGGCGAGCGACGGCACGCCGTTGCAGACCAGAGCTCTTCGTCGAGCGATGGCACGAAGGACGAGCTCCATCTGCCCCGGCCGCCGAACGCAAGTCCTTGAAGTGGAGCGCGGCTGGGTTGCACTTCATCCAAGAGGGGCTTGGCGCGGCCGTCGACATCTACCCGGGCGCGACCGAGCATATCGATGTGCTAGTGAATCCGTTGCGCGTGCCTCACGTGACACGCACAGCCTATGGCGAGGGAGAGGCGTCGCATGGGCCTCTCGCTGCGTGGGCTGCAACACCGTTCGCCTATTTCGGCCTTGGCGTGTTTGGTCGCCTACAAGACGGATTCAGCGTCGGAGATTTCCAGATTAGGCTGCGCGTCATGGGCGACAACCTCAATGCCCCAATCACGTCTCGGTGGTCCTTGCGTCTCGCGCGTCAAGACGAGACAAATCGCACACAATTTCGGTTGACCCGGATCGTTCGTTAGCCAAAGCTTGATCACTGGAGCCTGACAGCGATCTTCGGGGTGCGTAAGCGCGTTCCCCAAGGAAGTGCGTCAATGGAATGGGGTCGTCGGTGCTGCGACTATCGTGCTCGTCGTTGTGACCATCTGGTACGCGTGGCAGACACACCTGATGCCACCCAAGCTAGGAGTGCTCCAGAGATTGAGAAGGAAGACGCGGTCCTCGTTTTACACCACCAGCAACACCGCCGGCACCACCAGCACCGCCGCCAGGAACCCCGCGAACCCCCGCCGGTCCCGCACCGCCACATGTGACAGCCGCAGGATCGCCCGCTTGTACGGCTCGTACAGGAACACCAGCACGAACAGCGACAGCGCGCCGCCCGTCACCATCTGCGCGAACACGATCGTGAACGCCCGCGGCTCGTCCAGCAGCAGCGCCGCGAACAGCGTGTCGATCCACGTCGCGATGTTCGCCCCCATCACGTACGGGATGATGCTGTCCCGCCGCACGTACCCCTTCAGCGTCAGCGGCACCAGGATCGTCAGCGACAGCGACACCGAGAGCGTCATCAGCGTCACCAGCACCCCGAACACAAACATCAGGTAGCGCTGGTGCAGGAACTCCGACGCCCGCTCGAACCGCTCGCCCGGCTGATCGAGGTTCGGCAGCACGCGGTCGAA
>Ga0073934_10010541_pt1 | contig 11453 bp, 11 predicted proteins | sample LarsenN4metaG_FD_76834 | JGI IMG/M metagenome (GOLD analysis project Ga0073934, IMG submission 76834) | Hot spring sediment bacterial and archeal communities from British Columbia, Canada, to study Microbial Dark Matter (Phase II) - Larsen... ...
CGAAGGGCCGCTATATGGTTCGCGACATGGAGCGGCTGGCGGCGGCCGGGGGTCTTTCGTTTCGAATGCCGGACCCGTTTCCGCAAAACAGCCTGAAGGCCGCGCGATGGGCGACCGCCGGGCTCGGTCAGCCGTGGCTGCCGGCCTTCGTGCGCGGGGTCTACCTAGCCGAGTTCACGGAAGGGAAAGCGATCGACGATCCGGCCGTACTGGCTCGGCTTGCCGAGGGGCTGGGCCTCGACCCGGAGGCCATTGCCCGAGCGAGCGAAGGTGACGAGACCAAGCTCTCGCTTCGCCGGGCCACCGAAGATGCGCAGGCCCGCGGACTGTTCGGCGCCCCCGCCTTCGTGACCGAGGACAACGAGATTTTCTGGGGTGACGACCGGCTCGATCAGGCGCTCGATTGGGCGGCCGGACGGCGCACGTCTACGACCAAATGACGAGAACCCTCTGTGGACCCTGTCAGGTGCGGTCACAATTTCGTGATAGCCGTAGCCGAGTCGAAGACCAACCAGGGAGAAACGCCTTGAACAAATCCATGCGCCTCAGCCTCCTGGCATCCGCCTTGACGCTCGGCTTCCTCGCCAGCCCCGTGCTGTCGCAGCAGTCGACGCAGCCGGCGCCGAAGTCCGCACCCGCTGCGACCGCGCAGACTGCGCCGAAAGCTGCGGCGAAGACCGCGGTCACGAAGACGTCCGTCTGCAAAGGCCTCGAGAAGAACGCCTGCGAAGCCAACGCAGCGTGCAGCTACGTCGGCGAAACGGTCCGCAAGGACGGCAAGAAGGTGAGCGCCTATTGCCGGACGAAGCCGAAGTCGGCGGCGAAGGCAGCTCCGGCCACGAAGGCCACGCCCGCGACACCGGCGAGCCCCGCTGCTCCGGCCAAGAAGAGCTGATCGCTCGAAGGCGAGCCATCACGACGACCCGGGCCTGTCCCGGGTCGTTTTCTTTTCAGGCAAGCACCTCAGGCCAGGCCCGGCGGCATTTGCATGCCGAGCATGAGGATGCTCATCGCGAGCAGCAGGGGCACGAGCGCGAGCATGGCCCGCCCCATCGTCACATGGGCCGTCGCATGGCCGCCATCGGTGCGGAAGGCCGCAAACGACCCCGTCTGGGCCGCCGGCGCGAGCTGCGCCGCAGCGTCGGCCATTGCCCGCTGGTAGGGCGCGGCGGCCATGGCGATCTGCATGGCCGACCAGAAGCGATTGAGATCGACGCCCGGCGGCGTGAACGGGCCCCAGGCGCCCATGGCCGGCTGGGGCCAGGCCGTCGCCGCGAACCAACCGAACGGAGAATTCGTGAAAGCTGCCACGGGGGCATGCTCGCGGGGCGCGAACCAGCTCATGACCGCATCGAGCGGCGTTTCTACCGGCTTGCGATACCAGGAGCGCGGCTTGCTCGCCTCGCGCGCTGCGTCGGCCGCTGCGAAGAAGGTGGTCGCGGGCATGGCCCACATCTCGGCGGCATCGGAGGTCATCTGCCACCAGGTGCGCTGAGCCGACTCGGCGCAAGTCCGGGTTGCATCGACCCACGCCAGCGCGGCGTCCATCGGTGTCTGGATCGACATGACCGGCTCCCTGAATGGAATTTCAATCTTTTAGCACAGCCCTTGCCGCACTGCACCACAATTGTGCAGCGCGAAAGGTTTCCACTGGGTTAGGTCGCGGGTTCGGACTTCGTCTCGGCGACGACCGTCTTCGACGGAGGAGATTCGCCGGCATACCGGCCGGAGGCCAGCCAATACGCGATCCCGGCGAGCAGACCGGTCGTGCCGTAGGTGGCGAGCGCATACGTGTTGGCGATTGTGGCCGGCTGGCCCGGCAGTTCGCTTTGGTATTGGGCGGCGAACCCCGCGAGTGCGATCGCCACCGCCCACGCCGCATGGAAGAAGACCGACCGAAAGCTCTGCCACTCGGCGATGCTCGCCGCAATCAGGGCGAAGGGGGCCGCGAAGACGGCGGAATGGGTGGCCGTGAGCAGGATCCATTCAAGGGCGCGGGCTTCGGGGTTCGTGAACGTCGTCACGAACGAGGGGCCGAGCGCAAACCCGACCTGGACGGTGCCGGCGACGAGACACGCCAGCACGAATCCGATCAGAACGCGGAGAATGGCCAGCAGCATGAGTCCCCCGCTGCAGCCCCTTCGCGTGCAGCGGGGCAAGGTGTAGCGGAAACAGATGGGCGCGCCAAGGCGATGCTCAGGCCGAGCGTCCGGCGAGGAGCCAGTAGACGAAACCGCCGGCAAAACCAGCAGTTGCAAAGACTTGCCACAAGCCACCGGGCGCAGCCGTCGCGGTCACCGCCTGCGCCATCAGCGGGACCGCAGCGAGAGCGAGGCCGCCACCGGCGACGTAATAGAGAAAGCTGCGGATGCGCGCGATCTCGCCGACGAGAACGACGGCCAGTGCCGGCACGATCGTCAGACCGGCCATAAGTGCGCCGGCCTGATCCAAGAAGGCGACGATGAGCGGCAGAGGGTCCGACGCGATGTCCTGGCCGTGGACGTAATGGGTGATGCGCTCGAGCCCGAGCGTCAGAAGCACGGTCATCGACGCCATCGCGGCGAGGACAAAAACGATCGGTACCCAGACGAGGCGGAGAATGCCGCCGAGGATGCTCACGACTCAGGTGCGGTGGCACCCCGCCGCTCGCTCGCCCGCAGCTTGACGCTTTCCGACTTCAGCTGACCGCACGCGGCCAGGATGTCGCGGCCGCGCGGTGTGCGGACAGGGCTTGCATATCCGGCGCGATTGACGACGTCGGCGAAGCGCTCGATCTGCTCCCAGTCCGAACAGGCGTACGCCGAACCCGGCCAGGGATTGAACGGAATGAGGTTGATCTTCGCCGGAATGCCGGCGAGCAGCTTCACCAGCGCCCGCGCGTCGGCGAGGCTATCGTTGATACCCTTGAGCATCACGTATTCAAAGGTGATCCGGCGGGCGTTCGAGAGGCCCGGATAGGCGCGGCAGGCAGCCAGCAGATCCTTGATGGGATAGCGCTTGTTGATCGGCACCAGTTCGTCGCGCAGGTCGTCGCGAACGGCGTGCAGCGAGATCGCCAGCATCGTCCCGGCCTCGGCACCCCAGCGCGGAATTTCCGGCACGACACCGGACGTCGATAGCGTGATCCGCCGCTTCGAGACCGACAGGCCTTCGCCGTCGCACGCGACTTCCATCGCGGTCTTCACATTGTCGAAGTTGTAGAGCGGCTCACCCATGCCCATGAGGACGATGTTGGTGATCTTGCGCTCCGTCGTCGGCAGCAATCCGCCATCCGACGGCGCGGTTGCGCCAGGCCAGTCGCCGATGCGGTCGCGGGCCAGATGGATCTGCCCGACGATTTCCTGAGGCTCGAGGTTGCGCACGAGCTTCTGCGTACCGGTATGGCAGAACGAGCAAGTCAGCGTGCAGCCGACCTGGCTCGAGATGCAGAGCGTGCCGCGGTCGGCTTCCGGAATGTAGACCGTCTCGATCTCCGGGGCGCGCGCCTCGTGCCCCCGGCGCGGCAAGCGGAGAAGCCACTTGCGTGTGCCGTCGACCGAAACCTGCTCGGTGACGATCTCGGGTCGTTCGAGGGAGTAGGCGTCCGCCAGTCGGGTCCGCAAATCCTTCGACACGTCGGTCATCTGGTCGAACGACGTCACACCGCGGACGTAGAGCCAGCCCCAAAGCTGCGCGACCCGCATGCGGACCTGCTTGTCCGGAACGCCGATCGCGCGGAGCGCATCGCCGAGCGCGGCACGCCCGAGCCCGGCGAGGGTCGGCTTGGCAGGCGCGATCGCCGGCGGGGCCGGGGGCGTCTTGTCGAGAATGAGGACCATGGCGGTGATTTAGCCGTGATCGGCCGGTGGGGGAAGGCCCCGGCCGGCAGCGCCGTCGACAAAAGTTACCGCGCGGATGGCTTCCGCGCATAGCAGCTCAGCCGCCCCCCGCCGGGCTGCCGCTTGAACAGGGCGCGCAACTGCGCTCTCTCTCCGACGAACGATCGCGAGAGGATACGCCCGATGAGCCAGCCAACGAGCTCGAATTCGACCCGCACGCTGACCGGCGGCCAGGCCCTCGCGGAGATGCTGAAGCTCGCCGGCGCCGGTCCGATCTTCGGCATGGGCGGCTTCCAACTCCTGCCCTTCTACGAGGCCTGCCGCGCCCTCGGCCTGAAGCACGTTCTGATCAACGACGAACGGTGCGGGGCTTTCGCCTCAGATGCCTACGCCAAGGTCACCAACCGGCCAGGGATTGCCGATGGCACGCTCGGACCGGGTGCGACGAACCTCGTCACGGGCCTGATCGAAAGCCTCAACGCCGGCATCCCGCTCGTTGCGATCACGGGCGACGCCAATCGCGAGCACGCCTGGAAGAACATGACCCAGGAGGCGAAACAGCTCGAGATCCTGCGCCCGGCGGTCAAGGAAGTGATCCGCGTCGAGGTAACGAAGCGCATTCCCGAGCATGTCCGGCGCGCTTTCGCCGTGGCGACGAGCGGGCGTCCCGGCCCCGTGCTGATCGACGTGCCGGAAGATATCGCGCACGGCGAGTTCAACTTTGACGCCGCGGACTTCTGGATCGACCCGGCGACGACGCGGGCGCAGGCGCGCCGGTCACGGCCCGATCCGGCGGACCTCGCGAAAGCCGCTGGCATCATCGCCAAAGCGGAGCGGCCGATCCTTCTCGCGGGCGGCGGCGTCCACATCTCGGAAGCCTACGGCGCCCTGCTCGCTCTGGCCGAGGGCCAGGGCATTCCGGTGGCTCACACGATGTCGGGCAAGGGGGCCATTGCCTGCACGCACGCGCTCTCAGCCGGCCTCTTCGGCCGCTACGACCGCATCGCCAACGGGATGATCGCCGAGAGCGACTGCCTGATCGTCGTCGGTTGCAAGCTCGGCGAGATCGCGACCAAGCGCTTCCAGCTGATTCCGCCGGGCAAGACCGTCATCCACATCGAGATCGATCCGACCGAAATCGGACGGACCACGCGCGCGGAGGTCGGCCTCGTCGGTGACGCTCGACTGGCGCTCGAAGACCTCGCAGCCGCCCTCGGCGACGCACGCAAAGCGGTTGCGGCGCGGGCGGGATGGCTGGCCGAGATCCCCAAGCGGATGGCGGCTTGGAAAGAAGGCGCGCGTGACCGCCTCGAGTCGGGAGAGAGCCCCATCAACGTCGGCCGCCTGATGGGCGAGCTCAACAAGATCATGCCGGCCGACGGCATCGTCGTCGCCGACGGCGGCTTCGCGGCCCACTGGGGCGGACTGATGTTCGACACCAAGGCAGCGGGTCGACACTTCCTGCCGGACCGCGGCTTCGCCTCGATCGGGTATGGCGTGCCGGGCGGCATCGGCGCCCAGATCGGCGCAGGGCCGAAGCGGCGCGTCGTCTCGCTGACGGGAGACGGCGGTTTCAACATGAGCCTCGGCGAATTGGAAACGGCGCGTCGGCTGAATGCGAACTTCGTCGTCGTCGTCTTCAACAATGCGGCGTCGGGCTACGTGAAAGCCCTGCAGCATGCCGTTTATGGTCCTGGCAATTATCAGTCTTCGGACCTCGTCGAACTCGACTATGCGGCAATCGCGAAAGGTTTCGGATGCCTCGGCATTCGGGTCACCGATCCCGAGAAACTCTCAGGCGCGATCGCGGAGGGGCTGGCGAACACCTCGACGCCGACCGTGCTCGACGTTGTGGTGACGCGCGACCCGGCGCGGATGCTGCCTGCGGCCGACAACAGAACGCTGAAAGTGCAGAAGGGCGACCGCCCGGTCTGACGCTCAACAAAAGGCAGACGCAAGATCATGATGGCCGAACGAACCGATCTGACCATGCCGCTCGGGCCGCAGTGGGCGGAGATCCGCGACGGCGTGACCAAAGTCTGCGAGGGCTTCCCGAACGCCTATTGGACGAAGCTCGACAAGGAGAGCGCCTATCCGACCGAGTTTGTGCAGGCCCTCACGGAGGCCGGCTATCTCGGTGCTCTGATCCCGGAGCAGTATGGCGGCGCCGGGCTGACGCTGTCGGCGGCGTGCGCCATCCTGGAGACCATCCACGCGACGGGCTGCAACGCGGCGGCCTGCCATGCGCAGATGTACACGATGGCGACCGTACTTCGGTACGGCTCGGAGGCGCAGAAAGAGAAGTATCTGCCCGGCATCGCGTCGGGTGCGCTGCGGTTGCAGGCGTTCGGCGTGACGGAACCGACCACTGGTTCGGATACGACGCAGCTCAAGACCCGCGCCGAGAAGAAAGGCAACGATCGCTACATCGTCAACGGACAGAAGGTCTGGACGAGCCGCGCGATGCAGTCCGACCTCATGCTGCTACTGGCCCGCACGACGCCTGCTGATCAGGTGAAGAAGCGCTCGGACGGACTCTCGGTCTTCATCGTCGATCTCAAGGAGGCGCGCGGACGCGGCGTCGAGCTGCGCAAGATCGAAGCGATGATCAATCACAACACCTGCGAGGTGTTCATCGACAATCTCGAGGTCCCGGCGGAGAATTTGATCGGCGAGGAAGGCAAGGGCTTCCGCTATATTGTCGACTCGATGAACGCCGAGCGCATCCTGATCGCGTCCGAGTGCATCGGCGACGGCAAGTATTTCATCCGCAAAGGGAGCGATTACGCGAAGGAGCGCGTTGTGTTCGGCCGTCCCATCGGCCAGAACCAGGGCATCCAGTTCCCGATCGCGCGGGCCTATACGGAGCTTTCGGCGGCCGATCTCATGGTCGCCAAGGCGGCGGCACTGTTCGAGGCCGGAGCGGCCTGCGGAACGGAGGCCAACATGGCGAAGATGCTGGCCGCAGAAGCATCATGGAAGGCGGCGGAGGCATGCCTCGCCACCTTCGGCGGTTTCGGGTTCGCATCGGAATACGGGATCGAGCGCAAGTGGCGCGAGACGCGCCTCTATCAGACCGCACCGATCTCCACCAACATGATCCTCGCGTTCCTCGCCCAGCACGTGCTCGGGCTCCCGCGGAGCTACTGAGGGTTCGTCACCCTCAGAAGCGGAAGTCGAGCATGGCGCGGGCCACGACGAGGTCGCTGTCAATGCTTGCCTTGTCGCCGTAGATTTTGATGTCGCCGGACAACGCGTGGTAGTTCGCCTCGGCGCGCAGTGCCGTGTTGTCCGTCAGCTTCCAGCCGAACCCGAGACCCACCGTGCCGCCGACGAGACTGTTGTCCGTCTGATCGTTGCCGTGCGGGCCGGACGACCTGACGTCGACGGAGAGCACACCCATCGAAAGGCCGCCCGTCACGTACGTGAGAAACGGACCGTTCGCATATCCCATGATACCGCGAAGCGAGACGAGGCCATCGAGCCCGACCTTCGCGTCGTACATCGAGCCTCCGAAGGATATGCCAGATGCGGAAACTTCGTGGCTGGTCCAGCTGGCGTCGATTTCGGCGCCGTAAACGAAGGCCCCGCGCTGCCAGTTGTAGCCCGCCTGCACGCCGGCGACGGCGCCGGAGACTGCGTCCGAACCCATCCAGCCGCCGCCGCCATGGATGCCGACGTGGCCACCGGCCCAGGCCTTGGCGTCATTGCGATCGACATATTCGACGGGACCGCGCAAATCGGCTGCGTAAGCAACGGTCGAAAAGGCCAGCAGTGCCGCGCTGGCCGCCCCAAACACTGTACGTACCATCTGACGTCCCCCTGTTTCGTCCGTCTACGTTTGAAGGAGGACGTTTAAGGCGGCGTAAACGTGCGTTCCGGAGTCGAACAGGGTCGGTGGCGGGACCGGTTCGGCGGGCGCCGGGAGGCACCGTTCAATCATGCCGCGTGCCGGCTGCGGTTCGACGAATGGCAGCCATTCCGCTGTGACGGCAGGCCGGCGTTGACCGCGCTGGCCGGGGCAGCCAGTGTCATCGGCAAAACCCGGGAGGACACCATGAGAATTGCCATCATCGGCGTCGGAGCCATGGGCTCCATCTATGCCGGCCTGCTCGCCAGCGCCGGGCACGACGTCTGGGCCGTCGACGTGTGGGCAGACCACGTCGCCGTCATGAAGGAGAAGGGTCTCCGGGTCGAGGGGGCGAGCGGCGATCGCACCGTCCGGCTCAATGCGACCTCCAACGCCGCCGACGTGAAGGACGCCGATCTCGTCATCATCGCGACGAAAGACGACGGCGTCGAAGCTGCCGCTCGGGCCGCACTCGCCATGGCGAAGCCGAATGCGCCGATCCTCACGATCCAGAACGGCCTCGGCAGCGCCGACAAGGTGGCGGCGGTCGTCGGATCGAAGCGCATCATGATGGGCGTCGTCGGCGGGTTCGGCGCGTCGATGAAGGGGCCCGGCCACGCCCACCACAACGGCATGGAATTCGTGCGGCTCGGCGAGATGGACGGCGGCATGTCGCCCCGGCTCGAGCAGGTTGCGGAAACCTGGCGCTCCGGCGGGTTCAAGGTCCTGACCTTCGACGACATCCACAAGATGGTCTGGGAAAAGCTGATCTGTAACTGCACGTTCTCGGGCACGTGCGCGATCACGCATCTGCGCGTCGGCGAGGTGATGGCCAATCCTTCGGCCTGGAGCATCGCTTCGGCGTGCGCGGCGGAGGCCTTCCACGTGGCCCGTGCTCGCGGCATCGCGCTCGATTTCAACGACCCGATCGCCTACGTCCGCGCCTTCGGCGAGAAGATCCCGAACGCGCGCCCCTCGATGCTGCTCGACCACCTCGCCGGCCGCAAAGCAGAGATCGACAACATCAACGGCGCGATCCCGCGCGAGGGCGCAAAGCTCGGCATCGCGACGCCGGTGAACTCTATGCTGGTCGCGCTGCTGAAGGCCAAGGAGGCCGGCTTCGGCGCCAAGTGACGGGGCGCGGTCCCGTCACATCCGCCCTTCGAGAACGAGATCCGTCAGCAAGCCGACGTCTCCGAAGGCCTTGGCGAGCGCTCCCTTGGTTTCGCGACCGAGGGCCGCCGGGTCGACGCGCGAGGACAGCGGGACGCCGGCTTCGGTGTCCATGAGCTGCTGGCGCAGCACGGCCCCGAGCATGACGCGGTGCGCCTCGATCACGCGGTCGATGTCACCGGCATTGCCGATCCCGAGGGCCATCACGGCGCGCAGACGGTCGGGCGAGGATCGCGCGCGGATACCATGCCGGATCGCCAAAACGCGCGCGCCGCCGAACACCGGCATCAAGCCAGAGAGCTTGACGTCGACACGACCCTTCTCATCGACCTTGAGCCCGCCGAACAGACCGACGGCCGTCTGGCGCCGAGCGGAGTTTTCGGTCAGCAGCTTCTGGAAATCGGTCGCATCACGTCCGCGCTCGAGTGCGTAGTGCCAGATCGCCTCGCCGAGCGCAGCGTCGCCATGAACCGGCATGGCATCGAAGAAGATGTCGACGCTCAGGAGATCCTGCGGGCGCTGGCGACGGAGCCACCCGTCGACGGTGATCTTCCAGTCGGCGAGGCTCATGCGCCACGTGCGGTTCTTGGCCATGACGCCGCCCTTGCAGAACGGCAGGCCGACTTCGTCCAGGATCGCCGCGAGGCTCGTCGCAAGCTCGGCGAACCAGGTGTCTTCGGACCCACCTTCCGCGCCTTCGGCATAAACGATGGCGTTGTCCTGATCGGCGGCGAGCAGGCTTTCACCCCGCCCTCCCGAACCGAGCACGAGCACCGCATAGGGCACGGGCGGGCTCCCGCGTCCCTTCTCGGCCATTTCGCGCTCCGCAAGCTGTGCTGCGCGGCGCGTCAGAATGCGAATTTCCGAACTTATGACTTCGGCGATCGTCCGACAGTCGACATCCTCGCCGAGCAGGCTGCGCGCCATCAGGGGTAATCGCGCCCAGGCGCGGCCGAGGGCGGCGACGGTCTCGGCGCTGTCGATCTCATCGCCGAGGACGATGGCGTGGCTCGCGCGGTGACGCAGCAAGTTGCGGGTGGTAACGGCGCCGGTGATCTCACCATTGGCGTTACGGACACCGAGGTGGCGGAAACCGAGCCGATCCATGCGTCCGATGGCGCGATAGACGAAGGCTTCCTCCGACACCGTCTGCAGGGGCGTGTTCATGATCTCCTCGACGCGCGTCGAGAGACCGTCGGGACCACTGGCGTCGATCTCGCGCAGTACGTCGCGCTCTGTGACGATGCCCACGTTGCCGTCCGCGTCGCGCACGTAGACCGAGCTGACCTTCCGCGCGATCAGCATCTTGACCACGTCCAGGACCGATGCGCCGGGCGGGGCGAATACCGGCGGCGTGCTCATCACGTCGCGCACGCGGTGGCGGTAAGGGAAGCTGTCGATCCGGGCGAGGGTGCGGGTGTCGTCGGCGGCGGCGACGGGCTGCGCCGCCGTGAAACCGCTGGTCGAGCGAGCTTCCAGTTCGGCGAGTTGGCGACCCGCGGCTTCCGCTTCGGCAAGCGTTCGGATGCCGCGTTGGCGGAGCAGGGGGATCAGCGCGACGAAGACCTTGGCCGTCGCCTCGGCATCGCCGATGGCAGTGTGGCGCCCGTCGACCTCGATCTCGAGCCAGTCGCACAGACGGTCGAGGTTGTGGTGGGCGAGCGTAGGGGCGGCGAGACGCGCCAAAAACCGGATGTCGAGCGCCCTCCAAGGACGCCAAGTCAAGCCGGCGAGTTCATGCTCGCGCCGCAGGATCTCAAGGTCGTAGGTGATGGTGTGGCCGACGACGATCCCGGATCCGATGAAGCTCGCGAGGTCGTCGGCGATGGCACGGAACGGCGGCGCATCACGCACGCGCTCGTCGGTGATCCCGTGGACGGCAGCGTTCGCCTTGGGGATAGGGACGCCGGGATTGACGAGGCGGTCGAACCGCTCCGCGTACTTGATCGCGGTACCTTCGACCTTCACGGCGCCCACTTGCAGGAGCCGGGCACTTCGTGAATCGAGCCCGGTCGTTTCGGTGTCGAGCACGACCGCGTCGAGGGCCGACAACGGCGTTGAGTAGCTGGCCGCAACCATCCTGTTCCGCTCCCTGGGCGATCGCCCGCTCCGATGCGGCAGCCGAAGACGACCGGTGGGCGAATTCCATGAGTTATATCAACTCTGCTTGCTGCCGCGGGCTTCGTCTGACAGAAGGGGCGGGGGAGAGCGCCGCACGATGACGCCAACTGAGAGCTTCTACGAGCACTGGTATTTCCATCTGCCGAACCTCGCGTTGGCGGCGCTGCTGTACACGCTGGCCGGACGGTACATTCTCGAATTGTTCTTCCAGAGGAACCAGGACGCCGTCATCCTGAAGGTGTTCCGGTCGGTGACCGATCCGGTCCTCAAACTCGTGCGCGTGGTGACGCCGGGGGTCGTGCCGAACGGGCTCGTCATCATTTTCGCCGTTGTCTGGCTGATGGGCCTGCGCCTGTTCCTGTACCTAACGATGCTGGCCGCCGGCACCATGAAGCTCGGTTGAGGGGCTCCGATGGATCTCGATGAACGCGAGCAACTTCTCAAGCGCGACGGGCTCCTGCTCGGCATTGCGGTGGCATCTCTGCTGAACG
>Ga0073934_10010542_pt1 | contig 11452 bp, 15 predicted proteins | sample LarsenN4metaG_FD_76834 | JGI IMG/M metagenome (GOLD analysis project Ga0073934, IMG submission 76834) | Hot spring sediment bacterial and archeal communities from British Columbia, Canada, to study Microbial Dark Matter (Phase II) - Larsen... ...
CTTAGCGGAAGTCCAGCTGGTGCGCAAAGATGGAAGGCAGCTGCCGGTGACCGTCGTCATGGCTGCAATCCCCGTTGACGGCCATATCGTCGTCTTGCACCGGGTCATCGCCTGCAAACCCGCCGAGTTGCCCGTGCACAATCCTCCACACGTCGCCCCCGATGCTATGTTGGTCGTCGACGCGACGGGCCACATCGTCGGCGCCAATGCCCAGGCGGAGGTGCTCTTCGGCTACTGTCGGAGGGAACTCTTCGGTCGCCCGGTGGAAGAGCTGCTCCACGGGTGTTTATCCAGCATGCACGAGGGACACCTGGTGGAGGATGCTCCTGCCCTATATCAGCATCCGATGGGCATGGAACGGAAATTATGCGGCCACCGCAAGGACGGCATGGAATTCCCGGCCGATATCAGCCTCGTTTCGCTGCAGACGCAGGGGGGAGCATTAATGGTGGCAGTCATTCGCGATGCCACTGCGCGCCAGCAGACGGAAGCGCAGTTGCGGGCCGCGCTCCAAGAGAAAGAGGTGCTGCTCAAGCAAGTCTTCCACAGGGTTAAGAACGACTTGCAGGTGGTGTCAAACCTGCTCGACCTGCAGGCCGACATGGTGATGGACCCTCAGGTGCGAGCGCGACTTGAAGAAAGCCAACGGCGGATCCGTACCATCGCCCTCATTCACGAAAGCCTTTATCAAACCGGCGATGTGGAGCACATTGACGCCGCTGACTACTTCCGCTTCCTGAGCACGCAGCTCTTTGAGGTGTACGGTGCTCCGAGCCACCGCCTCACCCTCCGGTTCGCAATCGAGGATTTGTGGTTGGATGTGAGCCAAGCCGTCCCCTGTGGCTTGATCCTTCATGAGCTGCTCTCGAACGCGTTCAAACATGCCTTCCCAGATGGCAGGACGGGGGAGATTGGCATCAGATTATGGCAGGAGCCGCCCGGCACCTGTGTCCTCACCATCCAGGATGACGGCATAGGTATTCCCGCTGAACTCGACCTTCACCAGATTAACTCGTTAGGTCTGCAGCTGGTCAGCCTCTTGGCCGACCAGCTTGGGGGGACGATTGCGTTGGAACGCTCTGGAGGGACGATCTTTAGGCTGAGTTTTCCCCTCGTCAAGACAGGTTGATGGCTTAGACTTCCGCCGTCTACCCATAGAGGAGGAGTATCCTCCGCAGCTGTCGTGGCTCTCACCCTTCCTCAAAACCGTCGGCGCATTGAGGACTGCGATCATGCCCCCAACTGGGTATCCACGTCTCGGCGCAGCCCCTAAAGGGCCGGGCGATCGATGTCGTCAACCTTACTTCGTTCTTAGCTACCAAGAGCAGGTGGCTGCTCCTTCAGAGCTCGGATGCCCTCTTGGCGAACAGCAGCCACGCGCTGTCGGTACCGGCGGTTCCAGAGACTATAGCGGTGAGTGGGATCAGCTACACCGGGGGCTCAAGTGAGGACTATCCCATATCCGACCATAATACGTCTGAGGCACCGTTGGAATCGATGGTGGTAGCAAAGCGCCGGCAGGCAATGTAGGTGGCCGACACGCCATATCAGGCCATCGATGCGGCGCTCCAGTTAGCCGAGCCTGAACCGCGTGTCTTTCCCGTTTTAGAAACAGGAACATCCGTGCCTCTTAGCCCCAAGTTGGGGTCAGAGGTCATTGGACCAGCACCGACCGGACTCTCTCACGAAGAAAGCAACCGATGGAGGAACAGAGCAACCGATCCGTCATCGCGGGAACGATTGAGGCGGGGGTGTTGCAAGAGGCCCTCGGCCGGCAGCACCGGGCTTCCGCGAGCGGCGACTTGATCGGGGCTGTATTGCCGCAGCTATGGAGCCACGGGCAAATCCACGAATGCCTGGCATAGCAGGGCGGAATCCAGGTCGAGGTAGGCGCACTGGAGGAGGCAACCGCCACACTGTGGCAGCTCGATTATCGGCTGGGACAAACCCCTTATCTGCTGCAACAATATCAGCAGCGCCTACGCACCCAGATTAGCTTCATTTATCAAATAGGTAAGAACTCGCTGACGCGTGCCTCAACGCCATACTACTTACGGAGGATACTTTATGAGCCGGGGGACGCCTCTCGAACAGCGGATTACCCATCTCTTGGGCCAACTGATGCGGTCGGCCGCAAGGCCCACCTTTTCGTTTCGCGTGGACGAGATTCGCGCCATTGCGGCAGACTTGATGATATGTTGGACCCGATATCATCAGGGTCGCGGAGAAGACCATACTAGGCCCCTCGGCCTGCCGACGACTCGGCATCTGGTCAGCTTCCCCTATACCCGTCACGAACTGCGCGCCTTGTTTGCTGCGGCCTCTTGGGAGGATGTCGAGCATGGCGGCTGCTACGAGGCCCAGGGTGTCGCCATCAATCTCTGGACCCGTCCATGGCCCCAGGAGTGGAACGTGCCGCCCTCCGAGGATAGTAGCCTCAAGGGCACCTTCCACTTTACCTGGGGGAAGCCGCCTGGTCTCTGGCAAATCGAGACGGACGCGGGTTTTACGCTGGGAGATCTCTTGCGAGAGCTGGGCCACTTAGAACTCAAAGCGCTGGGGCACCTCAAATACGGTGACATGTCGCCAGAGCGGCGACGGTCGCGAGAGTGATCATATCGCTGAACAGACGAACAACCCTGGTCGTTGAGGCGTTACATCTCACCTGGCCCGATGATATGCAGACTGCCACGTAAAGCTATCCCCACCCAAGCTGCGCGATTGTTGTTCATACCCTAGCTCATGGACGGTCTTTTCCAGCCCGTACGCCTCTAACAGCACCTGTAACTCTTGGCACTCCTTCGGCAGAAACACGGCATTTTTGGCGGCCATGAGATAGCCGATCGTAAACGATGCTGTCACCCATTCATACCAGAATCGACGCCAGGGCTGTGGGGTGTGCGGGAAGTCGCATTTTTGCGTGAGAAAGCGGCCGATCGCCAACTCGGGGTTCACCTCTGGTTCAAGCCGCCTGAACAGCTTCAGCACTAGCTTGTCGCCATAGAAGATGCAGGTATGATTTGGTTTAGCGCAAGACACAGATGGCTTCGAAGCAGAAGTCCCACGCGCCATGGCTGAAGCCTTCCGTCACGGGAACCTCAGGCTGATGGATTATTATCGCATGACGAATGTCCAGGCCGAGACAGCTATGCGCGAAGCCATCGCGGCTACCGAGGAGGGACCCTCCGCGGGCCCGAAGACCTAGAGGGACCGATGACGTCCGAATAACTCCTCAGTCTCTTGATGTTAGCGCTTGTCCCGCTGGTCAACGTCGCCGTGCGCGTGCTCAAGAAGCGGGTCGAGAGCAAGGCCCCGCCAGCGAAACAGCCCAAAGTGTCGGAACTCTCCCCACAGGTGCGCCGGCCTCCCTCGGTCGTGGCGCCGCGCCAGCCGCATCAGGGCCCCATCGCCGTACTATGGCCTCGCGCAGTACCGCCCGTAACACGGCGTCGGCGGACTGGCACGCCTCTGGGGGATCTCCGCTCAGTGCGCCGTGGCATCGTCCTCATGACGATCCTCCGTCCCTGCCGCGCCCTGGAGCCACCAGACGAGGCATGGTAGATCCGACCAGAGAAGATTGGTACAGGCTGCGCAGGCCTCTCTAGGGGTGAATCGTGTCTTCGGCCTGCAGCTGGCAGCGCCGCCGGGAGTGATCAGCGGGATCGCCTCTCCACTGGAGATCCCGATGTCGTGAGATCCGATCTCGGTGCGTTTTCCAGCCTCCAGCAGGCGGCCGTATGCTGCGCAGCGACCCTGAACGAGGGCGGATAGTGGCGCTGACAGCGGTCCTCGGCAAAGGGGCAGCGGGGTGCAAAGCGACACCCAGGTGGGAGGTCCCAAAGAGCTGGGGGCTGACCCTGGATTGCATACAGTCGGTGCGGGCGCTCTTCCAGCGTGGGCACGGAGCTCAGCAAGGCCTGCGTATAGGGGTGCGCCGGGCGATTGAAGATGCCCCGCACTGGTCCACTTTCCATGATGCGATCGGCATACATGATCATCACCCGGTTGCACATCTTCGCCACAATGCCGAAATCGTGGGTGATGAAGATCAAGGACAGGCCTCTTTCCTCTTGGATCTCCCTGAGTAGGCGCAAGTACTGGGCCTGGATGGTCACATCCAGTAAGCTGGTGGGTTCGTCGGCGATGAGGATGTGCGGTTTACAGGAGACGGCGATCGCTCCAACGACGCGCTGCTTCATACCGCCGCTCAGCTGATGCGGGTAAGCGTCAACGCAGCGCTCCGGGTCGGCCACCTTGACCCGCCTCAACACCTGAATCGCCCTCTGCAGGAGCCGTCGGTATCCGGCCCGGTGATGGATCTGGATCGCCTCAATAATCTGATTGCCAATGGTAAACACCGGGTTCAAAGACGTCTGGGGATCCTGCAGGATCATCGAAACTTTGCGCCCCCAAATGCGGCGCATCTTACGCTCGCTTTTCTCCAGTGGATTCTCCCCTTCGAGCAAAATCTTGCCCGACATGATGCGGCCGCTCCGCTTGGGCACCAATCGCAGCAGGGAGAGAGCAGTCATGGTCTTGCCGCAGCCGGACTCACCGACTATGCCCAAGGTCTCGCCCTGACGTAAGGAGAAACTGACGCCGTCCACCGCCTTCACGACGCCCCAGCGAGTGAAGATGTGGGTGTGCAGGTCATACACTTCCAAAATGGCATCGCCGAGGCGTTGAGCCATAATCCCCCCGTTGTCCTCCCAAGACGCAGCCCAACTCTAGCGCTGGGTGCTCCTACCATCTCTACCTGACAGCTTTCAATAAGTGGAAATGCGTCGTCCGGCCGGCGCCCAGACCCGGGTACGTCCACTCCGCTACCACTTTGGGATCGGCGACGACGTCGCTCGTCAACCAGAAGAGAGGGATGTCAGGGAATTGTTCGAAGAGGAAGTCGCCAATGGCTCGAGCCAGATGCCCTCTTGCCCGAGGGTCGATGGCCTTGGTCAAGGCCAGGTATGCCTCTTCAATGAAGGGATGTTCAAAGTGGTGCGCCGCTCCCTGACTGGAATAACTGATACGGATCCACTCCTCCGTTGGCCTCCACGAAATGACGTTGGGCCAGATGCAGCAATGCATTTTCTTGGTGGGGCACATCTCTGTCACTTTAGCGACATCGAGAGCCTCGATCTCTGCCTCGATGTCTACGTCATTGAAATACATAGCCAGCGCCTCCGCCAGCTGAAGGCCCTCTGTCTCGCCCGGGTCAACGAACGTGAGGATCTTTACCTTGAGGGTGCCGGTATGGTATCCCGCTTCGTGCAAGAGCGCCCTGGCCTGGGTGGGGTTGTAGCCGTAACGCTCAGGGAAGCGCCTCTCCCACTCAGGGTTCCACCCCTCTGCCATCGGGAGAAAACCACTCACGTAGGCCAGCGCACCTTTCCCCCCAAAAATCGCCTCTCGCAGCTCTTGGCTATTGATGGCCATGTTCATGGCTTGCCGAACCCTTTTGTCGTTCCAAAGTACGTGATCCCGAAAAGACGGGTCTCCTGGGATGTGGTACTGACCGCCGAAATAGACGGTCACCCAGTCCGCAGGGAGCTGGGAGGAGAGGATCTTCATGCCCCTCTTGAGAGCCTGCCTGTGCAACTCGCGGGAGAGGTCCACGATGTGAGCCTCTCCCGCGAACAGCAAGGCCATGCGTGTGACATCTTCGCGGACCAAGCGGATCTCCAGTTCTTTGAAGTCCGGGGTTTCACCACGCCAGTGGCGCTCTACCCGTTCCAGAAGGATCGATTGCCCCAAGTGGCGTTTGACATAGCGGTAGGAGCCGGTGCCCACAGGCCATTTGTCCACTCCAGCCAGGCCTTCTCGCTCCCATTGAGCCTTGCTGAGCATCCGCAGATCCCCGGCACGCGAAGCGGCATACGGCATGCTGGCCACGGGGTGGTTCATGCGGAAGACGATTTGATAGTCATCGAGGACCTTGCGGGTTCTTTGGGGGCCCGTGAACACCGTCGTCTTCACAGCCCTCGCAGAGCCGGTCGCTCGCGCGGCGCCGGGGCGCCAGCTCGCTCCTGGATCTTCATCGCGTCAGCGCTATGGGCGCTCTCCTCTGAAGCATGGCCTGAGCAGAACAGCCAGACCGCTCGTGGATTCCCTCGGAGGGTCGAGCAAAGGTCATACCGGCGCGAGCCGACTTGGATACGACACAAACAGCGCCACGCAGTGTTCCCTGCTGCGCCAGCTCGATGATCGCGGTTGAGGCAAACCGTCCCATCGATGAGGCGCGATGTCCCATATGGAAACTCGACTCTGTATAGCGAGCCCACGACATCTCGGTGGGGAAGTCCTTGTCGACGTTATTTTGGCTTAACCTGCAACAGGTACGTACCTTGCACCCTCGCATGAAGGCGGACACGGGGCGGTCGGAATGGCAGCGAGGACGAGCAGAGCAGAGAAAGCACGATAAAGCCTTGACCGCGCCAGTGATGGCTGGCGGTGATCGGCTTGATCTTTCTGTTCGACGTTGCGATAGCTAGTGCCCACGGCCCCACACCCGCGGCCCAGCGCGCGATTGAGGAGCTGCGCCGGGGGATACGCCCTACGCCTGAACCAGTATAGGGCATCAGGGAAGACCAGGCCTTTTGAGGGCTGCACCCACCGGGCAGGATCATTCCACCACCTAAAGACCCCCCCAAAAGCAAAGAGACATTGGCAGCGGAGCGCCTGGCCAAAGTGCAGTGGCTCGTTGAGCATGGATATCTAAAATCAGAGCGGCTGAAGCAGACGTTGCTGCGTGTCCCCCGCGAGGATTTCATCCCTCGCCGTTACCGAGATTATGCCTATTTGGAGGTGCCTCTGCCGCTGCGAGGCAAAATAGCGAGCATCTCCTGTCTGCACAGCTATCCGCTGTTTTATGAACCTTTGGGATTGGATCAGGGCCAGAAGTTCCTCGAGGTGGGTCTTGTCTCCGGCTTTGGCACTGCCGTCGCTCGTGAAGTCGTTGGTGCAGAGGGAGTGGTCGTCGCCATCGAGATCGATCCGGTGACGTTCAGATTTGCCAGAAAGAATCTCCGTAGAGCTGGCTATACCGACGTCGTGCTCGTCAGAGGCGATGGTGGCCTTGGCTACCCACGGCTCAGCCCCTACGACGGGATATCCATTACGGCCGCTTGCCCTGAGATACCCACGCCGTTGATTGAACAGCTCTGTATTGGCGGAAGGCTGATTGCGCCGGTGCTTGAACAGGACACACAGAATCTGATCTTGATCGAGAAGACCGCTGAGGGGATCCGTCGACAGGCCCTTTACCAAGTCCTGTATGTTCCGCTGCGAGGTCTTTACGGGCAATGAACAGCGAGGCATATGGCAACTAGTGGCATGGAACTGGAAGAGTGATCTGCACTAGTTGCCGAACCAGGGCGCTAGAGAACCACTGGGCCGGACCGTGAGAGGAGCATACGTGCCCCCCGAATTGCTCGCCGTTAAGGGCCTGATGCTTACACGGGGAGGACGCATGATCCTGCAGAACGTGAACCTCTCAGTTGCACGCGGCAACATCCACGCGTTGTGGGGGATGAACGGCTCCGGCAAATCCAGCTTGGCCTACCCCCTTATGGGTTGCAGCGACTACAGGCCCGACGGCGGCCGCATCGTGTTCGATGGCCAGGATATCACCGCTCTCGCCGTCCACGAGCGCGCCCGTTTAGGCATGCCACTGGCCTGGCAGGAGCCTGCCCGTTTTGAGAGTTTGACCGTCTTGGAGTACCCGAGCTTGGGCCTGTCCAAGCCTGAGCCGGGGCGTGTCGAGAAGGCACGACAGTGACCGAAGGGAGCGGGAGTGAGGACATGGCCACGAAACCCTCTTATCTAAGCCTTCATCGACAGGAAATGCTACTTGAGCGGATCCGCGTAGCCCAAGAGATGCTTCGGGAGTGCACCGTGTGCCCACACCTGTGCCGCGTCAGCCGCTTCGAAAGCCGCGCCCTCTAGCGACCTGTGCGAGTTCTGGGCAGAAGGGCTTCGGCTCACTGCCGGGCGGTCAAGCGAAAGGAGGTAAGACGAATGGACGTCCAGAAGATCTTGGTACCCATCGATTATTCAGAGGACTCTCTGGAGGCACTGCAATGGGGCGCGAGTTTAGCGACGAAATACGGGGCCAAGCTCATCCTCCTGCACGTCATTCCCAAAGCCGTGGAAGAGATTTATCCATCAGGACCTGAATGGATCGGCCCTTTCACGCCGCCATCGTATTACTATGAGGGGATGGCTCCCGGCACCAGGCCCCGCAGGACCGAACCGCTGCTCATCGATTGGCAGGAGAGGGCCAAAGCACAGCTCTCCGACTTCGCTACCATGAACCTAAAGGAGCCTGTGCCGCTGGACGTGCAGGTCGCGGTGGGCCGCCCAGTCGATGAGATCCTACGTCTGGCACGTGAGCAGCGGGTCGATCTCATCGTCATGGGCACCCATGGGCGCACGGGGCTCCGTCATCTGCTGCTAGGGAGCGTCGTGGAAGCGGTCGCTCGTCAGGCGCCGTGCCCAGTGTTCACGGTTCGGATTCCAGGGCAAGAGACAGCTCGAAGACACACGGGGCAATCCGGCGCCTGACGAGTCGCTGATCACAGCGTATGGCTTAGGGAGAGACCGTCAATACGCCGCGTTGGCGGCAAGGGGCGAGCAGGCCGGTCCGCAACTGCCGCGTCGAAAGGGCCCACCATGGAGATGCCGAACGAACATGATGAGAGCGACCGTTATACGGTCACTCAGAGCACTTTGCAGACCTATCTTCACCAGATCAACGAAATCCCCCTCCTCAGCCCAGGAGAGGAAGTAGCGCTAGCGACCCGCGCCCGTGCCGGTGACAAGGCAGCTCTTGACCGACTTATCATGAGCAACTTACGGTACGTGGTCACCGTGGCGCGGAAATACGTCGGCTACGGCCTGCCTCTGACCGACCTCATCAACGAGGGCAACATCGGCTTGCTGCAGGCGGCCCAGCGCTTCGATCCAGCGCGCGGGGTCAAGTTCATCACCTATGCGGCGTGGTGGATCCGCAAAGCCATCGCGCGTGCGCTGGCCGAGCAGGCCGGGGCTACAGGTCTGCCGGTCAAGCAGCTGAGCACCCTGCTTAAAATCGCCAAGGCATACCGACGTGCGGTCCAACAAACGGGGGCAGAACCGAGCAGTGCCGAGCTGGGGGCGGAACTCGGGTTACCTGCGGAGGAGGTGGAAGACCTATTGCGCGTCTACCGCCACTACGTTTCCCTGGATGTGCCGATCGGCGGCAATGGCGAGGTGAGCGTCCTCGATCTCATGCAGTCCACCGCTTTTCCGCCAGCGGAAGAACTGCTTACTAAGGCGGCCCTCACCCGAGAAATCGACGACCTCCTCGGCCAACTGCCTCCCCGTGAGCGACAAATCCTTCGCCTGCGCTTTGGCTTCGATAATGAACCCAAGACGTTGGAGGAGATCGGTCAGCGGCTCGGGCTCACCCGTGAGCGCGTGCGCCAGATCGAGAAAAAGGCCAAGGAGCACTTGCGGGTGAAGGCCAAGATGAAGGCGCTCGCGGATTACCTCAACTGAGCTTGGCCAGCATCGGCGTCGCTTCCCGGGCACGCCGCGGCTCTCGGCCAATGTGTGGCAGCCCGCCATCCCATCATTCAGTCGGCTGACCTCACTGGGGTGATTTGTCCGGTCAAGCCCGTGACCTTCGGCGATCCAGGGCAACGGTGGTCGATGAAGACGTTGCACAGCTGCTTCACATCGCTGTCAATGTCGTTACGTTCGCAGGCATATTCGTGACCCCTGTGGCAGCGCCACGGTTCGCCCCGTTGGCACAGATATTGCGCCAGGGCGACTCTTAGGGGTAACAGCCGATCGGCTTCAGGGGCCCGATCAGACAGAGCCGCGAGCCCGTACATCTTGACCATGATATCTGACGTTAGGGAGATGGCGAGGTGCATCATGCCAACGTATGCGATGCTCACACGTTTGTCCCCCGAAGCGCTGGCTCGTCCGCAGTCGGTGATCGACTTGAATCGTCAGGTGGAGGAACGCATCAAGCAAGACTGCCCAGGCGTGCGGTGGCTGGCGAACTACGCCGTATTGGGCCCTTGCGATTACCTCGATATCTTCGAAGCCCCCGACGTCGACACGGCGACGAAGGTGTCGCTGCTGGTTCGGTCGTTTGGTCATGCCACCACGGAGACATGGCTGATCACTCCTTGGGAGCGCTTTGTGGATTTGGCCAAGGGCCTCAAGAGCTGACCGGGCAGCAAGTTCATGGCAAACCACGACCGAGGGGAGATCAACAGATGGCCACAACACAGCACGAGCTCTTCGCATATACGTTACAGAAGACGCATCTCTGGTTGAAGGACCTGATGGAGGAGCTCTGGTGGGATGATCAGCATCGGGCTTATCTAGCGCTCAAGGCGACGCTACACGCTCTCCGTGACCGGCTCACGGTGGGCGAGGCGGTGCACTTGGGGGCGCAATTACCCATGCTGATGCGCGGCTTTTACTATGAGGGCTGGAGCCCTGCTGGCAAGCCCTTGAAGGAGCGGCGTAAGGAGGAGTTTCTGGCTCATGTGCAGGAGTACCTCAGAAGGGAGGGAGATATCGACGCCGAAAAAATCGTCCATGGAGTGTTCAAAGTCCTTTCCAAGCGCGTGACCGAGGGTGAGATCGAGGATATCAAGCAGATCTTACCCCCAGAGCTACGCGACCTTTGGCCCTGATCGGTGGCCAGGCCGACCTTGCGGCTTGTCCGCGAGATCAGCTTCGAGCCGGGGGTACGGGACGGATATCGCGATCATAGAGTCGTATCACCCTCTCCTGCTGCAAGAGGGTGATACGACATCAGGACAGGCTCACCACATGTCACAGTCATTGCGATCCTGAATCTGAGGGGTGGTCTTGCCTAGTCCGGCGAAGTACTTTGGCCTTAGCTTGCAAGAAGCGCAGGAGTTCCTGGAGATGGTGATCTGTCACTGGATCGATCAGTGTCACGGTGTGGCGCCGCCCCCCATCCTCTACCGTGATGGCATATTGACGATAGTCAGCTGCTCCCCGCGGCGGTGGGCTGACGCTCGTCGGACGCTCGAAGAAGCGCGTTGCCTCCACTAAGCCCCGTAGTTCCTGGGCCTCGTCTTCGGGCAGCTCCTTGCTGTCGAGGACGATTGGCTGGCTGAGGCCGGGAAAGTACGCAAGTCCCCCCTCCATCTTAAATTCTACACGCATACTCTATCCTCCCACATCCAACAACCTGCTGAACGGTCGACCTTAGAGCTTCAACGGACATCCCTACCTTAGACTACTAGTGTCGTCCAAATGCTGATGCTAATGCCCCTAGAGCAGTGTCTAGATCAATAGTATGGCAATCTAGAAACCGCAAGCGCTCTCCTTGGCTCTGCATGTCCCTTACCCCGTCCTCTAGCCCAACAAAGTCCTGTACCAGCTGCAGCAGGATACGATGTTGCTCTTCGCTCGGCAGCGCCCC
>Ga0073934_10010543_pt1 | contig 11451 bp, 10 predicted proteins | sample LarsenN4metaG_FD_76834 | JGI IMG/M metagenome (GOLD analysis project Ga0073934, IMG submission 76834) | Hot spring sediment bacterial and archeal communities from British Columbia, Canada, to study Microbial Dark Matter (Phase II) - Larsen... ...
AAGGCCGCGGCGCTTGCCGGGCTGCGCGGCGCGCTTCGCAAGAGAGCGCAGATCCAGCGAACGCGCCTGGCGCCGGCGGCGGCCATCTGGGCGCAGCTGGAGCCCCGCTGGCTGGCGGTCAAAGTGCGCGAGAAGCGTTTCGACGCGGACCTGGCCGGGAGCGCCTGGTGATGCGCCCCGAGATCGCGGCGGTGCTGGTCAACTACAACGCCGGCGACGAGCTGCGCCGCGCTCTTCAGTCGATTGCCGACGAGATGCACGACAGCGCGTGGGAGGCGGTGGTGGTGGACAACGCCTCTACCGATGGCAGCACCGCCATCGTCGGCGAGTTCACACCGCGGGCACGGCTCGTCGCCAATGCGGTCAACGTGGGGTTCGGGCGGGCGGTCAACCAGGGGCTCGCGGCAACCTCTGCGCCGCTCGTCCTCATCATGAACCCGGACTGCCGGCTGGTGGCCGGCGCCATCGGCGCGCTGCGCGCCGAGCTCGACGCGCACGCGGGGTGCGCTCTCGCCGGTCCCAGGATCCTCAATCCGGACGGCTCCGTGCAGGGAAGCGCCCGCGGCGACCCGAACATGCTTACCGGCCTGTTCGGCCGTTCGGCGGCGCTCACCAGGATGATGCCGTGGCTCTCGGTGGCGCGGCGGAACGTGGTCAGCGAGGCGGCGATTCGAAGCGGAGAGCGAAGCGTCGTGGTGGACTGGGTGTCGGGCGCCTGCATGCTGGCGCGGCGGGATGCGCTGGAGGAGGTCCGGGGGTTCGACGAGCGCTACTTCCTGTACTGGGAAGACGCCGACCTGTGTCGCCGTCTGCGCGACCGAGGGCACCACATCCGTTATGTGCCAGGGGCCGCCGCCATTCATCGCGTGGGGCACTCGAGCAGGTCGGCACGAGAGTCGGCGATCCGCGCCTTCCATCAGAGCGCGTATCTTTATTACGCCACTCACGTGGCGCCGGGCCGGCTGGCTCCGAGACGCCTGCTCGCGCGCGCGATTCTCGGTGCGCGCTGCCGTTGGCAGCTGCGGCACGCAGGGGGCGGAGCTGCAGAGCGAAGGTAGGCCCGCGCCGCTACTGCTTCAGCACTTCGTCGACGAGGCTCGCCACCTGTTCGCCAATGGACAGGCACGCCGTCAGGCCTGGTGATTCGATTCCTGCCGCCTGCACCAGCCGCGTGCAGCTTCGATCGCGGGCGATGAAGAAATCGGCGAACGTTTCCTCGGGCGGGTGGAGCTTCGCACGAATCCCGCTGCCACCGAGCCGGAGGTCATCGAGCTGCAGCGCCGGCAGCAGCTCGCGCGCCGGCTCGAGAAAGTCTTCAAGCGGCAGGCGATTGCCCTCGTAGTCGTCCTTGCGTTCCTGGTATCCGATCGTCGGCCCCAGCGTGACGCTGCCCCAGGTGGTCCTGGTGAGGTGCACGCCGAGCCCGTGGCCCGAGCCGTGCGGGAGCGGATACACCAGGCCGTGGACGAGGCCCCACTTCGACGGCACCAGCTCCGCGTACTCGCCGCGGCACGCCCAGATGCGGAACGCCTCGCCTCCCAGCATCGCCGACACGTCGTCGGCGTACAGCCCGGCGGCGTTGACGACGCTGCGCGCGAGGATCGATTCGGCCGGCGTGCGCAGCACGACGCCGTCGCGTCGCACGTCGGCGCCGGTGAGCGGCGTGCCGGGCAGCACGTATCCGTCGTGGTCCGCGCAAAGACGCGCCAGCGTGCGCACGAGCGCCTCGGCTTCGACGATGCCGGTGTTGGGCGAGTACAGTGCGGCGGCGGCCCGCACGTGCGGCTCTCGGGACGCGATGAAGCGTCGATCCACGATTTCGAGGCCGCACACGCCGTTCGCGCGCCCTCGCGCGGCCAGCTGCTCGAGCTGCGGGATCTCCGCTTCGTGCTGCGCGACGATGAGTTTCCCGCATCGCTCGTGCGGCACGCCGTGCGCCTCGCAGAACGCGTAGAGCAGGCGTGCGCCCTCGACACAGTGGCGGGCCTTCAGGGAGCCGGCGGGGTAGTAGATGCCGGCGTGGATGACCTGGCTGTTGTGGGTGCTCGTGCCCATGCCGGGGCGCGGCTCGCGTTCGAGCACGCACACGCTGCGTCCGCGCCTGGCGACCGCCAGCGCGGACGCCAGCCCCACCACGCCGCCGCCAATGACTGCAGTGTCAATGGTTTCCATCACGTTCAAGATGCAGTAGGATCGGTCGGTTTGAAGGTACCCCTGCTCGATTTACACGCCCAGTATGCCTCCATCCGGGAGGACGTGCTGGCGGCGATTACCCGCGTCTGCGACTCCCAGCAGTTCATCATGGGGCCGGAGGTGGAACAGCTCGAGCGCGAGCTGGCCGCGATGCTGGGCGTGCGCGCCGCCATCGCCGTGTCTTCCGGCACCGACGCCCTGCTCGTCGCGATGATGGCGCTCGACATCGGCCCGGGCGACGAAGTGATCACGCCGACGTTCTCCTTCTTCGCCACCGCCGGGTGCGTCGCGCGGCTCGGCGCCAGACCGGTGTTCGTCGACGTCGATCCCGACACGCTGATGCTCGATCCGGCGCAGCTCCGTGCGGCGATGACGCCGCGCACGCGGGCGATCATTCCGGTCCACCTGTTCGGCCTCTGCGCGGACATGGATCCAATCGCGGAGATCGCCGCGCAGGCGCGCGTCCCGATCGTGGAGGACGCCGCACAGGCGCTTGGAGCTGCTTACAAGGGGCGTGCCGCAGGCCGGCTCGGTACCGTCGCCTGTTTTTCCTTCTTCCCGAGCAAGAACCTCGGCGCTTACGGCGACGCCGGACTGGTCACGACCGACGATGAGGAGCTCGGGAAGCGAGTGCGGCTGCTGCGAACGCACGGCGCCGAGCCGAAGTACTACCATCGCGAGATCGGCGGCAATTTCCGGCTCGATGCGCTGCAGGCCGCGATCCTGCGCGTCAAGCTTCCGCACCTGTCCGACTGGAACGCCAGACGCCGCGCGAATGCCGCCCGGTACCGCGACCTGTTCGAACGGTTCGGGCTGCTGTCCCGTGTGACGCTGCCCGTCGAACCCGACGGGCGCACGCACATTTATCACCAGTACGTGGTGCGTGTACCGAATCGCGACGCGGTGCGCAGGCACCTGGCCGCGCGCGACATCGGCACCGACATCTACTACCCCGTGCCGTTCCATCGACAGGAGTGCTTCGCGAGCCTCGGCTTTCCGGCCGACCGCTTCCCGAACGCGGACGCCGCGGCAGCGACCGTTCTCGCCCTGCCCATCTATCCCGAGCTGACCGCGGCGCAGCAGGAGCACGTGGTTCGCAGTATGGCCGAGGCGCTCGCATGAGCGTCGGCCGGGTGCTCGTCACGGGCGCCGGCGGCCAGCTTGCTTCTGCCATCGTGCGGGCGTTCGCCGGCGAGGAGGTGATCCCGCTTCACCGCCGCGACCTCGATGTCACCGACCCCGGGGCGGTGCGGCGCGTCGTTCGCGACGCGCGGCCGGACGCGATCGTCAATTGCGCGGCGTTCAACAACGTGGACGGGGCTGAAGAGGCGCCCGCCGATGCGCTGGCCGTGAACGCCTTCGCGGTCAGGAGCCTCGCACGGGCGGCCGAAGAGACCGGGGCCACGCTGGTCCACTACGGCACCGACTTCGTGTTCGACGGCGAGGGGACGGTGCCGTATCGCGAGACCGATCCGCCGGCGCCGCGCAGCGCGTATGCCGCGTCGAAGCTGCTCGGCGAGTGGTTCGGCCTCGACGCTCCGCGCGGATTCGTCCTGCGCGTCGAGAGCCTGTTCGGGTGCGAAGCGCAGTGGAGGGGACGGCGCGGCACGCTCGACGGAATGGTGGAGAGCCTCGAGGCCGGCCGGGAGATTCGTGCGCTGACCGACCGGGTCGTGTCGCCGACCTATCTGGAGGATGCGGCGGCTGCCACGCGGTTTCTCCTCGAGGCGGGCGCGGCGCCCGGCCTGTATCACTGCGTCAATTCCGGCCATGGCACGTGGTACGAGGTGGCGGTGGAGGTGGCGCGGCTGCTCGGGGTGACGCCGCGCCTCGTTCCTGTGACGACCGCCGACCTGACGCTGAAGGCTCGGCGGCCGCGCTATTGCGCGCTCGACAACGGCAAGCTGGCGGGCGCCGGCTTCCGCATGCCGGCATGGCAGGACGCCGTTCGGCGGTGGCTTACAATGGGCAGATACATCCATGGCTAAACGCGCGATCATCACGGGGATAACCGGCCAGGACGGCTCCTATCTGGCGGAGCTCCTGCTCGACCACGGCTACGAAGTGGTCGGCGTCGTCCGCCGGTCCAGCACCCCCAACCTGTGGCGCATCGAACACCTGCTCGATCGAATTACCCTGCGTCCCGCGGACCTGCTCGACCAGCTGTCGCTGCTCCGGATCGTGCAGGACGTTCGCCCGCACGAGCTCTACAACCTCGCGGCGATGTCGTTCGTGCCTGCCTCCTGGGATCAGCCGCTGCTGACCGGAGACTACAACTCGCAGGGCGTGACGCGGATGCTCGAGGCGATTCGCCAGGTGGATCCGACCATCCGCATCTACCAGGCCTCGTCGAGCGAGATGTACGGCCGCGTGCGGGAAGTGCCGCAGACCGAGCTGACGCCGTTCTACCCGCGCAGCCCGTACGGCGTGTCGAAGGTGTTCGCGCACTACATCACGGTGAACTACCGCGAGAGCTACGGCATGTTCGCCGTCTCGGGGATTCTCTTCAACCACGAGTCGCCCAGGCGCGGGCTGGAGTTCGTCACGCGCAAGGTCACCGACGGCGTCGCGCGCATCAAGCTCGGGATTTCCGACCACCTCTCGCTCGGCAATCTCGACGCCCATCGCGACTGGGGATTCGCGGGCGACTACGTCCGCGCGATGTGGCTGATGCTCCAGCAGGACCAGCCCGATGACTACGTGATCGCCACGGGCCAGAGCCACTCGGTCCGGCAGCTCGTGGAGACCGCGTTCGGCCATGTCGGCCTCGACTGGACGAAATACGTGCGGATCGACCCTGCGCTGCTGCGGCCCGCCGAGGTCGATCACCTGATTGGCGACGCATCCAAGGCGCGCAGGACGCTGGGGTGGACGCCGTCGGTCACCTTCGAGCAGCTGATCGCGATGATGGTGGACGCCGATCTCGCGCGGCACAGCGGCGCGCGCGGCGGCGCCAGGGTTGGCGTCGCGCGATGAGCAGCCGGAGCGATCTCCAGGCAGACCTGCTCGATCGGATCCGGCAGAAACGCGCCGCCGTCGGGATCATCGGCCTCGGATACGTCGGACTTCCGCTCGCCGTCGAGTTCGCGCTCCACGGCGTTCCCGTCACCGGCTTCGACGTCGACGCCTGGAAGGTGGGGGAGATCAATGCCGGCCGCAGCTACATCGGCGACGTGAAGAGCGCCGACGTGGCCGCGGTGGTGCAGGCGGGGACTTTCAGCGCCACCACGGACATGGCGCGGCTGCGCGACATGGACGCCATCGACATCTGCGTCCCAACCCCCCTGCGAAAGACGCGCGACCCCGACCTCTCGTACGTGATCAAGGCGGTGGACGAGGTGAAGGCGCGGCTGCGGCCGGGCCAGCTCGTCATCCTGGAATCGACCACCTATCCGGGCACGACGGACGAAGTCGTGCAGCCTGCGCTGGAGGAGAAGGGCCTCGAGGCCGGCGTCGATTTCTTCCTGGCGTTCTCCCCGGAGCGCGTCGATCCGGGCAATCCCAGGTACAGCACGAAGACCATCCCGAAGGTGGTCGGCGGGGTCAACCCCGCGAGCGTGGAGCTGGCGTGCGCGCTGTACGGCACGGTCATCGATACCATCGTGCCCGTCAGCTCGACGCGCGTGGCCGAGATGGTGAAGCTCCTGGAGAACACGTTTCGCGCCGTGAACATCGGCCTGGTGAACGAGATCGCGCTGATGTCCCACCGCATGAACATCGACGTCTGGGAGGTCATCGACGCAGCGAGCACGAAGCCCTTCGGCTTCATGCCCTTCTATCCCGGGCCCGGCCTCGGCGGCCACTGCATCCCGATCGATCCGTTCTACCTGTCATGGAAGGCGCGGCAGAGCGGCTTCGAGGCGCGCTTCATCGAGCTGGCCGGCCATGTCAACGGCTCGATGCCCGAATACGTCGTCGAGCGCATCGGCGAGGCGCTGAACACCCGGCGCAAGGCCATCAACGGGTCGAAGATCCACCTGCTGGGCGTGGCGTACAAGAAGGACGTCGGCGACATCCGCGAGTCGCCCGCGCTCGACATCCTCGAGCTGCTGGACCGCCGCGGCGCGCGCGTGAGCTACAGCGATCCGTACGTCCCCAGGCTCCGGCACGCCAGGCTCGAGCTGGAGTCGGTCGACGAGCCGGCCGTCGACGGCGTGGACTGCGCCGTGATCTGCACCAACCACGCGGCGTTCGACTACCAGGGCATGCCGGACCGCTACCCGCTCATCGTCGATACGCGCAACGCGCTGAAAGGGGTCAGCGCGCCCCACGTGTTCCGGCTCTGAGCCCGCCCGTCAGCGGGATCCCGCGGGATCCCATCGCGTTTCTCCCACCCGCACGCTCCTCGGTCCGTCGTCCGCACGCGCCCCCAGATCCCGCCTCGGCGTCCAGACCTGATTCGCCCGCAGATCGACCCGGCGGAACGGCCGCGAGGAGCGATCGCGAATCGGAATCGTGATCTCGATCCAGCGGTCGGCAGGGATTTCGTACGAGCCGACGCGTCGTCCGGCCACGTCGACGTCCACGATCCACGCGCGCTCACGAGCCGGCTGCTCCGGCGCGCGGAGCGGAATGGTCAGCACCCCGGGATACGGCCCGATGTGCCAGACGCCGTGCAGGGTCATCCACACGAACGACCGGCCGTCCGCCCCCGTTTCGAGCGCGTAAAACCCCCGTTCCGCCGGTGGGCCCGCGGGTCGCATATAGGCGCGCGCGGGCCGCGCCAGTCCGAGCACCAGGGCGGCGGCAAAGCCGGCCGCGGCGATCGTCCGTACCAGGCCGGCGGCGCCCCGGCTCGAGTCGTCGAACGCACCGCGAGAGGCGACCACGCCGAGCGCGCCCCAGAAGGGCAATGCAGCCTCGGGGACGAGAAGCGGGTGGCCGGTCACGCACGTCAGGATGTATCCCCCCGTGCCGGCGAAGAGGGCCAGCTCCGCTGCGCCAGCCTCGGGCCGCCGGAGGGCTCGCCTGCCCGCCGCCAGCGCGGCGCCGATCAGCCACACGAAGAGGCCTCCACCCAGGAGCCCCAGCTCCGCGAACTGCTGCGCGAAGTAGTTGTGCGCGTTCTCGTGCGAGTACACCGCCCGCAGCTCCTCGGGCATGAACTCGCGCGACCGTTCGTGATAGCGGCCGATCCCCACCCCGTAAATCGGAGCCGAGGCCAGCATTCGCGCGCTGGTGACGAGGAATTGTCCGCGCAGGCGAATCGAATGCGCCGCCGTCCCTTGTTCGGGCCGCTGCGTCGCTACGACGAGCGCGCTGATGGCGCCGATCGTGGCCACGGGCGCGAGCACCCGCATCAGCGCCCGCCTGTGTCGTGACCCTGACGACCGCGTCAGCCAGATCAGCAGCACGCCGACCAGCACGCCGCCGAGCACGGCAGATCGAGAGCCGGTCAGCAGCATCGCCGGCGTCATCACGAGGGCGGCAGCACCGGAGACAGCGCGAAGACGCGGCATTGCGAACGCGATGCCAAGCGCCACCAGCAGCGCGAGCACGTACACGGATCCGGCGGCGTTGAGGTCGGCCAGATGCAGCGCGAACCGCTCTCCGCGCAGGTAGCGCAGCAGGTACCAGGCGCCGAAGTCGTACTCGGACCAGTCGTGCACGACGTCCGCCCACGTGGCCACCGCGAGCGCAACGGAAGAGACGACGATGGCGGCCGCGATCGCCGCTGCGGCGTCGGGCGCCTGCCGCCCCACCGCGAGCGCTCCGAAGAACAGCGCGAGCCCGGCGGCGGTCTGCAACAGCGTCCAGGTTTCGGGTTCGGCCGCGGTCAGCCAGAGGTGTCCCGCCGTAAGGGAGCGGAGGAGCACCAGTGGCAGCGCCTGGGGTTCCACTCCCGATGCGCCCGCCAGGCTCGCGCCCAGCCACGATGCCAATCCACATGCGAGGTACAGCGCGGCCGGAAGGGCGACTGCGCGCGGGAGTGGAGCCGCCGCGAGCGGACGCCGAATGTCGCAAAGCCAGGCGCTGACGAACGCCCACGTGCAGATCTCGGCCAGGTGAACCGGCGGGGGGGCAATCAACAGTCCGGCGGGAGCGATGCAGACGGCTGCGGAGAGGCCGGCGAGCGGCCGCCAGGCGGTGAGGCCGACGATCGCCGCGGCCAGCAGATCGGCCGTGGTCCCGGTTTCCGGCGCGAGAACTGCCGCGAGCACGCGCCATCCGAGCGCTAGGCCCACGGTAAGTCTGAGCGCTCGCGCGGCGAGCACTGCACGCGTCCGGGCGGCATGCCAACCGGAGGAGGCCGCCGCAGGCGCTGTTCCGGCGTCGCTCACGGCCGGCGGCCGACGGCTGCGTAGTCGAGATACGTGAACAGCAGCCGGTTGATCTTCTCGACGTTCGCGTTGATCGTCTCGATTTGCTCGAGTGCCGCCGGATCGGCCGGAGCCTCCCGGATCGGCTGCAGCTTGTCGACGTCCGGGTACGGGGCCCGATAGCGAATCTCCACCTGCTGAAAGCCGCTCGCCACGAGCAGATACTTCAGGGTGTCGGGGTGAATCGGCCGGGCGTGCGTGATGTCGCGGATGTAGCTCTCGAAGAAGGCGAACCAGCACCCGGGATTGATGGTTTCGAGCACGATCGGCGCGCCGGACCGGAGGGCGTCGAAGGCTGCCTTGACGAACTGCGTGAGGTACTCCGGCTCGAAGTGCTCGATTACCTGAGCGGCGAACAGCCCGCCGAGCGAACCGCTCGGCACGCTTCGCAGGTAGCTCAACGCATCGGCCTGTACGGCATCGAGCCCCTGTTCACGGCACACGTCGACCATGGCCGGATTCGCGTCGATGCCTCGCGCGCTGATGCCGCGGGCGCGCAGCAGCGACAGGAATTCGCCTCGACCGCATCCGATGTCGAGCACGCCGGACGTGTCTTGAAAGACGGGTGCGTACGCCTCGAGGCGTCCGCGGATCTCGGCGTCGCTGCCGCGGAAGCGATCTTCGAAGCCTACGTACCATCCGCTCTCGAGCGAGCCTCCCGTGCGCCCGGGAGGGCGGGATGGTTCCGGAGCCGCCGCGGCTGCGCCGGGCGCCGCGGTGCCGCCGAGGTGTTCGACGGTGCGTGTGAGGTTCTGAACGGTCTGGCGCAGGGCGGCCACCGCCGTCCGGATCTCCTCCTGGCCGGCCAGGATCGTCCGGGTGGCCTGCTCGAGGCGCCGCTCGCGCGCGGCCAGCGATTCGCGGTACCGCGTGACCTCTTCCGCGGCGACCCGGGTCTGCACCACGTCGTCCAGGGTGGTGTTGATGTACTCCACGACCGCGGCATTGAAGGTTTCCTGGGGGCCGAGCAGAAGACGACCGGCAAGCGCCCGGAACCTGCGGAGCAGGCGGCGTCCGGCCGACCCGCCTGCGTCGCCGGCCACGCGCCACTGTCTGTTCAGCCGTTCGAGGAGGTCGCGGTGCTCGGAAGTGCGGCGCATGCGGCGCTCAGCGGCCGACCATCCCCTCGACCGGGCTGCTCGCCGTGGCGTACGCCCTGCGCGGAATCCGGCCGGCCCGATAGGCCAGTCGTCCCGCGATGACGGCGTGCTTCATCGCCTCGGCCATGGCCACCGGATCCTGCGCGCCTGCGATGGCGGTGTTCATCAGGACCGCGTCGGCGCCCAGCTCCATGGCGAGCGAGGCATCCGAGGCGGTGCCCACGCCGGCATCGACGACGACCGGCACGCGGGCGAACTCGCGGATGATCCGGATGTTGTTGACGTTCTGGATGCCGAGCCCGGAGCCGATGGGCGCGCCGAGCGGCATCACCGCGGCCGCTCCGGCATCCTCGAGCTTCCGGCACACTACCGGATCGTCGTTGGTATACGGGAGGACTACGAAGCCTTCCTTGACGAGCGTCCGCGTGGCGGCCACGAGCGCCTCGTTGTCCGGAAACAGGGTCCGCTCGTCGCCGATCACTTCGAGCTTCACCCAGTTCGACAACCCGGCCTCCCGGCCGAGCCGGGCCGTCCGGACGGCTTCGTCGGCCGTGTAGCAGCCTGCCGTGTTCGGCAGGATGAAGATGCGGGTGGTATCGATGTAGTCGAGCAGCGATTCGCGCGTGCGGTCCAGGAGGTTCACGCGCCGGACCGCGACGGTCACCATGTCGGCGCCCGACGCCTCGTGCGCCTGCGCCATGATCGCGAATGAGGAGTACTTGCCGGTGCCGACGATCAGTCGGGACCTGAACGTCCGGCCTGCAATGACGAAAGGAGTGTCGTTCACAGGGCGCCTCCGCCGACGAAATTCACGATCTCGAGCGTGTCGCCTTCGCGCACGATGATCTCGGAAAACGCCTGGCGCTTGAGGATGATGCGGTTGTGCTCGACGGCGACCCGCCGCGGGTCGATGGCAAGCCGGGCGAGCAGATCGCTCACCGACAGAGGCTGATCGATCTCGAAAGGGTCGCCGTTCAGCGTGATCCTCATTTTACGCCGCTTTGACGGCGGCAATCAGGTCCATGATCGCCTTCTTCCCGTCGGCGAAGAACATGAGCGTATTGTCGGCCGCGAACAGCGGGTTGGGAATGCCGGCGAACCCGGGGCTCAGGCTGCGCTTGATCACCACGACCGTCCGCGCCTTGTCCACGTCGAGGATCGGCATTCCGGCGATGGGGCTCTTCGGATCGGTGCGCGCCACCGGATTGACGACGTCGTTGGCGCCGATGACCACCGCGACGTCGGTCTGCTGGAACGTCGGGTTGATCTCGTCCATTTCCTTCAGCTTGTCGTACGGGATGTCGGCCTCGGCGAGCAGCACGTTCATGTGCCCCGGCATGCGCCCGGCGACAGGGTGGATCGCGAACTCCACCTCGGTGCCGCGCGCCTCGAGCAGGTTCACGAGATCGCGGACCGCGTGCTGCGCCTGCGACACCGCCAGGCCGTAGCCCGGCACGATGACGACGCGGCGGGCGCCGTCGAACAGCATCGCGATCTCCTCGGGCGAGGTCGCCTTGACCTTCCCGCCGTACACGTCGTCGGCCGACGGACCGCCCGCGCTCGGGCCGATGTGTCCCATGAGCACGTTGCCGAGCGAGCGGTTCATCGCCTTGCACATGATCTGCGAGAGGATGATCCCCGACGCGCCGACGAGGGAGCCGGTGATGATGAGCCCCTCGTTGTCCAGGACGAATCCGGTCGCCGCGGCGGCCAGCCCCGAATACGAGTTGAGCAGCGCGATCGCCACCGGCATGTCCGCGCCGCCGATCGGAATCGTGAGCAGCACGCCGCCGACCGACGCCAGCGCGACGACGACCCAGTAGACCGAGACCCGGGCG
>Ga0073934_10010545_pt1 | contig 11449 bp, 10 predicted proteins | sample LarsenN4metaG_FD_76834 | JGI IMG/M metagenome (GOLD analysis project Ga0073934, IMG submission 76834) | Hot spring sediment bacterial and archeal communities from British Columbia, Canada, to study Microbial Dark Matter (Phase II) - Larsen... ...
CATCCCTCGCATGCGTTCATACCATTCCTCGCGCGGGTCAGTCTCCACCGATAGCGGTTCTGAAACCATGCGATGGATTTCGTTCGTGATCTCTTCCGGAAGCGGTACCACACCTCCCACCCGCCCGTAAAACTCGACCGGCGCGCGACCGCGCACGGCGCGTTGAACATCATCCAGCATCTGCCCCGAATTCATCTCGGTGACGAGGAAACCGTCCACGTGACCGACGAGACTCTCGATCACTTCGACGGGGAATGGGCTCACTGTAACGGGACGCAAGAGTCCCACTTTGATTCCCTGCTCTCGCGCATGCCTCACTGCCGAGAGAGCCACGCGGCCTGCCGTACCGAAACCGATGATCACGTATTTCGCGTCGTCTAGAAAATATTCCCTGTAACGGACTTCGTTCCGCTCAATGGCTTTCCAGCGAGTCAAAAGCCGAAGGTTGGTTTTCTCTTCCTGGACTGGATCAAGATAAATGGAGGTCAGGATGCGGCGTTCGCGTTTTCCCATCTTCCCATCGGTTGCCCAATCCCAGTGAGCGCGTTGAACCGGTCTCATCTCCGGCATCTTGGCTGGTTCCATCATCTGGCCAATCGAGCCGTCGAGGATGATCATGCAGATGGTGCGGTATTTTTCTGCGAGCTCGAACGACAGCGCGGTGAGGTCGATTGCCTCCTGCACTGAAGCGGGCGCAAGCACAATGTTCCGATAATCACCGTGGCCGCCGCCATGCACAGCCTGGTTGTAATCGCTTTGGGCGGGTGCGATGTTGCCGAGACCTGGTCCGCCGCGCATCACATTGACGAGCACCGCGGGCACTTCGGTGCCGGCGATGTACGATAAACCTTCCATCATCAAACTCACACCCGGACTTGATGATGTAGACATCACGCGCGCGCCGGCGCACGCTGCGCCATATACCATGTTGATCGCGCCGAGTTCACTCTCGGCTTGCACGAATGCGCGACCGAGTTCCGGCATTCGCCTCGAAAGATATTCGAGAATTTCTGTTTGCGGTGTGATGGGATAACCAAAGTATGCTTCAAGCCCGGCGCGCACGGCGGCTTCGGCGATGGCTTCGTTGCCCTTCCATAATTCACGTGTCATAGATTCTCCAAATTGCGTTGAGGCGATACATGCATCGCCCCTACAAAATCATGCAGAAACAGGGATCGGTTTCGATACCTCCCGAAAAACGGTGATCGCCGCATCGGGGCAAACGATGGCACAAATAGCACACCCCGTGCATCCATCCTTGAACGTGTGCGCGGGGTGGTATCCCTTTGGGGTAAGGCGTGTCAGGTCCATTTCCATCACCCCCTGCGGACACACCGGGATGCACAGCTCGCATCCCTTGCAATACTGATCACTGACTTCGATCCAACCTTTGACTTGCATTCTCTCTCCTTGTATCTGAGTAGTCGGATGCACTTTGGCAGGATTGCGTCCAGCATGATTATGTCCCTGATACCCGAGGCGGGGTAGTGCCATGCGTCATAAATGAGGGTGTACAAAATCATCCCCTGTTTTGGGATAAAAACCCGCCTCATTCTCGATGGGAATACGGACTCGCTAGCTTATCGCATCGGCATCTGCCTTGAAAGTGTATAATTTACACAGAATATCGTGCAAGGAGAGTACATGACCGAAGCAGTTATCATAGACGCGATTCGCACGCCGATCGGAGCTTTGGGCGGGATTCTGTCCCCGCTTCGTCCCGACGATATGGCGGCTCTCATCATCCGTGAAATTGTTCAACGCAACAGTTTTGACCCTGCGCTTGTGGAGGAGGTTTTTCTCGGCTGTGCGAATCAAGCTGGCGAGGATAACCGCAACATCGCACGAATGTCCGCGTTGCTGGCGGGGCTTCCCGTTGACGTGGCAGGCGTGACAGTGAACCGTCTATGTGCCTCCGGGTTGAGCGCGATCAATCAAGCCGCGCGCGCGATCAAGGCCGGGGAGGGCGATGTGTTCATCGCCGGCGGAGTCGAATCGATGAGCCGCGCGCCGTACTCCATTCCGAAAGCGGAAGCGGGATTCACGTTCGGTAATCTCACCGCATGGGATACCGCGCTGGGCTGGCGGTATCCGAATCCTAGAATGAAAGAAATGTACGGTACGGAATCCATGGGCGAGACCGCCGAAAACATCGCGAGGGAGCGTCCGCATATCACGCGCGAGAAACAGGACGAGTTTTCTTTACGTTCGCATCAACGAGCGATTGCCGCAATTGACTCTGGCAGGTTTGCAAAGGAAATTCTTCCAGTTGCGATTCCGCAAAAGAAAGGTGACGCGAAACTCGTGGACACAGACGAACGCCCGCGCCGCGACACGACGATGGAATCGCTGGCGAAACTCAAACCTGCCTTTGCAAGGGAGGGCGGAACCGTGACTGCGGGAAATTCGTCTGGTCTCAACGACGGGGCGGCGGCATTGTTGATGATGAGCGAAGAAAAAGCGAAGGCTCTGAATCTCAAACCTCTTGCGCGGGTTGTCGCTTCTGCTTCTGCCGGTGTTCCGCCGCGCGTGATGGGATACGGTCCTGTCCCTGCGACGAAAAAAGCATTGACGCGTGCAGGCTTACTAATGAAAGATATCGGCTTGGTTGAGTTGAACGAAGCTTTTGCCGTGCAATCGCTGGCTGTGATGGAGGATTTGGAACTTGATCCTGAAACCGTAAACGTCAATGGTGGCGCGATCGCAATAGGCCATCCGTTGGGATGTTCCGGCGCTCGCCTTGTAACCACACTGTTGCATGAAATGAAATTGCGCGGGGACGTGAAATACGGCCTCGTGACCTTGTGTGTCGGTGTCGGTCAGGGTGAAGCGACGATCCTTGAGTTTGCAGGTTGATAAGTTCGAATGGTTGAAAGTTTAACCTGCTAACTTTCTGACTTTCAAACGTTCCAACATACGGAGATCAATGAAACGATTTGTTCTGCTTGCAGTTCTGCTTGCTTCACTTACCGCGTGCAACATGCCATCCGCTTCGCCGGAAGCACTGGCAGACCTTCCTCCCACGCCATATCCTGACACGCCCTCACCTGCAGAGATCAATGCTCCGCTCGTTGAATCGCCGGAATTGATAAAGATTCGATTTCTCAATTCGCTCGATGGTTGGGGGGTGACCGAAACGCAGATCGTCCGCACGAACGACGGCGGAATCACATGGTACAACGTCACACCGCCCGAAGTGACCGAGACCGGTTACAGCGTGGACTGGTTCGTGTTGGACAACAGCCACGTTTGGATTCAACAACCTGATTTCGCAGGTTATCCGTTCAGCGGATTCCAATTCCGTACAACCGATGGCGGACTCAACTGGAACAAAATTGATGTTCCGTACAGCGGGGCGAAAATTTCATTTCTCGATGCAAATAACGGTTGGGCGCTCGCCGATCTCGGCGTAGGCGCGGGTTCGAACGCAGTCGCTGTATATCAAACCACTGACAGCGGCGCGACGTGGACTCAAAAATTCACGAATGACCCGAACCGCGACAATTCATCCGACTCACTTCCACTTGGCGGACTCAAATATGGATTGACCGCGTTGAACATGCAAGCCGCGTGGATCCATGGTGTGATCTACGCGCCGGGCACGCCATACCTCTTCCGCACTGACGACGGCGGCGCGACGTGGGCGCCGGTCTCGTTGCCGTTGTCGCCGGATGCGGAAAACGCAGAGTTGACCATCGAACAAATTTCGATTGCCGGTGATCGTGTTTTTCTCATCATGCGTAACACATCCGATGCGATCAACACGCCGATTTATGTTTCAAACGATTCGGGCGCTACGTGGTCGCTCACGTCCACGTTGATTCCTGGCAGCGGCGCAGTGGATTTCCTCTCGGCGGACGAACTCATCGTCTATAACCGCGAACAGTTTTACGTCACGCGTGATGCGGCGAACACGTGGAGTATCATCCCGCCCGATATAAAATTCGGCGATTCGTTTTCCGGCATGGATTTTATTAGCACGACCACTGGATACGTCGTTTCGCAAGACCCGACGACAAGTCGTCGTTCGTTGTACCGCACCGACGATGGAGGCGCGACATGGTTTCCCGTCATACCTTGATCTTTTTTCTGATATTTTTCTTGATTGGATGCAGTCCCGTCTCTCCCACAGGGACGGCTGTTTCCTCCACTCCAACAACGCCTCCCACCGACGCGCCAACATCCGCGCCGGATTATGTTGCGCAGATTCGCAACGCTCAATATCAACTTAGCCTGCTTGACTCACTGCGCGTGGTGCAGCTTGCGGATGGAAAGTTCGAAGATGGCGCGCCCGGCAGTGCCGACTACGTCTCTGTGACCGTCACTGATTTCATTGCCCGAGGTGACCTGACCCGCGATGGTGTGGAGGAAGTTGCGGCGCTCATTGCGGAAAATTACGGCGGCACAGGCGTGTTTGTCTTCCTTGTGGTTTTCGCGAATGTGGATGGAGAATTCACGTATCAAACTGCCGCGCTGGTGGATGATAGGCCCGCCCTGAACGCGCTTTCGATCGAAGGCGGCGAGATTTTTCTCGACGCGGTCACGCACGACTCGGAAGATCCATTTTGCTGCCCCACACTGCGTAATACAAGACATTACCGCTTGATAAACGGTCAATTGGACATGACCGATTACACAACATTCACGCCCGACGAGAGACCTCGGACCATCACAATTGAATCGCCGGTCAATGGCACGGAAGTGTTCAGCTCCGTACAGATTCGAGGCGCAGTCGCCATCGCGCCGTTCGAGAACACGCTTGCGTATCGGATCTATGATGTTGGCGGCGTGGAACTTTCTGCGGGCTCTTTGATGGTGACCGCGCCAGATCTTGGCGCCCCCGGCACATTTAACGAAACTATCCTCATCGGAAATATTTTGTCTGGAGTGACGATCCGCATCGAGATTCAAGATATCAGCGCGAAAGATGGATCCCTGCTTGCGATGGATTCAGTTGAATTGGTTGTAAAATAACGGCACGCTCCTTCCGCCGTCCTCGGCGGAAACCTCAACTGCCAAGCCGGCGTTGAGAGCAAACTTATCGGAGGAACCCATGCCCCACCTTGTCCGCGATTGGATGAGCAGTCCTGTTGTTGTCGTTGACCCCGACACCACCGTTTCGTATGCCATGACGCTTATGCGTCGGCGAAATATCCATAGTGTCGTTGTGGATAACAGTCAGAAGAACAAAGCCTATGGCATTGTGACCACCACTGACATCCGCGACAAGATCGTTGGCGCGGACCGCAACCCGGCGGAGACGAAAGTGGGAGACATCATGTCGGGTCCGATCATCACCGGCAAAGCGGAATGGACGCTCGCCGAATGTTCGAAAGTGATGCAGGAGAGGAAATTTCATCACCTGCCGATTGCCGATGAGCATGGCACGTTAATTGGCATGATCTCCGCGACGGATATTTTCATGGCGGTCGAAGAGATCGGTTGGGTGGACGAAAAGAAAAAGTAGGGGCAGACCTGCGTGTCTGCCCTATATGCCATGCCCAAGCAAAAATTCTACGTCGTTTGGAAGGGACGCAAGACCGGGGTCTTCACCTCATGGGCGGAGTGTGAAAAACAGGTGAAGGGTTTCGTCGGCGCGGAGTTCAAGGCGTTCGAGTCGCGCAAGGAAGCTGAATCAGCCTTCCAGTCGAAGTTTGAAGCGTTCAAGGGGAAGTCGTCCACGATGGGGCGCTGGAAGGAATCCGAGGAACCGCCTGTTCTGCCATCCATCTGCGTGGACGCGGCGTGCAAAGGCTCGCCCGGCAAAATGGAATATCGCGGCGTGGACACGGAATCGGGCAAGGAGATCTTTCGCGCGGGTCCGTACCCAGATGGGACGAACAACGTCGGTGAGTTTTTGGCGATCGTGCACGCGCTGACGTGGCTCGCAAAACACAAAAAGCAGATGCCGGTCTATTCTGATTCTGAGAATGCGATCGCGTGGGTTGAAATGGGAGTCTGCAAAACAAATTTGAAACATACGGCGAAGAACGCGTTGGTCTTTGCGATGATCCGCAGTGCAGAGAATTGGCTTGCGGAAAATGAATTGGATGACGACGCGGTGTTGAAATGGGACACCGGGATGTGGGGAGAGAACCCAGCGGATTATGGAAGAAAGTGACCGGGCTGCAGTGCGTACGGATATTTCATTTGCGTTTTCAAAAAGATTTTTTCCAGGGTTCTGAAATATCACACCCCTTGCCCATCACAGAAAAATATAAGGCATTTGCTGTTTGAGAATACCCGCCGACGAATGCCGTTTTGCACCCCATCCGCTTGAGGCGATGGAGTCCTTCGAGCATCACTGCGTTGCCGAGCCCATGGCGGCGGTGTGATGGAATCGTTGCCACGGGTTCGAAATATGCCGTCCGGGTAACATCGTCGAACCAGATTGTGCAGAACGAGGCAATGGAGCCATCGGATGCGACCGCGACAAGATCCAGATCGCGGCGATACAGGGGCGCGGATTGAATATGGCGATACCAATCAGGGTGATCGCGGTTGTCGCGGGCGGTGTGGACATCGTCGTTGTGAAACCCCAACCCTGAGGCATAACAACGTTCGAGGAGTTCCAACCCATCGCCAAGGGCGCGAATCGTGTAGCCTGGTACGGATCTCCTGTCTGGAAGCGATTCATCCAACGAACGGCGGTGCTGAAATTCCTGGGTTCCTGTTTCTTCCACTCGTTGATAGCCTTTATTCTTCAGGATTTGCTGGCGCATCGAATCGTGTGAATCGACAAACAGCCATAACGCCTGTTCACCCTTCGCTTCCGTGGATGTGAGATGCTCCTCAGCCATCGAGATCATTTGTTCCTCGAGTTCTGTTGTGCGAAAACCGGGATGGACTTGCAGAAATGCCTGCCCGCGTCCCTCAGGGTTGAGGACGGCAATGATTTCTCCGCGGTCTGATTCCCAGAGGAATACACATTCCTCCGGCTTGAACTTCTCAAGATCGGGGTTGGCAAACCACCACCAGTAATCCAGGCGGGCAACGTGCCAGTTGTATTCGCGGTAATTGTTGAGTGTCATTGTCTGACGAAGGAATTCACGGATGCGCCAGTAATCTTCGCCGTTTCGGTAGGGTCGGGTCGAGAGTTTCATGTTTTGTCCTCGTGGTGTGCCGCAGGTCCGCGCACGATGTTTTCATTATAGGAATATCACTGCCCGGCGTTAAGTGTCATTCATCACCGCGATTGTGTTATTGAACTCTTTTTGGGTATACTTCAACTCGTTCTGCACATCTGAGACTGGAGAATCCAATGAACACAGCCTTGCTTATCATCGACATCCAAAACGACTATTTCCCCGGCGGGAAAAACCCGCTGGTGAACCCTCTCGAAGCGGCGAAGAAAGCGTATGAATTGCTGCAGTGTTTCCGCGAGTCCGGCGGGCGTCATGTGCATATACAACATATCGAGTTGGAGCCCGACGCGCCTTTTTTCCGCAAAGGCGATCGCGGATCGGATATTCACGACTCGGTGGCGCATTTTGAAGGCGAGCCGATCGTTTATAAACACGAACCGAATTCATTTCTGAATACCAATTTGTTGGAGCTGCTGAAAAGTTGGGAGGTCGAGCGCGTGGTCATCACAGGCATGATGACCCACATGTGCGTGGACGCCACCGCCCGCGCCGCATCCGATCTTGGGTTTCAAGTCATTGTTGCGGCAGATGCGTGCGCGTCACGCGATTTGAAATTCGACGAGACAACGATCCCAGCCGATCTGGTTCACAAGTCATTTCTCGCCGCATTGAAGTCGTATGGCAGGGTGATGAAGACGGAGGAGATCATTGCGTTGCTGGCTGGCGAGATGGAAAAACAATAATGTGGTCTCGATACGAGCATCGCGCTACTCGACCACCGTCTGGAAATCGTCAATCGTAAATCGTTAATCGGAAATCCAAAATGACAACACTCGATCCCGAAAAACAAAAACAAGCCAAGCAATATGCCCGCATCCGCCGCCGACTGTGGCTGGTGGATACAGTCATCAGCGCGCTGTATTTCCTCGCGTGGATTTACTTCGGCTGGTCCATTTCACTTCGTAACTGGTTGACTGATCACTGGTCACTGTTCGCCAACCCGTGGCTCCTCGTGCCGGCGTTCGTTGCCATCTTCGGCGGGATATTTTTCATCCTCAATCTTCCTCTCGGTTATTACAGTGGATTTGTCCTGCCGCATCGCTTCGGGCAATCGAACCAGACTCTAAAGGGCTGGATGACGGATCAATTGAAAGGACTGGCGATTGGAGTTCCGCTCGGCTTGATCGTGCTGGAGTTGATGTATCTCGCACTCCGCACGACCGGCGACCTGTGGTGGCTGTGGGCGGCGGGCGGACTTTTGGTCTTCAATGTTTTGCTGATCAACCTCGCGCCGGTTCTCATCATGCCGCTGTTCAATAAATTCATTCCGCTGGGCGATGAACACAAAGATCTGGCAGACCGCCTGCTGCGGCTTGCGGAAAAAGCGAATACCAAAGTCCGCGGCGTGTTCAAGTTCGATATGTCGAAGCGGACGAAATCCGCCAACGCCGCGCTGACCGGCATCGGCAACACGCGCCGAATCATTTTAGGCGACACTCTCATCAACGAATTTTCACCCGATGAAGTGGAAACCGTGCTTGCTCACGAATTAGGACATCATGTCAATCGTGATATTCCAGTACTGGTCACGTTCGGGATTTTGAGTACAACTCTTGGACTTTACATCGCGTCACTTGGATTGAATTGGGCGATTGGGCAGTTTGGGTTTACGTCACCCGCGGATGTCGCCGCGTTGCCCGCGCTGGGATTGATCCTCGGCGCGTACGACCTGCTCACCATGCCGCTTAACAACGCCGTCTCACGCTGGCGGGAGAACATGGCTGACGATTACGCGCTCAGTTCCACCGGGAAGAAAGAAGCGTTCGCGTCCGCTTTCACGCGGCTGGCGAATCAAAACCTCGGTGAGGTCGATCCCGAAAAATGGGTGGTGTTCATGTTCTACTCGCATCCACCTCTGGGCGAACGTATCGCAAAAGCAAGAAAATGGAAAACTGCATAACCTTTTGCTCTTCCACTTTCTAAATTAGACACTATCGGAAATTAAATTGGGACGCAGATAAACGCTGACCGACGCTGATTCAAAGAGTAAAAAAATCTGCGTTTTCTGCGTTCATCAGCGTCCAAAATAAATTTTTAGCTTATTACCGACAGAGTCATTTCTTATTCCTGCCATTCCAACTCGAAATCGCCAATCGCAACCGTATCGCCTTCCTCGACCCCGGCTTTGCGCAGGGCATCATCAATCCCCAGAGTTTCCATGATCTTTTGAAAGCGCCGCAGTGAGCCGTCATGCTCCCAGTAGGTCATCTTTGCCGCGCGTTCGATGGATGCGCCGGTGATTCTCCACTCGTGCGCGCCCTCGCGCGTGACGTTGAACTCGCGCGGGTCTTCCTTCGATTTGTACACAGGCATCGGCGCTTCGAACGATTCGAGCGCGGGTGTTTCCTGCAAGACCTGAAATGCCTTAACGAGTAACTCGCGCGTGTTCGTCCGCGCCAGCGCCGAGATGGTCATCCATTCCACTTTCAGTTTTTTGAACTTCTTTTGGATGTCTGCGAGTCGTTCCTGAACTTCGGGCTGGTCGATCTTGTTCAGCGCGACGATCTGCGGCTTCTTTGCAAGGTTCGGGTCGAACAAAGATAATTCCGAATTGATCTGACTGTAATCCGCGATGGGATCATCGGATAAGCCGTCGAGCAGATGGATCAGCACTCGCGTGCGTTGGACATGGCGCAGGAAATCGTGTCCCAGCCCCGCGCCTTGACTCGCGCCCTCGATCAAACCGGGGATGTCTGCCAGCACAACGGACGCGTTCACGTCAATTTCAGCGACTCCGAGATTCGGTTCGAGTGTGGTGAACGGATACGCGGCGATCTTCGGTTTGGCGTTCGTCAAAGCGGTGAGCAATGTTGATTTACCCGCGTTGGGGACGCCGATCAAGCCGATGTCGGCGATCAATTTCAATTCGAGTCGGAGGCGTCTCTCTTCGTGAGGCGCGCCTTTTTCCGCAGTACGTGGCGCCTGATTGCGCGACGTTGCAAAGTGCTGATTGCCGCGTCCGCCGCGCCCGCCTTTGCAGATGACAATCTGTTGACTGGGTTGAGTCAGGTCGCCGATGATCTCGCCGCTGTCTGCATCGAAGATGACCGTGCCGGGCGGAACGTGAATCACAAGATCCTTGCCCGCGCGCCCCGATTGTTGTGAAGGTCCGCCCCTGACCCCATCCTCGGCTTTGAATTTTTGATTCTGGCGGAACGACGAAAGCGTGTTGAGCGTATGCTTCACCTCGAAGACGACATCACCGCCCTTGCCGCCGTCGCCGCCGTCGGGTCCGCCGCGCGGGATGAATTTTTCGCGATGGAAATGTACCATGCCATCGCCGCCCTTGCCCGAGCGGACGTGAATTTCAACCTGGTCGGTGAACATGAGTTGATTATATCGTTATCACTTCAAAGATAATTGTCATTTAGTTTCTCCGAGAATTTCGCAACCTTCAACATAACAATGGGATTGTTCGCCATAGGTGAGAATTAGGAACCCTCCATATTCTGGATAATCACTGAACACGTTGATTTCTTTGCTTGCATTGTCGCCAACCAAATAAAGAAATATGTCATAATCCTCAGTTGTATATTGAACAGGAAGAGGATTACACGATTTGTAATCCAAATTGCATTCGTATAGTGTGTAGGTATAACTTTCGCAACTATAGTAGCCTTTGCTGTCGTTGAAATTGTTACACACATCTGAAAATTGGTAGATGCGACCTCCAAATTCCGTGGCGGGCTGACTATAACGTCGTGAGTGTTCGCCGTCCGTATAGTCTAATCCAAAATAACCTAACAGACTAACTTCGTTGCTTTGTTCATCAACGATTATTCTATCGAACCCGCTATATGAGAAGGATAATTCTTTGCAGCCAATCCTCCAAGTCTTGCATTTGTAAAAAGACTGAAAACCGTGGTTATCCCAATCCAACGATGAAACAAGGTAGTAGTTGTAACTGCCCAATTTTGCTGAATCGAAAGTTCTTGGATAAAAGTGAATTGGATAAAGAATACTTGCTTCTAGGATTGGTATCAGGATAAAAAACGAGATCAAAGATGTGTTGTTGCCTTCGTTCGCTGGCCTTGATAAAAGGATGGCCAAGGGGTAAATTGTGGAAAGGATTGAAGCTGAAATAAAAATACTTATTTTCTCGGATTGGGCAAATTGTTGAAGTTCAGATAGCTGCCAGGCAAGATAGAGTGTGGTGTAAAACATTAGCGGTAGGGCAAGAACAAAAAAACCTATTAGATATTTTTGGTTGGCGCTTGCAAATTTTGTTAGACGGCTGATTAATATATAAACGCAAAACAAGACTACTCCTGCAAAGTAATTGCTGAAATTATCATCTCCTAAAA
>Ga0073934_10010546_pt1 | contig 11449 bp, 7 predicted proteins | sample LarsenN4metaG_FD_76834 | JGI IMG/M metagenome (GOLD analysis project Ga0073934, IMG submission 76834) | Hot spring sediment bacterial and archeal communities from British Columbia, Canada, to study Microbial Dark Matter (Phase II) - Larsen... ...
AACGCGGGCAACATCACCGCCACCTGGATGGGCTATCGGGAGTACCGCGAGGCGGGGCGTTGTGGCGCGCTCCCCCGCATGCTGGGATTCCAGGCGGAGGGGGCCGCACCCATCGTCCGCGGCACGCCTGTTCCGAATCCCGAGACCCTGGCCACAGCCATCCGCATCGGCAACCCGGCGAGCTGGCAGGGTGCGGTCCAGGCGGTGGCCGAGTCGGGCGGACTGATCGACGCCGTCTCAGACGACGAGATCCTGGAGGCCTACCGGATGCTGGCGGCGCTGGAGGGGGTGTTCGCCGAGCCGGCTTCAGCCGCCTCCCTGGCGGGGGTGCGGAAGCTGGCCGGCCGGGGATTCTTCACGCGGCCCAGCACGGTGGTGCTCACGCTCACCGGCCACGGCCTGAAGGACCCGGACACGGCGATCCACCAGGCCGATTCCCCGCCGGTCCTGGTGGCGCCCACGCCCGCTGCGGTCCTCCGGGCCCTGGGATTCGACTCCTAGGAGGCACGCCGCGGGGACGCCCCTGTCAGTAGCCCGCGCCGCGGGTGTCCACCGTGACCTTGCCCCGGAACGAGTAGAACAGATAGGCGAAGTAGCCCACGGCCAGCAGCATCGCCAGAGACCACCATACGAATCCAATTCGAAGGCTCACCTCGCCCGCCGCCGCGTTGGTGATGGTCAGGCTGAAGGCGGGGTCCAGCGTCGACACCAGCAGGTTGGGATGCATTCCCGCCGCCGTGGCCGCCAGCAGGAAGGCGATGAAGCCGCAGGAGCCCAGAAAAGCCGGCAGCTCCCGATTCCGCCGCGCGGCTGCCAGCACCACACCCAGGCTGACGGCGATCCCAAGCGCAAGCGCCCAGGTCCACGGACGCGCCACCAGGCTGGGATAGAGCCGCGGCTGGACCACGGCCGTCGCCGCCGTGACGCCCACCCCCAGAACCGCCACCGCCGGCCACAGGATCCGCCCCGCCCGCGCGCTGCGGATGTGCACGGGCCCCTGGGTCTTCCAGGCCAGATAGACCGCTCCATGGGCGGCCAGCGTGAGCACGGCGAACACGCCCACGAGCACCGTGTACCAGTCCAGGACGCCCGCGTGCGGCCCGGGCAGGAAGTCCGTGAAGAGCGGTCCCGCGAAGTACCCCTCAGCGGTGAGGGGCACGCCCCGGATCACGTTGCCCAGCGCCGCGCCGAGCACCACGGACATGAGGGTCGAGGAGAACGCGAACACACCGTCCCAGAAGCTGCGCCAGAGGGGATGCGCCTCGTGGGAGCGCAGTTCGATGGATATCCCCCGCAGGATCAGCAGCCAGAGCGCCATCATCAGGGGCATGTAGAAGCCGCTGAAACCCGCCGCGTAGGCCTTTGGAAAGGCGTAGACCAGCACGCCTCCCCCCGCCAGCAGCCACACCTCGTTGCCGTCCCACACGGGCCCGATGGCCCCAAGCACGGTTCGGCGCTCCTCGTCATTCCGGGCGACGAACAGGTGCAGGATGCCGGCGCCGAAGTCGAAGCCGTCCAGCACCACGTAGACGGCCAGCATAAGTGCGATGAGGAAGTACCAGGCGGTCTCCATTGCGTTGTCCCAAACGGGAGTGGGTCCGCGCCTCCATGCCTCCGGCCCTAATGGGCCGGCTCCGCGGCCGCGGGACCGTGGCCGATCTGGCGAAGGACCAGGTACAGAAAGACCACTCCCAGGACCAGATAAAGCCCCATGAACCCCAGGGTGCTGAACGCGGCGTTCCCGCCGCTCACGGTGGGCGAGGTTCCGTCCACGGTGCGCAGGATGCCGTAGACGAGCCAGGGCTGGCGGCCCAGTTCCGCAGACATCCACCCTGCCGTGGTGGCGATGTACGGGAACGGAAACGCCAGCATGAGGACCCATAGCATGGGCCGGCTCGCCTCCAGTCTTCGCCGCCAGAGCAGGACGGCGGCGGTCCCCATGACCAGAATGAAGAGAGTCCCCAGGCCCGCCATCATGTGGTACGCGTAGTAGAGCAGCTCCACGCTGTCGGGCCACTGGTCCTCCGGAATGTCGTTCAGCCCCACCACGGTGGCCCCGAAGCTGCCGTAGGCGAGGAAGCTCAAAATGCCGGGCACCACCACGGGGTTCTCCAGCCTCCGGTTCTTCACGTCCGGCTGACCAATGAGAGCCAGTTCGGCGCGCTGGCCGCTCTCGAACTTGCCCTCCATGGCAGCCAGCGCCGCGGGCTGGTGCCGGGCGACAAGCTTGCCGTGCTGGTCTCCCGTGGGGAACAGGACCAGGATGCAGGCGACGAGTCCGGCGACCACTCCCACCCGCAGGAAGATGGCGGCGTGCTCGCGGTGCCGCCCGGCCAGCGTGTAGAACGCCCCCACGGCGGCCATCACGAACGCGCTGGTGATGACCGAGGCGGTCATGTTGTGGGCGTACTGCCAGACGGCCCACGGGTTGAGCATGTAGGCCCAGAAGTCCGAGAGATGGAGCGCGCCGTCCGGGGCGACGGTGTAGCCCGCGGGATGCTGCATGAACGCGTTGGTGACGATGATGAACCAGCCGGAGAGCCACGCCCCCAGGAACAGCATGACGGCCGCCACCATGTGCCCGCGCGGGCTCAGGCGCTTCTCGCCAAAGAGGAAGAGGCCCAGGAACGCGGACTCGGCGAAGAAGGCGAACATCCCCTCCATGGCCAGCGTCAGGCCGATGACCCCTCCCGTGTGGCTGGAGAAGCGGGCCCAGTTGGTGCCGAACTGGAACTCCATGGGGATGCCGGTGACCACTCCCATGGCGAAGTTGAGCCCGAAGATGCGCCCCCAGAAGCGGGCGGCGTCGTGCCATAGGGGATCGCCACGGCGCAGGGCAACGCCTTTGAGCACCACGATGAGGAGCGCCAGCCCCATCGTGAGCTGGGGAAACAGGTAGTGGTAGGTGACAGTGAACGCGAACTGAAACCTGTGCCACGCCAGGGCGTCCATGGCGCACGGGTCCTCCGGCGCGGGGGCGAACGCGCGAGGCAGGGCGCCCTCCGTCCTGCCATTGCATTATGGGCCCATCGGCCGATTCCCCGGCATCCCCCTGATGGAGGATTCTGGACCGCGGCGCCGCGGGCGGGTCCTTTCCCCAACCGGGGACCAGCGAGCGCCCCGGCAGGCCGCACCGCCCCCAGGGGGGCGCCTCTGCTGCCCGGGCTAGAGGCCGGCCTGGCGCCAGATGAGCCGCAGGGCGTCCGCGGCCCAGGAGGCGGGATTGCCGAAGGGCTCGGGCACCACGGGGCCGTCGTAGCCGATGTGCGTGAGGGCGGTGAGGAATCCCCGGATGTCGATCACGCCCGTTGCGCCGGGCAGGCAGCGCTTGTTGTCGATCTGCTGGTCCACGGGCACTCCCAGCGGCGCGTCGTTCACGTGGACGTAGACCACCTGCTTCTGGTCCACCTCCCGGATGTCGTCCACCGTGCCTCCGGAGGTGTACCAGTGCCAGGAGTCCAGCAGGAGGCCCGTGTTGGGACCGATCTCGCTGCCCAGCCGGAGCATATCCTCCATGGTGTGGATGAAGGGGTGCTTCTGGCTCTCCCGCAGGGTGCGCGGGCCGATGAACTCCAGCCCCAGCCGGCAGCCATGCTCTCCCAGGATTTCGGCAATGGGCTTGAACCGGCTCACGTGGAACTTCCAGTTCTCGTCCAGGGCACGCTCGTTGGAGCAGGGCATCACCCACGTGGAGCAGCGGTCGCTCCCGATGGCGGCGGCCGCCCGGGCCAGCCGCGGCAGGTCGTCAAGCCCCTTGCGCCAGGTCTGCTCGTCCCTCCGCCACTCCACGGGGAGGCCCCATCCGGCGGAGCGGATTCCCGAGTCGTGGAACAGGGAGCGCACCGCGTCCGCGCCCCGGGCGTCGATCAGGGAGGCCGCCTCGTGGGCGCTGAACTCCACTCCCTGGAAGCCGTTGTCCCGCGCCAGCTTGATGGCGGCCTCCAGTCCATCCACCTTCATGCCCAACGCGCCTGGGCGCAAAGCCATGTACATGGCGTCACGCTCCTGCTTTTCCTGTATGACGGGCGGCCTGTCTGGCCGTCCCTGTGCCTGATTCCGTCCGCCCGCCGCAACCTCCTGCGCGCTCGAGCTGGATCAGATGGAGGCAGAGAGCACGCCGAGCGCGGCGGATTCGCCGGCCACGAAGCCGGTGGAGAAGGCTGCCTGCAGGTTGTAGCCGCCCACCTGCCCGGCCACGTCGAGCACCTCCCCGCAGACCCAGAGTCCGGGCACCACCCGTGAGCGCAGGGAGTGGGGGTCCACCTCGTCCAATGCGATTCCGCCGGCCACGACCTCGCCCTTCTCCAGGGGCACATGCTGGACCATTCCCAGTTGCCAGCCCTTGAGGGCCCCGGCCAGCCGGCTGCGCGCCCGCTGCACCAGGTGGGCGCCCCGGGTCTCCGACTCCACCCCCGCCGCCTCCAGCAGCGCGACGGCCACGCGGTCGGGCGCCAATTCCTCCACCAGGCCTCGGAGGGTCCGGCGGGGGTGGCGGCGGGCCGCATCTTGGATGCGCGCGGAGAGCCCTGCGTGGTCCACATCGGGGAAGAGGTCCGCCTCCAGCAAGACCGGTCCCCGCGGCCGCCGCTCGGCCACCTGGCGGCTGACTGCCAGCACGGCGGGGCCGGAAACCCCCCGGTGGGTGAAGAGCAGGTCTCCCCGCCATCGGGCGAACTCGCGGCCTTCCTGGCGCGCCTTCACCACGCAGCCCCGCAGGGCCACCCCCGCCCAATCGGGCCGCGGATGTTCCAGGAAGATCGGCGCCAGGGCGGCCCGCGGCTTGACCACGGTGTGGCCCAGCGCAGCCGCCCAGCGCCAGCCGTCGCCCGTGGTTCCGGTGCCGGGGTAGGAGCTGCCGCCCACCGCCAGCACCACGCGCCGGACGGGAAGCGCCCGACCGTGCATCCTCACGCAGGACACGCCCTCGGAATCGCGCTCGATGGCCGTGACGGCCGCGCCCAGCCGCAGCGAGACCCCCGCCTCGTCCACATAACGTCCCAGGATGCGCACCACGTCCCGGGCGTTGCCATGAAGAGGGCAGATCCGCCCGTCAGCGCGCGTGCAGACCTCCAGCCCGCGGTCCTCCAGCATCTGAACGATCCGGGAGTTGGGGAAGCGGTGCAGGGCGGGCCGCAGGAACCGGGCCTCCGCGGGCGGGAACCCGGCGAGCACCTCCTCAACGGTTCCGGCGTGGGTGATGTTGCACCTGCCTCCGCCGGAGAGGAGGATCTTCATGCCGATCCGGTCGTTCTTCTCCAGAAGCAGGACGCGGGCGCCCAGGCTCGCGGCGCGCCACGCCGCCAGAATCCCCGCCGCTCCCGCACCCACCACCACCACCTGCGGCTGGTTCATGCGCGGAAGGTCCACGGCTGCCCGGGCCCGGAATGCGCGGCGCGGGAATGCGCAGAGCCCCCGGGAATGCCCGGTTGTGCCGGCGGAACCGCCGGGGCCATCAGTGGCGGTGCGCCAGGACCGCCCGCTCGTATGCGCGAACGTCCTCCAGCCAGGCCGCGCCCACGGGGACGTTCTGGCGGCGGCAGTGCTCGTCCCACACGGCGCCGCAGGGCAGGGTCTTCAACTCCTCCAGCAAGGCCAGACGGGTCGTGTAGTCCCCCGCGAACTCGGCCTGCCGCAGCGTCTCCGTGGGCTCCAGCAGGGCGAGCAGCAGCGCCTTGAGGGCGTTGCGCGCGCCGATCACCCAGGCGGCCACCCGGTTGATGCTCGCGTCGAAAAAGTCCAGCCCCACATGCACGCGCTGCTCATACCCGTTTCGGACAATCTCCTCTCCAATGGCGCGCACCTCATCGGAGAGAAGGACGACGTGGTCGCTGTCCCACCGCACGCCCCGGCTGACATGGAGCAGGATCTCGTCCAGGAAGAGCAGGACCGAGGAGATCTTGTCCGAGATCACCTCCGTGGGGTGAAAGTGGCCGGAGTCCAGGCAGAGAAGGAGTCCCTTGGCGCGGTTCGCCACGGCGTAGCCCAGATAGAACTCGTGGGAGCCGATGACGCAGGCTTCGGAGCCGATCCCGAACAGCTTGCACTCCACGGCGTCCTTGTTGAGCCGGGGGTCCAGCGGCTCCGCGAAGACGGCATCCAGGGACTGCCGGAGGAGCTCCCGGGAGGCGCGGCGGTCCACGGGCAGGTCCTTGTAGCCGTCGGGGATCCAGAGGTTGGTGATGCAGGGCGTGCCCAGGGCCCGGCCCATGGCGGCGCCGATGTGGCGGCAGGCGATTCCATGCTGGATCCAGAAGCGGCGGATCCCCTCGTCGCGGGATGCCAGCGTGAATCCGTCGGCGGCCTTCGGGTGGGAGAAGAACGTGGGGTTGAAGTCAAGCCCCAGGCCCTTCTCCTTTGCCCAGTCGATCCAGCGGGCGAAGTGCTGGGGGCCGAGGTCCGTGCGCTCCACGGCGCGGCCGCCGGTCTCGGCATAGATCGCGTGAAGCGACAGACGGTGGCGGCCGGGAAGGAGGCTGTAGACCTTGTCCAGGTCGGCGCGGAGTTCGTCGGCGTTGCGGGCGCGCCCGGGGTAGCTGCCGGTGGCCTGGATGCCGCCTCCCGTGAGGCCCTCTTCGGACTCGAATCCGCCCACGTCGTCGCCCTGCCAGCAGTGGAGGGAGATGGACATCGGCGCCAGGCGCTGGAGGGCCTGCTCCGTGTCCACCCCCAGGGCGGCGTACTGCTCCCGGGCGGTCTCGTAGGCGCGCGCTGTCATGGGTCCGCTCCTCGCGTGGATTCGCCGCCCACTTCCCCGCTGCCCCGCCCGACTCCTCTTGCCGGCACGCGTGGTCCACAGAGAACTGGCTCAGCCGGCAGCCGCCCGCCTCCTCTTGCCGGCACGCGTGGGCCATCCGGAAGCCGCATGCCCGGCGGCGCGCGCCGCTCCGCCGCGGGGTCCCAGCACGCGCGGCAGAAGTGAATGGCCACCGATCCGGGCGGCTGGCTCCGCCCCGTTGCCGGCTGGGCGGCGTGTCAGCGCGGGGATGAGCCAGGAAGCAGGTCGGCCAGGGCGGCCTTCCAGCCCTTCGCGCTCCCTTCCCGCCACCTGTCCTCGAACGCCCGTGTGCCCAGGGACCCCCGGGCGCGCTCCACGCATTCCGCGTGCTCGGGGAGCGCGTAGGGCTCCAGCGGCGCGCCGATCTCCGCCCGAAGCGAACCGGCGGCGGCCAGCAGGCGGGCGGCTGGCGCGGGGCGGCCCTGGTCCAGAAGCGTCCGCGCCCACTCCTCCAGCACCTCCGCGATCCCCCGTTCGTGGCCAAGCCTGGCGCAGACCTCCAGGCTCTCGGCGAACACCGCCCGGGCCTGCTCCCAGTCCTGCGCCCGGCGTGCCAGGATTCCCAGGTTGGTCAGCGCGGCAGCCAGCACGTGGTCTGCACCCTCCTGCCGCGCCAGCCCGGTGGCCTCCTCCAGCAGGGGCAGTGCCTGGGAATCCTGCTCCAGCGTCAACGCGATCTGGCTCAGGTTGGTCAGGAGGGTGGCCCGCTCGGCACGGTCCCCGGGCCGCGTGAGGGCCAGCGCCTGTTCGAACCACCCGCGCGCCTGGTCCCAGTTGCCCGTCTCGGCCGCCACGGCACCCAGGTTGCAGAGCACCGAGCGCACCAGGGCCGACTCGCCGAGGGCGGATGCCAGCACGTGGGCCTCCTCCAGCCACACGCCCGCCGCAGCGTAGTCTCCCTGGCGCCAGGCCATCATGGCAGCCGTGTTCAGCGCGCGCACGCGCTCCGGGCTGGGAGCCTGGACCCCGGCGGTCCGCAGAAGGGTCTCGGCGCAGGCGCGGCCCTCGGCGCACCGCCCGGAGAGGTACCAGAAGAGTTGGAGGTCGCCGGCCATGCGCAGTCCGGACGCCAGGCTCGGCGCGTCCACCGCGGCCCAGCCCAGGGCCGCCAGCACATTGTCGTGCTCGCCCCGGATGCGTCCGATGGCGGTCTCGGGATCGGCCGCCGAGGCATCCTGCACGAGTCCCGCGTAGAACCGGGCGTGGCGGCGCAGGAGCTCCACTTCCTCGCCCGCCTTGGCCAGGCGTTCACGGGCGTACTGGCGCACGGTCTCCTGCAGGCGCCACCGGGGCGGGTCGCCGGGCTCGAAGTGCACCAGGGAGCGCTCCACGAGGTCCGACAGCGTGGCCAGCACGTCCAGGGGATCGTCCGGGCATCCGGGCTCGCCAGGGGCGGGAGAGGATCGTAGGCTCACGGGGCAGGGCGCTTCCATTCGCCAGACGCGGCGCTGGCGTCTGTTGGGCGCGGTTGCGCCCAAGTCCTTCCCCGGGAGCTCGGTTCTGCCAGAAGCGGCGCCCGGGACCGCCCAAGGAGGAGGCGGGCCGGGCGCCGAATAGGGCAGGGTGCCGCGGCGCCCGTCATGGAGCGCGGGGGAAGGAGCGCAGTTGTGGCAGAACTGCCCAGCGGGACCGTCACATTCATGATGACCGACGTGGAGGGCAGCACGCGCCTCTGGGAGGCGCATCCCGGCATCATGGCCGACGTGCTGGCCCGCCACGACGCCCTTGCCGCTGCCGCCATCGCGGAGAACCGGGGCTTCCTCATCAAGAGCCGTGGCGAGGGGGACAGCCTCTTTGCCGTCTTTGCCCGGGCCACGGATGCCGTCGCGGCGGCGCTCGCGTTCCAGCAGGCGCTCACACGGGAGCTCTGGCCCGCCGAGACGCCCCTGCGCGTGCGCGTTGCGCTCCACACCGGCGAGGCCGACCTGCGGGAGGGCGACTACTACGGCCGGGCGGTGAACCGCTGCGCGCGGCTGCGGGCCGCCGCCCACGGAGGCCAGGTTCTGCTGACCGCCGCCACCCAGGAGGTGGTCCAGGACACCCTGCCCCGCGGTGCCGGCCTGAAGAGCCTGGGCGAGCACCGTCTTCGGGACCTGGACCGGCCGGAGCCGGTCTACCAGCTCTTACATCCCAGCCTGCCCGCGGAGTTCGACGAGATTCGGTCGGCCGAATACCTGCCCACCAACCTCCCCCTTCAGCTCACCAGCTTCGTGGGACGTGAGAAGGAGATGGCGGACCTGGACGAGCTTCTGCGCAGCTCCAGGCTGCTCACCGTCACGGGTGCCGGAGGCGTGGGGAAAACCCGCCTCGCCCTGCAGGTGGCCGCCGAAATGGTGGAGCAGTTTCAGGACGGCGTCTGGCTCGTGGAGCTGGGCCCGCTCTCGGATTCCGCCTTGGTGCCCCAGGCGCTGGCCGCGGCCCTGAAGGTGCGCGAAGAGCCCGGCCGCACGCTGGTCCAGACGCTCACCGACCACCTCAAGCCGCGCTCGGTCCTGCTCGTCCTGGACAACTGCGAGCACCTGCTGGACGCCTGCGCCCGGATCTCCGACACGATCCTGCGCTCCTGTCCCCGGGTGAAGATCCTGGCGACCAGCCGCGAGGGACTGGGCATCGCGGGCGAAATGTCCTTCCGCATTCCCTCCCTCTCCATGCCCGACCCGCTCCAGCACCGCACGGCCCAGTCGCTGTCTGGCTTCGAGTCCGTTCTGCTCTTCCTGGACCGGGCGCGGGCGGCCCAGCCTTCCTTTGCACTCACCGACCAGAATGCCCCGGCAGTCGCCCAGATCTGCAGCCGGCTGGACGGCATTCCCCTGGCGATCGAGCTGGCCGCGGCGCGCGTGAAGGCCATGTCCGTGGACCAGATCTCCGCCAGGCTGGACGACCGCTTCCGCCTCCTCACAGGGGGAAGCCGGACGGCGCTTCCGCGTCAGCAGACGCTCCGCGCCACAATCGACTGGAGCTACGACCTGCTCTCGGAGAAGGAGAAGGTCCTGCTGCGCCGGCTCTCCGTGTTTGCGGGCGGATGGACCCTGGAGGCCGCCGAGAAGGTCTGCGCGGATCCGGTGGAATGACCGCTGGCCTCGTCCCGCTCCGGCGTGGGGCCGTGCCGCGCCCCCTGCCGGGCGGCCGGTGGGCGCGGCTGGCCGCCGCGGCGCTGGCCGCCGGTGGGGCTGTGGCTGCGCCCGCCTTGCCGCCGCCGCCTTCCCCGGCGGCCCTCCTCTCGGTCCATGTGCGGGACCGCTCCACGGGCGAGCCGGTGCCCTGCCGAATCACGGTCGCCTGCCCGGGAGGGAGTCCCGCCGACCTCCGACCCGCCCCCGGCGCCCGACTGGCGGTGCGTCCCGGCGTCGCCTACACCGGCGACGGGGCCGCCTCCCTCCTCCTGCCGCCCGGGGAGTACGCCGTGGCGGCCACCCGGGGCTTCGAGTACGGCCTCGACCGCCGCCTCATCCGCGTCGCAGAAGGGAGAGCGTCGGTGGAGCTGCGCATCGGCCGAGAGGTGGACACGGCCGGATGGGCGGCCTGCGACACGCACATCCACACGCTGACCTACAGCGGGCACGGCGACTGCACCCTGGATGAGCGCGTGCTCACGCTGGCGGGAGAAGGGATCGAGCTTCCGGTGGCCACGGAGCACAACCTGCATCGGGACTACGAATCCGCCGCCATGGCCATGGGGGTGCGCCGGTGGTTCACACCGGTGGTGGGCAACGAGGTCACCACTCCTGTGGGCCATTTCAACGTCTTTCCCGTGAGCCTGGGAGCGTCGCCGCCAAACCACACCCTCCTTGACTGGCAGCGCCTTCTGCCAGCCATTCGGCGCACCCCCGGCGCACGGTGCGTCATCCTGAACCACCCAGCCGACCTGCACTCCGGATTCCGCCCCACGGACCCTGTGCGGTTCCATCCCGGCAGCGGCGAGAGCCTGGACGGGCGCGAGTGGACCATGGACGGAATGGAGCTGGTGAACTCCGGCGCTCAGCAGTCGGACCTCATGCGGCCCTGGCGCGACTGGTTTTCCCTGCTGAATCGGGGCCGGCGCATCGCGGGGATCGGCGCCTCCGACTCCCACGACGTGGATGCCTTCCTTGTGGGCCAGGGCCGCACCTACCTGCGCTGCCAGGACTCCCGGCCGGACAGCATCCCAGTTGCGCAAGCTTGCGACAGCCTCCTCGCCGGGCGCGCGCTGGTGAGCTGCGGGCTGCTGGCCGAGATGCGGGTGGACGGCAGGGAGGCCTATGGCGAACTGCTGCGGCCGGCAAGGGAGCGGGTGGCGATCCGCCTGCGCGTGCAGGCGCCCAGGTGGATCCGGGCCGACCGTGTGGAGGTCTACGCCAACGGCACCCGGATCGTGGACCTGCCCATCCTCCACGGAGAGTCCGCGGTAAAGCTTGACCGCACGGTCGCGGTGCGACGCCCGCGGCACGACGCCTGGCTGGTGGCCGTGGCAACGGGGCCCGGGGTGACGGAGCCCCACTGGCCTCTGCGGCCCCCCTACCAGCCCACCCGATCCCACTGGGAGCCGCGGGTGGTGGGCTCCACGAACCCCGTGTATCTGGACGCCGACGGCGACGGGCGCTGGGCTTCGCCACGGGAACAGGCGCAGGCCGTCATGGCGGCGGTGCGCCTGGACCCCGATGCGCTCATGGCCGCCCTGGCGCAGCGGGACGACGC
>Ga0073934_10010547_pt1 | contig 11448 bp, 8 predicted proteins | sample LarsenN4metaG_FD_76834 | JGI IMG/M metagenome (GOLD analysis project Ga0073934, IMG submission 76834) | Hot spring sediment bacterial and archeal communities from British Columbia, Canada, to study Microbial Dark Matter (Phase II) - Larsen... ...
GAGAAGGCGAGCAGGGCCCCGGTCTTGAGCGCCTGCAGCCGGCGCACGGCGGCCTCGTCCAGCGTGCGCGTCTCGGCCTCGATATCCATCATCTGGCCGCCCACCATGCCGAGCGGGCCCGCCGCCGCTGCGAGCCCGCCAACCAGCGCCGACCTTACCGTTCCGGAAGGATGGGTCTCCGGATCGGCAAGGACCGCGAAAGCTTGGGTCAGCAGGCCGTCCCCCGCCAGGATGGCGGTGGCCTCGTCGAACGCGATGTGGGTGGTGGACCGGCCACGGCGCATGGCATCGTCGTCCATCGCGGGCAGGTCGTCGTGGACCAGGCTGTAGCAATGGACCATCTCGACAGCCGCGGCCACACGCAACGAACGCTCGTCGGGCACGCCCAGCAGGCGGGCGCCCCCCACCACCAGGAAGGGGCGCAGGCGCTTGCCGCCGCCCAGGCTGGCGTAGCGCATCGCCTCGAACAGCCGGCGGTCCAGTCCCTCGCCCCGAGGCAGCAGCCGGTCGAGCGTCGCCTCGACCGCGGCGGCGACCTCCGCCAGGGCGGCATTGACGTCGGTCAAGCGGGCCTCAGGTCTGCGGGAACGGTTCGGTCTTCACCGCGCCCTCGGGGCCCAGGACGATCTTCTCGATCTTGGCCTGTGCATCGCGCAGCTTGGCCTCGCAGTGGCGCTTCAGCGCCATGCCGCGGTCGTAGGCGCCGATCGCCTCGTCCAGCTTGCCCTCGCCCTTCTCAAGGGTGTCGACGATGCCCTCCAGCTCCTCGAGGGCCTCCTCGAAGCTCAGCGCGGCGATGTCGCGGACGGCTTTGTCCTTGGCCATGCCGCAATCTAGGCGGCAGGCACGCAGGGATGCAACCGAAGCGGGCCGCCTCAGGCGGCCATCAGGGCGCGCACATGAGCGGCGGCGCTGGCCGCCAGCGCCTCAAGGTCGTAGCCGCCCTCCAGGGTGGAGACGACGCGGCCCCTCGCGTGGCGGCGGGCCAGCGTCACCAGTTCGGCCGTGACCCATGCGAAGTCGTCCTCGTGCAGGCCGAGGCCCGCCAGGGGATCGTCGGCATGGGCATCGAAACCCGCCGAGATCAGCAGCAGGTCGGGCTGGAAGGCATCCAGCGCCGGCAGGATACGGCGCTGGTAGGCCTCGCGGAACAGGGCGCCGTTCGCGCCTGCCGGAAGCGGAGCGTTGACGATGTTGCCCACCCCGGTCTCGCGCGCGGCCCCGGTGCCGGGGTAGTAGGGGAACTGGTGCGAGGAGGCGTACATCAGGTTCGGGTTGCGCTCGAACATGTGCTGCGTGCCGTTGCCGTGGTGCACGTCGAAGTCCACCACCGCCACACGCCTGCAGCCGTGGCGCTCCATCGCATGCAGGGCGCCCACCGCCACGTTGTTGAACAGGCAGAATCCCATCGCGCGATCGGCCTCGGCGTGGTGGCCGGGCGGACGGACGGCGCAGAAGGCCCGGTCGGCCTCGCCCGCCATCACCGCATCCACGCCGGCCACGACGGCGCCCGCCGCCCGCAGCGCCGCTTCCCCCGAACCCGGCGACACGGCGGTGTCGGGATCCAGATGAATCACGCCCTGGGCAGGGATGGCGTTCAGCAGGTCGTCGACATAGCGGGGGTCGTGCACCAGCTTCAGCCGGTCGGCCGCGGCGCGCGGCGCCTCGCGCCGCATCAGGGCCTCGAAGGCTTCGCCCTCCAGCGCCTGCAGCACGGCCGCCAGGCGCGCCGGGCGCTCGGGGTGGTGCCGGCCCGGGTCGTGCTCCAGGCACGCGGCATGGGTATAGAGGTGCGTGGCCATCGCCCCGCCAGTATGCCGGGATGGGGTGCCCCCGGGGCCAGCGAAATTACCGGCCGGCACGGGCTAGTGTAGCCGGATGGACGCCGCCGGATCCTCGCCCTTCGAGACCGTCTTCGCCGCCGTCGCAGATGCCGCGCGCGCACGGCCCGATGCGCCGGCGCTGGCGTTTCCCGAGCAGGGCCAGCGGCGCACCTACGCGCAGTTGCGCGACGATGCGTCGGCGCTGGCCCGCGGCCTGCTCGACAGCGGGCTGGCGCCGGGCGACCGCGTGGCCCTGCTGTCCGAATCACGGGTGGAGTGGCCCACCGTGCAGCTCGCCTGCGCGGCGGCGGGGCTGGTGCTGGTGCCGCTCAACACTCACTACCGGACCGAGGATCTGGGCTATGCGCTCAGGCGCTCGGGCAGCCGGGCGCTGTTCCTGTCGCCGGTCTTCCGCTCCAACCGCTACGCCGACATGGTGGAAAGCCTGCGCGGCGACCTTCCCGCCCTGCGGCACGTCGTGCCTTTCGGCCGGGACCCGGGCGACGGCCCCTACGGTGCGCTGCTCGCGCGGGGCCGGGCATCGGGCCGGACGCTGCCAGCGGTGGCCGGCGGCGAGGTGGCGGCCCTGCTCTACACCTCGGGCACGACGGGCTTCCCCAAGGGCGCCTTGCAGACGCACCGCGCCATGCTGGGCGATTCGTGGGGCAGCGCCGTACGCCTGGGCATAGGGCCGGAAGACCGCTGGACCACGATGGTGCCCCTCTTCCACTGCGCCGGCTGCATCATGGTGCTGCAGGGCGCGATCCAGCGCGGCGCCTGCTTCGTGGGCGTGCCGGCCTTCGATCCGGAAGCGATGATGCGCGTCATCCAGGACGAGCGATGCTCGGTCTTTTCGGGCGTGCCCACCGCCTACATCGCGCTGCTGAACCATGCCGCCCGGCCAGGCTACGACCTGTCCTCGCTGCGCATCGGCACCTGCGGCGGCGCCGATGCCGACCCCGCCATGCTGGAGCGCTGCGCGCGCGAGCTTCCGTTGCCGGGGCTGGTGCAGGTCTATGGCATGACCGAAACCAGCACACTCGTCTCGTGCCCCGCCCCCGACGACCCCGAGCGCTACGCCACCTCCGGCCCGCCTCTGCCGGGCATGGAGGCCCGCATCACGGACCCTGCGACCCGCGCCGTGCTGCCGGCCGGCGTCATCGGCCAGGTCGAGGCGCGCGGCGTCGGCATCATGGCTGGCTACGACCAGGACCCCGCGGCGACCGCCGCGGTGCTGGACGCCTCGGGCTGGCTGCAGACCGGCGACCTGGGGCTGCTGACGCCCACCGGGCGACTGCAGCTGGCGGGCGGGCGCATGCGCGACATGATCATCCGGGGCGGCGAGAACGTCTACGCGGCCGAGGTGGAGCGCGTGCTGCTGCGCCATCCCGCCGTGAGGGAGGCGGCGGTCTTCCCGGTGAAGGATGCGTACTACGGCGAGGCGGTGGCCGTGGCGCTGCGCCTCGGTGCCGCCGTGAAGGCGGCCGATCTGCAGGCCTTCTGCGGCGAGCGGATCGCGCGCTTCAAGGTGCCGGTCCGGCTGTATCGCGTGGACGCCTTCCCGCTGACCGCCAGCGGCAAGGTTCGCAAGGTCGCCCTGCGCGAACAGGCCGAGAAGGATGCCCTGCCGCCGCTGGACTAGGGCCGCGCCCTAGCGCGGGATGACCGGCAGCACGATCCTGGAGGGGTGGGCGGCGTCGTGCAGCACGGTCTGCGTCGCCGGGATGCCCTTCCCGGCCGCGCCGAAGGGCTCGCCGGTGTTGGGATTGCGGTCATAGCGGTCGAAGGCGCTGGAGGAAACCTCGACGCGCAGACGGTGCCCCGCCGCGACCACGTAGCTGGTAGCCCACAGGTCGATCCGGACCTCGTAGACGCACCCGGGCTCGATGGGCGTCGGATGGGACTCGGACGACCGGTAGCTCATGCGCAGGATGCCGTCCTGGATGGGATTGGCGGTGCCGTCGGAGAAGACGTCCACCAGGTTCACGGTGAAGTCGGTGTCGCGCGCGCTGGACGCCACGAAGAGGCGGGCCTCGAGAGGCCCGGTGATTTCCAGCGCGCGGTCCAGCGGATCGGAGGTGTAGACGAGCACGTCGGCCCGCCGCTCCACGGTGCGGCGGTCTCCCATCTGGCCGGCGAAGGCCCACATGCTCCTCCCCACCGTGTCCGCCACGGGATTGTCGGGGTCGTAGACGAAGCGGTCGGCGGGCTCCGCGCCCGGAGGCTCGAAGCCGAGCCTGCCGTCCCCGTCCAGCGTGTTGGCCTTGCCGCCGCTGTGCAGATAGACGGGGGTGTAGCGGGTGCGCGCGAGCGGCCACTCGCTCTCCACGCGCCAGCGGTTGTCGCCCATGACGAAGATCTCGACCGGTCCGGCGCGGCCCCAGCCGTTATCCAGGCCCATCAGGTAGCGGTCGAAGAAGGCCTGATAGGTATCCCAGCGGTGGCGCGCCGTCTCGCCCACCGGCAGGCAGCAGGCCTTCACCGTGTGGTCCGCCGTGCCGTCGTGGTCCCAGGGGCCGATCATCAGGCGGATGTGGTCGGCGTGGCCGTTGTTGGCGCTGACCTTCATCCAGTCCGCCAGCTGGCCGCCCATCAGGTTGTCGTACCAGCCGCCCCACCACAGGGTGGGCACCTTCAGGCGCTCGTAGCCCTGGGGCATGCCGTGACGCTCCCAGTAGGCGCCCCGCACCGGGTTGGCCATGAACGCGTCGAAGATGGGGCTCTCGATGCCGGCGCGGCGGGGGATGTCGGCCAGGGGCAGGTGGCGCACGTCGACCCCGGAGAGGTCGTTGTAGCCCTGCGCCGCCATGGCCAGCGCCCACTGACCCATCGCGTTCAGGCAGAAGGCCCCGCCGCGGAACACGATGGGATAGAGGTCGAGCGTGATGTTGCCCGGGGCGATCGCCTTCAGCGCGGGATGCTGGCCGATCCCGCCGGCCAGGCTGGTCATGCCGTAGTAGGACTCGCCCCACATGCCGACACGCCCGTCGCTCCAGGGCTGTCGCGCCACCCAGTCGATCGTGTCATAGGTGTCGGCGATCTCGATGGCCTGGTGGGCCGGATCGAAGCGGCCCTCGGAGTCGAACTTGCCGCGCACGTCCTGCACGGTGCAGGCATAGCCCTTGCGCGCGAACCATGCGGCGGTCATCGGCATGGCGCAGTGATCGTCCGTCTTGCCGTAGGGCAGGCGGACGAGGACCGCGGGGAGCGGCCCGGCGGCGCCGCGCGGCAGGTAGACGTCGGTCGCCAGGCGCACCCCGTCGCGCATGGCGACCATGCGGTCGTGCGTGACATCGGCCGCCGCGAAGCGGTCTGGCGTGCCCGACGGGATCTCCTTCACATCGACGCTGTAGGCGGAGGTGTTGTAGGGGGCGGACATCGCAGGGACTCCGGTGGGCCGGACGCGCCATGCTACCGTCCGGCATGCCTCGCAATCCTCCGACACGGCGCGCCGCCGGCCCATCCCCCGGAAGGGGGATCCGACGGCATCCCGTGCCGGCTTGGCCGGTTCCTGTGGCCGCGCTCCTGCACGCGCTGGACGGGCCCGACCCGCTGCGCGCCATCGTCGCCTTCATCGGCGCCCTGGTGCGCGCGGACACCTGGATGGTCATCCTCTTCCGCCGCGAAAGCGGGCCCGCCGTGCTCTATTTCCAGCATGGCCGGCAACGGCGCGACACGGCCTACGCCAGGGGCCTGTACCTGCTGGACCCGGTCTACCACGCGCTGCGCGAAGGCAGGCCGGCGGGGTGCTGGTTCCTGGACGAGGTCGCCCCCGACGGCTTCCGGCGCAGCACGTTCTACAAGACCTACTACACCCGGTACGGCTGCACCGACGAGGCGGACTTCATCGTGCCCGTGGGCGGCGGGACGCACGTCTGCATCTCGCTGAGCCGCGCGGCCGCTCCCCTGTGGTTCGCCGCGCGCGAGCGGGCCGCCCTGCGCGCCCTGGCGCCGGTCGTCGAGGCCGCGGTGCAGCGCGTCTTCCCGCCGCCCGCCGACACGGCGCAGCGGGTCGAGGCGCGGGTGCGGGGCGCGGTCGCGCGCTTCGGGGACGGCCTGCTCACGAACCGCGAGCGCGACATGGTGGCGCTCCTGCTGCGCGGCCACTCCGCCAAGTCCGGCGCCCGCGCCCTGGGCATCTCGCCCGAGACGGTGAAGGCGCACATGCGCAACGTGCGCGCCAAGCTGGGCACGCGCACGCAGGCCGAGCTGTTCTCCCGGTTCCTCGCCTGGTACGTCGAGGGCCGCCCCTGAGCCAGGCGCCCGCGCCTACCGCTTCCGCGCGAGCGTCAGGCCGTCGCCGATGGGGACCATGGCGATGGCCACGCGCTGGTCCTTGTGCAGCTTGGCGTTCAGCGCGCGGATGGCGTCGGTGTCCTCGTCGTGCTTGGCGGGGTCGGCCACGTCGCCGCCCCACAGAACGTTGTCCACCGCGATCAGGCCGCCCGGGCGCAGCAGGGTCAGGCAGCGCTCGTAGTAGGCGTCGTAGTTCGCCTTGTCGGCGTCGATGAAGGCGAAGTCGAAGCTGCCGCCCTCGCCCTGCCCGATGAGGGCGTCCAGCGTCTCGACGGCGGGCCGCAGGCGCAGGTCGATCTTGTGGGCCACGCCCGCGTCCTTCCATGCGCTGCGGGCGAGCGCGGTCCACTCCTCGCTCACGTCGCAGGCGATGATCCGGCCGTCGTCGGGCAGGGCGAGTGCCACCGCCGTGCTGGAATAGCCCGTGAAGACGCCCACCTCGATCGTCCGCTTCGCGCCGATGAGCTGCACCAGAAGCTGCATGAACTGGCCCTGGTCCGGGCCGATCTGCATCCGCGCCCACTCCAGCTTCGCCGTGGCATCGCGCAGGCGGGCCAGCGCCGGGTGCTCGCGCGCCGTCACCGACAGCAGGTAGGCGTACAGCTTCTCGTCCAGTCCGATGGTGCGGTTCATGGGGTGTCCTTCGGGAAGTCAGGCTTGCGACCAGGTCCGGGTGCGGCGCTCGGGCACGCGGAGCTCGACGATGCGGTGGTTGTTGGTGTCCGAGAGCAGCAGGCGGCCAGGCCCGTCGGCCGCGACGCCCGCGGGCTCGCCATAGGGCAGGCACAGGGCATCCTCGCACAGGAAGGGCGGATCCTCGATGTCGGCGACCGTGCCGGCGGCGAGGTCGATGACGCGCAGCGCCGCGTTGTAGCTGTCGGCCACGACGATGCGCCCGGGCAGCCAGGCCAGGCCCAGCGCGTGCTGCAGGCGGGCCGTGGCCGCCGGGCCGTTGACGTGCCCGAAGTCGAACAGGCCGGTGCCCACCACCGTGCGCACGCTGGGCACCGCGCCCAGGTCCAGCGCGCGGATGGCCGATGTCTCGCTGTCCGCGAAGTAGAGCGTCCTTCCCTCGGCGTCGCGCGCCAACCCGCTCGGCTGGGCGAGCTGGGCCTGCAGGGCCAGGCCGTCGACGATGCTCTCGCCGCCGTTCCCCGCCAGCGGCCGCACCGTGCTGTCGGCCAGGTCCAGCACGCCCAGCTGGTGCGAGCCCGCGTTGCAAAAGGCCAGCCGCCCGCCGTCCAGAAGCTCCAGGTCCCAGGGCGAGGCCAGCGCCGCCTCGCGTCCCGGCTGCGGCCCGCGCAGCGCGGGCCCGCGCGTGGCCCTTCCCGCCAGGGTCGTCACGCCGCCCGTGGCCCGGTCGATGCGCCGGATGGCGTGGTTGAAGGTGTCGGCCACGTAGATCGCCTCGGCCGAGGCGATCAGGCCTTGGGGGCTGTTGAAGGCGGCCTTCGCCGGCGAGCCGTCCTCGAAGCCCGCCGCGCCGCTGCCGTAGCGCTCCAGCTCGCGCCCCGCGTCGTCGAACACGACGACCTGGTGGTGGCCCCCGTCGGCCACGATCCAGCGCTTGGGCGTACCCGGCAGGGGCTTGATCTTGCCGGGGAAGCTCAGGCGCGTGGGCGCGGCGCGCGGCGCGGCCAGCAGCGGCGCGGCGGCGACAAGGCTGCCGTTGCGCAGGCCTTCCTGCACCAGCTCGGCCACCGCATCCTCGAAGCGCTGCGGGTCGGGCTCCCCCGACGTCTGGCCGATCACCGAGCCGTCGGGCCCGATGAACACCATCGTGGGCCAGGCGCGCACGCCGTACTGGCGCCAGATCTGGAACTCGGGGTCGTGCGCCACGGGATGCTCGATGCCATAGCGCGCCACCGCCTCGCGCACGTTGGCGATGTCCTTCTCGGCCTGGAACTTGGGCGAATGGATGCCGATCACCGCCACCGTGTCGGGGAAGCGGGCCTCGACCCGCTTCAGGGTGGGAATGATCTGCAGGCAGTTGATGCAGCAGAACGTCCAGAAATCGAGGATCACCAGCCTGCCGCGCAGCGCCTCGAGCGGGAGCGGCGCCGCCACGTTCAGCCACGCGATGCCCGGCCGGTCGATCTCGGGCGCCCGCACCTCGCCCCACCGCACCGCCTGCGCCATGCCATGCCTCCCTGGCGATCTTCCCTATGTGGCATGCCGCGGCCGCCTTCGCCAGGGAGCGTTGCGGGCGGGCGAGGCCGCGGCCTAGGATCGCCGCCACAACCAGGTTGCGGGGAGGATGCACGATGGGCGACATGTTCACCAAGGCGCGCAAGCGCCTGCGCGAGGCGGCCAAGCACCTCAAGATCGATCCCGAGATCGTCGAGAAGCTGCGGTATCCCAAGGAAACGCTGGCGGCCTCCCTTCTGGTGCGCATGGACGACGGCTCGCGCCGCGTGTTCAAGGCGTTCCGCTGCCGCTATGACGACACGCGCGGGCCCACCAAGGGCGGCATCCGCTATCACCCCGACGTCAGCATGGACGAGGTGATGACGCTGGCGTTCTGGATGACCTTCAAGTGCGCCGTGGCCAACCTGCCCTATGGCGGCGGCAAGGGCGGCGTGAAGGTGGACGTGAGCAAGCTTTCCCGCGCCGAGCTGGAGAGGCTCAGCCGCGCCTACATCAAGGCGTTCGCAACCTTCATCGGGCCGGACCGCGACATCCCGGCGCCCGACATGTACACGAACGGCATGGTCATGGGCTGGATGGTCGACGAGTACTCGTCGATGGTGGGCCAGCCCTCGCCCGCCGTCATCACCGGCAAGCCGATCCCGCTGGGCGGCAGCCTAGGCCGCGAGGACGCCACGGGCCGCGGCGGCTACTACGTGCTGCGCCACCTGGAAAAGGACCTGAACATCAGCCCCGAGAAGAGCCGGGTCGTGGTGCAGGGCCTGGGCAACGTGGCCTACTGGTGCGCCAAGCTGCTGGCGGCCGACGGCTACAGGATCTGCGGCCTGTCCGATTCGCGCGGCGCCATCTACGACCCCGACGGCATGAACCCCGACGCCGTGCTGGCCCACAAGCAGAAGACCGGCTCGCTGAACGGCGCGCCCACCAAGGGCAAGGCCCGGATGATGACCAACGCCGAGCTCCTGGCCTCGGAGTGCGACGTTCTGGTGCCCGCCGCCATGGAGAACCAGATCGTCGAGGAGAACGCCGACAAGGTGAAGGCGCCCGTCGTGCTGGAACTGGCCAACGGCCCCACCACGCCGGCGGCCGACGACGTCCTGGCGAAGAAGGGCACGGTGGTGATCCCCGACATCCTGGCCAATGCCGGGGGCGTCACGGTCTCCTACTTCGAGTGGGTGCAGAACAAGGCGGGCTACTACTGGACGGAATCCGAGGTGCAGGCGCGCCTCAAGGCGATCATGGAGCCCGAGGGGCGCCGCGTCTTCGCCATCGGCAAGGACAAGGGCATCCCGATGCGCACCGCGGCCTATGTCCACGCCCTTGACCGTATCGGCAAGGCGATCGCGGCCCACGGCACCAAGGCCTATTTCTCGGGCTAGAACGCCCGGAATCGGCGGCGCGGGGGGAGGCTGCGGCCTCCCCCGTCGCGCGGGGAAGGGGGCGCGGGCGCGGATGCCCTTGACTCCCGGCGGCGGCAGGGAAGAATCGCCTACCCGCAGTACGTGTTCGTGCGTTCGCGGGACCGACCAACGAACGGCTGGCCATCAGCCGCACACAGCACGCCGAGGGAGGCTTCATGTCGGAACGCCGCGAGCACAGCTATATCAAGACGTTGAAGGAGCAGTTCGCCGAGGGGCGCATCCCGCGGCGCGAGTTCCTGCGCACCGCCACGCTGCTGGGCCTGTCGGCCGGCGCAGCCTACGCCTTCGTGGGCGAGGTGACGGGCGAGGGCGCGGCCCCCGAGGCCCAGGCCCAGGACATGCCGATGGGCGGAACGCTGCGCGTCGCGCTGCGCACCATCGACATCAAGAACCCGCACACCTTCAGCTGGGTCATCGACCGCAACATCTGCTGCGGCACGCTGGAGTACATGACCAAGACGGGTACCGACAACGTGACCCGGCCCTGGCTGGTCGAGAGCTGGGAGGCGAGCGACGACCTCAAGACCTGGACGATGCACGTGCGTCAGGGCATCACCTGGCAGAACGGTCGCGCCTTCACCGCCGACGACTGCATCTGGAACATCAAGCACTGCCTCGACGACGCCACCGGCTCGTCGGTCCAGGGCCTGATGAAGGGCTACATGCTCGAGGAGTACGACACGGGCGAGAAGGACGAGAACGGGAACGCCAAGATGGCGACGCGCCTGTGGGCCGAGAACGCCATCGAGAAGATCGACGACTACACCTTCCGCCTGAACTGCAAGGAGCCGCAGCTGGCGGTGCCCGAGCATTTCTTCCACTACCCGTTCATGATCCAGGATCCCGAGGACGGCGGGATCTTCGGACCCGGCAAGAACGGCACGGGCGCCTTCACGCTCGAGTCGATCGAGGTGGGCAAGCGCGCGGTGCTCAAGAAGGTGCGCGACCACTGGAGCGGCAAGGGCCCCTATCTCGATACGATCGAGCTCATCGACAACGGCGACGACGCGGGCGCGAACCTGGCGTCGATGGCCGCCAAGCAGGTGAACTTCGTCGATGATCCCGACATCATGCAGCTCCCCGCCTACCAGAACATGGAGCACGTGCAGATCCTGACGGCCAACACGGCCCAGACGGCGGTCGCCCGCCTGCGCCGCGGCGAGCATCCCCTGGCCGACGACCCGCGCATCGCCAAGGCCATGCGCATGGCCGTGGACAGCGCCTCGATCCTGCTCTCTTCGCACTCCAACCTCGGCGCGCCGGGCGAGCACCATCACGTGGCGCCGATCCATCCCGAGTACGCCAAGCTGCCGGAATGGAAGCGCGATCCGGAAGGCGCCAAGGCCCTGCTGGCCGAGGCCGGCCATCCCGACGGCATCGACCTGGAGATCAACTGCAAGCCGGACCCGGGCTGGGAGCTGGCCGCCGTGCAGGGCATGGTCGAGCAGTGGAAGGAGGCGGGCATCCGCGTGAAGATCAACGTGATGCCCAGCGCCCAGTACTGGGAGGTCTGGGACAAGGCGCCCTTCTCGTTCACGCCGTGGACCCACCGTCCGCTGGGCGTCATGGTTCTCGGCCTCGCCTACCGCTCGGGCGTGCCCTGGAACGAGGCCAACTTCAACAACAAGAAGTTCGACGAGCTGCTGACCAAGGCCGAGGGCATCCTGGACGTCGAGGAGCGCCGCAAGGTCATGGCCGAGATCGAGACCCTGATGCAGGAGGAGGGCCCGATCATCCAGCCCGTCTGGCGTGCCATCTAC
>Ga0073934_10010549_pt1 | contig 11445 bp, 12 predicted proteins | sample LarsenN4metaG_FD_76834 | JGI IMG/M metagenome (GOLD analysis project Ga0073934, IMG submission 76834) | Hot spring sediment bacterial and archeal communities from British Columbia, Canada, to study Microbial Dark Matter (Phase II) - Larsen... ...
AGCTTCGGCCCGGTGGTCGGCATCATGAAGGTGCGCGACGACGAGGAGGCGATCACCTTGATGAACGACAGTCCTTACGGTCTCAACGCCTCGATCTGGACGCGCGACATCGAGCGTGCCGCGGAGCTGGGGAGCCGCATCGAGACCGGCACCGTCTATATGAATCGCTGCGACTATCTCGATCCCTATCTCGCCTGGACCGGGGTCAAGGACACCGGCCGCGGTGTCACCTTGTCGAAATATGGCTTCGATGCGCTCACCCAGCCGAAGAGCTTTCACCTCCGCGAAGTTTAATTTTCACTTTTTGGAACAATGGCATGACCGCACCCACCGCCAATTGGAGCTACCCGACTGCGATCCGTTTCGGCCCAGGCCGCATCAAGGAACTCGCGGAAGCCTGTAAGAGCGCAGGCATCAATCGCCCGCTGCTCGTCACCGACGCAGGGCTCGCCAAGCTCCCGATCACGGAGATGGCGCTGAAGCTCCTAAGGGATGCAGGTATGCCCGTGGCAATGTTCTCCGACGTGCAGCCCAATCCCGTCGACGCCAATGTCGATGCCGGTGTCGCCGTCTTCCGCGACGGCAAGCATGACGGCGTGATCGCTTTCGGCGGCGGCTCCGGCCTCGATACCGGCAAAGTCATCGCCTTCATGGCCGGACAGACGCGCCCGCTGTGGGACTTCGAGGATATCGGCGATTGGTGGACCCGCGCCGACGCCGACAAGATCGCACCGGTGGTCGCCGTGCCGACCACCGCGGGCACGGGCTCGGAGGTCGGCCGCGCCGGCGTCATCACCCAGGAATCCACCCATACCAAGAAGGTGATCTTCCATCCCAAGATGATGCCCAAGGTGGTGATCTGCGATCCGGAGCTGACCGTGGGCATGCCGCCCGTCATCACCGCCGGCACCGGCATGGACGCGCTCGCGCATTGCCTCGAAGCCTATTGCGCGCCGAGCTACCACCCGATGGCCGAGGGCATCGCGGTCGAGGGCATGCGGCTCGTGTTCGAGAATCTGCCCAAGGCCGTCGCCAACGGCAACGACCTCGAGGCCCGCGCACATATGATGAGCGCGGCGGCGATGGGCGCCGCCGCCTTCCAGAAGGGGCTCGGCGCCATCCACGCGCTGTCCCATCCGGTCGGCGCGCTCTATCATACCCATCACGGCATGACCAATGGCGTGTTCATGCCCTACGTGCTCGTGTTCAACCGCACGGCGATCTAGCCGAAGATAAACCGGCTCGCTGGTTTCCTCGGCATCTCCGGAGGCTTCGACGGTTTCCTCAAGGCCGTGCTCGATCTGCGCAAAGAGATCGGTGTGCCGCACGATCTCGTTGGATTGAAAGTCGACCGCGGCAAGGCCGAACTCATTTCCGAGATGGCGGTGGTCGATCCGACCGCCGGCGGCAATCCAATTCCCCTCACCAAGCAAGGCGCGCGCAAGCTGTTCGACGCGGCACTCAAGGGCGACGTCGCCGCTGCCGCTTGACTGTCTTGCTCAGCGACCTAGGACCGCTTGACCTCAAACGCCGTTGCCACCGGGAGAGCTTTGGTGATCGCGAGATAGATAGGGCAACGCTCCTGCCAGGCTTCGTAGACCCGACGCACGGAATCCTCAGGTTCGGAAGATTTTACGACTATCCTCAACGCGATATTGGACAGGTCGGGCGCGGCGCCCTCCATGCCAAGAAGACCGCGCGCGTCGGTCTCGCATTCGGCCGTGGCTTCTATGTCATCTAATGTAACGCCAAGCTGCGGGGCAAGCGTGTCACGGATAAAGACGACGGCGCAGCCGGCGAGGGCACTTAGCAGAAGCGCTGTCGGGCTCGGCGCCTCGCTGGTACCACCAAGCGGTACCGGCATGTCTGTGCGCCAAGAAAGCGACCCATGCTCCATCACGGCCTTACTCCCGTCGGCCCGGGCGACTACTGTCGGCTTGCCCTTGGCCTTGTCGGGCTCTGCCTGCCAGAGACGAACTGTTTCCTCAATACGTTCCTTGTTCATGCGCTCACCTACCTTTCTCCATAGGTGTGCATCGCTCGCTGATCCCTGCCGGAGAGCGGCTAACCTACTGCTCGAAAACGCCCTATATGTAAGCACACACTGAGGAGTGAATCCCATGCAGATCACACTCGAAGGTAAGGTGGCGATCGTCACTGGCGTGAGCGGTGACGGTCAGGTTGGGCAGGCGGTGGCCAAGGCGCTGGCAGAGAACGGCGCAAAGCTGGCAATTTGTGCCCGCACCAAAGACAAGGTGGAAGCCAGAGCCAAGGAGCTGCGCGAGCTTGGCGCCAGCGTATTCTCAATGGCCGGGTCTCTCACCGATGAAGGCCAGGTGAAGCGGCTGATCGACGGCACCGTGAAGGAATTCGGTCGGATCGATGTCCTGGTGAATCTGGCGGGAGGGCTCACCCGCTACAAGGCGGCCGTGGAGCACACGCTCGACGACTGGCGCGCGGAGGTCGACAACAATCTGCTGAGCGCATTTTTGACCTCGCGCGCCGCCTTCCCGCATCTCCAGGCTGCTGGAGACGGCGTCATCATCAACTTTGCCCGCGCCGGACAGCCGCAAGCCAACATGGTCGCGTATAACTGCGCCAAGGCCGGGATCGAGGCGCTTACGCGCACCTTGGCGCTGGAAGGGCGGGATCTCGGCATTCGCGTCAACGCTATCGCACCAGGGCTAGTCGACACAGCTTCCAACGTCGCGGCGATGAAGCCGAAAGACATGAAGAAATGGACCAAGCGTGAGGATATTGCGGACACCGTTGTCTTCCTGTGCTCCCCCGCCGCCGCAGGCATCACCGGGCAGACCATTCCAGTCACCGGCTGGGGCATCTAGCAGCGCCGCTACTCCGCCGCCTTCAGATAAGTGTCGGTGGGCGGGCAGGAGCAGACGAGATTGCGGTCGCCATAGACATTGTCGACCCGGTTCACCGGGGGCCAATATTTATCCACTCTAAAGGCCCCCGCCGGATAGCAAGCAGCCTCGCGCGAATAGGGCCGGTCCCATTCCCCGATAAGATCCTCGACCGTATGCGGAGCGTTCTTCAGCGGGTTATTGGCTCGGTCCATGCGGCCTTCGGCGACAGCGCGCGCCTCCTCGGCGATGCCGAGCATGGCGTCGCAGAAGCGGTCCAACTCCGCCTTGGTTTCCGACTCGGTCGGTTCGATCATCAAGGTGCCCGGCACCGGCCAGCTCATCGTCGGCGGATGGAAGCCGCAATCGATCAGCCGCTTGGCGATGTCGTCGACGGTGATGCCGGCGCGCTCGGCCAAGGGCCGCGTGTCGATAATGCATTCATGCGCGACCCGGCCGTTCTTTCCGGTGTAGAGCACGTCATAGGCGCCTGAGAGGCGCTTGGCGATGTAGTTGGCGTTGAGAATTGCCACGCGCGTCGCCTGGGTAAGGCCCGCGCCCCCCATCATCAAACAATAACTCCAGGAGATCGGCAGGATCGACGCTGAGCCGTAAGGCGCGGCCGAGACGGTCCGCTCGCCCCCGCCGGTCTCGGGATGATCGGGCAGGAAGGGGACGAGATGCGCTTTGACCCCGATCGGCCCCATGCCTGGGCCACCGCCGCCATGCGGAATGCAGAAGGTCTTGTGCAGATTGAGATGGCCGACATCGGCGCCAAGGTCGCCCGGGCGGGCGAGCCCCACCATCGCGTTCATATTGGCGCCATCGAGATAGACCTGGCCGCCGTAGCTATGGGTGATGGCGCAAATCTCCCGCACCGTCTCCTCGAACACGCCATGCGTCGAGGGATAGGTGATCATCGCGGCGGCAAGATTGGCGCTGTTCGCCTCGGCCTTGGCGCGAAAGTCGGCAAGGTCGATATTGCCGCGCGGGTCCGACGCAACCACGACCACCTTCATGCCGCACATCCGCGCCGAGGCCGGATTGGTGCCGTGCGCGGAGGAGGGGATCAGGCAGACATTTCTATGAGCCTCGCCGCGGGCCTTGTGATAGGCGCGGATGGTGAGCAGGCCGGCATATTCACCTTGCGCACCGGAATTGGGCTGCATCGAGATCGCGTCATAACCGGTGATGGCGCAGAGCTTGGCCGACAGGTCCGCGATCAGCTCCTTGTAGCCGAGCGCCTGGTCCTCCGGCACGAAAGGATGGATCTCGGCGAACTCTGGCCAGGTGATCGGCAGCATCTCCGCCGTCGCGTTCAGCTTCATGGTGCAGGAGCCGAGCGGGATCATGGCGCGGTCGAGCGCGAGGTCGCGGTCGGCGAGCCGGCGCATATAGCGCGTCATCTCGCTCTCGGCCCGGTTCATGTGGAAGATCGGATGGGTGAGATAGGGCGATTGGCGGAGCAGGGGCTCCGGTAGCCGGTATTCGGGATATTGGTCGCGATAGACGAGGTCGTAGCCGCCGAAGGCCCGCCACACCGCTTCGAGCGTGACAGGCCGCGTACGCTCATCGACGGTGATGCCGATGCGGTCATGGCCCACTTTGCGCAGATTGACCCCATAATCGACGGCGTTTTTCATGATCAGGCCCTGGTAGGGTCCGACCTCGACGGTGATCGTGTCGAAGAAGGACTCCGGAGCGATCTTGAAGCCGAGCGAAGCGAGCCCCTCGGCAAGCCGCGCCGCCTTGCGATGCACGCGCTCGGCGATCGCCCTTAAGCCCTTCGGCCCGTGAAAGACCGCATACATTGAGGCAATCACCGCCGGCAGCACCTCCGCTGTGCAGATATTCGAGGTGGCGTTTTCGCGGCGGATATGCTGCTCGCGCGTTTGCAGTGCGAGCCGGTAGGCGCGATTGCCGCGGGCATCGATCGACACGCCGACGAGCCGGCCGGGGAGGGAGCGCTTATAGGCGTCCTTGGTGGCAATATAGGCGGCATGCGGGCCGCCATAGCCCATCGGCATGCCGAAGCGTTGCATCGAGCCGACGGCGATATCGGCGCCCATCTCTCCCGGCGGCTTGAGGAGCGTGAGCGCAAGCGGATCCGCCGCCACCACGGCGATAGCCTTGGCGGCATGCAGCTTGGCGATCAGCCCCGAGAAATCGTGGAATCCGCCGCAAACGCCGGGATACTGGAAGATCGCGCCGAACACTGCTGACGGATCGAGGTCCTTGAACGGATCGCCGACGACGATCTCCAAGCCCTGCGGCTCCGCGCGCGTCTTCAACACGGCGATGGTCTGCGGCAGGCACTCATGGTCGACGAAAAAAACATTCGCCTTGGATTGCGTCACGCGGCGCGCCATGGTCATCGCTTCAGCCGCCGCGGTGGCCTCGTCGAGCAGCGAGGCATTGGCGATGTCGAGGCCGGTCAGGTCCGAAACGAGCGTCTGGAAATTCAACAGCGCCTCGAGCCGCCCCTGGCTGATCTCCGGCTGATAGGGCGTATAGGCCGTGTACCATGCCGGATTCTCCAGGATGTTGCGCTGGATCGCCGGCGGCATGATGGTGCCGTGATAGCCCTGCCCGATCAGCGAGGTGAGCACCCGGTTCTTGTTCGCGGTCTCGCGCATCTTGTCGAGTGCGCCGCGTTCGGAGAGCGCGCGGCCGAAATCGAGCGGTGTCCTCTGGCGGATTTCCTCGGGCACCGTCTCGTCGATCAGCTGATCCAAGCTTTCGACGCCGACGACACGCATCATCTCCGCCATCTCCTCGGGCGAGGGCCCGATATGGCGGCGATTGGCGAAGTCGTAGGGTTCGTATTTGCTGGGCGAGATCATGCACTGCTTTCGACGAGTTTCTGATAGGCCGCCTCGTCCATGAGGCGATCCGTGGATTTCACGTCATCCAACTTCATCTTGAAGAACCAGCCTCCGCCTTGCGGATCGGCATTGACCAAAGCCGGATCGTCTACCACCGCCTGATTGACCTCGACCACTTCGCCCGCGAGCGGCGCGTAGACGTCGGAGGCGGCCTTCACCGATTCGACTACGGCCGCGCCGTCGCCCTGCGCGAGCTTGCTGCCGACCTCCGGCAACTGCACGAACACCACGTCGCCCAGCAGCTCAGCCGCGTGCTTGGTGATGCCGACCGTCGCAACCTCTCCATCGAGATTGAGCCATTCATGCTCTTCGGTATATTTCAGCATTGGTCCTCCGATTGGAAGCTTAGCCGCGTTTATAATTGTGCGCGATGAAAGGAAGCGTGCTGACCGCGGCTTGTATGCGCTTTCCGCGCAGCTCGGCATAGATTTCAGTCCCGGGTGCCGCCAGCGCGGCCGGCACATAGCCCATGGCGATCGGCGCATCGAGGCTCGGGCCATAACCGCCTGAGGTGACCGAGCCGACGGGCGTGTCTGCCGTCTCGCCGGAGAAAAGAAGAGCGCCGGCCCGCACCGGCGCGCGGCCCTCCGGCTTGAGACCGACGCGTCGTCGGGGCGCGCCGTCCTCAATTTGACCAAGAATGATTTCGGCGCCGGGGAAGCCGCCTTCGCGTATGCCGCCCCTGCGCCTGACTTTCTGGATTGCCCAGGAAAGCCCCGCTTCGACCGGTGTCGTACTCTCATTGATGTCGGAGCCGTAAAGGCAAAGCCCGGCTTCCAGCCTAAGCGAGTCGCGCGCGCCGAGCCCGATCGGCGCGACGCTTGCATTAGCGAGCAATTCCTCCGCCATCTCGCGCGCAAGATCGGCCGGCATCGAAATCTCGAAACCGTCCTCTCCGGTGTAGCCGGACCGCGTCACGAAGCAATAGGCGCCCATGAGCTTCAACACGCGCGCATCCATGAAGCGCATCGAGATACAATCGGGGTTGAGCACGGCAAGAGCAGCCTCCGCCTTCGGCCCTTGCAGCGCCAGCAAGCCGCGGTCCAATCGCTCAATCTCACAATCGCTTCCAAGCGCGGCCCGCAAATGCGCCTCGTCGGCCTCCTTGCGGGCCGCATTGACGACAAGCAGCAGATGGTCGCCGAGATGAGCGACGGTCAAGTCGTCGAACATGCCGCCTTGCGCATTGGTGAAGAACGCATAGCGCACCCGTCCAGGCGTAAGCCCGGCGATATCGACGGGAACGAGCCGCTCAAGCGCCAAGGCGGCATCCTCGATGCGGCCAGACTTCGCGCGCAGCGCGATCTGGCCCATATGCGAAACGTCGAACAAGCCCGCCGCCGCGCGCGTATGCAGATGCTCCTTGAGCACGCCGAGCGGATATTGCACCGGCATCGCATAGCCTGCGAACGGCACCATGCGCGCGCCGAGCTCGATATGCAGCCGATAGAGCGGCGTGTGCTTGAGAGCGGCATCCTGAGTGGCGGTGTCGGCGCCCATGCCAAGCCTCCTCCGAGGGCTTTTGTCTTATAACGGCTCTCGCCCTAGGGCGCGACCGGAGGGACGGTGATCTTGCTCACCGGGCACAACCGTTTCTGATCTTCGTTGGCGCCGCAGGCGTGCGGAAAGAGGTCACGGCCGAAGCATATTCTGATGTCGATCAGGGTCTGGCGGCGGCACGTCACTGCGACCATCTCCGGCTTGAGCCAGGGATTGGCGTCGAGAATGGCGCGTTGCACGGCGTCGGGAGAGTTGAGGCCGCCGGTCTCTTTGCCAAGAAAACGGGCAGGGATATTCACCCGTTCGTAGAGCTCACGGGCCACGCCGAAATATTGTGCAGGGTCGAGGCCAGAGCAGGTTCCATGCACGCGATATTCATGGATCATTAGGCCCTTGCTCGGCATGACATCGCGCATCTCCTCGATGATCTCTTCCGGCACAAAAGGGCGCCTCTCCGTGGGACATCTCTCTGGCCAGCCTTTCTCATATTGCGGCCAGAGACCGTGCAGCAGAAATGCGTGCCGGCTTCGGCTGTCGCATTGCCCATCTTCCCTGGAGGGATCTTCAGTCCGGCAAAAAGACGGCGTCCAGCTGAGCACGAGCACGTAATAATCGAAGGCGCCCGGCATATTGCTGACGGCCTGCGCGTCCCGCGCCGGTACGAGCAGGCAGGCGGCAGTCGCCAGCGCTTGGACAAGGCGCGTTGTCCCCTTCATTACCCGCCGGCCGCGGCGAGCGCCGCCAGGATGCGGGCCCAGCTCCGCGCCCCCTTTGTGAAGCTCTTGAGATTGTACTTCTCGTTTGGCGAGTGGATACGATCGTCCTCGAGCGCAAAGCCGATCAAGAGCGAGTCCATGCCGAGCCGCGAGCGGAACGATTCGACGATCGGGATCGATGCGCCGCAGCCAATGATGGCCGGCGCCTTGCCCCATTCCGCTTCGAGCGCGCGCGCCGCGGCTTGGAAAGCCGGCGCTTCCGTATCGAAGCCGATCGCAGGCGATCCTCCTTCATGCGCATAAGTCACACCCGCGTCGGCCGGCAAGCGCTGCGCGACGAAATGATGCAAGGCGGCGATGATTTTGTCAGGCTCCTGACCTGGAACGAGGCGGAAGGAGAGCTTGGCCGTTGCCGTCGCCGGGATTACGGTCTTGGTGCCGGGTCCGCCATAGCCGCCGATGATGCCGTTGATTTCGGCGGTCGGCCGCGACCAGAGCTGCTCAAGCACGCCGAAGCCTGCTTCGCCCGCCGGCTCGCTCAAGCCGACCTCGCCGAGAAAACTTGCGGCGTCGAAACCAAGCGCGCGCCACTGGTCGAGCTGGGCAGGGGAGGGGTCGCGGACATTGTCGTAGAAACCCTCGATGGCCACGCGTCCGTTTTTGTCATGCAGCGCGGCGAGGATGTCAGCGAGGGCATGCAGCGGGTTCAGGGCCGGTCCGCCGTAAAGTCCCGAATGCAGATCGCGCGAAGGACCGCTGATGGTGATCTCTGAAAAAGCGAGCCCTCGCAGAAAGGCGGTGATGGCCGGAGTTTCGGCGTCCCATTGTCCGGTGTCGCAGACAAGGGCGAGATCGGCCTTCAGCTCGCCGCCATGCGCCGCAAGGAAGGGGGCAAGGCTTGGGCTGCCCGACTCCTCCTCGCCCTCGATCAGCACGCTCACGTCGACGGGAAGCTCTCCAACCTCGCTGAGCCACGCCCGCGCCGCTTCGATGAAGGTCATCATCTGGCCCTTGTCGTCCGAGGCGCCGCGCGCGACGATGACCTTGCCGTGGTGCGGATCTTCAGCGAGGCGCGGATCGAAGGGGGGCGTCCTCCAAAGCTCGAGGGGATCGGGCGGCTGCACGTCGTAGTGCCCATAGAACAAGACGTGCGGCCTCGGCCGCGCGCTTGACGCATGACGCCAATGCGCGACGACCATCGGCTTGCCCAAAGTAGGCGCGACCCGCGCCTCGAAGCCGATTTCGGTAAGAGCGCCGGCGCACCACCCCGCCGCTTCGACGCAAGCATCATGACGGGCCGGGTCGGTCGATATGCTTGGAATGGCGAGCAATCTGAAGAGGCGCTCAAGCGCAGCCTCTTCTTCGGCGGCAAGCCGCGCGAGTACCCGCTCCACGCTGCCGCCGGTAACGCCGGGACCGTTACGGTTCATGGCCCACCGCAATGATGCCCGTGACGGAAGGCACACGTAAACGGCAGCGGGACTCCGGCAGCCGTCTTCATGACGCCGCTGCCGGAGCCGGTGGGAACAATCGTCGAATGTGGGGGAGAGCTGCTATTCGCTGAGCTGCACGTTGACGGCTTGCGGACCCTTGCCGCGGCGGTCCGGCTCGGTCTCAAAAGATACCCGCGCACCCTCGTCGAGCGCGGGAAGCCCCGAGCGCTGCAACGCAGAGATATGCAGAAACACATCCTTGCCGCCATCGTCCGGCGTGATGAAGCCGAACCCGCGTGAATGATTGAAGAACTTGACCACTCCGGTCTGACGCATGGGAAGCTCCTTTCCCCCTTCCAAAGAGTCAGGCAAGTCTAGAAAGCGGGAAAAGAAACCGCTTCGCTTCCCACGGAGCTATGCGGCAAATCTCCACCCGGGTTCGCACTCTGCCCGCAAAAACGCCCCACTCTAGGGGCGTAAGCCGCTCGTGCGCAAGACCCATGTACCCTCGCGCAACGGGGCCATGATCGGAACCATTCGGGCTTTTTTTGGGGCTTAATCGGGATACGGCGCGTGGTTCGGGGCGCCGTTCAGCTCGTACAGTGGCGGATAGTCGAAATGCGGCCCGAAATCCTTTGGCGCGGGAGGCATCTTGGCCGGTCCCCAGATGTCGCTGAGTGTTAGTGAGTAGCCGCCCGCGCGGCGCGGTCCGCGCGGCGCGTAGGAGCCGCTCGGATACCCGCTTGGGGCCGATTGCGCGCTGCTCCCTTTGAGGTCCTGGGCTTCGACCGGGTTGCCAACAAAATATGCTAGCCCGAGCATGAGGAAACAAAATCCGCGAACGAGGGAGGTGCTGGTCATGTGCCCTTCTAACGCCGCCCAGGGCGGCCGGTTCATCGAATCATCTACAAGCTTGAAGCGGCATGGTTACCATTGTCTCACCGCTAAGCCGGGCAGACCTCAAACAATCCGCTCGTTCAACAGACTATGCATTTTTCGCCATCCGGTGCCTATCGCTTCCGTGCAACACTTGGAAACTTATGAAGCTTTCCGGGCTGTTTCGGCAAGAAAGCTGGGTGTGCAAGCGCCTGACGGCAAGATGGGCCGCTTTTATTGCGATGATGTGACGTGCCGGTGGCGCAAAAAAAAAAAAACGCCGGGCGCGTGGCCCGGCGTCGGGATTTTAGCGATAGGAGGAGACGGGGCGCTAGCCGAATCGGCGCGTCCGCGACGGCTTCAGGAAGGCCGGCGTTGCGCTGAGCATTGGGTAAGGATGCCGATCGGAAGAGCCATGAAAGCGCTGATCGGAAAAGTCCGAAGCCTGATAAGCCACGGCGCGGATCCCATCCGACGCAGCCGCAAAGCGGTTCCGTAGCAAAGCGCGCCGGTGGGCGTTTGCCACCTGCACCTTGCCTTGCGCCGTGAATCTCTTGGCCACACGCAGCGTGTCGGCAGAGGCCTTGGCAGCGACGCTCTTCGGCTCCGGCGACTTGGAAGCAACGGCCGTCGCCTTGGGAGCGCTTCCTGCGACTTCGGTCTTGGCCTTGGCGGCAGAGGTAACGCCGGTCTTGGTCTCGGCCTTCGCCTTGGCCGTGGCCTCGCCAAGGGCGGCAAGCGCTCTGCCGTCGGCCGTGATCACTCTCACCTTGACCGTGCCGGCATCGATCATGCCGATGCTGGCGGCAGCCGCCTGCGACAGGTCGATGATCCGGCCGCCGACAAAGGGGCCACGGTCATTGATTCGCACCACGACGGAGCGGCCATTGGAAAGATTTTCCACCAAGACCTTCGTGCCGAATGGGAGCGAGCGGTGTGCCGCGGTCAACTCGTTCGGGTCCATTCTCTCGCCATTGGCGGTGATGTTGGATGGCAGCGAATACCAGGAGGCGTGACCGAGCTGGTCGGCCCCCGCGAAATCGATTGGCAAAAAGATAGCGGCGCCGAGAAGCCCCACCGAAATCATCTTGGCTCGCACTTCAAACATGCGTTTTGCTCCTATTCGATTGTTTGGGAGGTTTTGGAAGCCGACGACGGGTCAAGCCGGCCGCAC
>Ga0073934_10010550_pt1 | contig 11445 bp, 9 predicted proteins | sample LarsenN4metaG_FD_76834 | JGI IMG/M metagenome (GOLD analysis project Ga0073934, IMG submission 76834) | Hot spring sediment bacterial and archeal communities from British Columbia, Canada, to study Microbial Dark Matter (Phase II) - Larsen... ...
GGCCGCCAGCTCGGCCAGCACCTCCTCGTCGGTGGAGGGCGTGCCGGTGGCCGTCTTCTTCTTCACCGGCAGGCCCAGCTTGCCGAACAGGATCTCGCCGATCTGCTTGGGGCTGCCCAGGTTGAAGGGCTGGCCGGCGATCTCGTGCGCCTCGCGTTCCAGCGCCATCATGCGCTCGGCCAGCTCCTGGCTCTGGCGCGCGAGCACGGCGGCGTCGATCAGCACCCCGTGGCGCTCGATGCGGCCGAGGATGGCCACGCAGGGCATCTCGATCTTCTCGTAGACGTAGCGCGAGCCGGCCTGCGCCTGCAGCTGCGGCCACAGCGTCTCGTGCACGTGCAGCGTCATGTCGCTGTCCTCGCACGAGTACTCGGCGGCCCGCGCCACGTCCACCTGCGCGAACGGGATCTGGTGCGCGCCCTTGCCGCAGACGTCCTCGTAGCTCAGGCCGGAGCGGCCGAGGTGGCGCAGCGCGAGGCTCTCCAGGTTGTGCGGCTTGTGCGCCTCCAGCACGTAGCTCTGCAGCAGCGTGTCGTGCCGGTAGCCGCGCACCGCGATGCCGGCGTTGGCGAACACGTGCGTGTCGTACTTGATGTTCTGGCCGAGCTTGGCGTGCTGCTCGCTCTCCAGCCAGGGCTTGAGCGCGGCCAGCACCTCGTCCGCGTCGAGCTGCGGCGGCGCGCCGGCGTAGCTGTGCGCGAGCGGGATGTAGGCGGCCTCGCCCACCTGCACCGACAGCGAAATGCCGACGATGCGCGCCACCATGCCGTCCAGCGAATCGGTCTCGGTGTCGATGGCGGTCAGCGGCGCGGCGTGGATGCGGTCGATCCAGCGCTGCAGCGCCTCGCGCGTGAGCACCGTCTCGTAGCGCCTGTCCGGCACCGCCGCCTTCGGCGCGGCGGGCGCATCCTCGCCGGCCGGCGCCGCGCCGGCATCCGCCTCGAGGTCGCGCTTCCAGGTCTTGAAGCCGTAGCGCGCATAGAAGTCCAGCAATCCGGCGCGATCGACCGGCCGCAGCGCCAGCGCGTCCAGCGACGGAAAGCCGGGCACCTCGCGGCTGAGGTCGCAATCGGTCACCACCGTCACCAGCTTGCGGCCGGTGGGCAGCCAGTCGAGCGCCTTGCGCAGGTTCTCGCCGGCCACGCCCTTGATGGAAGCCGCCGCGGCGATCACGCCGTCCAGCGAGCCGTACTCGGCGATCCACCTGGCGGCCGTCTTGGGGCCCACCTTCTCGACCCCCGGCACGTTGTCCACCGCGTCGCCCATCAGCGTCAGGTAGTCGACGATGCGCTGCGGCGGCACGCCGAACTTGGCGCTCACCGCGGCCACGTCCAGCTTCTCGTTGCTCATCGTGTTGATCAGCGTGACATGCTCGTTCACCAGCTGCGCCAGGTCCTTGTCGCCGGTGGAGATCACCACCTCGTGGCCGGCCTGCGCCGCGATGCGCGCCAGCGTGCCGATCGCGTCGTCGGCCTCGATGCCCGGCACCATCAGCACCGGCCAGCCGAGCAGCTTCACCACCTCGTGGATCGGCTCGATCTGCCTGGCCAGGTCCTCCGGCATCGGCGCGCGCTGGGCCTTGTACGGCGGATACCACGCGTTGCGGAAGGTGTCTCCCTTGGCATCGAACACGCAGGCCGCGTGCTCGGGCTGCACGTCCTGCAGCGCGCGCTTGAGCATGGCCACCATGCCGTGGATCGCCCCGGTGGGGAAGCCGTCGGGGCTGCGCAGGTCGGGCAGCGCGTGGTAGGCGCGATACAGGTAGCTCGAGCCGTCCACCAGCAGCAGGGTCTTGGTCGTCATGGCGGCATTGTGGAGCATGGGTGCCGCCTAGAATGGGCCCATGAACGCCCGTTCCGCGCTCCTGGCCCTCGCCCTCGCGGCCCCGGCCGGCCCGGCCTTCGCGCAGGCCGCGGCCACGCCCGCGCCGCCCGCGGCCGAGCCGCGCGTGCAGCACATCGTCGTCGAGGACGAGGGCAGCCGCATCGAGGAACTGCGCGTGCGCGGCGCCACGCAGCGCATCACCGTGCAGCCCAAGGTCGGCACGGCCAAGGGCTACGAGATCCTGGTCGGCGACGGCTCGCGCGACCTCGGCGAAGGCGTCAACACCTCGCGCGGCGCCGCCGGCAAGCGCGTCTGGAACGTGCTGAGCTTCTGATCGGCGCATGGCGGTCTACACCGAGGTCTCCTTCGACGAGGCAGCCGAACTGTTCGCCCGGCTCGACACCGGCGCGCTGACCGGGCTGCAGCCGATCGCCAGCGGCATCGAGAACACCAACTACTTCGCCGACACCGCCGGCGGTCGCTACGTGCTGACGTTGTTCGAGCGCCTCACGCACGATCAGCTGCCCTTCTACCTGGAGCTGATGAAGCACCTCGCCGAGCGCGGCATCCCGGTGCCGCGCCCGCACGCCGACCGCGCCGGCGCGCTGCTGCACACGCTCGCCGGCAAGCCCGCCGCGGTGGTCGATCGCCTGCGCGGCCGGCACCACCTGGCGCCCGACGCCGCGCACTGCGCGATGGTGGGCGACATGCTGGCGCGCATGCACCTGGCGGCCGCCGACTTCACGCTCGCGCAGCCCAACCTGCGCGGGCTGGCCTGGTGGGCCGAGACGGTGCCGGTCATCGAGCCCTTCGTCGGCGTCGAGCAGGCCCTGCTGCTGCGCGACGAGCTCGACTTCCAGCAGCAGCTGGCCGCCTCCGCGGCCTTCCGGGGGCTGCCGCGCGGCGCCATCCACGCCGACCTGTTCCGCGACAACGTCATGTTCGAGGCGGATGGCGACGGCCACGACCGGCTCAGCGGCTTCTTCGACTTCTATTTCGCCGGCGTCGACACGCTGCTGTTCGACCTGGGCGTGTGCCTGAACGACTGGTGCATCGACCTGGAGAGCGGCCGCCTCGCGGAGGAGCGCGCGACGGCCTTCGTGGCCGCCTACGACGCGGTGCGCCCGCTCACCGGCACCGAGCTGCGCAGCCTGCCGGCGCTGATGCGCGCCGCCGCGCTGCGCTTCTGGATTTCGCGCCTGTGGGACCTGCACCTGCCGCGCGACGCCCACCTGCTCAAGCCGCACGACCCCACGCACTTCGAGCGCGTGCTGCGTGCGCGGCGCGCGGCGCCCTGGCACTACACGCGACCATGAGACTGCAGACCGTTCCCGCCTCCGCCGGCGCCGCCTGGGTGAGGCAGGGCTGGCGTGCCTTCGGGCAGCAGCCGCTGGCCTTCAGCGGCATCTTCGCCGCGTTCCTGTTCGTGATCTTCCTGCTCACCCTGCTGCCGCTGATCGGCTCGCTGCTGCTGCTCGCGCTGCTGCCGCTGGGTTCGCTGGGCTTCATGATCGCCACGCGCGAGCAGCAGCAGGGGCGCCTGCCGCTGCCGCGCGCCTTTGTCGAGCCGCTGCGGCGGGGGCCGGCGCGCGCCCGCGCGATGGTCACGCTGGGCGTGGTGTACGCGCTGTCCAGCGTGCTCATCATCAGCCTCGCCGAGTGGGCCGACGGCGGTGCGCTCGACGAGCTGATGCAGGTGCTGGCCGAAGGCAAGGCCAGCCCGGCGGACGTCGCGCAGCGCCTCGCCGACCCGCGGCTGGAGTTCGGCCTGCTGCTGCGCTTCGGGCTTGCGGGCCTGCTGTCGATCCCGTTCTGGCACGCGCCGGCGCTGGTGCACTGGGGCGGCCAGGGCGTGGCGCAGGCACTGTTCTCCAGCACCGTGGCGATCTGGCGCAACAAGGGCGCCTTCCTCGTCTTCGGGCTCGCCTGGGCCGCGGTGGTGCTGTTCGCAGGCGCCGCCGCCAACATCGTCGCCGGCCTGCTCGGGCAGCCGCAGCTGATCGCGCTGCTGGCAATGCCGGCCTCGCTGCTGCTGTCCACCGTCTTCTACACCTCGCTGTACTTCACCTTCACCGGTTGCTTCGAGGAACGCGAGCCGCCGGCCTCCCTCCCTCCCGCAGAAAGCACCCCATGAGCACCCTCCCCCGCGTCGCCCTCGTCACCGGCGCCGGCAGCGGCATCGGCCGCGCCTGCGCCCTCGCGCTGCACCGCGCCGGCTACCACGTCGTGCTGGCCGGCCGCCGCCAGGACGCCCTCGCCGAGACCATCGCCCAGGCCGGCGGCGGTGCCGAACGGCTGCTCGCGGTGCCCACCGACGTGAGCGATCCGGCCTCGGTGAAGGCACTGTTCGCGAAGACCAGGGAGGCATTCGGACGCCTCGACGTGCTCTTCAACAACGCCGGCATGGGCGCCCCCGCGATCCCGATGGAAGACCTGAGCTACGCGCAGTGGAAGGCGGTGGTGGACGTCAACCTGACCGGCCCGTTCCTGTGCACGCAGGAGGCGATCCGCCTGATGAAGAGCCAGACGCCGCAAGGCGGGCGCATCATCAACAACGGTTCGATCTCCGCCTATGCGCCGCGCCCCTTCTCGGCACCCTACACCGCCACCAAGCACGCCATCAGCGGCCTGACGCGAAGCACCGCGCTCGACGGGCGGCGCCACAACATCGCCTGCGGCCAGATCGACATCGGCAACGCCGCCACCGAGATGACCGAGCGCATGGCCGCCGGGGTGATCCAGGCCGACGGCAGCACGAAGGTGGAGCCGCGCATGGACGTGAAGCACGTGGCCGACGCGGTGGTGCACATGGCCGGGCTGCCGCTGGACGCGAACGTGCTGTTCATGACGGTGATGGCGACGAACATGCCGTTCGTCGGTCGCGGCTGAGCCCGGGAGCCCCCTCCCGCCTCAGTGCATCCTGTCCTTGGGCGGCTTCTTGAACTGTTCCGGTGTGTAGACGTTGCCCTCCCAGTGGCCCTCGCGGGCACGGCGGATGGCATCGTCGGCCAGTTGCTGCGCCTTGCGGCGCGAACGCGGCCAGCGCCACAGGGAGATCGCCCGGGCGCGCAGGCCGTGCCAGAGTCGCACGAACCCGCGGTCGAAACGCTGCCGCCGCGCCGACCCCAGGGCCAGGCGCAGCAGCATCACCAGGCAGGACGCCAGCACGAGGCTGGCGAAGACGTTCTCGATCACGCAGGCCTCCGCATGCCGCGATTCTGGCGCCGCAGCGGGCCCGGCGCCATGAACCACTGCACGCGGCGGCGCCTCAGCTGCCGATGCGGCCGCCGTCGTCCTTGGTGATGACGATGGTCGCCGAACGCGGGCGGGCCGTCGCGCCGCCCGCGCCGTAGCCGGCGTTGCCCGGCCAGTGGCTGAGGTACTTCGAGGGATCGCCGATGTCCGCCGAGCGAATCGTCTCGCCCGGGTGCTGGATGTTGACGAACAGCGCGCGGCCGTCCGGCGTCTCGCACAGGCCGGTGATCTCGCAGTCCACCGGGCCGACCAGGAAGCGCTTGAGCGCATCGGCCGCCGGCTTGCGGCCGACGTAGGTGTCGACCTCCAGCGTCGAGCCGTCGGCCTTGGTGTAGCTCAGCCGCAGCGCCTGGCCGTCACCCACCTTGCCGGGAATGCCGGCCAGCATCATGCAGTTGGTGCGGTCGGTGTAGGCGCCGTCGTCGGTCTGGATCCAGGCCAGGCCGGTGACCGGGCTGAACCACAGGCCGTCCGGGCTGGAGAAGTCCTGGTCGTCGGTGAGCGAGGACAGGTTGACCTTCGCCGGGTCGGCATCGGCCTGCGCGCCGAACAGGTACACGTCCCAGCGGAAGCGCAGCGCGTCGGAGGCGCCGCCGTCCTCGGCCATGCGGATGATGTGGCCGTTGACGTTGCCCGGCGATCCCGGCGCGCCGCCGCCGTACGCGTCGCTGTACGAGCGCGGATTGGCCGCGTCCACCGCCATCTGCGAGCCGCTGGTCGGCTGCACCTTGCGGTTGCTGTTGTTGGTGAGCGTGTAGTAGATCTCTCCGGTCACCGGGTGCACGGCGCACCACTCGGGCCGGTCCATCTTCGTGGCGCCCACGGCGTCGGCCGCCAGGCGCGCATTGACCAGCACGTCGGCCTGGTCGGCGAAGGCGTAGCCGGCATAGCCGGCGACCGCCGGATTGGCGATGTCCAGCTCGATCCAGTCGCCGCTGCCGTCGGCGTTGAAGCGCGCCACGTACAGCCGGCCGTGGTCGAGGTACTTGTCGCCCACCGCGATGCTGTCGCGGCGCTCGGCGTCGCCCTTGCGCCAGGTGGCGGCGGAGACGAACTTGTAGATGTATTCGCCGCGCGAGTCGTCGCCCATGTAGACCGCCAGCGGGCGGCCCTCGACGACCTTGCCGAAGGCAGCACTCTCGTGCGCGAAGCGGCCCAGCGCGGTTCGCTTCTTGATGGCCGCCCGGCGGTCGTAGGGGTCGATCTCGACGATGTAGCCGAAGCCGTTCAGCTCGTTGCGGTAGTCCTCGGCGGCGCTCGCGCCCTTCACGCCGATGTCCCAGCGGGCGAAGCGGTCGTCGCTGCCGCCGCTCTCCCAGCCGTGGCGGCTGGCCGCACCCTGGCCGCGGCCGTAGCGGTTGAGCGAGACCACGCTCCTGGCGTCGCCGGCGGCGCTGCGCGCGGCGTTGTCGGTCGCCGCGCGGGTGAAGTAGCCGGCCCAGTTCTCCTCGCCGGTCAGGAAGGTGCCCCAAGGCGTCTGGCCGGTGCCGCAGTTGTTCAGCGTGCCGCGGCTGGCCGTGCCGGCGGGCGAGTACTTCGTCACCAACAGCGCATGGCCGCGCGCCGGGCCCGAAATCTCCACCGGCGTCAGCGGCGTGATGCGTCGGTTGAAGCGCGAGCTGCGCACGGTCTCGAAGCGGCCGCGCCGCGAACGCACCTCGACGACGGACACGCCGTGGATCGCCACTTCCTTGTCGACTTCGGCGACCGGGCGCGGCAGGGTGTTCGTGCCGCCGTCGACGTGCACGAAGGCCGAACTGCGTTCGCCGCTGCCCTGGCTGGTGGCCTCGTGGTTGATCACCAGCAGGCCGCGCGTCGAGCCCATGCGGTCGCGCAGCCGGCCCAGCGGGTCGAGGCCGAAATACTCCATGCCATCGTGGTGGTCGCCGGAGCGGCGCTCCATGTCCGTGTCGGTGCCGTCGTTGCGGTACTCGGGCAGGCGCGCGTCCAGCGGGTCGCCCAGCGCGAACAGCACGCTCGCGGTGTAGCCCGGCGGCACACTCACCGCGTCCGCCACGCTCTTGGGCACGGCCTGGAAATCCAGGCTGTCGATGCGGCTGCTGCGCGGGCGCAGGTGGTCGGCCTGCTTGCTGGCGTCGGCCAGCGCCGCCTCCTCGGTGGCCAGGGCGACCACATCCTCGCCACCGCCACCGCAGGCACTGAGCGAGAGCGCGCCGAGGGCGGCGCCCGCCACGCCGCCGATGCCGCCGCGCAGCACGCCGCGGCGCGACAGCCGCGCGTCGAGCACGTCGTTGAAGGAGGCGTTGCCGGAGCGGTTCAGGTCGATGTCGTCGTCGTGGCGGGTGTCGCGCGTGTCCATGTCGTCCTCGTGTTCGGGGTTGAGAGCCAAGCGCAGCCAGTCTCCGCAGGGCCGGTGACAGTGCCGTGAACGCTCCGTGACAGCCGCGTGAACCCCCGCTGGCGCGGCCACGCCGAATCGGGTCAGAATCAACCGGTGTTCCCCACCGGCGTGAAGGAAAGGCGAGACGGATGGCGAAGATCCATTTCATCGGCGGCGAGAAGGGCGGCGTCGGCAAGTCGCTGCTGGCGCGCGTGCTGGCGCAGTACCTGATCGATCACCAGATGCCCTTCCTCGGCTTCGACACCGACCGCTCGCACGGTGCGTTGATGCGCTTCTACGCCGGCTACGCCAGCCCGGTGGTGGTCGACCGCTACGAGGCGCTGGACGCGATCATGGAAGCCGCGGTGGAGCAGCCCGAGCGACGCATCCTGGTCGACCTGGCCGCGCAGACGCACGAGCCGCTGGTGCGCTGGATGGACGACTCGGGCGTGCTCAACCTCGCCGACGAGACCGGCATCGCGATCCACTACTGGCACGTGATGGACACCGGCAAGGATTCGGTGGACCTGCTGCGCAAGCTGCTCGACCGCTTCGGCACCAGCCTGAAGTACGTGCTGGTGCGCAACCAGGTGCGCGGCGCCGACTTCGCGGCGCTCGAGCAGTCCGGCGAACAGGCGCGCGCGCTCGGCCTGGGCGCGAAGATCGTCTCGGTGAAGAAGCTGCACGACAGCGCGATCCAGAAGATCGACATCAACAGCAGCAGCTTCTGGCACGCCACTCACACCGACAGCCCGATCGCGCTCGGCCTGATGGACCGCCAGCGCGTGAAGATGTGGCTGCGAGACGTCTACCGCGACCTGGACGACGTCGGCGTCTGATCAGTGCAGCTTGACGCGCGGCTCGGTGCCGCGTGTCATCAGCCGGCTCATCGAGCCCAGCGCGGTGCGCCAGAAGCCGTGCAGCGCCACCTCGTGCATCTTGTACAGCGAGAGGTACATGGTGCGTGCGAACAGGCCCTCGACCCACAGGTTGCCACCGACCAGCGAGCCCATCAGGTTGCCCACCGTGCTGTACTCGCCCAGCGAGACCAGCGAGCCGAAGTCGCGGTAGCGCCAGGGCTGCAGCGGCTGTCCCTTGAGGCGGCGCTGCAGCTGCTTGACCAGGTGCGAGGCCTGCTGGTGCGCCGCCTGCGCACGCGGCGGCACGTTGCCCTCGTGGCCCAGCCACGGCGCCGCGGCGCAGTCGCCGAGGGCGAACACGTTCGGGTCTCGCGTGGTCTGCAGCGTCGGGCCGACGACGAGCTGGTTGAGGCGGTTGGTCTCCAGACCGCCCAGGTCCTTGAGGAAGTCCGGGGCCTTCACGCCGGCCGCCCACACCACCAGCTCGGCCGGGATCAGCTCGCCGCTGGCGAGGTGCACGCCCTCGGCGCTGACCGCGGTGACGCGCGAGCCGGTGCGTACCTTGATGCCCAGGCTGGTGAGCAGGCGATGGGCCGAGCCCGAGATGCGCTCGGGCAGCGCCGGCAGGATGCGCGGTCCGGCCTCGATGAGGTTGAGGCGGATGTCGCGCTCGGGGTCGATGCGCTCGAGGTTGTACGACACCAGCGCGCGCGTCGCCTTGTGCAGCTCCGCCGACAGCTCCACGCCGGTGGCGCCGGCGCCGATGATGGCCACCTGCAGCTGCCGGGGCGCCAGCGGCTCGGCCTGCATGTGGGCGCGGATGCAGGCATTGACCAGCCTTCGGTGAAACCGCTCGGCCTGCGCCGGCGTCTCCAGCGCGATGGCGTGCTCGGCCACGCCCGGCGTGCCGAAGTCGTTGGTCATGCTGCCCACGGCCATCACCAGCGTGTCGTAGCCGCGCGTGTAGGGCGGCGTGATCGGCGCGCCTTCCTCGTCGATGGCCGGCGCGACGATCACCTCGCGCTTGTCGCGATCGAGCCCCACCATCTCGCCGACGCGATAGCGGAAGCCGTGCCAGTGCGACTGCGCGAGGTAGTCGGTGGCGTGTTCGTGCAGATCGGTGCTGCCGGCGGCGATCTCGTGCAGGTGCGGCTTCCAGAAATGCGTGCGCGCCTTCTCGATCAGCGTGACGTGGGCCAGGCCCTTGCGCCCGAGCTTGTCGCCGAGCTGCGTGACCAGTTCGAGCCCGCCCGCACCGCCGCCGACCACGACGATGCGATGCGGCTGGCCCGGTCCGTTCGTGCCGGTGTCTGCCATGTTCCCCGCTCCTTCCTCTTGGCCGGCATTGTCGGTGCGAAGGATCGTTCCTGCACGACCATAATGGCCCGATGAACTCGCTCGCCGCGCGACTGCGCGCGCAGACCTGGCCAGCCCACCGGCAGGTGGAGGCCACGCCCTTCGTGCGCACGATGCTGCGCGGCGGCCTGTCGCTGCCAGCCTACTGCCTGCTGCTGGCCAGCCTGCACCCGATCTACGCCGCCCTCGAGGCCGGGCTGCAGCGTCATGCCGGCCGGCCCGAGGTGGCTGCCGTCTACGCGGCGGAGCTGCTGCGCGAGCCGGCGCTGGCCGCCGACCTCGTCCACCTCCACGGCGCCGACTGGCCGCAGGCCCTGAAGGCGCAACCGCAGGCGCTGGCCTATGCCGCGCACCTGTCGGCGCTGGCCGACGCGTCGCCGGCGCTGCTGGTGGCCCACGCCTACGTGCGCTACCTCGGTGACCTCAGCGGCGGCCAGGCGCTGCGGCGCATCGTGGCCGGTTCGCTGGGCCTGCAGGGCGATCAAGGCACGCGGTTCTACGACTTCGGGCCGTCGGCACGGGCCGCGGCGCTGGCCGGCGGCCTGCGCGCCGGCCTGGACCGCATCGATGCCGACGAAGCCACGCGTGCAGCCATCGTGCTCGAAGCCGAGCAGGCATTCGCCCGCCACGAGCGCCTGTTCGGCGAACTCGAGGCGGCGCGCACGGCGCTCAGCCCTTGAAGCTTCGGATGCGTGCGTAGAGCGCGGTGGCGCGGCGGGTCGCCGCCTCGAGGTCCTCGAGCATGGGCGTGACCGGCGGCGCCAGGTTGCCGTCGGCGATGTCCATGGCCGCCAGGCTGGCGCTGGCGAGGATGGCGCTGATCAGTTCGTCGGTCTCGCGCTTGCCGCTGCCGTTGCCGTTGCCGTTGCCGAACGCGGACCACGACGGCGCGGCCTGGGCCAGCGAAGCCTCCAGATGCTCGCGCGCGCGCAGGGCACGGCGGGCCTCCGTGAGGTCGTCGAAGATCAGGATGAAGCCGAGCGTGGTGCCGTCGCGCGAGGGCACCACCTCGGCGCGCACCGACACCGGCGTCGCGCCTTCGCCGGCCAGCGTCAGCTCGCTGCGCCAGGCGTGCCCTTCCGCGGCCATCGCCGCGAACGCCCGCCGGGCCGCGTCGCGTTCGACGAACAGGGCGGCCACGCCTGACAGGTCTTCGAGCTGCGCACGCGTGCAACCGGCCAGGCGCAGGAAGGCATCGTTGACGAACAGCGTGCGCTGCCGGCCGTCGCAGACGATCACCGCCTCGTCGGAGCTGACCACCTTGTCGCGCACCTGCGCGAGCTGGTGCTCGGCGATCAGCAAGCGCACCGCGTTGACCTGCACGATGATGTCCACGAGCGAGGCGCCGATCGCGCGCGCCAGCGCCAGCTCGCTGCCGCTCCACGGCAGCGCCGTGCCGCGAACCAGCTCCGACCAGGCCGCGAACGAGCTGCGTGGCGACAGCTCCATCGGGTTGGTGGCCACCACCGCCTTGGCCGGGTTGCCCGCCCAGGTGACGGTCAGCAGTTGCTCCTTGCGGAACCACATCAGGTAATCGGGCCGGTCGCTGGCCAGGCGCGCCGCGATCACGCCGCTGGCGGTGGGCGTGAGCGAAGCCAGCGCCGGATTGGCGCGTTCCACCGACGAGCAGTGGAACAGCCGGTCGCCCGGCTGCGCCTGCGACTGCACCCACTGCTGCAGCGCGCGCAGCTGCGGCGTCGACGGCACCTCGCCGGTGGTGAGGATCTCGTCGTCGGTGAACAGCGCCGCGCCGATGGCGTCCAGCGGCTGCAGCAGGGTGCGCGGGTTGCGCAGCAGCGCCAGGCGCCA